>Ga0187771_10003147_pt1 | contig 11492 bp, 8 predicted proteins | sample 0116_SJ02_MP15_1_FD_133139 | JGI IMG/M metagenome (GOLD analysis project Ga0187771, IMG submission 133139) | Tropical peat soil microbial communities from peatlands in Department of Meta, Colombia - 0116_SJ02_MP15_10_MG | ecosystem: Environmental > Terrestrial > Soil > Wetlands > Peat | place... | reverse complement strand
TCGTCGGCATTGTTCCCACGCAAATCGATTATGCGGATTATCGCGAAGTGGCCGGAGTGAAGATGCCATTCAAATGGACGATCACTTGGACGGACGGGCAATCGACGACGGAATTGAGCGAGATCCGGGCGAACGTGGCCGTCGATGCGGGCAAATTCGCGCGGCCCGCGGCGCCCGCGTCCAAGGGATCGCGAGCAGCAGGAAAATAAACGAGTCCGTTCGCGAGCGCACCAGGAATCGCGCGAAGGAGGCAAGATGACGTACAGCAAGATCGGTTGGCTGGCATGGGCTGCGGTGGTGATGCTCAGCCCCGCGTTCGCTCAAGTGGATTTTTCCGGCGAATGGGCGCCGCGGTTCTATGAAGACGCCCCGGAGCGCGGTCCAGGGCCGGAGCTCGGCGATTATCTCGGGATTCCGATCAATGACGCGGACCGCATGCGCGGAGATACGTGGAGCGCCTCGCTCATCACGCTGCCCGAATGGCAATGCCGTCCGCATCCGGCCGACTATATCTGGCGCGGACCCTCCAATCTGCGGATCTGGAAAGAGGTCGATCCGGTCACCCGCCAGATCACGGCATTTCACGCCGAGTGGCTGCGCTCGATCGACCGGCCGATTTATTTAGATGGGCGCCCTCATCCGCCGGAGTTCGCCGGACACACGTGGGCCGGCTTCTCGACCGCGAAGTGGGATGGCGATGTGCTGACCGTTTCCGTGACTCACTTAAAGGAAGGCTTTGTACGGCGCAATGGTCTGGCCCGCAGCGAGAAGGCGAAGCTCACCGAACATTGGATTCGCCACGGAGACTGGCTGACGGTCGTGACCTACGTCGAGGATCCTGTGTATCTTTCCGAGCCGTTCGTCCGCAGCACAGATTACGAATTAGACGTCCATCAGCAGATTCCGCCTTATCCATGTGAGGTGGTGCGCGAGATTGAGCGTCCTAAAGGAGCAGTGCCGCACTTGCTTCCTGGCACGAACCAATTCGTCAAAGAATTTGGTGAACGCTACGGAGTTCCTTACGAGGCGACGCGCGGCGGCGCGGAAACCATGTATCCCGAGTATCGCAAGAAGTTAGTGGGCGCGACCGCTCGGAAGGCTCCGGGACCAGCGGCGTCAGGAAACGCAGCCGGTGCCAACGGCTGCGCCGGCGGTGCAGTTTGTTCCACCGACTGACGATTCTCCGTTTATAGAACGGGCATCGGGATTCGATCAGCGCGCGCTCTGTGCCGCGCGCCGATAGTGCCGGAATGGCAAGCATGGTCGCGCTATAGCATCCTGACACGTTCCACAACGAGCAGTTGCATGAAGCTGCCGTCTCATCGAACCGTGGGAGAATCGCGCTCCCATTGAGCGATGGCCTTTAATTCCCGTTCGGGACGCTCCGTCGCAATGTTGACGAGGCCCGAGTAGATAGAGCCTTCGTTGCTGTCCAAAGATATAAAATCGCCTTCGTTGAGCACGCGCCTTCCGATCCTGCAGGATCGCTTCTTCAGATCAATATCAAGGTGGGCACAGCCAACCAGGCATACTTTTCCAAGCTGCCGCGCCACAACGGCGGCATGAGAAGTGCGACTGCCCGCAGCAGTCAGAATACCGCCGGCGTTCGCGATTCCCCCGATGTCCGCGGTGTCGATATCCCGACGAACCAGAATCACCGGACCATTCTTCGCCATTCGCTCCGCCGCTGCATTATCTAAGGCCAGGGCGCCGCTGGTCACTCCAATCGAGGCGGTCTGCGCGCGAGCCAACAACTCGGCCGAATGTGCTTCTAAGCGGGTGCGTGAGACGCTGGTCAGGTCAATCTGCTTCAGCCGCTCAAGGGCCTCCTGCGGTCGGATCGTGCCTTCCCGGACGAGATCCACGGCGATTCGCAAAGCAGCCCAATCAGAGCGCTTCGCATCGCGAGATTGCAAGAGGTAAAGTTTGCCATTTTGCAACGTAAATTCGAAATCCTGCACATCACGGAAAAGAGCCTCCAGGGCTTGGCCGGTAGATTGGATTTGCCTCCAAACCACTGGCAGCGTGCGGCGCAGGCGCTCATGGTCTTCCGTTATCCGGCGCCCTGCCACAACGTCGTCGCCCTGCCCGTTGAAGCGAAAATCCAGGTACAGTTCGGGCTCGCCCGTGGCCGGATTGCGCGTAAAGCCGACACCTGAGCCCGATTCTCCACCTGCGTTTCCGAACACCATCATTTGCACCGTCGCCGCCGTTCCGATCGCGTCGCTAATCTGATTCAGTCGGCGGTAGGTCACAGCTTTCGGTGCATCCCAGGAGCGTAAAACAGCCCTTGCTGCCCCATAAAGCTGTTCCCAGGGATCGGTGGGAAATGATTCTCCGGAGAGATCGCGGAAGCGGGCAGTCATGTCGTACGCGAGTTGCCGCAAAGCTCTGAAATCCAGCTCTCGCTCACCCTCCACGCCACCTTTGGAAAGCGCCTCAGCGATGAGTTCGTCAAATGACGCAACCGGCAATCCGTGCACAATCTCCGCATAATTCTGGATCAGGCGGCGGTAGCAGTCCCATGCTAGCCGGGGGTTGCCGGTGAGCCGGATGACACCCTCAACGGATTCGGGGTTCAAACCTATATTCAGGACGGTTTCCATCATCCCGGGCATGGACGCGGCACTTCCAGAGCGTACCGAAACCACGAGCGGACGCCGTCCGGAACCAAAGACTAAGCCGGTAAGTTTCTCAAGGCTGGAAACGCCTGCAGAGAGTGCCGCTCGGAGATCGCGGTTTGATGCCTGAGCACAGGCCTTGGACCAACTCGCAGGAAGAACAAAACCTGCCGGCACGGGCAGTCCCGCTGCAGCCATGCGCATCAAGCCCCATGCCTTATGGCCTACCTCATCCGGAGAGGTTTTCGGCAGCGGGCCGGCAGCGATTTCATAAGCGATTTCATAGAAGATCCCGCCTGACATCGCCGCTAACCTCCCAGCACTTTTGCGAACAAATAATCTCTGACGATCAAACCCGCGCCCTTCAATGCGTCGGAAGCCTCCTCCAGCCCGGCACCGATTTCTGAATAGAGGTACAGTTGGCGGAAGTTGCGGGCTCGCTGGAGGGCCGCGTATGTCAATGCTCGCTCCGCGTCATCCGCGCGATGCTCCAGGGCCAGAAGCCTGTCGACCGCTAATAGAAAATCGTCGGCGTCCTCCTGCTGGCGGGCTTTGTTCACTTGACCGGCATGACTGAGCGCCTTGATCCACTCTTGCGCAGCTTCGACCAATAAGCTTCCGAGAATGCCCAGCGCATCGAGAACATCGCCGCCCGGCTTACTCGTGCTCAATAGGCCGATCAGAAAAGCGACCTCTTCCAATTCGTCCGCAGCATCGTCGGCCCTCTCGGTAACTTTGATGAGTGCGGCGTACTCCGGCCGCTTGCGCACGGCTTCACGGGCGGTAATCAGGATTTGGTCGGCATCGTGCTCAAAGCCCCCAGCTCGCTTTGTCAGTCGCTCGTAGTGCTGTTTGTCGCCTTCAGCGGAAAGTGCCCGAATTCCATCCCTTACCTGGGAAGCAAGTTCAAAAATGAGTCCGGCGTGCTCTTCGGCCAGTTGGAGCAACCGTTGTCCCTCGTTGGCAAAGTGGGCTTGCAGTTCAGCCGACAGACGGTCATGGATCAATCCTGTCGATTGGTGCTCCCGCAATCCCTCGCTTGTAGCACGCAAGACAAATTGAATGAACTTGAGCGCTGCGCTGTCCCCGAGAACATCGCACAGCCGGTCCCCGAAGTGCATCGCAGATCCGGAAACTCTCTCAATAGCTTGATGGATGATACGGGCACCGCCCAGTTCCAGAAAACCGCGGTGCCCGACTTCAGCCTCAGCGGCCCAGCGCAGCGCCCCATCCCTCTCGGCGCCGCGAAGAAAGCTGCGCAACTGCTTGCGAGCCCGGTTCCAATCAATCACGAACACCAAGCGGGAACCGAGATAGGTCAGGTAGTCTTCGAGGCTTGCGCGATCCTTTGCCTCGTAAGTCCCGACCAACATTGTAAAATTCGAATCTTTGGAGGCTCCCGGCAGCTGTCCGGGCCGGTCTTCGCTCCAAGAGACCGGGTAGCGTTTCAACATCTCGCGGAAAAACTGGACCCGCTCGGGATGAACATCGGTATAGGTAACCTGAGCTGTCATCCCTCGCACGTGAATGACAACGACATGAGTTTCGGTCGTGCCGAGATCGTTCTGAATAACCAACTTGTCCCCTGAGCGGGTAGCCGTAGTTTCCAGGCCCGGGTGAGTGAACTTCAAGGGAGCTGTTCGATTGAGCCCCGCCATGAAAGCCGCAATCAAAGCCCGATCGGTATCGTCAATATGGTAGACAGCCGCGCCGAACAGTCGCGACTCCGCCAGCGCTGCTTGCATTGCGTTGAGGCGCTTGTGCACATCCATCACGAACTGGTGGATGGTGTCCTGGCCCTGGCCCCCAGCGCGGGTAATTTCATTGATGGCACGGCCCGCAATCAAGTCATCTTTCGGCGAAGGCAGATTCGTAAGCAGTGATTCTAACCGCTTGTCCCACGGAACGAGTGGGGAAGGTTGGTATCCCGCTTGCGATTCGTCTAGGACCGGTGCCGCCATAGTCCGCAGCTCTTGGGTGATTTTCTGCAGCACCTTACCGCAGCCCGGAATCCTATAATCACTTCCTTCGCGCCGGCTGGCATCAACGATTCCATCCATTTCCGGCTCCTCGATGCCGCACGCCAGCCGCTCCTTCTGCAACGTCACGGCGGGTTCTTCCGGATGGTCTCCACGGGCCATCGCCATCTGGAGCAGGGCGAAATAGTATTTAACGCGATCATTAGCCGCTAGAGCGGCACTGACTTGCGCGGCTCGCCCCAGTTCGTGCTCCCCCACGAGTTCTAAAATCTGTGCCTTCATTTGCTGACTGCGTCACTGCAAGTTACTTTCCACCAGAGGTTTTCCCGGCGATTGGTGGAGCGGTCGCACAATTCGGTCCCGCCGAATCTTATGGGCCGACAACGGCATCCAGATTGCTGATGCGTCTGCGGGAGACTGAAAACGGAATGCAATGTCACGGGTCGCCGTACTGAAGACTACTCCTGCCACGGTAATCGATGACTACAAGCGTCTGATGCGGTTGGCGGATTATCAACGTTTTTTGTCGCCTGCCGCGGAAATTGCTCTCAAAATCAATATAAGCTGGCACTACTTCTATCCCGCCTGTTCGACGACTCCCTGGCAACTGGACGGCGTAATCGCCACACTGCTTGAGGACGGATACAGTAGAGAAAAGATTTTCGGATGCCATAACCGCACGGTTGTGGTCAGCGCCCGGCGCGGGGAATTAGCCAACAAACATAAGCAGGTTGTTGTCGACAAATACGGATTGCGGAATATCCATCTATACGAGAAAGGTGAAGAATGGATTCGTTATACGCCCAAGGCGAAAATGCGCGTATTGGACGACGTCTATCCGGAAGGGATTCGCATCCCCAAGCGTCTCATTGGGGCCAACGTAATCCACCTGCCCACGATGAAAACACACGTGTTTACGAAGATCACAGGTGCGATGAAGAATGCTTTCGGTGGCCTTTTGTTTGAGAGGCGCCACTGGACGCATCGAGTGATCCATGAAACTCTGGTGGACCTCCTCGCGATCCAAAAGGAGATTCATCCCGGGCTTTTCGCGGTGATGGACGGCACTTTCGCGGGCGACGGCGCGGGCCCCCGCTGCATGGTTCCACATGTGAAAAACTTCATTCTCGCAAGTGGAGATATGGTGGCGATCGATGCTGTTGCCGCGAAGATGATGGGTTTTGATCCCCTTTCGATTCCGTTTATCCGCATCGCGCACGAACAGGGGCTGGGGTGCGGCGACGTAAGAGACATCGAAGTGGCCGGCGAGGACATTTCCGCCGTCAATTTCCATTTTCAGGTCAGCGATACTCTAGCCAGCCACGGCCAGAAGATGATCTATTGGGGACCGTTGCGTCGCTTGGAGCACTTGCTGCTGCGCACGGTACTCGCTCCGTGGTCCTATGCTGCATCGTTCCTCTATCACGACGTCTATTGGTACAACTGCGTAGGGCGCAAGCGAGTCAAAGAAGCGCTTCGAACTGACTGGGGCAAACTTTTTGCAAGCTATCCGAGTTAAAATGGTAGCTAGTAATCGATGTTCTCCGGCATCATCGGGCGGAACCTCACCCGCCGCAACGGCATTAAGATCGGGCTTTCGATTTTGTGGGGACGGTGCCTGTGCGGAGGCGAACCAACCGCCCGGCTGGCTCATTCCGCAGCGAGGATCCCGCCGAGATCCGCCCAAGCTCTTACAGGATCGCAGTTTGCTGAATCCATTTCTGAAATGGAGCGCCCAGAGCGCGAACGCGCTATTTTGAACCAACTCCTGCAAGGAAACTTGCCTGGCTTCTTGAGAAAGTTGGTTCCGCTGGAACTCACTTGCAAGCTGCCGGAGGACCGGACGGTAGCTGCGACGGTCTTCGTCATGCCCGAGTATCTGGCGATCGGCTCCGATCACGATTTCCTGCGAATCCCGATGAATCTTCACACGGCTGCGGCCTTGGCCGAACGGTTCCAGTTCATGCTGCCCACCACGAGGATCGTGGACGCCATTTATGATCAATCGCCCCATCGCTTCATGCCCCAGCCGCTGCCAGCCGGACCGCAAATGGCATCCACGCAATATTATTGGACCCACAACGCGATGATCGAGCGGCAAGCTAAGGACAGAGGTTTCTCGTTGGAGGCCTTGGTTAGCGGTCATAAGAAGGACGTCGTCATTACGAATCGGCTGATGAGGAGACCGGGCCAGATCGCGATTTATGGATGGCATCGCGCCCCTGGTCTACCGATTCAACCGTTGAGCACGGTGCATGGGGCTGGCTACGCCGACTATAGCCACGGAATCCGGCTCGTCAGCAAGACGGCCATCGTCGACGGCCGCATCCGGCCTGTTTGCGAGATTCTGCGGGACCCGGTCCTGGCTAACGTGCTCAGCGATGAGGGCACGATCCGGGTCGGTTCGATTCTCCGGCACCTGTAGTTTATGGCAGCGTCTTGCAGCAGCGAAAGCCAAGATGATAGTTCGAGTGGCTGTGCTCGTCCATTACCCGGCTTCCGTGCCAGTAGGGTGCTCGCCAGCGGCACCAGTCCTCATGAGCCCGGAAGGTGTCGAAAATGAACCAACTCCCTTTCATCTCCGTGTACCCTAGCTCCCGGCTGCCGCGGCTCGCCATCTGGCTCTCGTTGAGCGGCAGGTTCATGTGCTCCGCCGCGTTACCGTTCAGGTCATAGACCTGTAAAGGGCTGTGGCAAGCGGGAAAATCGCCGGCCGGATACGTGTTGGAACCGCATCCGGTCCAGCTGCCGCCGTTGCAGCCGGGAGTCTTTTGGCTTGCCGTAGCGCAAATGCCCTTCTGGTAAGTGGGACCATAGCTCCATCTCTTCGTGGCGGCGTCGGCCTGGTTGTGGGCGCTCCTCATCCGCTCAATCGCGGCGCCGGGGCTTAGCCCTTTGGCTAGATCCCACCGGTAATCCGGAGGCTCGAGGCTTCCCGCGCAGGCACCCTCCCATTCATGCGCATCACACAGGCGTTTGCCCAAAATCCAACACACTTCTGCCGCTTCACGAGCTCGCACCCACACCACGGGGTAAACGGCAGGAATATCCGGAAATTCAAACTGATCGATGCAGACTTTGGCGTCCTCCGGCTTTTGCGTGGCGGGGTCGTAAAGTGGTGCCATATACTTCGCGCCACAGATTGTTTCGAACTGTGGATTCGCATAATCAATCCCCAATCGTTTCAACTTCGCCAGCGCCTCTTCCTCGGTCACCGGATGCCGCGTGATCGCGGGATTCCCTTGGCCCATGATGCCCGACTTGGCGAAAACATCACGAATCGCGCTCATCTGGGCGTCGGACAATCCGTGAACCTGCTGCAGCTGCCGGAATAAGACCTCGTTCTGTTCCTTGAGCGATGGATGAGTCTGGCCCGAAAGGATGATCCCGGCCAGCGCCATCGTTGCGCAAAGCACGGGACGTGAAATTCTCATCGCTTGCCCTCCCTGCCGCTGCGGCGCATCACGTAAAAGAAATCCCGGTTATCCGCGTAGCCCAAAAATCGGGGAAGAAGCTCCCCGCCAGAGGATTTGTCCAATACGTTCATCCCTTTGATCAGGTGGTCTACGAACATTTCCGAGCCGAACCGGCGATAAATCGCAGCGTATGTGTGTTCCAGGGCATTCATGTCCAGGAGCATCGCGTAATCGCACTGGTAAGCCTGAAACACGCGAGCCATCGCCGAAGGAGTAGCGTCGGAAAACACGGCGTAAATCAGGAAGCGCCGCCCGTGACTCCGCTGGATAGCAGCACCGGAACGCATGGTGCGCAGTTTCATGTCTTCCGATCCGGACCAGTTCCCCGCACCCCAACTGTTCACCAACGCGCCGGGAACCCCCAATTGTGCCGGCTCGCTGAATTCGATCAGCGGCACCCCATTTTGGCGGGCATGCTTGATACTGGCCATCAGCTTGTGATCTGCTTCCGTCCAAGTCTTCATTTCGATCAGGCCGTCCTCAAACACCAGGATCGTCGCCACGCCAGGCTGGAGTTTGCTGAAGACCACGCCGTTCTCAATGAATCCGTAATGACTTCCGTGGTTCTGCAGGGCGAGGTCCCCGTATTTGAAGGCCCCTTGCTGGCGCTTAAAGCCGCCGGTGAACGTAGCCACTGTGTTGGGCGCATTTTCTGGGCTAACGAGTCCTATTGCAACCAGAGGTCTAATAGTTCCAATGCCATCCGGTCCAGCCAGTTTCGGATCTCTCATTTGCGGTAGCATGTGGGGCGACCAGGTGACTTCGGGGTGCTCCGTACCAAGTGCGTAGCCCAATTCAAACCTTTCAAGGTCGAACGCGATCAGATAGCAGAGCGAGGAGGCTTCGATACTGTCGAGGTTGTTCACAGATGCCTTGTAGCTCTGCAATATCTCCGGATCGATGAGGTTGGGCTGTAGGATGCTGACATAGATTCCGGGGTTGCCGCTGGCGGCGTACCACGCGCCCGGCGTCAGGCCTGCCTGGTTCGCGCCGTTCAAATCGATTCCCAAATTGCTGGATACTAAAACGCGATCCGCATATTTTGTATCGATTCGGGCCGCAGAAGGAAGCTCGCCCGCCTCGGCTGTCGCGCGGCTGCCGGCGACGGGAGCCTTAGTCTCCATCTTGCCGGTTTCACGGTGCACATCCCCCATGAGGATGTGGCCAATCGCGATGATGCCTTCTCCGCCCCACACATGCTCGCGGAGAAATTCGGTTGCTGTTTCGAGCGTCGTGCGATGCCCTATAGCCGGATTTCGCAGGTAGATTCGGCCGCCGCACAGTGGATAGTAAATAAGCGGCGAAACCCTCGCCTGATCCAGCGTGTCGACGCCGAACAAGTCACAGAAATATGTGCTACTACCCTCGGCGATCACGAGGCCCGATGCAAATTTCTGATCAAGGACTATCTTCCTGGCTCGCGGCTCAGCGTTCTCCAAATGATACCCGGCTTGCGATTCGCCATCTTTCCAAGCGATTTCAAGCAGATACCAAACATTGATCGCGGGATTCAGATTGATCAGAGTCGCCGTGCCTTCCCGCCCTGCCTTCGACCTGATCGGAATGGCATTCGACTGGCGGAACTGTTGCAGCTGCACAATCGTCTTGGGAATTTCAGCGTTGTATTCCTTGACTTGGTCCATCTGATCGCGAGCGATGCTGAGGAAAAGCGGCAAACTCGCGGCGGCGAACAATCCCGCAAGCGCATTTGTCATCTGTCTCATACAGCCTCTTTCTCATAGTGCAAGCAGTGAGATCGCCAGCATTAACGCGATCAAGATGAGGCTGGTCCGGTCGTGAGTCGCAAAGACCACAGGGTCATCCGGCATTCTGCCACGATGCGCGATCAGCCAGATATAGCTGATCCAATAGAGCAGCAGCGGGCACAGGAGCCATATCAATTCGAACCTTCCGTACAAGCGGGCAGCCGTCGCGCTGCTGATATAAAGCACAAGCACCAACACGGCTAAATACCCGCTGGCGATTCCCATGGCGGCCAGCAGTTCTGCGTCGGTAAGTTCGTAAGCGCGCGCGTGAGCTTGATCGCCATCCACGCGCTTCATCACCACAAGTTCGCCATAACGCTTCACTAGCGCCAAACCAAAGAACAAGAACGTTGAAAACGCCAGTAGCCAATGCGAGGGCCAGATCGAAACTGCAGCCCCGCCAGCCATGATGCGAATCGCATAGAGCCCAGCCAGGAAGATCACGTCCAAGACCACAATTCTTTTCAGCCATAACGAGTAGCTCAGGCTCAAAGCTAGATAACTCAAGGCTGCTAGGAGAAAGCCGCCCGAGACCAAGGCGCCGATCCAGCAACCCAGTCCCACCAGGATCGGAACCATGGTGAGAGCGTAGGCAAGCGGCAAGTCACCCGACGCAAAAGGCCGAAGTTTCTTACCTGGATGATGCCGATCGGCCCCTAAATCAAGCAGGTCGTTCACGATATAGCCGCTCGACGCAAAGAAACTGAACGCCACGAATGCCCAAAGCAGCTTTACCAAAAGAGGAAATTCATCCAGGCGATGGGCTGCCACAAGGGGTGCGAAGACCAGCAAATTTTTGACCCAGTGTGGTGGACGCAGGACGTTCAAATATTCGGCAAGCTGTCCTGTCTTTCCCTCGAAGACCCGGTCTACGTCCGCTACGCGTTCGGCATCGGAAAGAACGGCGGCGCTCGGATTCACGAGAATGGACCGTCTCGCGGACGCCCAGACCGGCAAATCGCGCCTGCTATTGCCAATATAGTCAAACCCTTTTTCGCCGAACCACTTCACCAGGCAGGCGCGCTTACGCTCCCCAGAAAGATTAGTCGATCCGTCGCTTGCAAGAATCACGTCAAATAGCTTGCAATGATCCGCGATTTGCATCGCAGTGTGCTGATCGCTACCAGTCGCAAGAGCCAATCTTCGCCCGCCAGTCCGCTCCCTCCGGAGATAGTCCAACAATTCCCTTCTGTATGGAAGCTCTTGAATGTCTAACGACACCATCCTGGCGACTTGTTGCTTCAAATAAGCTTTGCCCCTCAGAAACCAGAAAGGCAACCAAAACATATACAGCGGCTTTTGCTTCATCAGCGCGACGAACGATTCCGTCAGCAGGTCCGTCTTGACCAGCGTTCCATCGAGATCGACGACGAGAACCGGCGCCTCCGCGCCCGGCTCGCGAGTTTCGATCGATCGAATTTCCGGCACGGTCTTCATCTCTGAAAAACCACCGCCGTAATGTGTAGAGCAGCTTTCTCGCCACGGCTGGGTTGTGACGGGAACCCAGGCCGCTACCGGCATGCCCCCTCTTCGCCTGCTTAAAAGGTCGAGAAAAACTCGGGGATTTTGCTCGAGGCGTAGATTCGCGCCTGAAAGTCTGCATCTCCAGCACCGAAGAACAGATCGCTCACGCGCGGGCTGCGCCGTGTG
>Ga0187771_10003146_pt1 | contig 11492 bp, 7 predicted proteins | sample 0116_SJ02_MP15_1_FD_133139 | JGI IMG/M metagenome (GOLD analysis project Ga0187771, IMG submission 133139) | Tropical peat soil microbial communities from peatlands in Department of Meta, Colombia - 0116_SJ02_MP15_10_MG | ecosystem: Environmental > Terrestrial > Soil > Wetlands > Peat | place... | reverse complement strand
TGATCCCAGTTCAGGGCCGGCGCGCCGGCGAGGATGCCGTTGAAGTCGGTCGGATAGCGCTGCGCCTCCATCATTCCCTGGCGCCCACCGGTCGAGCAGCCGTTCCAGAACGAGTAGTGCGCCAACGACCCGTAGTACGCGTTGACCACGACCTTCGACTCGACCGCCATCAGGTGCTGCGCGAGATAGCCGAAGTCGTCGATCCGGTTCCAGTTGAGCGCCGGCTGTCCGGCCGGCGGGTTGGGGTCCTGCGACGGATCTGGCAACGGACTCGTCGGCAACACGCTCGGGTTGTCCGTCACCCATGGCGAAATGAGCGCGTTCGACCAGCCCGTGTGCCCGCAGTCGTCCTGCGAGATGGCATAGCCCGCGGCCAGCCACGGGTCGCCCGCGAGCGTCACGAAGTTTGCCGGACTGCAGTAAACCCCGTTGCCCTCGGCCATGTAGTTGCCGTTCCAGCTGTCCGGCAGCGTCACATCGATACCGATATTGCCCGGTTCACCGCCGCGTGGATCGGACGTGTCAGTGATCTCGATCGCGACCTGGCAGCCGCTGCCCGAGACGTAGTTCGCGGTTACGGTGGCGGTGTCAGAGCCCGGCAGGTCGGGCAAGTGCATGCCTGTCAGGGTTGTACACAGCGCCGACCCGGGCGTGGGTGTCGCGCTCGCAACCGCCGGTGTCCCAAGCAGGCCCACCGAGGCCGAGAACGCGGCAACCGCGCCTCCTACCAAAAAAGCGCGAACGCGCGGTCCAACGCGCCTTCGCGCCCACCAGATCCCCATCATGGTGTCTCCTCTCCCGGATTTTCGGTCGCAGCGGCGCCCTTGACCACCCGGCCAACCGCCAAGGCCGACAACTGCTCGGCCTCACCGTGCGTCGCCGCGCTTCCCTCTTTGCGCAGGTCTCCCGGCGCGCCGCCAATGTAGTGCGCGTTTTTGAATACGTCAAGACTTCCCACATAGCGCGATCTTTTCCCTCCTATTGCGCGCAGAACTTTTCGGGCTGCGCGAGCGCGCTGCTCGCATGCGCGCACTCGGCCACGCGCGCCCTGGCCAAGTGAGGCCTCAGGCGGCGCTGCGCTCGGGTCGCGAGTCCGCCTCGGCGCCCGTCGTGGGAATCCAGCGGTGCAGCGTCTCGGCGAGCAGCGCCCGGCGCAGCGGCTTGCTGATGTAGTCGTCCATGCCCGCCGCCAGGCAGCGCTTGCGGTCGTCATCCATTGCAAAGGCGGTCATCGCGATCACAGGCACGCCGGCGACCTCGCCCTTCAGCCGCCTGATCGCCGCCGTCGCCTGGAAGCCGTCCAATCGCGGCATCTGGCAGTCCATCAGCACCGCGTCGTAGCTCTTGTGCTGGACCGCTTCGACGGCCTGCTGGCCGTCGACCACAACATCGCAGCGACAGCCGATTCGCTCGAGCGTACGGGCAACCACGAGCTGATTGACGGGGCTGTCCTCGGCGACCAGCACGAGCGGAGGAGTCGGCCAGGCAGCGACCTCGGGCTGCGCGTGACGCTCCTCAGGCTCGTTAGCGCCGGCGTGCTCGAGCTCGAGCTCGATGCGAAATGTGCTGCCAACGCCCAGGTCGCTCGCGGCCGTGATCGTGCCGCCCATCAGCTCGATCAGCTCGTGCGAGATCGCAAGCCCTAGCCCGGTGCCGCCGTAGTCTCGCGTCGTCGAGGAGTCGGCCTGGCTGAACGGCTCGAAAAGGTGATCGAGGAACGCGGGCTCGATCCCGATGCCGGTGTCGCTGACCTCGATGCGAACAGCGCTGCGCGACTCGCTGATCGGCCTGGCGCCCACCCTCACGGTCACGACGCCGGCGCTCGTGAACTTCACGGCGTTGCTTGCCAGGTTCAGCACGACCTGCTGGAGACGGCGTCCATCTCCACGAACGCGTCGCGGCACCGCGTCAGCGATCCGCAGCTCCAGTGCGAGCTGCTTCGCGTGCGCCTGCGCACGGGCCACCGCGCACGTCTCCCTGATCGCCTCCGGCAGGTCGAACTCGCCGATAGCGAGCTCGAGCCGGCCGGCCTCGATCTTCGACAGGTCGAGCACGTCGTTGATGATCGCGAGCATCTGCTCGCCTGAGCGCGCGATCTGCTCGGCGAACTTGTGCTGCTCCGCCGTCAGCTCGGTGTCGAGCAGCAGCTCGGTCATCCCGACCACCCCATTCATCGGCGTGCGGATCTCGTGACTGACGTTCGCGAGGAACGCGGACTTGAGGTTGGAGGCCTCGACTGCCTGATCGCGCGCAACGGCGAGCTGGGCGGTGACGCGGCTGCGCTCCCGCTCGGCCTCGACCTGCGCCGTGACGTCGCGCGAGATGCCGAAGGTGCCGACGATCCTCCCCCGCGCGTCCAGGAGCGGCAGCTTCGTCGTCGACACCCATCTGTCGGGGCGATCCTCGAAGGTCTCGCGCTCGATCTTCGCCTCCATCGGCTGCCCGGTGGCGATGACCTGCTGCTCGTCGATGAACGCTGCCGCGGCGTGCGGTCGGCTGAAGATGTCGAAGTCGGTCTTGCCGATCACCTCCCCAAGCGTGCGACCCGCCCCCTGGTCGTGAAGCCAGCCTTCGCTGACGAGGACGAAGCGACTGTCCGCATCCTTGAAGAACACGCGCTCCTGCCTGCTCGCGAGCAGGTTCCGCATGCATAGACGCTCGATCTCCCCACGCGAAAGTGTGCTGAGGTCGGGTTTCGATCTGGATCTGGGCATGGACATGAGCCCGCGAGAGCGGTCGTCTTCCCTATCGGCAGTGCGGCCCGTCTGCCGAACGTAGTTTCTACCTACGAGAGCGCACTACCACGGGCAGCTGTTACAGCGCGCCTCGTACATCCGTCCAGCGGCGCGCCTGGCGGGCTCGTGCCCGTCAGAAGCCCTGCGCCAAGCGGTAGTAGGCCTGGTTCCAGCGCAGCTCGTTGCGAAAGTCGCGGATGCGTGTCTCGCCGTCGATCCGTAGCAGCTCGAGCCCCGCGATCTCGGCGAAGTCGACGATCACCTCGCTGTCCAGCGCGACGCTGAAGACCGTGTGATGCGGTCCGCCGGCCGCCAACCATGCCTCGCAGGCGGTCGCGAAGTCGGGCTTGGGCTGCCAGAGCACGCGCGCCACTGGCAGTCGCGGCAGTGGTTGCGGCGGAGCCACGACGTCGACCTCGTTGAGCAGCATGCGCAGCCGGTCGCCAACGGAGAGGATCGCGACGACGATCGCCGGGCCGGCCGCCGTGTCGAAAACGAGCCGCACGGGGTCCTCGCGTCCGCCGATCGACAGCGGATGGATCTCGCATGACGGCTTGCCGGCAGCGATCGACGGGCAGATCTCCAGCATGTGCGCACCGAGGATCAGCGGCGGATCGGCGGCGAGGTCGTAGGTGTAATCCTCCATGAAGGACGTGCCGCCGTCGAGACCCGTCGCCATGACCTTGATGATTCGCACCAGCGCCGCGGTCTTCCAGTCACCTTCGGCACCGAAGCCGTAGCCGTCGGCCATCAGCCGCTGGACGGCGATCCCGGGGAGCTGGCGCAGGCCGTGGAGGTCCTCGAAGGTGTCCGTGAACGCGCGATAGTTGCCGGCCTCGAGGAATCCGCGCAAGCCCGCCTCGAGCCGCGCCGCCTCGCGTAGGGAGTCGCGACGCTCCCCCGAAGCCTGGAGCTCGGGCGCGAGCGAGTAGGAGGCCTCGTAGTCGGCGATGAGCTCGTCGATCTCTGCGTCGCTCGCGGCCGCGACGGCGTCCGCGAGGTCTCCGACGCCGTAGCTGTTGACCGCCACTCCGAGCGTCATGTGCGCGGCGACCTTGTCTCCCTCAGTCACCGCGACGTTGCGCATGTTGTCGCCGAAGCGCACGACATTCAGATGCTGCGCCTCGCGCCAACCGCAGGCGGCGCGCGACCAGGCGCCGATACGCGCGCGCGTCGCCGCATCGCCCCAGTGGCCCACGACGGTCTTGCGCGCAAGCCCCATGCGCGTTGCCATAAAGCCGAACTCGCGGTCCCCATGCGCCGACTGGTGCAGGTTCATGTAGTCCATGTCGATCTCGGCGTACGGCAGCTTGGCGCGGTACTGCGTGTGCAGGTGCAGCAGTGGCTTGCGCAGTGCGCTGAGACCGGCGATCCAGTTCTTCGCCGGCGAGAAGGTGTGCATCCAGACGATCAGGCCGACGCAGGCGTCGGCATCGTTGGCTTGCGCACACACCTCGCGAATTGCCTCCGCGGAGATAACGACGGGCTTGACGACGACGCGCACCGGTATCTCTGCGGCAGCGTCGAGCGCGGCGGCGATCTCGCGCGCGTGCTCGTCGACCTCTCCGAGCACGACCTCGCCGTAGAGCAGATGGCTGCCCGGGATGAACCAAACCTCGTACTGCTCGAGCTGCTTAGGCATTTACTGTGGCCTCCGGCTGGTTACTGCGTCTGCCGGCCGCTGGCCATAGACGTTCTGGTAGCGGTCATACAACGCATCGATGTCTGCTTGATCGAGAGGCAGCGGCTCACCGAGCGAGCGCGCGAGCATAACCGTGCGCGCGACGTCCTCACACATGATCGCCGCCTTGACTGCGGCGCGAGCGCTGCCGCCGATCGTGAACACGCCGTGATTGCGCATCAGGACGGCGGGCGAGCGATGCTCTCGCAGCGTCTCGACCACGCCGATGCCGATCTCCTCGCCGCCGATCCGGGCGAACGGACCCACCGGGATCTCACCGCCGAACTCGTCAGCCATCGCCGTCAGCACGCACGGGATCGCCATGTTGCAGGCCGCCCACGCAGTCGCGTACGGGCTGTGTGTGTGAACGACGCCGCCGACGCGCTCGAGCGCGCGGTAGATGTACAGGTGAGTTGCCGTGTCGCTCGAAGGCGCGAGATCGCCCTCGACGACGTTCCCCTGCAGATCGACAACGACCATCCGCTCGGCGCTGAGCTCGTCGTAGCCGATCCCGCTCGGCTTGATCGCGACGAGATCCTCGCCGGGAATCCGCGCCGAGACGTTGCCGCTTGTCCAGGCGACGAGGCCGTTGCGCGGCAGCTCTGCATGCAGGTTGACGAGCTCGCGCCGTACCTCGTCGAGCGAGCTCACAATGGCACCGTCTCGCGCGAGTTCACGCGCTCGCGGATGCGCTTCAGACCGTGCAGCAGCTCGACGTGCTCACGACCGAGGCTGTCGTGCAGCTCCCGATACAGCCGATAGACGTCCTCATAGATGGCAACCGCGTCTGGATCGGGCTCGTAGGTCGCGCCGACAGCGGGGGCGAGCGCATCGATCGCCTCCATGATGTCGCCAAAGCCGCCCGCCTCGCGTCCGGCAGCGACGGCGCCGAACAGCGCAGCGCCGCGCGCTGGGATCAGAGTCGAGGCCGGCACGATCACGCGCCGGCTGCTCGTATCGGCGAGCAGCTGCATCGTCAGCGGGCTTTTCTCGGCGATGCCGCCGCAGGCGACGAGCGTCGCCAACCGCAGACCATGCTCCTCGAAGTTGTCGACGATCCGGCGGCTGCCGAAGGCGATCGACTCGAGCAGGGCACGGTAGATCTCGGCCGGCGTCGTACGCAGGGTCAGTCCCGCGATGACCCCGCTGAGGTCGGCGTCCGCGAGGATCGTGCGGTTGCCGTTCCACCAGTCCAGCGCCAGCAGGCCGCTGGCTCCAGGCCCGATCTGGGCGGCCTCCTGTTCGAACTCGATGTAGCGCGCACCATCCTTGTCAGCGTCGAACAGGCCGACAAACCACGCGAGCATGTCGCCGACGGCCGGCTGGCCGGCCTCGTAGCCATACATGCCCGGCAGCACGCCGTCTTTGACGACGCCGGTGATCCCTGGCACCAGGACTTCGTCCTTGTGGACCACGACGTCGCAGATCGAGGTGCCGATGACGATCAGGAAGCTCGACGGGTCGAGCACGCCCGCGCCGGGCGTCGACACGAACGAGTCGACGTTGCCGACGGCGACGGCGACCGACGGACTGAGCCCGAGCTTGGCTGCAACTTCCTCGCGCAGCGTGCCCGCGCGAGCGCCGAGCGGATAGAAGCTCGTTCCGAGTTTTGCCGCCGGATCATCGAACCCGGGATAGGCGGCGGTGAAGTAGTCGCTGGCCGGGAGGCCGTCGTCGGGCGACCACAGAGCCTTATAGCCGGCCGAGCAGGCGGCGCGCCGTTCGTTGCCGGTCATGTACCAGACGATCCAGTCGAGCGCCTCGACGAACCCGGCTGACTTGTCGTAGACGTCGCGATCCTCGAGCCAGATCTGGATCAGCTTCGGGAAGTACCACTCGGATGAGATCCTGCCGCCATAGCGGCGAATGAACGCCTCGTCGCGCTCATGCGCGACCTCGTTCAGGCGATCCGCGACGTACTGCGCGGCATGGTGTTTCCACAGCTTCGGCCAGGCGTGCGGATGCGAGCGCCAGGCGTCGAGGCGACACAGCGGCGTGCCATCGGCCGTAACGGGCAAGACGGTGCAGCACGTGAAGTCGACGCCGATCCCGATCACATCGGCCGGATCGATCCCGGCCTTGGCCATTGCTGCCGGGACGCCGCGGTCGACGACGAGCTGCCAGTCGTCGGGATCCTGGAGGGCCCAGTCGCCGCCGAGCTGCTCGCCCGTCGAGGGGAGCGTCTCATCGATTACGACGCTCGGGTAGGGAACGACCTCAGCGGCGAGCTCGGCACCCTCGCGCAGATCGAGCACGAGCAAGCGACCGGACTCTGTCCCGAAGTCGATCCCCAGCGCATACGCGTGCCTGTGACCAGGCACGGGTCACATTCCCTTCCTGCGAGGCCTCGCCTCCATTGCAAACGCATCTAAGCATACGTATGCAGGCACGTCAATTCTGGCGCTCGGCGCCTGTTCTGGCCAGTATCCAAGCGTCACGACGACGCCGCAGGAGGGCCCGTCGAGCCGCGCACGACGAGCTTCGGCTTGAAGACGAGGCGTGCGCTGCGCTCCTGACGGTCGCCGATCGCGAGCTCGACGCCGGCCGCGACGATCTTCGCCGTAGGCATCTTCAAGGTGGTCAGGCTCGGGACGGTCGCGCGGGCGAGTGGAATGTCGTCGAAGCCGACGATCGACAAGCGCTCGGGCACAGCGACCCCGGCCTCGAACGCGGCGTGGATGAGGCCGATCGCGAGGATGTCGGTCGCGGCGAGGATTGCCGTGGGCGGCTCAGCGAGCGCCAGCAGGTCCGCGAGCGCCTGCTCGGCTCCGTCGATGTGATTCGGCACGTGGCGAACGTAGCCCGCGGGCACCGCGAGGTCGGCGCTCTCGAGATAGTCCTCCCATGCGCCCTGGCGCTCACGGATGTCGCCCAGCAGGTCGGGGCCGACGAACGCAATCCGGCGGTGCCCGAGCTCGGTCAGGTGGCTCATCGCCGCGCGCACGCCCGCGCGGTTGTCGACGCTCACCGTCGGGAAGCCGAGGCTCGGCCCTTCGGAGCCGTGCCAGAGGGCGACCACACGCATGTACGCGGTGTGTAAATCCTCGACGAGACGAGGCTCATCGCGCAGATCGCCGAGCAGCACGATGGCGTCGCACTGGCGCGCCTCGAGCACTGCCGTCAGCGCCACCGCCTCGTCCGCCGTGGCCTGGGCGTGGCCGAGGACGACCGAGTAGCCGCGTGCCTTGGCCTGGAGCGAGAGCGACTCGACGGCGCCCGCGAAGAACGGGTCGGTGATGTCGCGCACGACGGCGCCGAGCAGCATCGAGGGCGCGCCGCGCAGAGCACGGGCGAACGGGTGCGGCTGGTAGCCGAGCTCCGCGGCGATCGCGCGGACGCGCTCCCGCGTCTCGTCCGAAACACGGATCAGCACGGGTGCGTCATTGAGGATGCGCGAAACGGTACTCTGAGCTACGCCGGCGGCCTCCGCGATGTCCTTCATCGTCGGCGGGCGGCGGCGGTGTCGCTCGAGAGGAGGAGTGCTGCCGCGGCGATCGCTCATCGGCGGAGGCTGGGGCAGTCAGAGATCATGCGAGACACTCTCCAACTGCCACTCTTGACGCTTCCATTTCTGTGTCCTCGGCCCGGCTGGAGATTAGCGCGCGCGCGACGCAGCTCCGTACGCGCCTCATCAGAGGCGCGAAAACGCGCCGTCGTTCGAAGGCTTGACGGATCCCGGTTGACGCCGACTGCATACGTATGCTTAGATGCGTTTGCAATGGGCTTGGGGTGGTTGGGAGAGGAGCGGCACTCGTGTTGAGTCGCGAGCGCGCTACCCGAACAGTTGCGCGAGCGGCGGTGGCGATATGAGCGTCGCCCTCCGGCGTACCCGCAATCCGGCCACCGCGCAGGCCGATCCGTTCGAAGGCACGGAATACGTTCCGGCGCGCTACGAGACTCGCGCAGTCACGAAGTCCTTCGGCGGCGCGAACGCGCTGACCCGGGCGTCGGTCACCTTCGCGCCCGGTGAGATCCACACGTTGGTCGGCGAGAACGGCGCCGGCAAGTCCACGCTGGTCAAGGTGATGGCCGGGATCCACCCACCGGACTCCGGCGAGCTGGTCCTCAACAGTGAGCGTCTACGCGGCCTCACACCGCGTACGGCAATCCAGCACGGCATCTACCTCGTGCCCCAGGAGCCGACGCTGATGGCAACCCTGTCGGCGTTGGAGAACCTGTTCGTCGGGATCATCCCGCGCGGGAGGCTCCCGTTCTCGGTCGACTGGAAGCAGATGGAGCGCAGCGCGAGCGCGTTCTTCGAACAGGTCGGGCTCGAGATCGATCCGCATGCGCCGGCGTCCTCGCTGTCGGTCGCCCAGAGTCAGCTGGTCGAGTGTGCGCGTGCGCTCGTCCACCGCTGCAACGTCCTCTTCTTCGACGAGCCGACCTCACCGCTGACTGCGCGCGAAGCTGACGTCCTGTTCGAGCTGATGCGCCGGCTGCGCGACCGCGACTTCACGCTGGGGTTCATCAGCCACCGCCTCGAAGAGGTGCTCGCGATCAGCGATCGCATCACTGTGCTGCGCGACTCGAACGTCGTGGCCGAGTTCGATCCGGGCGAGGCAACGCGCGACAAGCTCGTCTCGGCGATGGTCGGGCACGAGATCGCACAGCGCAAGCGCCGCCAGCGCATGCTCGCCGCTGACGCGCCGACGGTGCTGGAGGTGAAGGACCTCACAGCTCCCGGGCAGTTCACCCACATCAGCTTCAGCGTCCGCAAGGGTGAGGTGCTTGGCTTCGCCGGGCTCGTCGGGAGCGGCCGGACGGAGGTCGCCGAGTCGCTCTACGGTCTGCGCCCGGCGAGCGGCAGCGTCGTCGTGGCCGGCAAGCCCTACGCCAAGCGCGCCCCGGCGAAATCGATCGAGAGCGGCCTCATATACCTGCCCGAGGACCGCGGGCGCAACGGCGTCTTCGCCGACGTCGAGCTGGCGCGCAACATCACCGCCGCCGTCGTTCCGACGCTCCCGCGGGTCGGTCCGCTGCTGCGTCCGGCCGCCGAGATCGCGATGGCCGAGGGCGCGGCGGTGCGAACGCATGTCATCGCGCAATCGCTGCAAGCGCAGATCAAGTCGCTGTCGGGCGGCAACCAGCAGCGCGCGATGTTCTCGCGCTGGCTGCTCGCCGAGCCCATCGTTGCGCTCTTCGATGAGCCGACGCGCGGCGTCGACGTCGGGGCGAAGGAGGACATCTACGGGATCATCGAGGGCATCAGCGACAGCGGTATCGGCGTCGTCATGATCTGCTCGGAGCTCGAGGAGCTCGTTCTCACCTGCGACCGCGTCATCGCGCTCTACGAGGGACACATCGTTGGCGAGGTGCTGGGCGATGAGATCACGCTCGAGCGCCTCGGCTCCCTGATCGTCGGGGGGCACGGGAAGTGACCGGCGTCGCGCAGCCGCTCGCGCCCACGGCGGCGCCCGGTCGTCCGCAGGGTGGGCTCTTTGCGTTCGGCCGCTTCATGCGCCGGCGCGAGCCGCTGCTAGTCGTCCTGAGCCTCGCAGTCTTTTTCTTCACCTACGCGCTGGAGCCAAGCTTCGGCCAGCGCGGGAACATTTCGTTCCTGCTGGCCGACTCGATGCCGCTGGCGGTTCTCGCGATCGGTCAGACGATCGTCTGTCTCGTGCGCGGCATCGATCTGTCGGTCGCGCCCATTCTCGGCATATCCTGCGTCTCCGCTGGCTTCTACGCCCAGGACTACGGAACCTCGATATGGCCTCTGATCCCGCTGGGTGTCGGGATCGGCTTCGGCCTCGGGCTCCTCAACGGGCTGTTCGTCACCTACGCGCGGATTCCACCGATCGTCACGACCCTCGGCACGCTCGGCATCTACGGGGGGCTTCAGGAGCTCATCTGCGGCAGCTCGGAGATCAACGTCGTGCCGCCCACCTACCACACGCTCGGCAACGGCGACTTCCTCCCCGACGTCCCCTACCTCCTTATCGTCGGGGTCGTCGTCATGGTGGTGATGGCCTTCGCGTTGTGGAAGACGCCGTGGGGGCGCGCGCTCTACGCGATCGGCAACAACATCGACGCTGCGTTCCGCGCCGGCATTCGCGTAAACCTCGTGCTCGTCTCCGCATACGCGGTCTGCGGAATGCTCGCCGGGCTCGCCGGCCTCGCCTGGCTCGTACACATCGACTACGCGAGTAGCGTCACCGGCAGTGCCGAGAGTCTCCAGCTCTGGTCGATCGCGGCGGCGATGGTCGGCGGCGTGACGCTGACCGGCGGCAAGGGCGGCGTCATCGGAGCCCTACTCGCGGCGATCTTCCTTGACGTTTGCACCAACGCGACGCTCGTCGCCGGCATCCCCGTCATCTGGAACTCGGCGAGCGTCGGCGTCCTGCTGATCATCGCGATCCTGATCGACTACGTCCAGAGCGGCGGCTACTCGCTGCGTCAGATGTTCGGAGGCCCGTTGCGCGCGCGACTTGCCGCCGAGCGCGGCGGGACGAGCGCCGGAGGGGCCAAGTGAGCGCCACCGCGAAAGCCGCGCCGGCGCCGGCCAAGTCGCGCGGCGCCCGCCGCCTCAGCCTCGATACGCGCTGGGTGCTCTCGCTGTTCGGTCTGTTCCTGGCCGAGATGCTCTATTTCAACTTCGGCATCTCGACCTTCTGGGGCGGCGGCTGGGGCGGCTCGTACAGCATGCTCGGCTACACCACGAACTTCCTCTACGGCTCGATGGTCACGCTCGGCATCATGTTCGTGATCTTCGCCGGCGACATCGACCTCTCGGTCGGCGCGATGGCGAGCTTCTCCGGGATCATGATGGCCGAGCTGCATCTCGGCGGCGTGAACCAGGTGCTGGCGATCGTGCTCGCGATCGCGTGCTGCGCCTCGATCGGCCTGCTCCAGGGAATCATCATCACCCGCTTCAAGCTCGAGTCGCTGCTCGTGACGCTTGCGAGCCAGTTCATCCTCGTCAGCGCCAACGTCGCGTGGGAAGGCGCCGTCCCGCCGTACAACCTGCCGAGCGGCTTCGACACGGTGCTGGGCACCGGCACGATCTCGGGGACGATCAAGATCCCCAACCAGCTGATCTGGTTCGGCATCCTCGCGGTGCTCGCCACCTTGATCGT
>Ga0187771_10003145_pt1 | contig 11492 bp, 13 predicted proteins | sample 0116_SJ02_MP15_1_FD_133139 | JGI IMG/M metagenome (GOLD analysis project Ga0187771, IMG submission 133139) | Tropical peat soil microbial communities from peatlands in Department of Meta, Colombia - 0116_SJ02_MP15_10_MG | ecosystem: Environmental > Terrestrial > Soil > Wetlands > Peat | place... | reverse complement strand
CCTTTCACCACAGAGGGCACAGAGGCCACAGAGGGCAGATGAATGTAAAATGTAGAATGTAGAATTTCGAAGTAAACCAGTCGTTACTCCGGGTGGACGTTCTACATTCTGCGGTTGGGAATTCGTTTTTCCTTGGGCCGACCTCCGTCTGCGGCTGTTTTACAGGTTTTGCCGGGCGCGTCACCTGTAAATTCAGGCGTTATACAGGTGCGCAGTAAGGAGCCGGGAACCGAGCCGCCATTCATATTAAGTTTTCAAAGAGACGCGACGCGTGTGGTCGCTTGGCGAGCGAGCGGCGAACCCGCGCTGAGCGCAGGAGTTGGAAATCCGCTCAAACCCGGCAAATATTATACTTCGTAAAGTGAAGTGTTGTCAAGAAAAAAATGAAGTGACAAATAATTTAGCCCAGAGGCGCGGAGAGGGGAGGGGAAGAGAAGGTGGGCGCTAAGTACTGACTTTGTCTATAGCGCTGTGGGGGCGGCGCTTGAATGCATGCGAAAACGCCCGGCGTCGGACGGGGAACTTAGTGAGCGTTGCCGACATATCCAAGGAATTCTCGCAATAGGTCAAACGGAGACCTGACCCCTGTCCCAAATGAGTGTGACGACGATATGCTCCGAATAATCCGCATCTTGGAGTTCCTCAAAGACATTGAAGGCCATTCGGTTTTGGTGTAACATGGATCGTTAATGTCTTGCAGTTGACGGCTCATTCTACCATTAGCAAGAGGGCCAAGACAACAGCATAAACCCCTTCGATTAGCAAGGAGGATCTGATAATGGTTGACGAATTATCCCATGGCGGCCCCCAAATCGAAATTGCGCCACAGCCTTGCCCGTTCGATGATTTTAGTAGCTGGCTCCATGAAACGGTCTCCTTACTCAAGCCTGACATTGTTGTCGCCATAGCACGCGGCGCAGTACGCTTATTACAACTCCATGGATTAACGCATACGATATCATCTGTACCTATCATTTCAAATAATTCCCTTTCCTTCATCCCACAATCTTACATGGAGAGCAAACGGGCACTCATTTTCGATGATTCATTAATATTTGGTTCAACAATGTCCTCTACGGTTGATTACCTTCACGAAAAAGGTGCTGTTCCTCTGTGCGCAGCATATGTCGTTGATAGGCGCAATTTCTTTGGTGAAGGTAAAGACCAGAATGATCTAAAGCATCCATCGGTATTCGTGAATTTGCCTGTCCATTATAGGCACAAGTTGTGGCCGAGTGATATTAGAATACATCACGACGTGCTAGTTCGCTGCCTGTTGAATACACCGAGTCATTACAATATTGACTTTCCAACTACGGACATTCAAATCCCACCTTTCGCCAGAGACTATGTCCCTTTCATTATGCATCTTATCTCATCTCGTTTAGGCGTTGGTGATTTATTCGATGTCACTTCACCTGACTCAGCTATGAATAATATATATCGTTTTTCAGTATTGCTTCCCACTCTCTCCTCCACCTTCTTCCGACAACGAGAAATCAGTTCTCGGCCATTCTCAAAGGTTCGCTTTACACTTGCACCAGACCTTGGTCTGATCAGCATTACCCCAATGGTTCAACTTGTCATGGGACATTCATTCACCGCCACTGAATACATATTTTCTCATGCTGAATTCCAAGATTTGTGGGATACCTTGGGCAAACCTCTCTCGAATGATCGCTACGTTAAACAATCTACATTTCGATTGCTCACCTATTTCATAACGACTTTACTGTCGGCTGAAATTGTAAGGCGGACCGTTTCGACTCTGCGAGAACATTTTAACTCCCCAAAATGGTCATTCCTGACGAACGACATCGAGATAAACGTCGGCAAACAGAACGCGCTGAAGCTGCACGCGATTTTCCACGATGCCATTTTACAGGAAACAAATCATTTTTTGGACTCGCAAGCGTCAGATTGTAACAATCTCAGCGACACTGAACCTATACAGCATGAGATTATCGCCAAGATAGCCGATGCGTTGCAAAACAATCCGCATTTTGCACCTGATCCGAGCGAGTCAGTATACGAAATTTTGGGCAAGATTTTCATTGTACTAAGGAAAATAACGGACAGCAGCACCATTCGAGAAAAAACGCCTAATGCTGAACGCTTAAATGTTGGTCTTTCCTTTGGCTCGGTTATGCAGCTCCTAAAAAAGCACTTTGGCATAACTTTATCTCTTACAGAAATATCCGTGGGCATAGACGTATGTGTTGACAATGGCCTTGCGGTACCTAAAATTTTATCAGACAATTCACAATGGTGTCGCCTTTTTTACTCTGGAGAACGAACAGAATCGGTCGATCCGTTACAACTCAAGAGTTATTTTTTTGCCGCATATTCGGAGTTCATGAAACAAAAAAAATCTAAACCATTAACCCCATACGATATTCATAAGCTTTCTTGTGGGATGAAGGAAATTTTCCGCTGGCTTCCATTCTCTACTCAATTCTCGATATATGGGAGAATTGCGCTCGCTGGGCCAGAGGATAATTTGATCTCATGGCTGTCGAGTGGCCCCAACCCAGTGTTGTCAATTTCACGCTCTCCAGAAGGCAAGAAAGTGGCTTTCATAAGTGACTCTTTTAGACCTATATCGCATACTGCATGGTCACGTGACCGTGTAATCAACTTTCTAGACGGATTCCAATATATGGCATTTGCATTCAACGAATTGGGTGCTGACCATAAACTTGTTCTTAGTACATGTATGACCCATCGTCATACATATAACTCTGTTGCTCATGAAGCACATTGTTGGTCACATAAAAGTCACTACAATTTTTCAACCCTAGTGTCTGCCACAGGTATTGATAACGATGAACAATATGCAGACCGCAGGTATATAGCACCATCCATTTACTGGTGCGTTAGGTATATACATGAAGCGACAGTGAAATACAATGTCTTTCACCGAAAGTGGAATCATATTCTAAAAAGAATCGATACCGCTTTTAAGCATCAGGGATTTCCTGCGAAAAGATTTTGGGAGATGCGCGTGGCCCCCTTGCTCAATCAAGATATTGACCCTGAAATAGAATGTCGATTCGAATATTTGATGCAGATTATCAATCAGATAAAATTACTAACTTCATACTTTATTAGTATATTACTAGCTTCTAGGGTGGTGACCATGAATGATGTCAATACCAAATTTATCGAAGAAGGAGTTACGTTATTCAGTGACGATTTCGAGTGGAGCGTCAAAGGGGACATTAGCTATATCCGACACGAGTATAACCGTAGTATCACGCAGGGTCGCATACCCGGCACTTCAATTGTTAAGACTCTTTTGCCGGGATTTGAGGTAGCAGCGGATAAGAATACAATAATAGCGTCCTTTATGGACGTTAGGGACATTGTTTTTAACTGCTATAACGAAATTCGAAGGGTGCTTCAAGTTTTTTGTCCAGAATATAAGGGCGTGGAGGGAGATTTTCCGTATGCACCTTTCACGAATATCCGCGTTCGTCCTGATGGTGCGGTTGAGCAGGTTCTGCATAATGCGTACATTCTTACGATGGACATCATTAAATCTACCAATAGTCCCCAAACTAATGAAATGAAAAGTACCATCATTGGAATCTTGAGCCACTTCGATAACATACATCATGAAGTCACCGGGAATGATGAATATATAGTCTGTTCCAACGAACCCGCGATTTTGATCGACATTGCTGACGCAATCCGACTTGAAGGTGAAAGGTTGAAGAAGGAAGGCTTGCCTTTCGGGGGTACCCGTAAAGCATTAGGTTTTGGTACAGTGAAAAAGATAGAGGATATTAACGGAAATTGCATGATCATGGACGAGTGCTTGCCTAATATAATTCCTGCTGCATGTAGTGTCCGTGATGCTATCGATATGCTTAAAAATGTTAATAAGAACTCACTGATCGCGGTGGCGAGGTTGGACGCCCACCAATTTAAAAAGGCTTTAGCTGCGTTTGAGAAATCGGAGAAGAGGGTTAAGATTTCTTCAAAACATTTTGTTGGCTCGTGTTCGGTTTATGACCTTTCAAGAAGGAGAGATAGTAAGGCCTTTAGTGGTCCCTCTAAATAGATTTCCATAATCGCGCTATCCATCTTTTCAAAAATTGGACACAATGACGAACGGCCGAAAACGTCAAATGTTACCCGGCGCTCGATGCCATCTTGCCAAGCAGAAAACGTTGACCTCCTAAGGGTTCTAGCCAAAGTATGGCGTCTTCACAGCCTCGACGAGGGGTTCGAAGGTGACCCACAGGGTGAAGATCGTAAGCAGAACGTTCGGGGACGAGCCGCAATCATGGGGAAATCAAGGGTCTTGAAATAGGAAAATGAAGGGCGCAAGCGCCGCAGAAGCAGGCGCAATAAAGGCGATTCACACAGGCGCTCCACCTCTCGGCGCCGACAAGTATTTGAGCTTCCGCAAGGGTCTCGCGGGCCCTCCTGGGTCGGTGGGAATCGGTGATCCCGGTCTCTTCCGTCACAGTCTTTTTCCTTCCTGCTCTACCTGCTGACGGAACGGCATAGCGCTATATTTCGCACTGTTCCATTCATCCCGGCTGCGCACAATAGAGGAAAGGACGGCCTCCGACTCCAACTCGACGTCGTATAGCCGGTCCCGAATACGGTCTGTACGTTTATCACTGACAGGTCCGTCGACCAAAATCAGAAAATCCCAGTCCGAATCGGGAACGGAATCTCCACGCGAGCGGGAACCATACAGAATGATGTCTGCATCGGGCTCCACTTCATGAACAGCATTTTTTACTTTCTTGAGGAGCACCTCTCTTTTCATGTTCATCTCACTTTAATACAGATCTTTTCATCTCAAGGTATTCGCTGCTGGTGAAGCCTCTATAACGGACGACAGAAGTCGGATGTCGGAAGACAGAGAAAAACGGCCCACCGGCCCTAAGATCATGTCAACTTTCTTTTGAGGCTTGCTCCACCCTTCAAAAACCCCTTTGCCTCCGCAATGGGGTGATCGGTAGCCATGAGGAGGATGTCTTCCTCCACTTCCGTGATCTGAATCCGTTTACCCCTCAGACGTTTAGCAACCCTTTCGGGGAGTTTCAGGGTGTTACCTGCCAAAACCCCTGGTTCATTTCGAAGCACTCCTTTCCTTGAGATTTGTGCCCCTCGGGTTTGGCTTTACTGCCGGATTCTTATACGATTTTCGTCAACAATCCACAGGCTCCCCGAAAGCGATTCATTCGAGATAACTGGAACAAGTCGGGCAAAGACCTCCAGGACATATGGTTTGTCTTGCCGCTTCAAACGGAGGACTACAATCCCATCGAAATCTTCCGGAGGATAGGCGCGAATGTTTGCAAAGTCCGTATCCAGGGTTACCAGCACGCGCCTTTCAGATCGGCATATCGAGATTGCCTCAGTATCTACAGTGCCGCTAAGCCGTTCATCCGGTATCGTCAATGCATCGTGACCCGCCCTGGTGAGCAGATCCGCCATTTCGACGGGCAGGTTCTCATCGATTTTGAATTTCATAATGAACCCTATGCGGCCGGCATTTCAACCACACGCTCGCGAGCGAGTTCCGCTGCGTAGGCAATGGCCGCCTGCACAGCCTCGCGACTCAGGCCGGGGTAGCTTTTCAAAATTTCGTCGGTGCTCAGACCTTCAGCCAGGTTGTCCAGCACCACCGAAACCATGATTCGGGTGCCTTTAATACACGCTTTGCCGTGACAGATTGCGGGATCTACCGCAACATAATCTTGCCAATGCATATTTGATCCTCCAAATTACCTCTTGAGCGGATAAGTTATCCACCCATGATAGTGGTTCCTTTTTCGGTCATTGTTCGGTCAAGCTCGTTCTTGAAATTAGCATATCGTCTCACAATTTCAATCTACTCAGCACAATCAGGAGACCTGCCGTTTAGTTTTCGGCCGCTTCTGCTCCTTTTTCTTCTCTTCGTAAAGGTCTTCGAGATCATGTGCAATAGCGATCGACTTGTCCCGGCGGCATTTCTTGCGCACCCGGTCCGGCCAGATCGAATAGGCCAGGTGTGCCCAATCGTATTCACCCGCCAAATTATCTCAAGGAGCATGCAGCGTCACCTCATGGGAGATATACCCGGATCCTTGCATATTTTTCATATAGCGATCGGCACTTCCCAAGAACCGCTTCCCGCGGCAGACAAAGCATCCTGCCGGTTTAACTCCAGGGCCTCTCGTAAGGTTACGCTGAGACTCTCCATCAATTCTTCCTTCGTAAGCTCCTGGCAGTTAACGCCCGGTACTTCTTCAATCCAGCCAATCCACCATCCGCCGTCCTGTTTCACAACCGCCGTATATTGCGTGCTCATGGCAAGACCTCTTTTCAGGTTCACTTCTTTCAATCACCAGCAAATCCAGGTCGCTATCACGCTACATAGCACCCGTTGCAGCGGAACCAAAAAGAATAACCCTCTGAGGATGGGCGACCTTAAGAATCTCTTCGACGATTCGTTGGATGGTATCTTCATCAACTTTTATTTTTTTTGCACTCCTTGGACGGAACAGCCTGCTTCGACATTGGGTGCACCGGTTTTGTAGAGCAAGGTTCCATCAGGAAGACCCTCCATGGGGTTTAAGGGACTTATTCGGTGTCGTCCTGGCCGGCAATCTGCTTTTCAAGTTCTTCTAAAGGAGGGAGAATATCAGCGATCGCCCGTCGCAGAGGTCCCAACGTTTTTTCCGAGATGAGCCAAACTTGGGAAATGCTCACTCCCTCATATTGATGGATTCAAGAATCCGGTCTATACGCTCCAGTACCTGGGCGAGATAAACCCGAGCGTCTTTCTTCATAAGGGCCGAGCCTCCTTAAGTATCCTGCGGCGCAACAGCCAGTATATGGCATCCTCGGAGATTACATCGACTTTAACGCCCATCAAGTCCGTGAGGTCTAGAGCCAGGGCGCTCATATCCAGGAGGCTGCGGTCATCATCCATCTTCACAAGCAGATCGATATCACTCTCAGGGCCGACCTCGCCGGCAGCAACGGAACCGAAAACTCTTATGTTCCGGGCACCGTGCTTTGCGGCCAAATCCTTTATGTCATCACGTTTTGCTTTCAAAAGGGCTTCCATTGTCATTTGCTCTTACCTCACAGTCCCATCATCTGCTTGGACATTGGGTGCGCCGGTTTTATAGAGGATAACTTCTTCGCGGGCTACGCTGTCAGCAGCATAAGCGAGCGCAGCCCGTATATGCTCGATGGTCAGGTGAGGACAGGCGTCCAGGAGGTCTGCTTCATTTGCTCCCTCGCTAAGCTTCCTGACGATCAGCTCAACCGTGATACGGGTCCCACGAATCACCGTCCTGCCCAGCATGATCCTGGGGTTTATCTCGACACGGTCATCAAGGGTCATTTCTGCACCTTCACAAAAGGGGTGGTCGCTATGGCTCAAGCAGTCATTTCGAATTCGACTTTACGGGCGTCACTTACTCGGGCGGAGGCATCGAGGATTTCAAGCGAAACGAGATTGCCCTCGGCGTCGTAATCGAGAATTACGCCGGGTTTATCTTCGTCACTTTCCGCGATGGAAATTCCCTCTTTGAAAATGACGCTTAGCGTATCGGTCTTCGGGTCATAGGTCACTTTCATCGAACCTGCCTCCAATATTTCTCAATCCTGCCGGTGCGGTAAACGGTTATGACCTCGGGGGGTTTGCGGTCTACATCAACGAAAACTCGAACGTGTTCCGTGATCGCATATTCGATAATAACATTAGCTTTCATCACGGTCACCTCGGCACTGCCAGGAGCATGGCATCAACAGGGGCCTTGGCCTCTCTGCCTGACGGGTAGAGGGCCAAGAGCGGTCCTCCAGGCCCAGGAAATCAGGCGCGATTTTTTGCAACCTTTCATGCTGCGAAATTCAACGTCTCTAAAATAAGTTTAACGTCATCTTCGAGAATATCTCGCTCAAACATTCGTCGCGAGGCATGAACCCGGTACACTGAATTACACTGGCACAAAAATGAATCTAGTACAAGAGTGGAGGTAAAGAATCGGGAAGAGCGGTTTCTCAGTATCCCTCTCTATAACGGACGACAGAAAGCCGGCCCCCGAAGTGTATCTAGTCGGGGGTCGGATGTCGGAAGACATAGAAAAACATTCCACGGGCCGTGAGATCGTATCAGCTTTCTTTTGAGGCTTGCTATAGTTTACCTGGCTGGTGCTTGTCTGAAGAACCGGCTCAGGCCGGGTTGAACAACCTGTTCCGCAGAAGAGCAGCTTCCGCCTGGGCAGGGTTCGCGATGGGCATTTCATCGATTTGAGCAACCGGCATTATTCCAATCAGTGAATTGAGCACCCAGACAGTATCTGCAGAATAGAGGTCTTCGGGCGGCGCCGGGCGGAGATAGACTTTTGAGCCGGCGCTTTCCAGGATTGCCGACAGGGACCGGACAGTAGTTCCCGGCAACTGATACCGGCTCTGGGGGGTCCACCATAGGCCGCCGGTCCTGGCGATAAGAGAGCCGGTGCAAGTCTCCGTTACAAGGCCGCCTCGATCGAGAATCACGGCCATGTCGCAGCCCGCGTTCAGGGCCGCTTGCCTTGCGGCCAGACAGTACAGGAAGTTCAAAGATTTGAACATCGCCAGCGGAGGTGAGTATCCGTCCCTGTAAACGTGCAGCTTGCAACCCGTTTCATACATGCGCCGCGACGGGGGGTCGTAGGGTTGGGCAACGATACAGACGGTTGGTTCTTTGGGCGGCGGCAAACCCAGTGAGGGCGAGATGCCGCGAGTCACCATGATCTTGATTGCGGCGGTCCTCGCTATAAGCCCGTTTTCACTGAGCAGCCGGTAAAGGATGGACTCCCAGGCAGGCACGGGATCGAGCCTGATGAGAAACTCGGCCAGCGAAGCTTCGAGCCGCTCCAGGTGCATGGAAAGGTAGAGGAATTTGCCCTTTTCCGCGCGGATAGTTTCGAACAGACCGTCTCCATAAACAAAACCACGATCCAACGGGGATATGCGGGCCTTTTCCAGCGGCAAAGTTTCTCCGTTGAGCCAGATCGTGGCTTGGCCGGAACTCATGGTTTAACTCCTCAGCTTTTCGACAAGCTCGAACAGGGTTTGACCCTTGTGAAGGGTCTCCTGGTATTCGTCTTCTTCGATGGAATCGTAGATGATACCTCCCCCAACCGAAAAATAACAGGTTTCATCCTTAACTATGGCCGTTCGTATTGCCACATTCAGATCGAGGTTGCCGTGCCAGCCGATGTAGCCTATTGCCCCCGTATAGACATGCCGCACGTTGGACTCCAGTTCGTCGATAATCTCCATAGACCTGATCTTGGGGCACCCGGTAACCGACCCGCCGGGAAAGGTAGCCCGGATGATATCGCCTGTTGACGTTTCAGGTCGGAGCGCGCCGGTGACGATCGAGATGAGGTGGTGGACGTTGCGGTATGTTTCAAGCCTCTTGTGCTCGGCCACCCTGACGGTCCCGGGAGAGCAGATGCGACCGAGGTCGTTCCGCAGCAGGTCCACTATCATGGAGAGTTCCGCGTCGTCTTTGGGGCTTTGAAGAAGGTCGGAAATGAGCGCCTCGTCTTCCTGCCGCGTGCGCCCGCGTCTGCGCGTGCCCTTGATAGGGCGGGTCTCGATAAAAGCGCCTCTGCGAAACAGAAACCGCTCCATGGAGGTCGAAAGTATGCGGTGGTCTCCTGCGTTTATATGAGCGTAAAAGGGCGCGGGGTTAATATCGAAAAGAGATTTCCAAAGACGGTAGGGATCTCCTTTCAGCGGGAAGTTAAATCGCTGGGAAAGATTCACCTGATATACATCTCCGCGCCTGATGTAGTCTCTTACTTTAGATACCGCCGCCACATATTCCTCGTGGGAAAAGTTGCTCTCAAGCGAGCCTGCTTCAAGCCAAGGCCGGCTTTCTTCCTCCTCGGCCACCGCCTCCGGCCCCGGGCGGAGGGCGCCCGGCCTGCGGCATTCAAGAGGGGGACAGGGCATGGGACTTGAAGGCTCCTCCCCGACTCTACCACAAACGGCCCCAATCGCTGCTGCGGCTTCAACGGCGGTTTTTCCGCTCTGCAAAAGGATGCCGGCAAGACTTCTTTCTTTTCTGTCATACACCTCGAACCGTCCCGGCCAGAAAAAAAACAGGTCCGGGAGGCCAAGATCGTCGCAGGCGGAAGCCGGAAGGTTTTCTATTGAATTTTTCAAATCGTAGGCGAAATACCCGATTGCTCCCCCGCAAAAAGGGAGAGGCAAAGGACCGAATTCGGGATGCACGCTCTCCAAGAGGCTGTCAAGGACGTTTATGGGATTATCGTGGATCTCGTAAGCTCCCCCGGATGTCTTGATCAAGCTGAAATTTCCCTTGGCCCTAAAGGTCACGAAAGGATCATGAGCGGAAATCGAATACCTGTTTTCACCGCCGGGCCGTAGTTCTCCTCCGCTCAGCAACAGGGCCGAGGGGTTTGCTGAAGCCCGCGTTTGGGCCCGACTTAAAAAATCGGCTTCATCGATCCCTTCGAAGATTTTCAGCGAGTCGAGGTGAATGGCGGATAATCCGCGTAGAGGACCTGTCACGGTAAATCTCCCCTGTGGAGTTCCCGGAAGCGGTAATCGGCCCTTGGAAACCTGCCGGATTGATTTGCAGCCAGGGGGGCCGGACGCCAGGCCGGCCTGACGCTCAGGAAATTGCTCACCAGTTCGATCCCATATTCCGTCATGAAGGATTCAGGGTGAAACTGCACGCCGAAAATGGGCCTGGAACGGTGCCTGATCGCCATGCAGACGCCTTCAGGCGCCAAAGCCAGCGGAACCAGGGTCTTCGAGCGTATTTCGATGCAAAGAGAATGATACCTGGCGGCCCTGAAAGGAGAAGGCAACCCTTGAAAGATGCTCTCCCCCTCATGATGAACAAGGCATGTTTTCCCGTGAACCGGAAAGGGGGCTTCGCGGGTTTTTCCGTCGAAAACCTCATTTATGGCCTGCATTCCCAAGCATACGCCCAGGACCGGGACCGTATGCCCCAGATGCTCGATTACGGCCTTGCTGACGCCGGCGTGAGCGGGGTCCTTAGGGCCGGGCGATATGCATATCCAGGCCGGGTCGAGCCTGCGGACGTCCTGCACGCTCACCTCGTCGTTTCTGAATACCCGGACTTCTATTCCAAACTCCTGGAAAAGCTGAACCAGGTTGTATGTAAAAGAATCGTAGTTATCTATCATGACCAGCCGCACGGGCACCCCCAAAAATAAAAGCCATCCCGTTTTTCGTGAGCCGGGATGGCCTGCGCCTGGCATAACCCACTTCCGATTGATGTGAAATTGCGCGAAATCTACCAGAAGTCGCAGCCCAAGTCCAAAGAAAAAATCAAGGGGTCAGGCCATAGGAAAAGAGATCGTCGATTTTGCTCGCATACTCCGGCTTTGCTTTTCGGCAAGGCGGTTGGTACGAGTCGCCATCGCCTTGGGGAAATTCGCTTCCCCCGAGAGCGAAAGCCTATAACGGATGACAGAAGTCGGATG
>Ga0187771_10003144_pt1 | contig 11494 bp, 5 predicted proteins | sample 0116_SJ02_MP15_1_FD_133139 | JGI IMG/M metagenome (GOLD analysis project Ga0187771, IMG submission 133139) | Tropical peat soil microbial communities from peatlands in Department of Meta, Colombia - 0116_SJ02_MP15_10_MG | ecosystem: Environmental > Terrestrial > Soil > Wetlands > Peat | place... | reverse complement strand
CGCCGCCGTCCTCGAAAACCCCTTGTGCGGCGTAGCGCTGCTACGCCTCCGCGGGGCTTTTCTGCGGGTGCGACGATCTGACTGCTTTTGAACAACCTGTTAAGACCGTCATATGCTATTTTCCTTGTTATCCAATGCAGGAGGTTTCATTTGAAAAGAGTCTGCGCTTATACAGCCGTATCCTTGGTGCTGTCATTGTGCGGCACGGTATTCGGAGCCGTCTCGGGGGAGCAGTTCTCGATCACCCCCATGATCGGCGGCTATACCTATGATGGCAACCAGCATCTCGCAACAGCCCCCATGTACTCCCTCAGGGGCGGATACAGCTTTACGGACAACATCGGTGTGGAAGCGGGCGTGGACTACTCGATCACGAACTCCACGCTGATGACGGACAAGAATGTCGCCATTTTCAAATACGGCGTCGAGGGGCTGTATCACTTCATGCCGGACCGGAAATTCGTGCCGTTCGTGGCGCTCGGGCTCGGCGGGTACAACCTGTCCGGTCCTTCGGTCTTCGTGTCGCGGAAGGAAATGGGCTTCATGGACTACGGCGCGGGTGTGAAGTATTTCTTCAACGACCGGGTTGCCCTGCGGGCGGATGTGCGTCAGGTGCTGGCCAATGCCGGCGCCTTTGAATACACCCTGGGCGTGACCATCCCTTTTGGCGGCGTCAAGGACGAAAACGGACCGATGCCTACGTATGCTTCCATCAAAGCCGCCCTTGCGGAAATGCGCAAGGAACAGACTGAAACGGCCGGGACTGCCGGTGGCGAAGCAAAGCCCGGCCAGGCGGCACCGCAGGCCGGCGTAACGCAGAAGGAGAGCAGATCGAATGGGCAACCGCCCGCTGAGACGCCAGCACAACAAAAGGAGCCGATCTCAATAGAGGTGACCCTTGGCGCCAACGACGCCCACCCGGCAGTGCGTGGGGAACAGGCTGCCGCACCGCGGCCCGAGGTTCAGGAACAGGGTCCCGGCAGCAAACCGGTCCAGGAGAATCTTGTGCCGGAAAAGCCCGTCCTGCCTGCGGTGGTTGCGCCGGCGGAGCAGGGGGTCCATGAACCGTCGCCATCGGACAGGCTCGCGCGGATGAAAGTCGAATTTGCCCGGGAGGAACTGGAGCGGATAACGGTATTCAAAACCGATTGGGAGAAACAGCGGGAGTCCCGCCTGGCGGCGGAAAAGGCAGCAATGCAGCAGGAGGCGCTCGATCAGGTCAGGGAATCGAACGAGCAGAGCGTGGAACTGGAAAGCAGACTCTCCGCTGGAACAGCCGTACCCGCGGCCAAGCCGGCCGCATCCGGCGCCAAAGCGAAATCAACCCAGAAAAAAAGACACCGGAAGGCCACCGCCAGGAAACGGCATATCCCGGCGACGGTCCGGTAAGTGTTTCATTTACCCATCTTCTCCACATCTTTCAGAACCGAGGCGTCCCAGCCGCCGCCCAAAGCCTTGATCAGGAGTACGCTATCCATCATGCGGCTGCCGCGGATGGTGATAACCGTCCGCTCGTTGCCCAACTCGGCCGTCTGTGCGGTCAGGACGTTCAGATAGCTGACAATGCCCGCCTGGTATTGATTCCCGGCAACAACGACCGACTGGCGGGAAGCCTTCACCGCCTCATCCTGCACCTTCGCTTCATTGTCCAGTATCCGCAACGCGGCAAGATTGTCTTCCACATCCTGGAAAGCGGCCAGAACCGTCTGACGATAGTTTGCCACCCCCGCATCGTAAGCTGCCCGCGCCTGACTGCCCTGTGACGCGCGCAGCCCGCCGTCGTACACCGTTTCGGAAACCGCCGGCCCGACCGACCAGAAACGGCTCGGCCACGTCAGCCAACGGGAAAGGGACGTCGATTCCAGGCCGCCCGACGCACTCAGCGTCAGGGTCGGATACCAAGCGGACTCGGCTATGCCGATCTGGGCATTTTCCGCCGCCATTTGCCGTTCGGCCATGGCGATATCCGGCCGGCGTTCAAGCAGGTCGGAAGGGATGCCCACGGGAATCGACGGCAGCGACTCCACCAGCGGTGCGGCCGGCAGGTGGAATGACGAAGCAGGCTTGCCGGTCAGCGTGGCAATGGCATGTTCCAGTTGAGCCCGCTGGACCCCGAGATCGATGGCTTGCGCCTGGGTGGTTTTCAGCTGGGTTTCGGCCAGGAGCACGTCGGAGCTTGCATCGACGCCCGCCTCATAGAGGTTTCGGGTCAACTCCAGGCTCTTCCCGTAATTGGCAACGGTTGCGTCCAAAAGCACTTGCAACGCATCCTGCATGCGCAGTTGAAAATAGGTCTGGGCAAGCTGGGCCTGCGTGCTCAGACGCAACAGGGCCAGATCGGCCGCGCTGGCCTGGGCCGTTGCCGTGCTCGCTTCCACGTTGCGCCGGACCCTGCCCCAGAGGTCGATTTCCCAGGAAAAATCAATGGGCAGCATATAGGTCGTATTGGTTTGAGAAGGGGTGCCATCGGTGGCGGACAGGTGGGAGCGCGTCGCAGAGGCTCCGACGGAAACCGTCGGGTACGCCCCTGCCCTGGCCGCTTCAATCGCAGCCCGAGCCTGGCGGAAGGCCGCCTCCGCTGCCAGGAGATTCTGGTTGGACACCGTAACCTGCTGCTCCAGGTCATTGAGCACCGGATCATTGAAGAGTCGCCACCATTCCCCGGTGATGGCCGTGCCGCCCGGCTGGGCAGTTTTCCAGCCGTTCACCTCCTTGTAGGTCTCGGGCATCCGGGGCATTGCCGCGGGCCGGACAAAATCCGGGCCGACCGTGCAGCCAGCCAGGAGCGCACCCGCTCCAACCAGAAGGCAGCAGCAGCGACAGAGTAATTTGATATGGTTCATGGTACACCCTTTCCCTTTTGAGGATCTGAAGCCGCGACGCCGGACTTCATACCCATCCCATCATCGCGAAGCCCGGACGGTCTTCTTCCGCTGCCCCCGCACCCTGGCCACCCACAACCTGAAACGGTCCATATAGAGGTACACCACCGGGGTGGTATAGAGCGTCAGCATCTGGCTGAAGATCAGGCCGCCCACGATTGATATCCCCAGAGGGCGGCGCAATTCCGATCCCACGCCGGTTCCCAGCGCCAGGGGGAGCGCCCCCAGGAGCGCGGCCATGGTGGTCATCATGATCGGCCGGAAGCGGAGCAGGCTGGCCTCGAAGATCGCCTCTTCGGGGCTTTTTCCTTCGTTGCGCTCCGCCGCAATGGCGAAATCGACCATCATGATGCCATTCTTCTTGACGATTCCGATCAGCAGGATGATGCCGATGATGGCGATCAGGCTCAAATCAGTGTTGAAGAGCATCAGGGCGGCCACGGCGCCCACCCCTGCCGACGGCAGGGTGGACAGGATGGTGATGGGATGGATATAACTTTCGTACAGAATTCCCAGGACGATATATACCGACACCAATGCCGCGAGAATCAATAACGGCTGGTTCCTGAGAGACGCCTGGAACGCCTGGGCCGTTCCGGCAAAACTCCCCTGGATGGAAGCCGGCATGCCCAGGCCCCTTGCGGCCTTTTCAATGGACGAAACCGCATCCCCGAGAGCGACACCGGGCGCCAGGTTGAAGGACAGGGTTATGGAAGGAAACTGCCCCTGGTGATTGACCGCAAGAGACGTGTCCGACCGTTCGTAATGGGTGAAGGCCGACAGCGGCGCCAGGCCGCCGGCGCCGGTGGGAACGTAGATATCCCGCAATGTATCGGGGCGCTGCCAGAACACGGGATCGACCTCCATGACAACGTGATACTGGTTCAGCAGGGTGTAATAGATCGATATGGGGCGCTGGCCGAAGGCGTCGTACAGGGTTTCGTCGATGACTTTCGGCGCAATGCCGAGCCTGCTGGCCGTGGGACGGTCGATGACCAGTTGCGCCTGTTTGCCCCTATCCTGAAGATCGCTGCTCAGATCGACCAGTTGGGGGACCGTGTACAACTTGTGCAGCAACCGCTGGGACCAGGTGGTGAGTTCCTTCAGATCGGCCCCCTGCAAGGTATACTGGTACAAAGCGTTGCTGATCCTCCCGCCGACCCGGAGATCCTGCACCGGCGCCAGAAAAGTCGGGGCGCCGGGAACGCTCATCAGTTTCCTGCGCAGCCTTTTGATGACGTCGTTGGCGGTGATCCCTTTCCGCTTCTCGAACGGGGTGAGCGTAACGAACATCCGGCCGGTGTTCACGGTGGATGCCCCGCCGCCACCGCCGCCGCTGAAAGCGGTCACATAGACCACATCCGGGTCGGACTTGATGATGTCGACGATTTTCGCCAGTTTCTGTTCCATGGCCTGGAAGGAAATATCCTGCGCCGCCTGGATCCTCCCCATGATACGGCCCGTATCCTGCTCCGGGAAAAACCCTTTGGGCACCATGACGAACAGTACGATGTTCACCCCCACCGTCACCAGCAGGACCGCCAGAGTTGTCAGTGAGTGGCGAAGCGCCCAGGCCAGGCTTGTTTCATAATGGCTGTGGAGCCAGGTGAACATCCCTTCGCTGACCCGGTAGACGACGCCATGTTTCCGCTTGCCTTCGGGCTTGAGCAGCGTAGCGCACATCATGGGGGTTGCGGTCAGGGATATGAGCAGCGATACCATGATGGCCGCCGAGAGGGTAACGGCAAATTCCCGGAACAGCCTTCCCACCATGCCCCCCATCAGCAGGATCGGTATGAATACCGCCACCAGCGAGATGCTCATGGAGAGAACCGTGAAGGCGATTTCCCGGGAACCGGACAGGGCGGCCTGGAAAGGGCTCTGCCCCTGCTCCCGGTAACGGGTGATATTCTCCAGCACCACGATGGCATCGTCCACCACAAAGCCCGTGGCGATGGTCAACGCCATGAGAGACAGATTGTCGAGGGAATAGCCGCACAGATACATCACGGCAAAGGTGCCGACGATCGAGGCCGCCACGGCCACAGCCGGGATCAGGGTGGCGCGGACATTGCGCAGGAACCAGAACACCACCAGCACGACAAGTATCCCGGAGACGATAAGGGAAAATTCCACATCCTTCAGCGAACCGCGTATGGACGGGGTCCGGTCCAGCACGACCGACAGCTTGATTGCCCCCGGCAGCGATGCCTCAAGCTGCGGCAGAAGATTCGATACGTTGTCCACCGTCTCGATGATATTGGCCCCCGGCTGCCGGAATATGATCAGCAGGATAGCCGGTTTCCCGTTCACGAGCCCCGTGGAGCGGACATCTTCCACCGAATCCCTGACATTTGCCACATCGGCCAGCCTGACTGCGGCGCCGCTCTTATAGGACACAACCAGGGGCAGATAATCGCGGGCCGTTTTCAACTGGTCGTTGGCGCGAACCTCCCAATTCTTGTCCCCGGCGCTCACGTTGCCCTTCGGCCGGTTCACGCTGGTGGAGGAAAGCACGCCGCGAAGGTTCTCCAGGCTGAGGCCGTACTTGCTGACGGCCAGCGGATTAAGCTCCAGGCGCACCGCCGGCAGCGCACTGCCGCCGACGAACACCTGGCCTACCCCGTTGACCTGGGAAAGCTTTTGCGCCAGGACGGATGAGGCCACATCGTACATCTGCGGCTTGGTCATGGTATCCGACGTCAGGGAAATGATCAGTATGGGCGCATCGGACGGGTTAACCTTGCGGTATGTGGGATTATTGGGCAGATTGCTGGGCAGTTGCCCCCGGGCGGCATTGATTGCAGCCTGCACATCCCGCGCCGCGCCGTCGATGTCCCGGTCAAGGTCGAACTGCAGGGTAATGCTGGTGGAACCCAGGTTGCTCGTGGAGGTCATCTCGGTAACACCGGCTATGCGGCCGAATTGCCGTTCCAAAGGGGCTGCCACGGAGGTGGACATGGTTTCGGGATCGGCGCCGGGCAATGCGGCAGAAACCGAAATGGTCGGAAAATCCACCTGGGGCAGAGGGGATACGGGCAGGAGCCGGAACGCGATCCCGCCGGCCAGGACCAGCCCGATGGTAATCAGCGTGGTGGCGACCGGCCGTTTTATAAAGGGCGCGGAAAGATTCATGGGTTCGCAGTATCGTTTTCAAACAGACGGGCCGCCTCTTCCGGGCCGCCGGGCATATCCTTCTTTCCCCGCCGCCGCGCCAGCCGGTCGAAGGCAAGATAGATCACCGGCGTGGTATAGAGGGTGAGTATCTGGCTGAAGATCAAGCCCCCCACGATGGAAATGCCGAGGGGATGGCGCAATTCCGACCCCACCCCGCGTCCCATTGCCAGCGGCAGCGCGCCCAGGAGCGCCGCCATGGTGGTCATCATGATCGGCCGGAAACGGAGCAGGCAGGCCTGGTAGATGGCCTCGTCAGGCGATTTTCCTTCGGAGCGCTCGGCGTCGAGGGCGAAATCCACCATCATGATGCCGTCCTTCTTGACGATGCCTATCAGCAGGATGATGCCGATGATGGCAATGACGCTCAGGTCGGTGCGGCAGATCATCAGCGACAGCACGGCCCCTACCCCGGCCGAGGGGAGCGTGGAGAGGATCGTGACCGGGTGGATGAAGCTCTCGTACAGGACCCCCAGGACGATGTAGACCGTCACCAGGGCCGCCAGGATCAGGAGCGGTTCATTGGTAAGGGAAACCTTGAAGGCCTGGGCGGTCCCTTGGAAACTGCCGCGGATGCTGGCCGGCAGGCCGAGTTTCCGGGTAGCCGCCTCCACCGCGGTCACCGCCTCTCCCAGCGCCTGTCCGGGCGCCAGATTGAAAGAGGTCGTCACCGCCGGAAACTGCCCCTGGCGGTTGATAATCAGCGGACCGGTGGCTTCGCTGGCGCGCGATATGACGCTGAGCGGCACCTGGCCCCCGCCGCTGCTGCGCAGGTAGATGGACTGCAGGCCGTTCGGCCCCTGGCGGAAATCCGGCTTGGTCGCAAGCACGACCCGGTATTGGTTCAGTTCGGTAAAGGTGGTGGATACCTGGCGTTGGCCAAAGGCATCGTACAGGGCATCATCGATGTTCTGGGTGGTGATCCCCAGCCGGGAAGCGCTGTTGCGGTCGATATCCAGCATGACGCGCAACCCCTGTTCCTGCTGGTCGCTGCTGACATCGCGCAGTTCAGGCTGCGCCTTCATGGCTTCGACGACCCGCGGGGCAAGGGTCTTCAGCTCATCGCTGTTGGGATCCTCCAGGGTATATTGGAACTGGGTGCGGCTCACCTTGGCGTCCACGGTAAGATCCTGCACCGGCTGCATGAAGAGCTTGATGCCGTCAACCTTCGACAGCTCGGGCTGAAGCCGCCGGATGACCTCCGTGGCGGTTGCATCCCGCTCGTCAAGCGGTTTCAGATTGATCAGCAGCCTTCCGCTGTTGAGGGTCGTGTTGACCCCGTCGATCCCGATAAACGACGACAGGCTCTCTACCGCCGGGTCCTTGAGGATCACCTTCGCCAGTTGCTGCTGGCGCGCCGCCATGGCGCTGAAAGAAATGGATTGGGGCGCCTCGGAAATCCCCTGGATGGCACCGGTATCCTGGACCGGGAAAAACCCCTTGGGCACCATCACATACAGGATCACCGTCAGCACCATCGTGCCGACCGCCACCGCCAGCGTGGCGGTCTGATGGCGCAGCACCCATTGCAGCGACCTGCCGTAGGCGGCGATGGTCCGGTCGAAGAAACGCTGCGAGGCATGATAGAATCTTCCCTGGCGTTCCTCGGGCACATGCTTGAGCAGCCGGGAGCACATCATGGGGGTCAGCGTCAGGGACACCACTGCCGAGATCAGGATGGTGACCCCGAGGGTTACGGCGAATTCGCGGAACAGGCGCCCCACCACATCGCCCATGAAGAGCAGCGGGATCAGCACGGCGATCAACGAAACGGTCAGGGACAGGATGGTGAAACCGATCTGCTTGGAGCCCTTGAGCGCCGCTTCGAGCGGCGTTTCCCCCTCTTCCACATAGCGGGCGATGTTCTCGATCATGACGATGGCGTCGTCCACCACGAAACCGGTGGAGATGGTCAAAGCCATAAGGGAAAGGTTGTTCAGGCTGAAGCCCAACAGGTACATGACCCCGAAGGTACCCACCAGCGAAAGCGGCACGGCCACGCTGGGGATGGTCGTAGCCGACAGGTTGCGCAGGAACAGGAAAATGACCAGGACTACCAGCGCAACGGCCAACAGCAATTCGTGCTGCACGTCCCGCACCGATTCACGGATAGTGGTGGTGCGGTCGGTCAGGACCGTTACCTTGACCGCAGCAGGCAGGGAACTCTGGAGCTGGGGCATCAGTTTTTTGATCCGGTCCACAACCTCGATCACGTTGGCGCCCGGCTGACGCTGGATGTTCATGATCACGGCCGGCCGGTCGTTAATCCAGGCCGCCTGGTTCACATCCTCGGCATCGTCCACTGCCTCCGCCACGTCGGACAACCGTACCGGGGCGTTATTTTTGTATGCCACGACCAGCGGCAGGAAATCCTTGCTGGTGTAAAGCTGGTCGTTGGCGCCGATGATGAACGATTGCAGCGGTCCGTCGAATCCTCCTTTGGCCTCGTTCACATTGGCAGTCGCAATGGCGCTGCGCACATCCTCCATGGTGACGCCGTAGGAAGCAAGCGCAGCCGGATTGGCGTGAACCCGCACCGCCGGCCTCTGGCCGCCGCTGATGCTGACCAGCCCCACACCGGGAAGCTGGGATATCTTCTGGGCAAGGCGTGTATCGGCGAGGTCTTCGACCTGGGGCAGCGGCAGGGTGTCGGAGGTCAGAGCCAGGGTCATGATCGGCGCATCGGCCGGGTTGACCTTGCTGTAGACCGGAGGGTTCGGCAGATCGGCGGGGAGATAGGAGGAACCGGCGTTGATGGCTGCCTGCACCTCCTGCTCGGCAACGTCCAGGGAAAGCGCAAGGCTGAACTGGAGCGTGATGACCGACGATCCGTTGGAACTTGTGGACGTCATCTGGGAAAGGCCGGGCATCTGGCCGAACTGGCGTTCCAGCGGCGAGGTGATGGACGTGGCGACCACGTCGGGGCTGGCGCCGGGATAGAACGTCCGCACCTGGATGATGGGGTAATCCACCTGGGGCAGCGCCGCCACCGGAAGCTGCTTGTACGCCACGGCGCCGACCAGCATGATGGCGATCATCAGCAGGGTCGTGGCCACGGGGCGCAGTATGAAGATGCGGGAGAGGTTCATGGGCGGTTGTTACCGGGAAGGGCCTTTTGGGCGTCCTGCCGTCCCTGCCCCTTCTGCTCGCCCGGAACCTTCGGGCCTCCGGGAGCCGCCGGGCTCTTCTGCCCCCCCTGCCCCCCCTGGCCCGGCTTGCGGTTTGCTTCTCTCACCTCGATCCTGCTGCCGTCCTTCAGGCGTTCCGCGCCTTCAACCACCACTGTTTCACCGGCATTGAGACCGGAAGTCACGGCGATATCGTCATTCTGCGTTTCACCCACGGCAACCGGGCGGACGGCAACCGTTCTGTCGGCCTTGACCAGGTAGACGAACGCGCCCTGCGAACCGCGCTGAATTGCGGAGACAGGCACCACGACACTGTCGTGGAGGGTTTTTACCAGCAGGCGGACGTTAACGAATTGTTGCGGGAACAGCCCATTATCGCTGTTGGGAAACAGCGCCCTGAATTTTACCGTTCCGGTGGTCGGGTCAACCTGGTTGTCCACGGTCTGGAGCATGCCGCCGGCAAGCCTCCGTTTCTGTTCCCGGTCATAGGCATCCACCGCCAGGCGGGCGCCCGCCTTGACCCTGCCGAGCACCTCGGGAAGATTGTCCTCGGGCACCGGAAAAATGACCGACATGGGCTGGAGTTGGGTAACGACGACCAATCCGTTGGTATCGGCGGCATGGACGATGTTGCCGGGGTCGATCTGGCGCAGGCCGACCCGCCCGCTCACCGGCGAGGTGATGCGGCAGTAGATCAGGTTCACCCTGGCGCTCTCCACCTGTCCCTGGTCAGCCTTGACGGCTCCTTCGTACTGGCGTACCAGGGATTCCTGGGTATCAAGCTGCTGCCGCGGTATGGAGTTCTGTTTCCAGAGTATTTGATACCGTTGGAGGTCGAGACGGGCATTGCTCAAAAATTCCCTGTCGCGGGCCAACTGCCCTTCGTACTGGTTGAGCTGGGCCTGGAACGGCCGGGAATCCAGCGCGGCCAGCAGGTCGCCCCGCTTGACGAGCTGTCCCTCCCTGAAATACACGTTCATCAGTTGCCCGTCTATGCGCGAATGAATGGTGACCGTAGCGATCGGCACCACGTTGCCGAGTTCCGTAAGGTACACGCCCACATCGGCCTTCCTCGCAGCCTGTACCGCCACGGGAGCAGGCGGAGCAACAGCCTTCGCCCCTGCCGGGGCAACCGCCGGGGCCGCGCCTTTTTTCCCGTTATGCCCATAAAACAGGTACAGACCGGCGGCGAGGATCACTGCCGCCGCCACTGCCGGCCACCAGCGCCGGGGCCTGGGAGTCGGGTCCGCTGCAACACTGTTTGTCTCTTCATGGTTGGATTGTATGGTCATTGCCGTACCACCTGTGCGTCGGATTTCTTCAGGCGCTCATGTCCGCCTGTTGCAAGTTGCGTCACGGTCTCCTCCTGCCTTGCGTATATCCCGAATCCGTGACGCCTTCATGCCGGAGTGCCTGGAAAAGCCGGGGCACCAACGCCGCTGGCGCCGTAGCAATCGCTTGATCGGCTGGTCCTCCGGAGAGGAGTCCCGAAGCGATGCAAAACCCAAGGCAGAGGCCTTTCAGGCCAGCGGAGGCGTGAAGGCGTCACGGATTCGGATGTATGTAAAAAAAACGGAAGAACTCTCTCCGAGATCCTCCGGCCTCCATGGTGTATGGTCAGCTATGTTTCAGAACCCGCGGCAACGAGATACATACCAATGGAAGCCTCCCTTGTCAATAAAGCGCCGCATTCCTCCGGCGCCCGTCCCTGGAAGTTTTCCATCCCGGAATCCCGCGCGGCTTCAGACATCGGCAAGCCGCCCTGCTCCATACCCGATTTTAGACGGAGAACAGCTCCAAAGGTTACAGCACTACCGGTAAAAAAGTTGCGAAAAGCCAAAACATCTTGGGACGCGTGTTGTTTCCGAGAACTTTTTAACATATTTTCCGAGCTATTACACGGTTAAATCATGGCCCGGCACAAAGTCACGGTTGACATTGCCCTTTTCAGGAGTAAAAATATCCCTTTGGAGGATACGTGGATACCGTTCTCGTTGAAATACTAGTCATTGCAATTACGGTTGTGTTGAACGGTTTTTTTGCCTGCTCCGAATTTGCAATCATATCCGTTCGCAAAAGCCGTGTCGCCCAGCTCGTGGACGAAGGGGACAAGCGGGCCCGCCTCATCGAAACGCTCCAGGAGGACCCCCACCGCCTGCTGGCGGTGGTGCAGGTCGGCGTGACCCTGACCGGGGCCACCGCCTCGACCATGGGCGGCATCATCGCCGTCGATTACCTCCGCCCCTGGCTCCAGCACCTCCATCTGGGCATCCTCGCCCATGCCGCCGAACCAGTGGCCGTCACCGGCAT
>Ga0187771_10003143_pt1 | contig 11494 bp, 9 predicted proteins | sample 0116_SJ02_MP15_1_FD_133139 | JGI IMG/M metagenome (GOLD analysis project Ga0187771, IMG submission 133139) | Tropical peat soil microbial communities from peatlands in Department of Meta, Colombia - 0116_SJ02_MP15_10_MG | ecosystem: Environmental > Terrestrial > Soil > Wetlands > Peat | place... | reverse complement strand
GAAATCGGGGGATGGAGTTTTTAACTTTAGATGAGCTTTTCGGGACGACTAAGGGAATTGATTGATCATTTACCGCAGAGATCGCGGAGTCGAGAAAACAGGAGATGCTAGACAGATGAAGAAGACGACGGTCTTCTTTCCATTGGTCCCTGCAAGGACGATTCAAGAACGGGCCCCGCAGGTCCTCCTTATCATCGCGGGAACGTTGACGGCCTTCTTCTGGCTTTGGGGGGCCGGATCTTTTCCTGTCTCCGGTCAGGATGTGGAAGAACTTATCCGGAGCATAGATGGCCAGCAGCAGAAGATCGAGACACTGACCGCTATTTTTTCCCAGAAAAGAGAGACTTCGCTGGCCAAAGATCCGTTAATATCTCAGGGGGTGGTCAAGTTCAAGCGGCCAGCCCGCATTCATTTCCTCTATTCCAAGCCCGAATCGATGGAGATGGCCCTTGACGGGAAAGCGGTTTGGATTTATTACCCGGGCCGATCTCAGGCGGAGAAGTATTCCCTCGACCGAAACCAAAGGATGGCCCGATATCTGGAGCCGGTGACGGGAATCTTCCAGAAGACCTTCGCTCAAGTTACCGAAAGCTATACCGTCGCCTACCAGGGCTTAGAAGGCGATCGGACCTACCGGTTTCGCCTGCAGCCCCGGGACGAGAAGGTCCAGAAGTTTCTTTCGAGGGTGGATTTGTGGATTGACAGGGCTTCGGGGGCCATCTTAAAATTTGAAATGATGGAAGCCGGTAAGGATCGTCTGACTTTAGAATTCAAGGATCTGCAAATCAACCCACCCCTGGCGGATGATGATTTAACGATTATCCTTCCTCCCTCCGCAAAAGTCCTGGAACAGAGCGTACCATGAATCGCCGCCATGCCTTAGTGACGGGTCTCGGGGTCATAACTTCCATTGGCCGGGACGTTCCTTCTTTCTGGACGAGCCTGCAAGCGGGGGTTTGCGGGATTGATTTTATCACCCTCTTCGATGCTTCCGGATACAGGATTAAGAAAGCTGCGGAGGTGAAAGGGTTTGACCCTCGCCTTTACTTCCTCCCTCGACGTCTGCAGCGCATGTCCCGATGCGATCAGCTGGGGTTGAAAGCCGCTCGCGAGGCCCTCGAGGACTCTGGCTTGAAATTAGGAGGGGAAAACCTGGAACGAACCGGGGTCTTCATTGGCGGCGGGGCAGGGGGGATCCTTTCGGCCGAAAAGTATCGTAGAGAGATGCTGAAGAAGGACTGGCACCGGGTCACCCCTTCCCTTCTCCTGCCCTTTTCCACCTGTGCAATCAACGATGCCATCGCCGAGGAGAACAACATCCTCGGCCCCAGGGCCACGATCGCCACGGCTTGCTCTTCCTCGGCTACGGCCATTGGTTATGGATTAGATTGCATTCGCTCCGGAGAGGTGGATATTGCCATAGTGGGGGGGAGCGAATCTCTCTCCGAGGTGACCTTTGGAGGATTCAATAGCCTGCGATCTGTGGATGAAGAATTTTGCCGTCCTTTTGACCTCAACCGCAAAGGATTGTCCTTGGGAGAAGGGGCGGCAATCCTGGTGATCGAGGAGGCCGGCCACGCCCTGAAGCGGGGAGCGAAGATTTACGCCGAACTCCTGGGGTACGGCCTGAGCGGAGATGGCTATCACATGACCGCCCCCGATCCAGAAGGACGGGGAGCTTGGCGGGCGATACAGGCAGCCCTGAGAGACGGCGGAGTCTGCATGGAAGAAGTGGATTACATCAACGCCCACGGCACCGCCACGATGGCCAATGACCTGGCTGAGACCAGAGCGATCAAGAGCTTCTTTAAGGAAAGGGCCAAGAAAATTCCGGTAAGCGCGAGCAAATCCATGATCGGGCACTGCCTGGGGGCCGCTGGAGCCGTGGAAGCCGTCATTACCGTGCTCACCGTAAAGGATAACCGGATCCCCCCGACGATCCATTATCTAACCCCGGACCCGGAGTGTGACCTGGACTACGTGCCCGGTCAATCCCGGGAGGCTATCGTAAAGGTCGCTCTTTCCAACTCTTTTGCCTTTGGCGGAAACAATACCGTGCTGGTCTTCGGGAAATGGGAATCATAGGTCCTTTTACTACAGAGGACCCGGAGCACGTGGAGAACAAAGATTTCAGGGCGTTCAATGATAAGCGCGTTCCCGAGTGATGCCCTACTCAAACGGTTCTCGGCAGGCCGGGGGAAAAAGTTTTTTGATTTTGTTTTTCATCTGCCGTACCTCTGCGTTCCGCGGTGACCTTCGTGGTTAGATAAAATGGATGAAATCGTAATTACGGGAATCGGGATCATTTCCGCCTGCGGCGTCGGGAAGGAAGCTTTTTGGAAGAGCTGCCTGGAAGGCCGGACCGGAATCGCTCCGATCAATTCTTTTGATACCTCAGCCTATGCTTCCCATCTGGGCGCCGAGGTCCGGGATTTTAACCCCAAAGACTTCATGCCCCCGCTGAAGTACCGGCGAATGAGCAGGGTTTCGCGGCTAGCCGTGGCCGGCAGCATTGAAGCGCTGAAAGACGCGGCCCTGGATATCACCCCGCAATCGGCCCCCTCATTGGGGGTGATCCTCGGAACCGGATATGGGAGCACCGCCCAGACGGATGAATTTTTTGTGGGCATGCTCCGGGAGGGTCCGGAGGGAGCGAACCCCGGCCTCTTTCCGGATACCGTTCCCAACGCTCCGGCGAGCCAGGTTTCCATTTATCATGGCCTCCAGGGGCCCAATTCCACATTCAGTCATAACGAAGTCTCCGGGGAGCAGGCCATGGCCTATGCTTTTCGGCTGCTCCAGGAGGGAAGGGCGGAGGTTATCCTGACAGGGGGTGTGGATGAGCTCAGCGCGGTTTTATTCCATAGTTACTCCGCCCTTCAGGCCCTGTCCTCTAAAGGGAGGTACGAAGAAGGCATGCGCCCCTTTGACCGCAAAAGAAATGGGCGGGTTCTAGGAGAAGGGGCTGGCCTTTTTGTTCTGGAGAAAGAAAGCCGGGCCAGGGAACGGGGCGCGAAAATTTATGGTTCGCTGGTTGCTTGTGCCTCCACAGGGGCACCCGTAGGAATTTCTCATTATGAGACTCGGGCCGAACAGATGGCCCGGGCGATGGCCAAAGTGCTCGCGACAGCAGGAGTTTCTCCATCCCGGGTGGACTATGTCTGTGCCGCGGCCAATTCCACCCGGGAGCTGGACCGGGCGGAAGCTGCGGCCATACAGAAGATTTTTGGGCGGGGTTCCGCCATGCCGTCCGTCAGCTCGCTCAAGGGGCACATCGGGGACTTTTGCGGCTCCGGGGCTTTACGGGCCGCGGCTCTTCTTCTCTCCATGCGGGATGAAAAAATCCCCCCGACACTCGGCCTGAAGGAGCCCGAGCTTAACCTGGATCATGTTCTGGAACGGCCGAGAGATGCGAAGATTGAATACGGCCTGCTGGACGGTTTTTCCTTCGGCGGAAGTAATGTCTGTTTGCTTTTCAAGAAGAGCGAAGAAAGTGCCGGCGGCTAGGATCGATAAATTCTCAGTTTTCATTTCAGGCATTTGTTCATCAATCCATAATTATTATGGGCAGCGGGACTGAATCCCTCCTTCCCTCCCTTTAGCAAGGGAGTCCTGCGTTTCGCGGGATTTGGAAAAGGGGGATTTAGGAAGATTGGGAAAGAATAGGTCCGGTCAATTATGGACTTCTCAGTTTGCTCTAGGCCCTTCTTATGAAACTCAAGATCATCTGCCCTCGCTGGCCGGAAGGAAGTCTCTGGCGTCACTTCCGCTTCCGGTTCCCCTACTTGAGCCTGACGAGCCTTGCCGCTCTCACCCCCCAGGATATTGAAATCACCATTGAGGATGAGAACGTTCAGGACGTCAATTTTGATGACCATCCCGATCTGGTGGCCATCAGCATCATGACTCCCCTAGCCAGGCGGGGTTATGCCATCGCGGACCGCTTTCGTGGGCTTTCTGTCCCGGTAGTCATGGGAGGATTCCACGCTACCTGGATGCATGAGGAAGCCAGCCAGCACGCCGATGCCGTAGTGTTGGGAGAAGCGGAGCAGTCCTGGTCAAAGGTGATTGAGGATTTCAAAAGCGGGTCGCTCCAAAAATTCTACCGGCCAAACGGGAGACCGGACCTGAAGGGCATTCCCATTGCCCGGCGGGACCTGCTGAAGAAGGGAGCCTATTTCTTCACCAACACCATGCAGATCAGCCGAGGTTGTCCCTTTCAATGCAGCTTCTGTTCGGTAACCGCCTTCTTCGGGCACACCTATCGTCTGCGCCCCCTGGAAGAGGTCAAGAGAGAAGTGGAGCTTCTGTTGCGGAAGACGAACTTCGTCTTCTTCGTTGACGACAATATCGTCGGCAATCCGGCTTATGCACGAGATCTTTTCTCCTTTTTGAAAGACTTGCGGGTGAAATGGCTGAGTCATGCCTCCATCAATATCGCGGAGAATGACGAACTCCTCAATATGGCGGCCGAGAGCGGCTGCTACGGCCTTTTCATTGGGTTCGAATCCCTCTCCCAGGAAATTCTCCAGAGCCATCACAAATCATCGAACCGGGCGGACCGATACAAAAACCTCATTCAAAAGATTCATGACCGGGGGATCGGCATCGAGGGGTCTTTCATTTTTGGCTCGGACGACGACGACGCCTCGGTTTTTCGCCGGGTCGCGGATTTCTGTGAAGAGACCAAAATCGATGCAGCCGTTTTCGCCATTTTAACCCCTTACCCGGGAACCCGCATTTATGAGCAGTACAACAGAGAGAACCGGATTTTTTCCCGCGACTGGGACCTTTATGATATGGACCATGTGGTCTTTCGCCCGCTCAGAATGACGGCGGAGCAGCTTCAGGAGGGACATGACTGGGCCAACCACCGCTTCTATTCCTATCCTTCCATGTTAAAGCGGTTCTGGCCGATTCGGCGAAGCCACCAGGTTTTTCTGCCCAGCAACTGGGGCATGCGCCAGGCCTGGAAGCGCTGCCAAGGAGAGAGATGAATATGGATACTATGATTCTAGATTCCATGCCCTGCCAGATCAATCTGGAGCAACTGAAAAAGACCCTGCGGATTCAGGAAGGGAGCGCGATGAAGGAGAAAGTGGAGGCCATGGCCCGCGAGGCTCAAGCGGTGGCCAGGCCGAAAGCCTGCTACCGGGTGGCCTACGTTGAATTCAAGGGGAATGATGAGCTGGTCATAGAAGGGGTGAAGTTTGCCAGCCGGGTCCTGCGAATAAATCTGGACAAAGTCTTCAGGGTTTTCCCCTACGTTGCAACCTGCGGCCTGGAATTGGAAGAGTGGTCCAGATCTGTCGATGGAATGCTGGAGCAATATTGGGCCGAAACGATCAAAGAAATAACCGTACGTGCCGTCATCGGGCATCTGAGTGATTACCTAATGGAGCGGTATCAGCCGGGAAAATTATCCAGGATGAACCCCGGGTCTCTTCCCGATTGGCCTTTGTCGCAGCAAAAGCCGCTCTTTGCCGTTCTGGGTGAAGGACCGGCAAAGATCGGAGTTCAATTAAGGGATAGCTTCCTCATGGTTCCGGTCAAAACGGTGTCAGGTATATTCTTTCCCGCGGAAGAGAGGTTTGAAAGCTGCCAGTTGTGCCCCAGGGAAAAGTGCCCCGGCCGCCGGGCCCCCTACGATCCCGAATTATTTGATCGAAAGTATCGTTGACGGGGAAATTCAGGAACCTTTGGCGGGACGACCCGGCAGGCGGCTTCCACCGCATTTGGGGCATTTATATTTTAAGGGGGGAAATTCCGTATTTTTCAGGAGGCCGAAGATGTTCTCCGCATCTCGGAGGGTGTTTAGGTGTTCTTTTCCAGGGAGGATGGATCGAAATGTTCCTTTATGAGGCTAATAGCTTTATCTTTGGTGATTTCCTCTTTCAGGACTCTTTCAGCCAGGTCCGCGATCCAGGCCTTCAGAGAAGAAAATCCGTGGGGCGGATTCAAGGGAATTTTTTCCAGCTGATAGGCGTCCTGAGCTGAAAGCTTTCCTGCGGCGTGCAAGAGGGTTAAATTCTTCTGATATTGTTCGTATTCCCGGGAGCTGAGAATCCAGAAATCATCGTAGATATACTTGAAGAACTTTTCCCGCTCCTTGATTCTTTCCTCCAGATGAACGAGCTTATCCTCCATGACGGCCCGGACCATCTGGATCGGAACCCCGACATTCACTTCTTCCTGGCCGTTTAAGGCCAATTTTCCTTTAAATATTCCGATCACTTCGCCTTTCAAGTTGATCACTGGACCGCCACTATTCTCAGAGGCCACCGCCCTATCGACTTGAAAGTACCTTACCCCCTGGTAAGGGCTGTTGCAGTTTCGAATGATTCCCGTGGTAAGGATCGGCTCTCCGGATTCTTCCCTCGAAGGAAACCCTAACACCATGATTTCCTCTCCCTCTTTGCATATATCCGAGTGATACAGGGTTTCACCTTCCAAGTCTGATTTTTCAACCTTCAGAAAAGCAAGGTCCAGAGGATCGGTCAATCTTTTGAGGACCACTGCTTTTTTGATTCCCGACGGTATAAGAACCTCTGCCTCGTCGCTTCGGCCGATGATCCGCGTCTGGGTGACAACGATTCCATCGGGGGAGAGGAGAAAGCCGGCCCCGCTTCCTTGGGGGGTTTTCAGGAAAAAGACGGTGCTTTTCGCCCGGGCCAGGATTTCATCCTGGGAGAGGGGTGTATATTTCGAATTGAACTGTACAGTCCTCACCCGGGGCGATGGATCTTCCGATGTTGGATTAGATGCTGGGCTGGATGCCAGGTTACTGGTTTGGGAAATCGCAGGCGCGACCGTTTTTTGAATTCCAATATTCTTTGGTGAACTTTTAACCTGGTTTAACATGAGCAGTCCGACGACAATAATACCCAGGAAAATAAAGAGGAATAGCTTATTGTGAAATATAGTCAACAGGGAGGGGACTCGGTTGGATTCCAGGGAAGAAACATTTTCCTCTGCCTCTGTTTTTGCGATGCCGCTTTTTCTTTCTCTTACTCGATCGGGATGCGGGGTTTTGTTTTTGGCGTCCGGCATAATTCCTCTAGTCCTGGTTAGTCTCTTCTGATCTGTAAATGCCCGGCAGCCTCCTAGAGCCACCCATTCTTGGCGGCCGGGATCTGTTCGGGTTTAATGGCAAAACAGATGGCTGCCTATCTGGAGCGCCATCCTAAAAGTTGATGGAATGATTCCTCACAATCACGCTGCTGGAATAAATCATGCTTCGTGGTAGATGGGTATTGGGGTCTACTTCGTCGGTCTGGACGCCCAGGGTGATATCGATCCTCCTAATGTTGGAGATGTCGCTGGGAGTATCTTGAGGGTAGAGTTCAACCCCCCGCCCATTATAATACCGGAATATTGCCGGAAACCCATTTCCTTTTGCATTATTTATCCCCAGGAGGTCATTAGCGACTGTTAGGCTTTTTTGGGCGCTGCTAAAATCCCCTATGAAGGATTGCGGTGTTCCGCAGTTTGATACCCGGGTTACCCGCCGACTTGCCGGGTCATAGGCGTATGTCAGGGTCTCATTACTTTCATCATTGACCACCCCAGTTCCTCCAATATCCATCTCCACCGTGATTGAATTCGCGTTAGCCGCCTGAATTCCCTTGTACACTTGATTCCCCGGCATTCCGCAATTCGCCGCGTCCCGCCACAACCCGGAGGCGAAAGTTGGATTATAAGAGGCCATGCCAATCTCCATGGCCATCATTTCCAAGGCCGACCGCACATCCTGCTGCGCGGCGACTTTTTGATCAATGGCCAGCGATGATCTTTGTCCGGAGAGCATGGAGACATAAATGGCCGACAGCATCATAAGCCCTATGAAAATGGCGAAGATAATTTCAATGAAGGTAAACCCTTTAGGGTTTTTGAAACGGTTCATGATCTTCATTGCCGGAAATACTCCTGTTTAGAAACGATCACACTTTCTGAAATTCCCACGGCATTCCCCGGCCAGGTCACTGTAACCTTAACGGTCCAGTTGTTTGCGCCCAATGCAGTACTGGACGTCGTCACGGTAAAAGGTAAATCTCCAACCAGGTCCACATTTTGACCATTAGAATAAAGCGTGCTTGGAGGAGTCGGGTTCCACGTGGTCACTCCTAATACCGGGTTCATGATTTGAATCTCGGCAGCTTGGAGCTGTTCTTGCAGGATCCCTGTAGCCCGGCCAAAATAATCCGATTGGCCGGACAATCTCCAGGCCGAGGGGATCAAAGACAAAAGGCCCAATATGCCGACCGTAAGAAGCAGTTCGGCAATCACCACCTCGATCAGCGTTATCCCTCTTTTATTTCCTATCAACTGGCCCATGTTTTCACCCGAGGATTTTCTTTTCATTCCGTAATAGAATGATGCAACTGCAATGCCAATTCCTTCCCCCATTCTTCACCCTCAATTAGCATCCTAAACTATTGAATTATTTTGAAGAAAATCGGTTTTGCGGAGGGGAGTTTAGGCCTTTACCGCCGGTTCAATTTTGTCCTTAACCGAACACAATTGGCTCTTCTCTTCCCTACCGAATCGCATGGCCTCAAATTCTTTCTTCAAATAAATTAATGCCGGCGTTCTCTTTAGAAATTCTGCGAATTGGCTGTAAAATTTGGAAATGAATGAAAAAAAAGGTATCCAGCCCTTCAAAATCTTCCCCATTGTTCGGACCGTTCATAAGGAATTACCGTGATTCCCAAATGGATCTTTACTGGCATTTCTTTTGCAAAATAGGGGGAGGGTTTCAATTGAGCAAGGCTTGAAATAGCCGGGCAGGAATCAGAGAAGAGAAACAAAATAGGAAAATGAATGAAATTAATTAATTGGAATAATTTGGAGGAATCTATGACCGGCGTCGAGAATTTTGAAAAATCAGCCTCCCGAAGTCCCCAAATAGCATCATCCAAGGGGTTCGCCCTTATTGCCGCCTTGCTGGCTATTATTATTCTGACCGCGGTTGGGACCCTGGCTTTCGTTGTCACCACCCAGGACGTCAGGATTAGCTCCAGAGTGGTGGGTGAAAAGGCGGCCTTCTTTGCTGCCGAGAGCGGAACTCATTGGCTGATGGGAAATTTTGACCCGACGAATCTGGCGGGCCTCCAGGGGCAGCCTCCTCAGCAGGTTGATTCTACGAGTGATAAATATTCCGTTTTCACGGTAAGCAACTTAGCCCTTGCGCCCCAGGAGCCTGAAACCTTGCCCTTACCCGGTTTTTCCACGGGGGGAATGCAGGAATGGGGACAGGAACGTTATGTAGCCAGGGTGACCGGCCAGAATACCGCACACGGAAGCAATGTCCCGATTGATTTAAGCCTGGGGTATGGACCTGTGGAAATCTCTACCGCCTATCGATAAATGGAGGGTTACCTGTGAATACGAAAAATAGTTGCCTTATTCTCGTCATTTTTGCCATTTTTTTGATTTCTGGTTCAACTGCCCGTGCCCAGACCGGGGATGAAAGCGCTTTATTTACCGCCCTGGCACCCGACGCCTTGGTCCTTCTCGACTTATCGGGGAGCATGAATTGGACCCCTGCGGGCGGGACCATGTACATATCCAGCACCCAATCCTGCAGCGCGCACGTCCCCTTTTATGATACCAGCGGCACAGGCCATACCAAAGCCTGCACGGTTGACCCTTATGGAACCGTCCCCAAATGGAGCAATGCCTCCTGCACAGGCCCCTATTACATATCATCCCAAGCGGGATACACAACCGACTGCAGCCGTCTGGCCATTGCCAAAAGGGCCCTCTTCTCCATCCTGGATGATACCGGCAACGGCATTATCGACATCCAGGATGAAAAATCCCTGAATATAAGATTTGGATATATGAGATTCTACAACTGCTCGGGCGATGAAGGGTCGAGTTGGAGCTCGGGGTGTAACACGCTCATCTGGGGGATTGCCACTCATTACTATAAGATCTATTGCAATAGCAGCTCCCAGTGCACTTCTTCCAGCAGCGCTTCCAACAGCATAAGCGGCGAATCGGCATCCGGGGGAACCCCGTTAGCGACCTCCTTACTGGAGGCCAAGTCTTATCTCGATTACCAAAAGTCAACGGATACCGCGAAGGCCTGCCGGTCGAAATTTGTTATCGTCATTACCGATGGGGCTGACACTTTTGCCTGCTCGGGAAACGGGTCCGAAACCCAGACGGATCAATATAAAAGGCGAAGAAAATCAGTGGCCGCGGCCCAGACCCTGGCAAACGCGGGATACAAGGTTTTTGTCATAGGATTCGGGTCCGATATGCCCTATTACCTCCAGAATACCCTGAACTGGATGGCCTTTTATGGGGGAACGGATAATCCTCTGATCCCCAATTCCGGAAACACCAGCGCCTATAATCCGTCTTCCACCACTGATTGCCAGACTTCTACGACCGCCAGCGACTCAACTCATTACTATGCGACTTCCAATGATCCCGGCGAAACCTCTCTTTCGGGATATGCTTTTCTGGCCACCAGTGCGACCGACCTCATCAATGCCCTAAATCAGGCGGTCAATTCCATTCGAGAGGCCCCCTATTGTTTCTCCACGACGTCCGTTGCTTCATCGAGAGCCAAGGATGAAAACTTTATTTATGAGGCTTCTTTCGTGCCGATCAACACGGATCCTTTCTGGTTGGGCCATCTAAAAAAATATAATCTCAATTCGGACGGAACTCTTGCCAGTGTGGCTTGGGACGCCGGGACCGTCCTGCAATCCACTTCGTCTACCAGCCGGAACATACAGACCTTGATAAACGGAAGCTTGAGTTCCTTCACCACCGCAAATTCGAATATAACCACCACGCTCCTGGGGGTTCCGGACAGTACCACGAGAACTAACGTCATAGGTTATTTTCGGGGCGATCCTGCATATAATCCGGATAACTGGAAACTGGGCGATATTTTTCATTCCAACCCGGTGACCATTGGGAGCCCTTCCAGTAACTTCAATGATGTCCGGGATGTCAACGGGGCTTTTGTCAGCTTCAGAGCAAACCATCAGAGAACATCGGCCAACGGCTCCAGGGTTGTCTTAACCTCGGCCAATGACGGTCAGCTCCATGCATTTAAGACCATCGATGGGACCGAGGTATGGAGCCTGATTCCTCCGAATCTGCTCCCCAAACTAAAGAATATCGCCCATGTAAAGGACCCTACCAGCCTGCTCCATGATTATTTTGTGGACGGTCCCCTATCGGTGTCGGATGTCTGGCTCGGGAGCGGGGATGGCACCGCCAAATCCGCGTCGGATTGGCACACCATGGCGATCTTCGGTGAAGGCAGAGGAGCCAGCACCTACTTGTGGAGTTCATCCTCTTCCTGCACCTCGGGGTTTAATGCGCAATATGCCACCGGCTATCCTTATTACTGCGGCAATTATGCCCTTGACGTTACCAATACGGCGAGCCCCGTCTTCAACTGGGTGGTAAATGCCGGCAGCACGACGGGGCCCTATTTAGCCGCCCCCTGGAGCAAAGTGTCCACCGG
>Ga0187771_10003142_pt1 | contig 11494 bp, 11 predicted proteins | sample 0116_SJ02_MP15_1_FD_133139 | JGI IMG/M metagenome (GOLD analysis project Ga0187771, IMG submission 133139) | Tropical peat soil microbial communities from peatlands in Department of Meta, Colombia - 0116_SJ02_MP15_10_MG | ecosystem: Environmental > Terrestrial > Soil > Wetlands > Peat | place... | reverse complement strand
CTATGCAAAATTGCTTTTAATGGCGATTCCTGAACTGACGCGCTTCATTGAGGAGTCAGAGTACAAGGCTGAAGTTGACGAGCTCGCACGTAGGTACTCTGGTATAGACCTCATCGAATTCGCGACGCATCTCAACTTAGCCCGAACGTTCGTCAAGCTCACAGAGATGACGATGGGAGAGCCTCACCAATTGATCGTGGAATACCTAAGACGCTGGGATATTCGCGAAATCAAGACTATACTTAGGGGGAAACTGTACGGGGCTTCTGAGGAAGAGATAATGAGGGTACTGGTTCCTAGCGGCGAGCTTTCCCTTGAGTTCCTGCAAACGCTAGTAAAGAAATCAAGCGTCCAAGAGGCCGTTGAGGCTTTGAAAGGCACAGTCTACTATGAGGTCATCAAAGATATCGACTACGCGGAGTCCTTGATGAAGCTTGAGGACGCGCTGGATCAGTTCTATTACGCAAGGATGGTTGATCTCGTTTCTAAGATTACGGGCTCCTCACTTTATTTAAACGTCGTTAAGATGGAGATTGACGTCGTAAATCTAAAAACGTTGTTTAGATTGAGAAAAGCTGGCATTTCCGGCTCTCGAGTGCTGGAATACATCATACCCGACGGACTGTACGTCCGTCGCCAAGAAATCGAGAAGATGGCCAATGCCCCAATAGCTGAACTCATCGCTCTCGTTGGCAAATACCCATATTGGGACGCAATTTCTGATATAGTCACCGAACAGATGGAATCGTTGAGCAAGATCGAACTAAGGCTTGACAAATACCTCAATGAGCACGTTTGGAAGACCTCTACGTTCCATCCGTTGACCGTATTGCCGATGTTAGGCTACATGTTAAGCAAGGACACGGAAGTGGAAAACATCCAAGCGATAGCGCGAGGAAAAGAGGCACATCTGCCAGAAGAAATTATTAAAGATCATCTAATCTTATAGAGGGCACGCAGTGGCAAGTAGTTACGGGCGGTGAGTTGCTTGGAAGTTGCAGTTGTAGGCAATGCGGATTTTGTAACCGGTTTTTTGCTAGCGGGCGTTCGAAAGACCTTTATCACAACTGACGAGAGTCTTGAGCCAACGCTTAAGGAGGTTTTGAAGGAGGAGGACATCGGCATATTGATCATGAGTAGCGACGATGTTGAGAAACTGTCCACGCCGCTGCGAATTGCGTTAGACGACTCGGTCGAACCCACCGTGATCTCAATTGGTGGAGCGGCAGATGAGCGTACCCATCTGAGAGAGAAGATAAAGAGATCTGTAGGTGTTGACCTGTGGAAGTAGAACAAAAGGGAAGAATTTACAGGGTTGCAGGACCCGTTGTTACCGTTACTGGAATCGAAGCGAAGATGTACGATCTTGTCAAAGTCGGTGAAGAAGGCTTGATGGGCGAAGTTATAGAGATCGACCGCGACAAGTTTGTTATTCAAGTCTATGAGGATACTTCTGGCCTCAAGCCCGGAGAGCCCGTAGAGAATACTGGCTTGCCTTTATCCGTCGAGCTTGGGCCCGGCTTGTTAGGCTCGATTTACGACGGCATCCAACGGCCGCTTCCGGTGTTGAACCTGAAGCTGGGAGACTTTATTGAGCGTGGCGTAGCTGCTTCGGGGCTTGATCACTCAAAGAAGTGGGACTTCGTGCCAGAGGTCCAGCCGGGCGCGGAAGTTCACGCAGGGCAGTCGATAGGATACGTGCAAGAGACTGCTAATTTGAAGCACAAGATTATGATTCCGCCAGATAAAGAAGGAAAAATAGCCACTATAGAGCCTGGAGAACATACTGTTGACGATATAATCTGCACCTTGGAAGATGGAACCCAACTCAAGCTGATGCAAGAATGGCCCGTGCGTGTTTCGAGACCATCTAGCGAGAAACTGATGCCTGATATTCCACTTATTACTGGCCAACGGATCCTCGACGCGCTGTTTCCGGTAGCGAAAGGCGGGACCGCAGCTATTCCAGGACCTTTTGGTTCTGGCAAGACAGTTGCGCAGCAACAACTCGCAAAATGGTCTGACACGCAGATTGTTGTATACATCGGCTGTGGGGAGCGAGGCAATGAGATGGCAGACGTGCTCACCGAATTCCCCGAGCTTGAGGACCCCCAAACGAACGCGCCCCTGATGGACAGAACCGTACTCGTCGCAAACACCTCCAACATGCCAGTGGCTGCGCGCGAGGCTTCCGTGTACACGGGTTTGACGATAGCCGAGTATTTCCGCGATATGGGGTACGACGTCTCGCTAATGGCGGACTCGACGTCTAGATGGGCCGAAGCGATGCGTGAGATCTCCTCACGTCTGGAGGAAATGCCTGGGGAAGAGGGTTATCCTGCCTACCTTGCTGCGAGGCTCTCGGAATTTTATGAGCGGGCCGGACGCGTGAAGACTCTCGGCGGCGATGAGGGTTCAATCACCGTTATCGGGGCGGTCAGCCCCCCTGGTGGGGACTTTTCTGAGCCAGTGACCCAAAACACGCTTAGGATCGTTAAAGTCTTCTGGGCTCTTGACAGCAAGCTTTCGCAGCGGCGTCATTTTCCCTCTATCAATTGGCTTGATTCGTATAGCCTCTACACGCAGAATCTCGCAGAATGGTTTACTGACCGCGTTGCTGGAGATTGGGAAGACCTTCGAATGCGCGCTATGGCGATACTGCAGAAAGAAAGTGAACTTCAGGAAGTTGTGCAACTCGTAGGATCTGACGCGCTCCCGGATGATGAGCAACTGACCTTGGAAGTTGCGCGGATGATTCGAGAGTACTTCTTGCAGCAAAATGCCTATCACGAGGTCGACACCTACTGCGCTCTTCAAAAACAGCACGATATCCTTGCTGCTATAATGGTTTATGACGACCTCGCGAAAAAAGCACTTAACATGGGCAAGCTCGTTGATGAAATCATAAACCTCCCCGCAAAAGCGGAGCTGGCACAAATAAAGTTCGAAGAGGAATACGGAACGAAGCTTGAAGAAGTTGAGACGGCCATGCGGGCGGCACTCGCATAGGTGAAGAAAATGAAAGAATATCGAACAATCACGTCCATCGCCGGCCCTCTCGTTTTTGTCGAGAAAACAGAGCCGGTTGGATACATGGAGCTCGTCAACGTCATCCTAGACGACGGAACGGTAAAACGGGGACAGGTTCTAGATACGTCTGAGAAGTTGGTTGCTATCCAAGTGTTCGAGACAACGGCGGGTATTGACACGCACTCGCGCATTCGGTTTACCGGCGAAGTCATCAAAATGCCTGTGTCGAAAGAAATACTGGGTCGGATCCTCTCTGGGTCGGGGGAGCCACTTGACGGCGGGCCAGAAATCGTACCTGAAAAGCGACTTGACATTACGGGCGCAGCGATCAATCCGTACGCTCGAGACAACCCTTCAGAATTCATTCAAACTGGCATCTCAACTATCGACGGGATGAACACGCTCGTTAGAGGCCAGAAATTGCCTATTTTTTCTGGATCTGGTCTTCCGCATAATGACCTAGCCCTGCAAATCGCTCGGCAGGCGAAGGTATTAGGCGCCGAGGAAGCTTTTGCCGTCATATTTGTTGCGATGGGCATCACGGCGGAAGAAGCGCAACACTTTATGAATGATTTTGAGCGTACTGGCGCTCTTGAGCGTGCTGTTGTGTTTTTGAATTTGGCCGACGACCCAGCCATCGAGCGATTGATTACCCCTCGGCTTGCGCTTACGACAGCCGAATATCTGGCTTATGAGCACGATATGCACGTCTTGGTCATCCTTACCGACATGACGAACTATTGCGAGGCCCTGCGACAGATCGGTGCGGCGCGTGAGGAGGTGCCTGGCCGACGTGGTTATCCGGGGTATATGTACACCGACCTCGCGTCGGTTTACGAACGAGCGGGACGAATTCGCGGGAAGATCGGCTCAATTACGCAGATCCCCATTCTAACTATGCCCGGTGACGACATCACTCATCCAATTCCCGATCTGACTGGATATATAACTGAAGGGCAATTTGTGATCTCTCGTGAGCTGCACCGGCGAGGAATTTATCCGCCTGTTAACGTGCTTCCTTCGCTCTCCCGCCTGATGAACTCTGGGATTGGAGTTGGTAAGACGCGAGAGGACCACAAGGCTGTTTCGGATCAGCTTTACGCGGGGTATGCCGAAGGCAAGGACCTACGCGGCCTTGTAGCGATCGTCGGGAAAGAGTCACTATCAGACCGCGACAAGACGCTTCTCGACTTTGCCGATGAATTCGAAGACAAGTTCGTACGGCAGGGTTACGAAGAAGACCGAGGTATTGAGGATACGCTCAAGCTCGGTTGGGACTTATTGGCTGCGCTGCCTGAAGCACAGCTGACGAGAATTGATAAAAAGCTTATTGAGAAATACCATCCTGCACACATCGGAAAAAAGGCAGAGGAGCCAGTTGCAGCGCCTTCTTGATAAAGGCGCCTTGGACCTACAAAGAAATGATCAGAGGAGCAGGCACAGTGCCATAATCCTCGTATTCTAGGGGCGTACATGGCTTTAAGGGAAATAAAACCAACACGATCGGAACTGCTCGAGATTAAGAAGAAGATACGTTTATCCGAATCAGGCCACGATTTGCTGAAGATGAAGCGCGATGGGCTTATTCTCGAATTCTTTGACGTCCTTGAGAAAGCTAAGGATGCGAGCATGGATTTGGCGAACACGTACAGAGTCGCTAAGGAGAAGATAGACATCGCAAAAATGGTCGAAGGTGTGATCGAAGTCTATTCTGCCGCGTTTGCGTTAAAGAACAAGCCTGAAGTAGCCTTAACAAGCAGAAGTATGATGGGTGTCGTGGTCCCAGAGGTGTCTTTCACCAGTATCAGTCAAAATATAGATGAGCGAGGGTACGGAATTATCGGAACTTCATCAGCCATTGATGAAGCCGCAGCTGCTTATGAGGAGCTGTTAGACAAGGTCATTCGAGCCGCAGAAGTCGAGACAGCTGTCAAGCGACTGCTCATGGAAATCGAGCGAATAAAACGTCGCGTGAATGCTCTCGAATTTCGCGTTATTCCAGATTTAAAAGAGGCTGAGGCGTTCATCGTCTTCAGGCTTGAAGAAATGGAACGCGAAAACATCTTCCGACTGAAGAAAATCAAGCTTAAAGCAGCATCGTCAGAAGCAGCCTGAAATCTTATTTAGCGAAAAAAACCTCTTGCGCTCATTTCGGTAGTTTTTTTTGCTGGAGTTTTTTGAACCGTCCAGTCTGGATGAACTCGGCGAACGAATTCAAGCATATACAGCTCTTAGAAAGTCAGAAAGCCTCAGTTTCCGCAAAAAAGATATTCGAATAGATATAGTACGTATGGGGTAGCGTTATGCCCGAAGCCCGAGACGAGGAAGTTGGAAGGCGGCTGTTTCAAATTCACAAGGAAAAAGCCGTTGAGGTTGCACTCGAAAAAATTCGGCGCAAAATGCCGTCAGAATGGAAGTCGTTCACTTCAGCAGACATCGATATGCTCAAGCAGTTTCTAGGTGAGGTTTGGGTCTGCATCACACGCAGCGAATGGGAAAACATCTCTTTTTCGAGGTTGACAAAGGCTGATTTAGAGGAAATCATAACGGCTGCAAAACAAGTTGAAAACAAAGAAAAAAGTGAAAAAGTTGCGATCGACGAAGTTTGCACCGCGCTCGTCCGCAAAGAGTAGTGCTATCCGTCTCACACAAGCGCGATAGGCACAACTTGACGAGCTGTGGGCAACGCGTCAAATTTACGCCCTACTGGCTATTATTGGTTTCTTCTTTGTCGCTTTCCGTCGTTCGAGGATCTTCTTGACTTTTTTTAAGCGATATAGATCCTCCCTCTCCCGTTCTTCGATCGCTATCTTGATGTACTTGGCTTGACGCTTCAACTCAGGGATAAGTACTTGTTCAAGGGCATTAACGCGCCTTCGGTTCATCTGAATTTCGTCACCGAGCCTGCGGAGGGACGTTTCAGTTTCTGCTAGTCCGACGATTAGGTCTAGCTCGGCCTCGAACTTCTCTGCTGCTTCGTCAATCCGGCCGCTCGTTCCGATCAAGCTATAACCCCGTTCCAGCACGCTCTTTGTGACGCTCGTTCTCTGCACAAGTGGGACAGGAACCCCCATTATGTTCTTGCCTCTAATGTCAAGCGCCAGAGCTCTTTTCGTTGCGAAAGATGCCGATTTTAGCGCGACCGGGTCGTCGACCGCTTCCGCAACGGACAGCGAACGCTGCGCAACGGCAGCGGCGATTTCGAGCTCCTCTCGCGATTTTGAAACTGACACCATAATGTGAAAGAACTCCTGAATGAGGGCGTCCATCTTTTCGCGCAGAAGATCTCTGCCTTGCTCGGCCAATTTGATTTGCGCGTTTTTCTTAATTAGTTCCATCCTAGTCGGATTGACTTGTTCCACGTCATTGCCCCTTATAGACAGGATGATATCTCTTAATGTACTCCAACTTTATGCGCTTGAGCTCGTCCTCAGGAAGCATCGAGAAGAGGTCCCAAGCTATCCCCATAGTCGCTCCGATGTTCCGGTCTTCGTTTCCTTGCGAAATGAATTTCCTCTCAAATTCGTCCGCAAATTCGAGATATTTTTTGTCGAGCTCAGTCAGAGCTTCTTCTCCAACAATCGCGACCAAACGTCTTAGGTCTCGCCCGTATGCATAGGACGCATAGAGTTGATCGGCGACATTTCGGTGATCCTCTCGCGTTTTTTCTGCGCCAATGCCGAGGTTCATCAGCCTAGACAAACAGGGAAGCGCATCAATCGGCGGATCAACTCCTCGCCTATACAGATCCCTACTCAGTACGATTTGCCCTTCCGTTATGTAACCAGTTAAGTCCGGCACCGGATGAGTAATATCATCGTCTGGCATAGTCAGTATAGGTATTTGGGTGATGGATCCTTTCTTGCCTTTGATGCGCCCAGCGCGTTCATAAATTGACGCTAGATCCGTGTACATGTATCCGGGATAACCGCGTCGGCCAGGCACCTCCTCGCGCGCAGTGGAGATCTCTCGCAAAGCCTCACAATAGTTCGTCATGTCAGTCAGGATAACGAGCACGTGCAAGTTGTGGGCATAAGCAAGGTATTCTGCTGCTGACAAAGCGCATCGAGGCGTTGCGACGCGCTCTATGGTTGGGTCGTCTGCTAAGTTCATGAAGAAAACGACGCGCTCGAGTGCGCCCGTTCGTTCAAAATCTCTCATAAAGAATGACGCGTCCTTGTAAGTGATACCCATCGCTGCAAAAACGACGGCGAAGTTCTCACCTTCGCCCAGCACCTTAGCTTGCCGGGCGATTTGCGCGGCTAGCCTATTCGCTGGCAGACCAGACCCAGAGAATATAGGAAGCTTCTGTCCCCGCACGAGTGTGTTTAAGCCATCGATTGCCGACATACCCGTTTGGATGAAATCTGCCGGCTTGTCGCGGGCATACGGATTGATCGGCGTACCTGTTATATCGACACTTTCTTCCGAGATGACAGGAGGCCCGCCGTCTCTTGGATTGCCGACACCATCAAAAATCCTCCCAAGCATGTCAAATGAGACGTTTACTTTCGGTGGCTCTCCCGTAAATCTGACCCGCGTCTCTAAGTCGTCAATGCCGCTAGTACCCTCAAAGACTTGAACAATCGCAAGCTCTTGCGAGACGTCTAAGACTTGGCCCGTACGTTCTTCGCCATTAGCAAGTGTAATCTTGGCTGTCTCCCCGAAAGAGACTCCTTTTACGTTTTCAGTGAATATAAGCGGTCCAGACACATAATTGATCGTCTTGTAATCTTTGGTGAGCAGGCTGTCAGATTTCATTGCGCGGCCTCCAGAGTTCCGATACTCTCATCTATTTTGCGTATAAGGGTTTCTATAGTGCCCACGTCCTTAAGTTCCTTCATCCGTGCGATTTCTGTTTTCACCGGCAATTCCAACACTTGGGGGAGCGAAACTCCCTTGCTAAGGGCCTCTGTGATTGCGTCGTGAAATGTGAGGATCGCCTTTAGCATCCAGTACTGCTTGTCTAGCGGGCAAAAAGAGTCAATCTCGTCAAAAGCGCTCTGCTGCAAAAAGTCTTCTCGGATCATTCTCGTCACTTCGAGGATTGCCTTCTCTCCCTCCGGCAACGCGTCCGGCCCCACTAGTTGAACGATTTCTTGGAGCTCAACCTCCTTTTGCAGGAGAAACATCGTCTTGTCTCGAAGAAATCGCCAGTCGCGTGCAATGCTGTCCACAAACCAATCTTGGACGCTGTCAACGTAGAGTGAGTAGCTGTTTATCCAGTTGATGGCCGGAAAATGTCGCCTGTACGCCAAACTCGTGTCCAATGCCCAGAAAGCCCCGGCTATTCTAAGCGTGTTTTGTGTGATGGGCTCAGAAAAGTCGCCTCCAGGCGGTGATACCGCGCCTACCACTGTTATGGATCCGGTTCGTTCATCGGAGCCCAAGCAAACGACCCTACCAGCACGTTCGTAAAAAGCAGCCAACCTAGTCGCGAGATACGCAGGGTACCCCTCTTCGCCTGGCATCTCTTCCAGCCTTCCCGAGACCTCGCGAAGCGCTTCTCCCCACCGCGAAGTCGAGTCAGCCATTAAAGCTACGTCGTACCCCATGTCCCTATAATATTCTGCCATCGTTATGCCTGTATAAATCGAAGCCTCTCTCGCTGCCACCGGCATGTTTGAGGTGTTGGCTATCATGATGGTTCTTTGGATCAATGGTTGCTTGGTTCGAGGGTCGATCAAGGCAGGAAATTCGGTAAGCACGTCAGTCATCTCATTGCCGCGCTCTCCGCAGCCAATGTATACCACAATTTCTGCATCTGCCCACTTTGCGAGCGTTTGTTCCGACACGGTCTTTCCCGTCCCAAAGCCACCCGGAATCATAGCAGTGCCCCCCTTCGTTACTGGAAACATGCTGTCAAAAACGCGTTGTCCAGTTAGCAAGGGCAAAGTCGGATCGAGCTTCCTAGCATAAGGCCTGCCTCTTCGTACCGGCCACTTTTGCAAAAGTGTTATCGAAGTCCCGTTGTCTAAGACGCACACGGCGTCTTCCACGGTGAATGTACCACTCTCTATTTCAGAGACAACCCCCGAAACGTGAGGCGGAACCATGATCTTGTGCGAAATATGGTATTCGTTGACGGTCCCCAGAACGTCTCCAGAGGCTACGACGTCGCCCTTTTTCGCAACGGCAGTGACCGCCCACTGCCGTTTCCGATCCACTCCGGGCAGAGTAATGCCCCGCGAAATGAAGTCGCCGCTTTTTTCCATTAGTATCGGAAGAGGCCGCTGAATGCCATCGTAGATCGACGAAATTATGCCCGGTCCAAGTTCAACGCTCAACGGAGTCTCCGTGTTCTCAACCGGCTCTCCAACCGTGAGTCCTGAAGTATCTTCATAGACTTGAATAACTGCTTCGTCTGCGTCCAATCGTATAATCTCTCCGTTCAGCTTCTCGTGACCGACTCGCACAACGTCATAGAGTTTGGATCCGCGCATTTCATGGGCGTAGACCACTGGACCAGAGATCCGTGAGATTAATCCTTGCAACATACCCTATCTCCTTACCACGATATTATACCCAATCGCCCTGCGAAGCATTCTTTCGATATAATCAGCGCGATCAATCCGCTGTGTTCGCGACGGGATCGAAATAACGATCGGCCGATGTGTCTTCTCGATCTTTTGCAATAGCTTCTCGTCCAAGGATTCCATAAAATCCTCATTAACCGCGACGATGCCTGTGTCATCCTTAAATAGCAGGGACGGAATTATGGTCTTCGCCTCTTCGCCAGTCGACGCCTCAATCACGTCAACTCCTGCGAGTCGAAATCCTGGTGCTGTTTCTGGATCCGTGATTACCACAAACTTAAACAAAGACGAGCTCCTCCATCAGTTCCTTTTCTGGACAGTATTCTGTTTTGCAGGTCGCAATTATCCTGATGTTGGTTATTTCGTTCAATTTGGCCCATAAATAACCGACAACCATGGCGAAGCTTAAAGGATCTCCTGAGAACATAGCCAGCGCTTTTTGCAGGAGGAACTTGTCTAGCGCCTTTTCAAATGCGGAAATCTTTTCAGTTGTGACGTACTCGTTGGGGATCTCAGTGAGGAAACCATAGGAGGTGTTAGATAATAGTTTAATAACGCCTTCAGTCGTCCGTGCTTGACTGACGATTACCAGCTTATCAAAGTCTAGCTCCTTTCCGCCGCGAATGAAGTAATAAGTAGCATTTTCCGGTTCCACCTTGTCACGTATGATGCGTAAGATGTTTTTTATGTTCGTTACGTCTATCTCGGATCTAATAATCTGTCGAACAATCGCTTCGTCGTAAGAGTCGCCTGCGACAGCGTCCAGCGCACTGTTGTAGTAAAATTTATCTAACGCGTATTCCAAGACGGCCAGGTCCCTTGTTTCGCTAAACTCCGTGAAATGCTGAGTAAGCGGCTTGTAATATTCGATTCCCCAGGTAGCTAGTAAATCGATTACAGCCTTGACATCTGGCTGCTTTACAAGCTCAATGAGGGTTGCATCGTCAAGCGCACCTGCGGGTGCTAAGCTCGCGAGGATTTCGTCAGCCACTTCGTGGATGTTTTTTCCTCGCAAGATCGTTTTTATGTTTTGAACGTCCCACTTGTTCAAAAAGACGTTAACAAATCGCTCCGCGTCTTCTCCTTTCAAGAACTTAAATAAGAGACGAAGCGTCTTCCCCAGATTTCGCCGCAACGCTTCTTCGACACAAGCAAGGCCAGCGTATTGAACGCTGGCATCTTCTATGTCTGGGCGATAGGGAGTACTTGACAACTCATCGATTACGGAATCAATGTCTAACTTTGCTACCAATGCCTCGAGCTTCTTCCGATCCAGTAAACGACTTTTCATGCCGCGTATTCGAGCGTTGACGAATTCGTAGTCCAAGCTAATCACCGTAAATGGTCGCGAAAATTTCTCGCCTCATCAGTTCTTCGGCTTTGGCCAGTCGTGACTCTAACGTATTAAAAACGACAATTTTTCCGTCTTTCGTGCTGACTGCTAGCCCTCCCTCGCTTTTTAAGTCAGCGACAATTTCCGAATTGATGTTTAATTCGTTCAATACTTGCCTGCAGAGGTTCTCGTCGCGCTTGTCGATATGAAGCAGCACTTTCCCTGTCGCCAATGCATGAACTGCTTCCTGTAGCATTTTTTTGAAGTTATCGTGATAATTTCCGTCATTTCTGAAGTTTTCTAGGCGTTTTTTAGCTTCAGCGAACGCGCTTCTTATGACTCGATCCTTCTCTTTTATGACGTTCATTTTGTTTTCGGCTTTGGCTTGGTATATTAGTTTATTTCGTTCCACATCAACTGATTTTTTTGCCTCCTCTAGGTATGCCGCTTTTATCGATTCGGCTTTTGTCAGTGCAGTCCTCTTAATTTCACCGCTTTGTTCTTGTGCATTTTTCAGTATCTCATTGATTCTCTTTTCGGCGCTCACCTCCATGGATTCAATCAAATTCTCGTACGTCATTTTTCACCTCGTTCT
>Ga0187771_10003141_pt1 | contig 11497 bp, 9 predicted proteins | sample 0116_SJ02_MP15_1_FD_133139 | JGI IMG/M metagenome (GOLD analysis project Ga0187771, IMG submission 133139) | Tropical peat soil microbial communities from peatlands in Department of Meta, Colombia - 0116_SJ02_MP15_10_MG | ecosystem: Environmental > Terrestrial > Soil > Wetlands > Peat | place... | reverse complement strand
GTTCCACGATTTCGTCCGCCAGGAGCTGGTGCCGGCGATCCGCGCCGACTGCCGTGACCCGGGAATCGGGATCGTCAGCGCCGGCGCGTCGATCGGTGCCTTCAATGCCGTGGCGGTGCTCTGTCGCTACCCGGACGTCTTCATCCGGGCGATCGGGATGAGTGGCACCTACGACATCGCGCCGCTGGTCGGTGACGACGCCGGCATGGACCTGTACTTCAGCACCCCCCTCTACTTCCTGCCCGGCTTGGGCGGAGAGCAGCTCGAGGCGCTCCGCCGCCGGTCCGTCCTGCTCGCCTCCGGGCAGGGAAGGTGGGAGCAGGTCGAGCAGTCCTGGAGGCTGGCCGGGGTGCTCGGCTCGAAGGGGATACCCAATCGGGTCGACGCCTGGGGGGGCGAGTGGGACCACGACTGGCCCACCTGGCGGCAGATGCTGCCCCTGTATCTCGCCGGCCTCGGCTGACCCTCCGCACGCTGGACAGGGGCGTCTCCGCCTCTATAGTCCCCCTTACCGGAAAGCCCACCGGCCGCCTGTCGGATCCTGGGAGAGCCTCCATGCCCACGACTCAACTGGTGGGAATCGTCATCAACGTGCTGATCTACGTCGCCCTCATCGTCTTCGTCGTCTACCGGCAGATGAGCGCTCAGCCGCTCCGGCCGCAACGCCTGGTCCTGCTGCCGGCGGTCCTGGCGGTGTTCGGGGTGCAGCAGCTGGTGAGTGAGCACGCGGTCTCGGCGGGGACGGTCGTGTATCTGGCCATCAATGCCGTTGCGGGCGTTACCTTGGGGGTGTGGCGGGGCACGACCTTCCGGGTCTGGTCGCGGGGCGGGGCGATCATGATGCAGGGGACGCGCCTGACCTTGGCGTCCTGGGGGCTGCTCATCCTGATTCGCGTTGCCTTCGCCCTCGTCATCCATGCCACCACATACGGCCAGGGCGTGGTGATAGGGGAGCTTCTCGTCGCCCTGGCGGTCACCTTCGCGGCACAGAACAGCGTGATCTGGGCCCGCAGCGCGAAGCTTGGGGCAACCCTGATGGGCCGGGGGACACCGACCTACGCTGGGTTCCAGAATCCCGATGAGTCACTGGCCGGGCCGTGGCTGGAGGAGAGCCGGCGAGCTGAGCGCCCGCGGTAGGGCGTCTGGCTCGACGGCTCGTCGCAGGGTGCCCGTCCACCTCGACGGAGTGGAATGAGCCGGGGCAGTCAGCTGCTGGACGGCTCGGCCACCGGGTGACGGATCCGGTCGGCCATCACCGACATCACCTCGAGGGCAAACATCGGCGTCTCCTGCACCAGGAAGAGGAAGCGGTGCCGGTCGATGACGGCCAGGGTGGTCTCCTCGGTTGCCACCGCGGTCGCGCTGCGCGGCGAGTCGTCGATGAGCGCCATCTCGCCGAACACCTCGCTGGGCCCGAGCCGGCGCATGACCTGGCTCCCGGTCCGCAGCTCGACCGCGCCGGACACGATCCCGAACATCGTGGCACCCTCGTCACCCTCCTGGAAGATCACGGTGCCCTCCGCGACGCTCCTGGTCTCCTTGGCGTTGTGGAAAAGTCCCCACACCGTGGACTGCTGTGTCATGGTGCTGCCCCCGTCGAGCCGATCCGTCCGGCTGCTCATGGTATCTCGGCTCAGCCCCGGCCGTTCGGGGAGAGCCGCCGGATCTCCGGCCGGCCGGCCGCGTGGAGCTCCCTGACCACCTTCTTTTCCTGCTTGCCGACCGGGAGGTCTGGCCGCCCCCGCCCCACGGCCCGCGGCGCGGCAGCGGGCGGGCGGAGCCGTACTGCTGTCGCTGCAGGACTTGTGGACTGAGGCGACCGAAACTCAGAAGCCAGCGCGGCAGACACCTCAGGATCTCCCACGAGCGAGGCGGGCACCTCAGTGGCCGGCGAGTCGGCCGGCGTTCTGGACATCCCCGGCTGAGCCCGGCGGGTCGGGCCATCCGTTCCTTGACACTGAACACCCGCGATCGTACAGTACGGCGCGGACGGCCATACCGCGCCTGAGAGAAAGCAACCGCGCTTGCCGGCGGGGAACGAGAGAGGAAGGTGCTGACCAGTACCGACTACCTGGTTGTGGGCGCTGGTGCGACCGGCCTCGCCTTCGCCGACACGCTGGTCGCTGAGGCTGACGTCGACGTGACCGTGATCGACTGTCGGCCGGCCCCGGGAGGTCATTGGGTCGATGCCTATCCGTTTGTCAGGCTGCACACCCCCTCCGCGTTCTATGGCGTGAACTCGCTGCCGCTCGGCGAGGACCGCATCGACGAGACCGGCGAGAACGCCGGGTACTACGAGCGGGCGACCGGCGCGGCCGTCCTGGACTACTTCGCCGCGGCGGTCGGGCGACTCACCGGGACAGGCCGGGCCCGCGTGCTCACTCACCATGAGCATCTCGGCAGCGGGAGCGACGGTGAGCAGGTCAGAGACTTGAGCACCGGAGAGCTTCAGGATGTCGCGGTACGTCGCAAGGTGGTCGATGCTCGATACCTGGAGGCGTCGATCCCTGCAACCCACGTCATCCCGTTCGAGGTGGCGGCGGGCGCCCGGCTCGTCCGCGTCAACGACTTGCCGGCGGCGGCGCAATCCAGTTCCTCCTACGCTGTCCTGGGGTCCGGCAAGACGGCCGCGGACGCGTGCAGCTGGCTTCTGGAAAACGACGTACAGCCGGACCGGATTCGATGGGTCAGGCCCCGCGACGCCTGGTTCTACGACCGCCGCCACTTCCAACCGCTGGAGCAGGTCGGCGCGATCATGGAGGGCCTCTCGCTGGATGCCGAGGCCGGTGCTCAGGCGGCCGACGTCGGCGACCTCTTCACCCAGCTCGAGGCATCGGGGCGACTCGCGCGCATCGACTCGGCGTGGCCGGCAACCATGTTCCGGGGGACGATGCTCAGCGCCGCTGAGCTGGCCGCCCTGCGGCAGATTGGCGACGTGGTCAGACTCGGCCGAGTACGCCGGATCGAGGCCGATCGGATCGTGCTCGAGCGCGGGGAGACCGCCACCAGCCCCGACGTCCTGCACGTGGACTGCACGGCGCTCGGCTTGAACAATGCGCCCGCCACGCTGATCTTCCAGCCCGGTCGGATAGTGCTGCAGCAGGTGCGAGCCCTGTCGCCGTGCTTCAATGCAGCCCTGCTCGGCTTCATCGAGGCCCACCGGGACGACGACGAGGAGAAGAACCGGCTCTGTCCACCCAATGCTTATCCGAGCAGGATCGAGGACTGGCCGGGCATGATGAGCCGGGCCTGGAGAGCGGAGGGGCGATGGTTGACCGAGCCCGACGTGTCAGCGTGGGTGGCCAAGAGCCGGCTCAACCTTCTGCGCGCCCTTCCCGAGCACGCCGGAGAGCCCTCCGTGCAAATGGCCGTCGCGCGATATCTCACCCATGTCAACGAGGCCATTCAGCGGCTGAGACAGATGGACGGGTCGAGCTCATCAAAGGCTGGGGAGGACGGCGCCGTCAGGTCGGGAGCTGGACGCTGAGGGCTCAGTGATGTCGGTTCGCGGGCTGGGCGCTGACCTCCAGGGAGGCCGAGGTGCCGCGCCTCGACGCCGGTCACCTCCGAGCGAGTCTACATGACCACCCCGGCCGGCCTATGGAGCCGTTCCGAAGGTGTCTTTCCGCTCGGCCGCACGACACGGTGAAGGAACCGGCGGCGCCGGCCGCGGCGAGGGTGGCCAGGTCCTCACCCGGCTTTCGGACATCTACGTCCACAACGCGGCGGGGAGGAGGGGGAGCCGTCCGAGGGCCAGCCGGCAGGCCCGCCTCACCAGCGAGGGTGGCACTCGATTAGGCTGGGTGCCATGAGCGAGTGGGTCGAGTGGCACCGCGGCTACGACAGCGAGGGATCCCTGAGCCGGCGGCTCGAGGAGGTGAAGGCCCGGCTGGGGGAGGCCCTCGACAGCTCCCCGGCGGGGCTCATCCGGGTGATCAGCATCTGCGCGGGGGACGGCAGAGACCTCCTCGGCGTGCTGGGGACCCACCCTCGACGTGACGACGTGTCGGCGCGCCTGGTGGAGCTGGAACCGCTGCTCGCCAGGCGTGCCCGCGAGCGCGCCGAGCAGCTCCACCTGGAGCGGGTCGAGGTGGTCTGCGCCGACGCCTCGACCACCGATGCCTTCCGGGGCGCCGTCCCGGCTGACATCGTGCTCGCCTGCGGCATCTTCGGGAACGTGACCGACCAGGACGTGCGCCGCACCATCGAACTTCTCCCCGAGCTCTGCGCTCCGGGGGCCACGGTGGTCTGGACCCGAGGCCGCTTCGTGCCCGACCTGACCCCGGCAATCCGGTCGTGGTTCGCTGCCGCGGCCTTCATCGAGCTCGCCTTCGTCCCGATCCCTGGGGGGACGGCGTCCGTGGGGGTCGAGCGGCTGTCGGGGCAACCCCGCCCCTACCGCCCCGGAGTGCGCCTCTTCACCTTCCTTCCGGCCGAGTTCCGCCCGTCCCGGCGGCCGAGGTAGGGGCGATCCGACGAATCATGGTCGTGACTTGTGAACCGGCTCCATCCCCGAACCTCAGAGGGCGAACTTGCCCACGGCTGCACCGGGTATCTGCGAGAGCCTCGCCCGCGGCAGAACCAGCTTGGAGCGCCGCAGCCCACTGCCCACCACCACCAGGGAAGCTGCCGTCACCACGCAGTTGGCGGACAGCTCGAGTGGGATGGCGTATCGCTCGCAGAACGCGGCGGTGTCCGCCGCCTCGGGATCGATCTCGGTGACCTGGATCCGTTGGTCGATCCAGACCGACCCCCAGCGGTCGAGCGCTCGACGGACTGGCTCCGCCAGCAGGTCCGGGCGCTCGCTCGCGAGCTGCAGACCCAGGGAGCCCAGACTCACGCGCGCTCCCCATCGCCTGGGGGTCGAAGTGCGACCATGGTCTCGTCACCAACCCATTGAGCCGTTGCGCGGCGTCGAGCTCGGGCCGGCTAGGGCACCTTGACCGGAGAGATCATAGGCCGGAGACCGGCGCGCCGATCGGCGGCGTCAGCCGGTCCTGGGTGTCAGGCGGCCCTGGGCGTTGCAGTGCTGGTGTGCGCTGATGCAGCCGGCCACGATCTGGGCCAGGGTTGCCTGGTTCCAACCGTTGATGAAGTCGGCGTGGGCGGTGGCCGCGCTGGCGGTCTGACCCGGTGCGGTGGAGAGGGTGATGTTGGTGTCGCTGACGTGATAGAGGACGTGGACCACGAGCTGCGGGATCATCACCGGGAAACCGGCCGGACAGCGCCCGGCGACCGCGTAGACGGCGTTGGTCTGGGAGGCTCCGGACAGGGTGTGGCCGTCCCAACAGTTGGGGAAGGTGATCGCCACCTTCTCCAGGCCCTGAGCGCAGGGAACCGGCATCGCCCCGTGGGAGACAGTCACCGGGTCTCCGGAGACGACGCAGCTCCAGCTGACCACCGCCTCCCCCTGGGGAGCCGTCGCATGCTCGCTGCCGGCGATGAGCTGGAGGCCCTCCGGTGTGGTGACGACGTTGGAGGTCCGCGGTGCGATCCAGTAGAGGGAGGCGCGCACCGGGGTGACGATGGCGCCGTCGTCGTACAGCGCCGGGGTCCAATACGCGGAGCCGTCGCCTCTGTTCGCGCAGGTGGTGGGGCCACCCCGCAGGCCCGCCGCGGTCGACGAGGCGGAGGTCGTGGTGTTGCCGAAGAAGTCGTGGAGCATCGACATGCCCGCCATCCCCGGCATCAGGATGGGATCGGCGTTGGACGAATGGGAGTAGCCGCAGGCCTCCACCATGATCCCGACCGAGACGGCCGGGGAGGTGAGGGGTGGCGCGGCAGCCGCAGGCGGCGGCGGCGACGGCGAGGCGATCCCCGACGCCGCCGGCCTGGAGGCCGTCTCCTGGGCGGCCCGTCCCTGGCTGAGCGGTACCGCGACTGCCGCCGCCACCGCGACGACCGCGGTGATGATCGCTCCGGGCCGGTTCATGCTGACCCTCCGGGGGTGACGTCGAAGCTGGCCGGAGGAGGGGCGGGAGGTGCCTGCGGGCCAGCGGTCGGGGGCGGTGGCCAGTCCGCATCAGGCACGGCGGCCGCGCCAGGCGAGGCCATGCCGGCGAAGCTGGCGGGCGGGAGCGGCGGCGCCGGTGCGGCGAAGTGGAAGTACGGCGACGCCCAGGTGGGCGCGCCGAGCAGGTCCCCTGGTCCAGATGCGTGCCGCTGCTTCCAGTCAGAGTGTGCCCCGCGTCTCGGGGGCAGGACGAAGAGGACGGCGGCCAGGGCGAGCTCGAGGACGGTGACCCCGATCCCCGGAGCCGTCACCGTCTCGGGGGCCCAGGGATGCGGCCCGATGGGGAGCCCCGACGAGGTCGCGAGCGTCCAGAGCGCCGCCGCCGCGACCGAGAAGGAGGCCACGAATGGCCGCGTCCTCTGGATTCCGAGAAGCAGGGCCGCGGCAAACACCAGCTGGACGGTGCCGATGACACCGAGGACGACGCCGGCCACGAGCCAGTCCGACCCCTCACCGGCGGCAACCAGGAGGTGGATGGCGCCGCAAGTTGCGCAGGCCAATGCCAGAAGCGCGTCGAGTCGAGGCGTCGCCTCGGGGGCTGGGCTCGTGCTCCCCATGCGGCGATCGTGCTCCACCCCGTCACGGTTTTCCTGAAAGCGGGCTGAGAGCCAACGGTGCCTTGCCCGCGTTACCGCTCTCACCACGGCTGGCTCCCTACCCGCCCGGGCGGCAGAGGGTTGATCTTTTCAGGCGGGTCGAACTCCCGTTGACGGCGGCGGACCCGATGGATAGCCTGGCATGGCGGCGGCGCGCCCACACGCCGCTCAAGGGCTCATGAGGAGAGGACACATGCAGCTGTCTGTTTCTCTGCGAGTAGGGCGGGGTCGCGCCTGGGCGCTGCTGGCCGGGACCGCGTTCATCCTGGTCGGCGCGACCACGGGGGCTGCTCCAGCGACCGCGGCCAGCCCCGGTTCCGGGGTCCCGTACGGCGTGACCCGAGGTCAGCTCACCGCTGCCGGCGCCGTCAACCTGCGCTCGCTGGCGGCTCAGCAGGGAGGTGCGATGGTCCCGTCGCCAACAACGGCCGGGCGATACCGGGCTGTCGACAACCAGGCGGTGACCTACCAGCCAGGCCGGAGATCCGCTGCTCTGAGCGCGACCGCGAACTTCCCGGTCAGCTCCTTGCAGGTTCCCGGCGAATCCGGCTTCATCGGTCTCACCGGGCCGCAGCAGGCGGCGGTCAACGGGGATCTCGACCTCGAGCCCCCGGACCAGGGGCTCTGCGCTGGTCAGGGTCTGGTGGGTGAGTTCATCAACAACGCGTTCGATGTGTATACCCCGAGCGGGGTCGCCGAGGAGGCGCCGGTCCCCTCGTTTGCGATCTTCAATCAGCCGGCCGACTCCTTCTTCTCGGACCCGCGCTGCTACTACGACGCGCCGACCCAGCGCTGGATTCTCATCGAGTTCGTAATCACTGTGAACAGCGTCCTCCAGGTGATCCCGCCGGCGACCCAGTTCATCGCGGTGAGCAACACCTTCGATCCGCTGGGCACGTACAACATCTACTCCTTCGACACCACCGATGCATCGACCCCCAACTGCCCTTGCTTCGGGGACTTCGACCAGCTGGGCGTCGACGACAACGGGATCTACATCTCCACCAACGAGTTCGGGGACGCGTCGGGCTACAACGGGGTCATCATCTACGCGCTCTCCAAGCAGCTCCTGGAGACGGAGAAGCAGACCGGCATCTCGCCGACTCTCTTCGAGTACCGGTTGCCGAGCGACTTCTTCGGAGCCCCCTATCACATCGCGCCGGCCCAGACGCCGCCGGGGGCCAAGTTCGCCCCCAACACCGAGTACTTCGTCGAGTCCAACAGCAATGCCGCCAGCGATGATCACCTGGCTGTCTATGCCATGATCGACACATCGCTGCTGGCGACTCCGGCACCACCTCCGCTGCTCAGCACTGAGATCGTCTCCGAGGCGTATGCCTTCCCCCCGGATGCGACCCAGATGAAGGGCCCGCACCCCCTGGGCGCGGCAGGCCAGGACCCCGAGGGAGAGCTGCAGGCGGACTTCAATGCCATCCAGGAGGTGACCTACACGGGCGGGCAGCTGCTCGCCGAGCTGGACACCAACACCGCGGCCGGGCGCGATGGCACCGCCTGGTTCGTCCTCAGCGCCAGCCACACCACCAAGAAGCTGAGCGCATCCCTGGTCAGGCAGGGATATGTCACGGTGGCCGGGGAAAACCTGATCTATCCGGACATCGCGGTCGACTCGGCCGGGGGTGGCTACATCGGGTTCACCCTCAGCGGAGCTGGCTACTTCCCGAGCGCGGCGTACGTGGCCTTCGACTCGGCTGTGGGGGCCTTCGGCTCCATCCACGTTGCCATGGCCGGAACCGCTCCTGAGGACTCCTTCACCTGCTACGCGGCCTTTGTCGGGCCGTCGTACGGGGGATGCCGCTGGGGCGACTACTCGATGGGGGTGGCCATGAACGGTCGCGTGTACCTGGCAACCGAGGTGGTCCCGCCGACGAGCCGTGACTACCTGACGAACTGGGGCACCTACGTCTGGAGCGCCAAGCCGATGGCTCCTCCGCCGGCGTCATAGGCTCGCGGACCCGGACGGGTCGGCGCACCGGTGGCCGCGGCAATGCGCGGCGGCCACCGGCAGGCCTCAGCAGAAGCGGGGCCGTCGACGGCGTGGCGGGATCGGTGCTCGAAGCCGGCCCCGGCGCGCGCCGGCGCCCAAGCTCGGGTGTGGTCCTGGCCAAGGAGTTCGCCCTCTCCGGAGCGGAGCAGGGCGGGCCGCGGCCCGCCAGACCTCTGGTTGACCACCGACCGGTCGGCCCGGACAGCGGGGGTACCCTTGGTAGTGTGTCGAGTCCGGTCTACGACCTCTGCGACGCGTACATCGAGCACCTGGCCGCCCTGGATCCCGCGATGGCCACGGCGCGCGGACTGCTCGGCCACGATGCCGAGCTGACCGACTACTCACCGGCCGGCATCGCCGCCCGCACCGAGCTGGATCGAGCCACGCTTCTCGAGGTCGCCACCCTGCCCGTGGAGGGCGATCGCGACCGGGTGGCGGCGGGTCTTCTCAGCGAGTGGCTCCGATCACGGCTGGCCCTGGATGACGCCGGTGAGACGCTGAGGACGCTGCGGATCATCGGCAGCCCCTGGCAGTCCATCCGCAACGTGTTCGACCTCATGCCGCGGGGAAGCGACCACGACTGGGAGACCATCGCCACCCGCCTGGAGCTGGTGCCCGACCGCCTCTCCGGGTACCGCGCCTCGCTGGAGGAGGCGGCTGACCGCGCGAGGCCCCCGGCTCGGCGCCAGGTGCTCGCCTGCGCGGAACAGGGCTCGACCTGGGCCGGGGAGCGCGGCCGGCGGTCCTTCTTCGCCGAGCTCACCTCCGGATACCCGGGTGACAGCAGCTCACTCCGAGACCGGCTCGAGGCCGCTGGACAGGCCGCGGCCGGCGCCTACCGCACGGCGAGCGCCTGGCTGCGCGATGTCCTGGCACCGCGTGCCCCCGACCGCGACGCGGCCGGTCCCGAGTTGTACGCGCTGGCCGCACGGCAGCACCTGGGGTCGAGCATCGACATCGCGGAGACCTACGGGTGGGGATGGGACGAGGTGCACCGGCTCGAAGCCGAGATGGCCGACGTGGGACGCCGGATCGTGCCGGGCGCCCCGATCGGAGAGGTGATCTCGGTGCTGGAGTCGGACCCGGCCCGGGCCGCGCACGGCGAGGAATCGCTGCGCGCCTTCCTCCAGGAGCTGATGAATCGCACCGTCGACCAGCTCGATGGCCGGGACTTCGACATCCCCGGACCGCTCCGCGCCGTGGAGGCGATGATCGCGCCCCCCGGTGGTGCCGCGGCCATGTACTACACCGGCCCGCCCGAGGACTTCAGCCAGCCTGGTCGCACCTGGTACCCCACCCTGGGAAGGAGCGTGTTTCCGCTCTGGGGGGAGGTCTCGACCTGCTACCACGAGGGCGTCCCCGGTCACCATCTCCAGATCGGCCAGGTGCGCTTCCTCAAGGACCAGCTGAGCCGCTTCCAGCGCGCCATCTGGATGACCGGGCACGGGGAGGGGTGGGCCCTCTACGCGGAGCGCCTCATGGACGAGCTCGGCCACTTCGAGAGGCCCGAGTACCGTCTGGGATTCCTGAACGGGCAGCTGCTCAGGGCCGTCCGTGTGGTGGTCGACATCGGGGTGCACCTCACCCTGGCCATCCCCGCCGGCGAGCGGTTCCACCCGGGCGAGCTCTGGAACCCGGCGCTGGCCGCGGAGTTCCTCGACGAACGGAGCTGCCACCCCCGGGATTTCATGGCCAGTGAGCTGGACAGGTACCTGGGCTGGCCGGGCCAGGCGATCTCATACAAGGTTGGCGAGCGGGCCTGGCTCCGCGCCCGCAGCGAGGCGCGGAGCCGGTTGGGTGCGCGGTTTGGGCTCAAGGCGTTCCACGCCCACGCCCTGAGCCTGGGCCCCCTCACCCTCGACCAGCTTGCCGCGGAATGCGCCGCCTGGAACCCGCCCCAGGCCATGACCGCGGTTCCTTGACGTAGATTCCTAGGTATCGAGAGCCTCGCCCAGCCGCGCCGCGATCATCCGCGCCGGGGCGTCCCGCAGGCGGTTCGGCACGGCCTGACCACGCTCGCCGGGCTGGCGGGCCTGTGCGCGGTCCTGCTCTGGCTCGACCCGGCCCAGGTGGGCAATGGCCTGGCCCACTTCCAGCTGGCCCTGCTCCCGGCGGTGCTGCTCCTCTCGGTCTCGACGTACGTCGTCCAGGGTGTGCGCTGGCACTTCCTGCTGGCTGACATCGGAGCCCGGATGCCGCTTCGCGACACCGTCCTGGTCAACCTGGCCGGCCAGACGATCACCGCCATCCTGCCCTTGGGCGACCTGACTCGCGCCGCCTTCGCCAGCAGCGCCACCGGGCGCGACTTCGGCGACATCGCCGCCACGGTCACCGTGCAGGAGCTCTCCTACACGCTGATCCTGACCCTCTCTGCGCTCCCCGCCATCCTTGCCCTGGGCTTCGGCTTCGCCCCGGTGATCCCGGTGGCGCTGGGCATCGCCGCGATCGTGGTCATCCTCACCGTCTCGCCGGTGTTCTGCCGGATCCATGACCTGATCGCCCACATCCCCGGCCTCAACCGTCTTCTCCCCGCCATCGACGAGCTGCAGGCGGAGACCGCCGCGCTGCTGCACCGGCCCGACGCGCTGCTGCTCTCGCTTCTCGACGCCCTCCGCGTCTGCCTGGCGGTGACCAGCTTCTGGCTCCTTCTCCAGGGGGTGGCGCCAGGCCACGCGGGATGGTGGCAGGCCGCCTTCGTGCTGGCACTGTCGAGCATCGGTGGAGCCATCAGCCTGATCCCGGGCGGGGCCGGCGCCAACGAGGCGAGCACCGCCGCTCTCTTGATCTTCCTTGGGTTCGGGCGTGGGGCGGCCGGGGCGGTGGCGGTGATGCAGCGGTTGCTGGTCACCGGGCTCTCGCTCGCCCTGGGGTTGGGAGCCTATG
>Ga0187771_10003140_pt1 | contig 11502 bp, 10 predicted proteins | sample 0116_SJ02_MP15_1_FD_133139 | JGI IMG/M metagenome (GOLD analysis project Ga0187771, IMG submission 133139) | Tropical peat soil microbial communities from peatlands in Department of Meta, Colombia - 0116_SJ02_MP15_10_MG | ecosystem: Environmental > Terrestrial > Soil > Wetlands > Peat | place... | reverse complement strand
ATGAGTTTGTGCCTGGCTCTGCCAAATCGCAGGAGGGTGTCCGGGTATTGGGCCACGTTGGTATCCAGAGGCTTCAAGCGCTCGGAGGTAAAATGATTGGTATGAGCCAGAACCCCCTTCTCCGGATAAATGAAGTCCCACTGATTGGGAGCCATCTCGAAATCGATGATCGCGCCATCCCGGTGGGCCATCAGGCAGTTATTCGCTGATCCTCGATCCTGGGAAACGATCTTTCGGGTCGCATCTCCCATCCTTTCGCAGTTCAGGATTCCCCGGGTGAGCACGTGAATGGGCACTCCCACCAGCCCGATCGAGGACTTCAAGATATTCAGGCAGGCTCCCAGTCCGGTGGAGTTCAGCCCAATCTTGCCCACAATCCCAGCTTCGGTCAGGGTGACTACATGGGGCTTCCCCGCCTGTTCAATCTCCAGAAGAACGGTAGATTCTCTTAAATGGGGCTTCCAGTCCCAATTTTGGCCGAGGAGCATTTCACCCCTCGCCGTTGCTTCGGGGAGAGCCGCAAGAGCGGTGCATTCGCCGCCGGCGGCCGATTGCCCGGGATACATGATCTCAGTGCGGGCATTGATCGCCAGAATTTCTTCGAACTCCAGGTTGGCCCCTTCTGCGATCCCTCTCATTTCATCCAGAATTGCCCGATCAAAACTTTGAATAACCGGGACAAATCGCTTGGCCAGAGAGATGGCCTGACTCCGGTCAAGCTGGGCATAATGCTGGAAGAGGCGAAAATAGAGATGAACGTTCTTTTGGATCATCTGACGACAGCGGGACCCATGCTGGTACCCAAGCTCCCCGGGTTTCCCTTTTAAGGAAATGACTGGCAGCATATCTTTCTCCCCCATGAACCCTCGAGACCTCGGCTTGGTCAACCTGACCTTTAGATAATAGAAGTGTACAAGAGGAGAAGAAGAGAATCAATAAAGAAAAGCTTTATGGGACCAGCGGAAGACGATAGCTTCCCAACAAAGGTTTTCATTTGACACCCCTTTTTCTATTGGATACACTCACCCCCACAAGGGAGAACGAGCGGAAGAGGAGGAACGGCTATGGCTCAGAGAGCTAAAACCCACCGATTGAAGGCAACGCCCCAAACGGTTCACACCGGCTTTTTCAACGCGGCCATTCCGCCAGTGTTGACCATTGATTCAGGGGATACAGTGGTATTTGACAGCATGATGCTAATGGATGGGCAACTTCGCTGCGGTATGACCCTCGAAGAGTTGCTGGCCAAGAGGCAAACCTACATTGACCGCAAGATGGGCTCCCACACCCTTACCGGTCCTATCTACGTCAATGGAGCCGATCCAGGAAATGTACTGGAAGTTCGCATCAAAAAATTGATTCCCATCAATTGTGGCGTGAACTACCATTATCCCGGCAGGATGAATATCGGAGGGCTGCCGGAAGATTTCCCTGAGGGGCAGATCAAATCTTTTCGGTTGGATATCAAAAAGATGCAGACCACCTTTGCCCCAGGGATTGTTATCCCTCTTAAACCATTCTTTGGAGTGATGGGAATCGCTCCCCGGGCAGGAGAAGAAATGCCTGCGGCGATACCGGGTTATTTCGGCGGGAATATAGACAATAAGGAATTGGCGGCCGGGTCGACCCTTTACCTGCCGGTCAACGTAAAGGGAGCTCTCTTCTCTGCCGGGGACGCCCATGCAGCCCAGGGGGATGGGGAAGTCAACATTACCGCCATCGAGACTGCCATGAAGGAGGCCGTGCTCCAATTTATCGTGCGCCAAGACATGAAGCTGGAACGCCCCATGGCGGAGACTGACACTCACTGGATTACGATGGGTTTCCATCAAGACCTCAATGAAGCGGTCAAGATTGCCCTCCGGGATGCCATCCAGTTTATCTCCAAGACCAAAGGATTAACCCTGGAAGATGCCTATTCCCTATCCAGTCTGGCAGTAGATCTACGGATAACCCAGATCGTTGACGGAAATAAAGGGACCCACGCCATGATCCCCAAGATCATCTTTAGGAAATAACCTCCAGGTAATCGATTTTCTAGGGTTCTTTTAAAGAGAAGCGATGTGCGGCTACGGTCCCTCCCGGATCACCTACATTTCGCGCCTGAATCGGCAAAATTTGCTACCCCAATAAGTATTCTTCAAAAATAAATCAATAATATCAATAAGTCAATTGGAATACCTAAAGGCACAAAAATTGCACATTTTAACTAAGAAATTTAGAAGCGGTATAAAAAAGTCTTTGGAGAGCGCAAATGAGACAGCAAGGCGCAGTATTGATAGTGGATGATGAAATTGCTCCCCGAGAATCCTTGCGGATGATCCTTCACCCTCTTTATCAGGTCTATACAGCGGCAGATGGAGAAGAGGCGCTTGCCTGTCTTCAAAATCAGGAGATAGACCTTGTTACCCTGGACATGCGAATGCCTGGAATCTCCGGGTTAGAGGTCCTCAAAGAAATACGAAGAAGAAAAGCCGACATCGATGTAATCATGATAAGCGGGTATATGAATTCCCAGAATATTCAGGAAGCAAAAGAAAACGGGGCGGTTGATGTCATCGCTAAGCCTTTCAACGTTACCGACATTGTGGCCAGCGTCGGAAAGCAAGTGGAGAGAAAAAAATTTCACCGCAAGGTTCAGGACCTGATGCAAACGGCGAAAGACCTCGGAGCCATCGACGATAATCAGATCAATCAGATCCTCTATCACTAACCTTGGACTTAGGATTTTTCGGTCCTATATCTGCCTGCCGATAATCCGTATCTTCATAGAGGCAAAATCTTATTTTTAGAAGTTTGCCACGAGATCTGAGTCCGCCTCTTTAAACCCCTGCGGGATTCTTATCCTTCGGCCTTGAAAAATCGACCGATAACGGCTTATTGGACACTTCCCTGCCAGCTGCAACTGACTCTTTCTCCAGCACCTGAAGGAATCGCTCCAGAAACTCTATTCTCTCCTTGAGGAAACCCCTGAAGTCTCGGTCATCGGTGCTGGCATTTTCTATACGGACCTCAGAAAAGTGATGGGCAAGAATTTTTCGAAGCGCGCCCTAAGCCTTACGCCTTGCGCCGTTCTTCCTGAATCTTTTTCAACTTCTGCCAGACCTCTCCCACCTGCCTTTTCGTCTCCTCCAAAGAACCCGAATTGTCCACGATAAAATCGGCGTAGGCCTTTTTTTCGTCGATGGGTAGCTGAGCGGCGAGGATGTTTTGGGCCATTTCTCGCGAGATATGGTCCCTTTCCATCAGACGGTGGATCTGCTCCTCCGGAGGAACATAGACCAGCAAAAGCTTATGGAATAAATACTGCAAATTAGCTTCGATCAATAGGGGGATTACCACCGGGATGATTGCATTCGGATCTTCTTGAGTGAATTCCTTCACCAGGCGGGAAAATTCATCATAAATTCTGGGGTGGGTAAATCCTTCGAGTTTTTTTCTTTTCTCCGGGTCCCGAAAAACGATCTCCGCCAGCTTCTTCCGGTCCAGGGCTTTATCCTCTTGGAGAACCTGCTCGCCGAAGTAATCCCTAATATCATTCCAGGCGGGTTTCCCGGGTTCCACTACCAAGCGGCTTAGACCATCGAAATCGATGATCGGCGCCCCCAACTCCTCCAACATGCGGGCCACGGTGGTCTTTCCGCTGGCAATTCCCCCGGTCACTCCTAACAACAGGCGGTTGTCTCTTCCCCGGATATCCCCCACCTGCTTCATGCCGCCATAAGCCGCCGGGAAACCCTGGGTGATATCCAATTCTGCGCCCGCATGGCTGATGGGATATCGAATTCCCTTCTTGTAAAGAGCCTCCATACCGCGGAGGGCTTTTTCCATCATTTCCGCCGGGAGGGCCATAACCAGTTCATCATCCTGGGCATGTCCATAACGGCGCTCGCCGTAACAGGGGATGGACACGAAAGGCTTTTCCTCCAGATAGCATCTGGCGATAGCATCAGAACAGGAGGATTCACCCACGCAGTAAAATTGCATCACCTCATAGTCCTCGAATTGCAGGGAGTTAATAAGCAGCATAATCTGCGCCGGGTTGGCATAGATCAGGACAATGTCGGGATCGAAGGGGTTATAAACCAAAGGAGCCAGGACGACGGCTTCATGTTGCCCGACAGGAAGGCGGGGAATCGCATTCTCGTATTTCCGCCCATCCTCCCGGGTTTTGGCCCATATGATGGAACGGAAGGTCCCGTCTTTGTATATTTCCGGAAGCTCAGCGAGCCCTAGAATGGAGGGACACATGGGGTAGAGGAAGTCCTGAAGGTCAGCACCAACCGTCCAGTCATAAGTGCGGACAATGGTGATAAGCTGGCAGAGGGTGACCTTGTGGGTCATTCGGCGAAGGAAGGGAATTTCAGGGAGCATCTTTTTTTTCTCCAGCAGCTTGAAGGCGACGGGAAAGGTCCTTAACCTCAGGAGCAATTCCATCCGCCGCACCAGTTTTTCCCACTCACGGTTCGTCCTCATCTTTCCCTCATATGAAAAAATAACCACAAAGGACCCATCGATTTGGAAAATCTAGGCTTTCAGGTTGGGAGTGAAGCATTCTTGCCTTTTTTGCGCGGCAGGCGTTGAAGGCCTCGTCATGATTGCAAATATTCTGTGGTAAAGCGCCTGGCCCGGAGTTCTTCGATGAGCTTTTTTTCATTCTGGATCTCCCGCTGAAAAACCATGACACACTTTCCGACCTCGTCCAGGCGATGGGCGTCGCTTCCCGCTACCCCCACTAGACCCAAGCGTTCCCCTACCTGCCGGGCCATTTCATTTTCGGGGTTCGTGACCTTGCAATTGAAAATCTCCAGCGCATCCACGTGCTGAAAGACCTTTCGCTTACAGGCCTGCTCCACACTCAATTGTAGCTGACTGATGCCGAAAAGGAGAAACCCGCGGAAAGGGTGGGCCGCAATCATTACCCCGCCGACTGCTTCCACTTCTTTACGCAGGTCCTGGATGGCCACCACCCCCTTTATATCCCGGTCATACCCAAAAACCAGGATATCGCCCTGGTTAGTGGTGACTTCATTTCCCTGGAAGATTCGGATCCTTCCCATTCGGGACAATGTATTCACTTCCTGCGGCGTCCATCGATTTTGATGCTCGGTCAGACAGACTGCATCCAACCCCGCTTGCCGGGCCGTCTCCATGAGTTCCGCCGGGTCGATGACGCTGCAGGGAGAACGGGGCCGGGTATGAATATGCAAGTCAACCCGCATGGCCCATCTTCCTTTTTGGGCGAGCCAGGCAAGAGCCCTGAATTTCCGGATGGCTTTCAACCCAGGAGCGGGTAGTCTGTGCCGGGGAGACAGAAGGGCCGGCCTTGAAGGCCTCTTCCAGGGCATATGTCATCCTGGCCTGATCCAGACAACGGCCGCATTCGATGAGAATTTCGGCAAAGTGGCTGCAGCCCTTTTGGCCGATTTCGCGATTCACCCTGGAGATCCAACCCTCCTCGCGGAGGGACATACCCAGGGCATTCTGGAGTACTTCTACAGCCTTAGGGCAGACCGGGGTGGTATAGCGCTTCATCCATCCCTGGATGGCGGCAATAACCCCTTCGGGGAGGCGGATATCCATCCGGATTTCCATGCCATAGAGATGGTCTTCCAGAATTCCATGGAGACGCAAGAGGTTCTCTTCCAGGAAATCAGCCCCGACAAGCATGGTTCGGCTGAATGATATCATCTATCTTATCTCCTCCAATGTATTCACCGCGGAGAAATTCAGGGATAGATCAAAATCAAAAATACAGAGTGAAAAATAGAAATAATGGCTAGTGCTGGTAATATTCGCTTCCTCCGCTTAGAATCATTCCTTGGACTTTCTGCCTGCGCTGCGGTGAATACCTATTTCCTTAAAGGACTGCCTTCGGCAAAGGCGATGCAGCTCCCCGCCAAACGGGGGTTGAACCGGAGCATGTCTTGGTACCTCTTCCGCCTTTCCGCCTCGCTCCCCTTGGCATTCGCCCGGATCTGCGGCACGGTGAAATCGAGAATAACCGCGTTCGCACATTCGAGTATCCCTTCGATCAACTCAGAACACCCGGCGGATCCTCCCATAAGGCCGTCCACAATCTTCCGCAGGCCTGGTCCTACCCTTACCCCAACCACCTTTTGAATGGAATCTGGCGCTAACGCACATTCGGGATGAGGTGATCGCCCCAACCGACCTCTCGCTTCCGTAATCTCCAGGTCCGGAAGGCGCACTTTCATTTGGACTTCGGCCTCCATGAGGTTGTCCACCAGCCTCCAAGAGACAGACAAGGCTCCCTCTGCTAAAGACTCTACCTCGACAACCTTGTTTCTCATGAAAGAAAGGGTCATTTCTCTATTTCCCTCCCATACTAACGCCGTAATCCGTCACGGCTTCAGCCTTGACTTACGTAACTCCACGCTTCATGGTTGATTTTAGGCAGGCGTTTCATTATTTTTTTCTTTCCCGGGAAAATTCCTCCCCAAGTTGATCTCGGAAATTGGGGTGGGCGATGGCGATCAAAGCCTCGGCCCGCTTCCGGATGGATTTCCCGCGAAGATGAGCGACTCCATATTCGGTGACAATAATGTCGGCCAGGTACCGAGGAATCGTAGCTACCGCCCGGCTGGACAAATGAGAAATGATCCGCGAGACCTTCCCCTTGCTCGCGGATGAGGTCAGGGCGGTGATGGATTTTCCCCCGCGGGAAAAGTAAGTCCCCTCCACAAAGTCGAATTGCCCGCCGACCCCGCTGATTTGCACTCCGTCCAGGGATTCGGTATTAATCTGTCCGGTTAGGTCAACCTCCAGGGCGGAATTGATGGCGATGAAATTATCGATTTGGCCGATGAGTTGAGCATTGTGGCTGACGTCCGCGGCATGCATTTCCAGAAAGGGGTTCTCGTGAGCAAAACGAAACAATTTTTCAGTCCCGATGAGCTCTCCAGCCACAATTTTTCCTCGATGGACATTTTTGCGGCTGTTGTTAACCACGCCCTTTTGCACCAGTTCTACCACGCTATCCGAGAGCATTCCGGAATGAAATCCCAGGTCCCTTTTCCCGACGAGAAGCTGAAGAATGGCGGCCGGGAGGTTTCCGATACCGATCTGGATGGTGGCTCCATCCGGAATTAAATCGGCCACCAACTCGGCGATCCGCTTCTCGGTTTCGCCGAACTTGATTTCCGGATAAGGAACGAGGGGGGTTGAACATTCTACCAGGTAGTCAATTTGCTCTGTAGAGAGAAAACAGGGACCGAAGGTGCGGGGAGCCCGTTCATTGACCTCGGCTACGACCGTCCTGGCTTCCAATGCCAGAGGATAAGCGTGACTGGTGGATACGCCCAGGCTAAATCTTCCCTTTCCGTCCGGAGGTGAGACCTGAATTAAGGCCACATCCAGGGGCAGCTGACCCCCGCGGGAGAAGACCCGGGGAACGTCCGAATAGCGTACCGGGAGAAAATCAATCCGACCTTCCTCCCAGTCCTGGCGGAGAGAGGTACTGTTCTGGAAGCTGATGCAACGGAAGGAGGACTCAAGGCCTTTCTTGGACAAAGGATGTTCGGCCAGCAGCACTCCGTTGATCACCTCCACATTCCGGTAAAACTCAAAGTCTTCGGCCAGGGCCTGAAGAAGAGTTTGGGGCTGGCCCGAAGCAATGGAAAAAAATAACCGATCACCGGGTTTAATAGCTTTTCGTAAGGCATCCCGGGCATTATACCTTTGGGCGGATTTCATTTCCTCTCCGTCAGGGCGGATAAATCTTCAGGGATTCGAGTCAAGCTCGCCGTCTTTCAAAGGAATTTAACACATTCACCCGGCTAATACAACTTTTCGGGGATGGCAATCTCGGCCTCGATAGGGAATCATTCAAAAAGGCCCAGGCTGGCCAAAAATCAAAAGTTGACATTCACTGGGGCATTCCTTCTATAATAAGACCGTTCCTCAAGGAAACATCCCTTCTCGGGAATCCCCTGGCGTTTTTCCATTCCGCGCCGCAGGAAGGGATAGAGAATTTTATCCGGGAGCAGGCCAGAAAGAGATGAGAGGCCCTCCGGGAGAAAGGATCGGAATTATGAGTTTTCCATTATCCGGCGTACGGATACTGGATTTATCCCAGATGCTGGCCGGGCCCTTCGGATCCATGATCCTGGGCGATCTGGGTGCCGAGGTTATAAAAATCGAAAAGCCCGATGGGGGAGACATCGGGAGGGGAATGCCGCCCCACTTTTTCCACGGGGAAAGCGTCTACTTCCTCAGCGTAAACCGGAACAAAAAATCCATGACCCTGGACTTAAAGGACCCGAATGGCCTGGAGATCTTTTATCGCCTGGTGAAGATTTCCGACGTGGTCTTCGACAACTTTCGCCCCGGGATCCTGGAGAAGTTACGCATCGACTATGAGAGCCTGAAGAAAGTCAACAGACGGATCATCTCCTGTTCCATTTCCGGTTACGGTCAGACCGGTCCATCCAAGGACCAACCTGCCTTTGACCTGATCATTCAGGCGCGCGGAGGGGTCATGAGCTATACCGGAGAGCCGGGAAGGATGCCAGTGCGCATGGGCGCGCCGATGGGAGATCTGACGGGGGGGCTTTATTCCGCCCATGGCGTCATGGCGGCTCTCTATCAGCGCGAAAAGACCGGAGAGGGCCAACGCCTGGACATCAGCCTTCTGGACAGCCAGCTTTCTCTGCAGATCTACCGGGCACTCTATTATCTTTATGCCGGGGAGGTTGCGACTCCAGTAGGCTCTGGACATGTTTCCGCCCATCCCATCGGGGCTTTCAAGACTAAGACCTTTGATATTGTCATTGACACCAACACGGACAAATTTTTCCAGGAACTCTGCGAACAACTAGGTTGCGCGGAATTGGCCTGCGAACCCCGGTTCCGGACCCGGGCCGATCGCCTGAAGAACAAGGGGGCCCTGTACGAGATTTTGGGGAATATCTTTCTGCAGAAAACGGGGGAAGAATGGCTGGAAAGGCTGGAGGGACACCTCCCGGCGGGGCCGATCAACACGGTGGATATGGCCTTGAGTGATCCTCAGATCCTGGCCCGGAACATGGTACTAGAAACCACGCACCGTTCGGGCGAAAAGATGAGGCTTCTGGGGAATCCGATTAAAATGTCCTCGGCTCTGGACGGAATAGTAGCGCCGCCACCGGCTCTGGGCGAGCACACAGATCAGATTCTAAGAGAGCTCTTGAATTTCAGCCCGGACGATATCAAGATTCTGCGGGAGAAGAAGATTATTTAAGGAAAAAAGAATCGAACCATTCCGGATGGACGCATTCCGTGGCTTTGGTACATTCCAGGAGTACACCGGAAGCAATTTCCTACTCACCATAGGTCGCGGATCCCCCTCAAAATACATCCTCATCGATCTTCTTACCCTTATTTGGGCATATCCTGGGGGGGAGAAGCAGCAACGATGAAGATCAGGTCTTCAAAGCCGGTATTGATAATGGCATGCTTAATCTTCGGAGGGATGAAGATCACCGTTCCCGGGCCTACCAAATGCCTTTTTCCTTCCAGTTCCGCAATCCCAGTCCCCTTAAGGATATAGTATATATTTTCGGCAACCTCATGGGTATGGGTCTCGCAGTAACCCTTGGGCTGGTAACTGGAAATCCGAAAATCAAAGTACTTGGAGCCATGGGATTCGTTGACCAGTAATTTTGAAAAAGCGCTAAAGTGGCCAGGGGCTTCGATCCAATTCACTTCCTCGGCTCGAAAGACTTTGGGGTCCATGGAAACCTCCTCGATGAGACTGAAGAGGGGAGCCTAGGCTCCCCTTTCTCCTTTATTTTCTTTCACTCCATTTTGGAACCGGGTAGATATACTTCGCGGTGGAGAGTTCGGGAGGCCACACGATTTCAAACTTCTTCTTTTGAACCTGCAAGAGGAGAGTGGGCAACTGGGTCTGTTGTTGAAATTTTCCATAACTCTTGAAGCTGATAGGTCCGTAGATCGTCATCACATTCGTACTTCCCAAGGCATCCCGAACCGCATCCCGAGTCAATGCTTTCGCTCGTTTGAGAACATCCCAGCAGACATAACCAGCCGCATAGGCCTGCGCGGCATGGTAAGGAGGGATGATGTTATACTTCTTTCTATATTTTTCATCAAATTCTTTAGCTCCGGGAAATTTAACGGTTCGCTCCCACATCGTGGAGGAGTAAACCAATTCCGCCGCATCCCCCGCTCCTTCCAAAAATTCAGGAATGGAGTAACCCGCGGCACTTCCCGCGAACATTTTCAAATTCAGGTCGATCTCCTTGGTCTGTCTGGCGATCAGCGTGGCATCCATTAGGTAGGAGATGACATACAGCGCATCGGGGCTGGCCGCTTTCACCTTGAACAATAGCGGCTTGAAGTCAACCAGACCTGCCTCATAGGCTTCATAGATCAGTATCTTGACCTTGTTGGACTCGGCCCATTCTTTCATGGCCTTCGAGGTGCTGGTGCCAAAGAGTGTGTTTTCATAAAGAATAACCATATTTTTAATTTTAGCGGCTTTAAGGAAAAAGTCCTGAAGACCGGTATCAAACTCGGATGCAGGTTGGACCATCCTAAAGATATACTTCCAGCCCGATTGGGTCATATTGTCGGCGGCGGCACAGGATATCAGGAAAGGTATTTTTTGTTTTTCGGCCAGGGAAGCAATGGGATAGGTGTTGGAGCTGCTGTACTCACCGGCCAACAAAATGATTTCTTTGTCTTCAAAGAGCTTTTGCGCAGCGGTCAGAGCTGTTTCGGGCTTGCTCTGGTCGTCGGCATAGACCCATTCGAGTGGCCTTCCCTGGGCCCCTCCGGCGACATTAATCTCCTCTAAGGCCAAATCAAATGCCCTCTTCTGGTGATTCCCAAAGGGGGCGTGCCTGCCGGTTAAGGAAGTGGGAATGCCGATCTTGATCGGCTTCTGGGCCCAACAGTCCGGGGTCCACATGCCTTGCCATACCATCAACCCAAACAAAATCGATGATAACAGAAGGGCCAGTTTCTTCATATCTACCTCCCTTGCAATTGGAATGAAAAATCCATTACCGAACCTTTCCTCGGGGGCCTCAATGCTTGGTCAATCACCTCCTCCCATCCATCTCTCGGGCCATCCCCAAATGGATTCCAGAGATCCTACAACCCAAGGTAAGCTCTTTTAACATGGTCATCGGCGAGTAAATCCTGCCCCTTTCCTTTTAGAGTGATCCGCCCATTTTCCAGGACGAAAGCTTCCTCCGCCATTTCCAGGGATCGCTGAACGTTCTGTTCGACGAGCAAAACGGCAATCCCTTTTCGGTTGATTTCTTTTATGATTTCGAAAATCTGCCTCACGAGCAAAGGAGCCAGTCCTAAAGAAGGCTCATCCAGGAGGATCAGTCTAGGTTGTAACATCAGTCCCCGGGCAATCGCCAGCATCTGCTGTTCACCACCGCTTAAAGTTTGGGCGAGTTGATCTTTTCTCTCTCTTAAAATGGGAAACATTTCAAAAACCTCATGAATCGTTTCCGCCCGCTTCAT
>Ga0187771_10003139_pt1 | contig 11503 bp, 9 predicted proteins | sample 0116_SJ02_MP15_1_FD_133139 | JGI IMG/M metagenome (GOLD analysis project Ga0187771, IMG submission 133139) | Tropical peat soil microbial communities from peatlands in Department of Meta, Colombia - 0116_SJ02_MP15_10_MG | ecosystem: Environmental > Terrestrial > Soil > Wetlands > Peat | place... | reverse complement strand
GGGGAGTCCGTATTTGGTCTCCTTCAGGAAATGAATCGGATCAAAGGGGTCACCGTGATTGTCGTGACGCACAACCTACGACTGGCTGAAACATTGTCCCGCCAGATCCAACTCGTCGAGGGAAAAGCACTGGGATAGGCAATGCCCTTTACAAAAAAATGAAGATTTGATATGAAGATGAAAATTTTCTGACCCTCTGTTGGCGTCCGAAAATCGGTGCAGCGGATCGGGACCAGGTTGTACGGAATGGAAAGGAACCCAGACATGATCGTGAGGCAAATCGGACTCGTCCTCCTCGTCTTCTCTCTCCTTGTCGGGATATGTGCCGGCGCCGAGGAAAACATCGATAAGATCATGATCCTCGGAAATGTGAAGGTAGAAGAAGGCGTCATTCGAGGAGCGATCAAGAGCCGAGAGGGGGGTCCGTTCTCGGTTGAGAAGATCCGCGAGGATCTACGATCTATTTTTGATTTGGGTTCCTTCACCGATGTGCAAGTGGACATCAAATCGACTCCTCGCGGGAAAGAAGTCATCTTCATCGTCGTGGAAAAGCCTTCGATCAAGGAGATCTTGACCAAGGGAAATGACAAGGTGAAGCTGGACGATATCAAAGAGAAGTTGACGATCACGCCACGTTCCATCCTTAACCTCGACAAGGTAAAAGAGAATTCGGAACTGATCCGAAGGCTCTATTTTTCGAAGGGTTATTACGGAGTCAAGGTAGAATACAAAGTCGACTATTTGGAAACCAACGAAGCCATCGTCACCTTTACGATCTCCGAGGGCCCAAAGGGACATATCCAAAAAATAATCTTCAAGGGAAACAAAAAAATCGAAAGTTCCGAATTGAAGAAAGTCATGACGACCAAGAAGTGGAGTATCCTTTCTATCATCACCAAGACCGGGACGCTGGACGAAGACGTCCTTAAGAATGACCTCCAGCTCCTGACGGCCTACTACTACGATCATGGTTATCTTGAAGCGAAGCTCTCTGAACCCAAGATCGATCTCTCCACCCCGAAAAAGATCCGGATTGAGGTCGATGTTGTGGAAGGGCCACGATATCATATCGGAAATATCGACTTCAAGGGCGATGTTCTCACCAACAGGGAGGCCCTCTTCGCGGTTCTCAAGATCAAGCGGGGGGATGCCTATAGCAACACGGCGATTCGAAGGCAAGTCAATACCTTCACGGAAGTATTCGCCAACCAAGGCTATGCTTATGTAGAAGTTAACCCTGAGACTTCTGTGGACAACAAAAATCTTCTGGTCCACATCACCTTTGAAATTGAGAAGAAGAAAAGCGTCTCTTATGAAAAGATTCAGGTAGTCGGGAATACGAAAACCCGGGATAAGGTGATCCGCAGGGAGCTCAGGGTGGCCGAGGGGGAACTTTATAACGCTAACAATATGAATTATAGCCGCGACCGACTGAAAAGGCTGGGGTTCTTCAAAGAGGTGGACTTAAGCACCAGCCCCGGGAGCACGGAAGAGAAAATCAACCTTGATGTCAAAGTCGAGGAGAATCCGACAGGGGCAATTAGCTTCGGGGTCGGGTATAGTACGCTAGAAAAAATTGTGGGCTCTGCCTCGATCTCCGATCGCAATCTCTTCGGCTTGGGCTATTATGGAATGTTGAGGTTCAGCCTGGGATTTGAAAGTGAAAGTTTTAGACTGAGCTTTACAGACCCCTATTTTTTGGGATATCCTTATGCCGCGGGTTTTGACCTCTATCACGAAAAGGTGGAGTATTTCACGACTTATAATTATAAAGTTACGGGAGGGGATCTCCGTATCGGAAGAGAGCTGACCCATAACTTCCGTATTGATGCGATGTATAAATTGGAGACTGTCGATGTTTACAATGTGACAGCGGATGCCTCTTCCTATATCAAAACCCAGGCCCAGGAAGGCAAGCCTCTGACGAGTGCCATTGCCTTAACCCCTTCCGTGGACACTCGTGACGACTACTTCAACCCTCGACGGGGAGGTCGACACAGCCTTCTGATTGAATACGCAGGGTTAGGAGGGGATAACTATTTCGTCAAGGTATTGGGACAGACCAGTTGGTTTTTCCCATTACCTTGGAGAACAACTCTCAACCTTCGTGGCCAGCTCGGGATCATTACCCCTTATAGTGGAAGAATAGTGCCTATCTACGAAAAATTCTTCGTTGGGGGTATTAACACCATTCGAGGCTTCGAATACGGAAAGGCTGGACCCACCGATCCCGTAACCGGAGATCCGCTTGGTGCGAACAAAGTGGCGGTCATCAATGTTGATTGGATCTTCCCTCTCTCCCGTGAGATCGGCTTACAAGGAGCCGTGTTTTTCGATATAGGCCGGGGCTGGGGGACGGATCCCGGCGAAGTCGCCCAAGAGAGGGGTATAGCTTTGGGGGCGGGGCCGGGAATTCGTTGGTTCTCTCCGTTTGGTCCCATCCATATCGATCTGGGGTTTAATCTCAACCGCAAGAAAGGGGAGAAAGGGCAGGTAATCGACTTTTCAGGCGGATCTGTTTTTTAAGAGATGACCCTTCCGGGTCTTTTGTGGCTACTTCCCTTAACCTCCCTTCATCTCCCTCAAGTGAGGGGAGAATCGAGAGGGGTTACAAGAGGGAGATGCCACCCACGCCAAAGCCAGAAGAGTCTAAAAAAAATGGTGTGGGTATGAATCTTATAGAGAGGAGAAATGAAGATGGTAGGAAAAAAGTTCGCTGTTGTCACAGGAATGATTTTATTGGGATGGTTCGGGTCGGTTTGGGCTGCGGATTTAAAGGTGGCTTACGTCGATGTCCAGAGGGCGATCAATGAGTGTAATGCCGGCAAGGAGGCGAAGAAAACCATCACCAAGGAAATGGAAAAAGTTCAACATCTCGGCGTCGACAAGCAGAAAGAGCTTCAAACCATGAAAGAATCCCTTGAGAAGCAGACCCTTATGCTGACTCAGGAGGCCAAGGCCGCCAAAGAGAAAGAATTCCAAAATAAGGTCAGAGATTACCAGAGATGGGCAGATGATAACCAGAAGGAATTACAGCAGAAAACCCAGGATATGGAGCGGCAAATCTCCGCGGGCCTTATCAAGGTGATTCAGAAAATAGGATTGGAAGAAGGTTACAGTTTTATCCTGGAAGGGAGCATGTTGCCCTACGTCTCCAAAACCATTGATATTACCGATCGGGTGATCAAAGCGTATGATGCCCAGAAGAAATAAGAAAGCACCAAGCTCCAAGCAATAGATGACAAATAGTTTACCATGAACCAAAATTCAAATAAATCTGATTTGGTTTTTTGGATTCGCAATTTATTTGATATTTGTGATTTGGGATTTGGAATTTCGAAGCTGTTTCGATGAAATCTCCTTGAAGAGGGAAAAGGTAAGAGGATGAAGAAGCGTCTCAAGGAACTCGCCCAGTGGGTGGATGGAATAGTGGTCGGAGATGGCGAGACGGAAATCTCCGGAGTGGCAGCCATCGAAGATGCCCGAGTGGGAGAGATTACCTTCATTGCCAACCCGAAATACCTTCCCAAGCTCAAGGAAACCAACGCTTCGGCAATCATCGTATCAGAGGAGGTGAGCCAGGCGGACAAGCCTCTTCTTTGTGTGAGCAATCCCCACTTAGCTTTTGCGAAGATCCTTACCCTCTTTTTCGAAAAACCTTACGAACCCAAAGGGATCGGTTCCCATACCTGGATTAGCCCCACTGCAAGGTTAGGAAAAGATCTGACCCTTCATCCCTTTGTCTACATTGGCGATCGATGTTCGATTGGAGATCGGGTCACCCTTCATCCCGGGGTCTATGTCGGCGAGGACTCTGCCATCGGAGAAGACTCGATCCTTTATCCCAATGTATCCATCTATCCCGGGAGTGTCTTAGGAAAACGGGTTATTCTTCACAGCGGAGTGGTGGTCGGAGGTGACGGATTTGGGTATGTAAAAGAAGGAAAAAAGAATGTGAAAATCCCTCAGGTGGGGAGAGTGGAAATCGAGGACGATGTCGAACTCGGCGCCAACACGACGGTCGACCGAGCTGCATTGGGCAAGACGATCATCCGGAGAGGAGTGAAGATCGATAACCTTGTTCAGGTCGCCCATAGTGTCATGGTTGGAGAGGACTCGATCCTTTGCGCCCAGGTGGGAATTTCAGGGTCAACCAAGATCGGAAGCAATGTCACCCTGGCCGGACAGGTGGGAGTGGTGGACCACGTTGAAATTGGAGACAATGTCATCGTTGGGGCTCAAGCCGGAGTGACCCACGATCTCCGCGGGAACCAGGGATACGTCGGAAGTCCCGCCTTGCCTCACCGCGAATTTCTCCGGTCGAACGCCGTCTTTCCGAAACTGCCGGAGATGAGAAAGACATTGATCGACATTGAGAAACGCTTAGAAAAGCTCGAAGAGATCCTCTCTTCGAAAGGAAAGGAGAAGTAGATGATGGAAATTAAGGAGATCATGGGCATCCTCCCCCATGCTTATCCTTTTCTGCTCGTGGACCGGATTGTGGAAGTGGAGATCGGAAAACGGATCGTCGGGATCAAAAACGTTACCTACAACGAGCCTTTTTTCCCAGGTCATTTTCCAGGTCGCCCCATTATGCCAGGAGTGTTAATTGTAGAGGCCATGGCCCAAACGGCTGGGATGCTCGTTTTCCAATCGATGCCCAAGGAAAAGCCCAAGAACCCCGTCTTCTTTCTGGGCATGGACAATGTCAAATTCCGAAAACCGGTTGTCCCGGGAGATCAACTTCGTCTCGAAATCGAGCTCACCAAGCATCGGCAATCGATCTGGGGGTTTAAGGGAAAGGCCTTGGTCGACGGAAAATTAGTGGCTGAAGCAGAACTCTTGGCCATGTTAGGAGAAGAAAAATGATTCATCCCACTGCCATCATCGATCCAAAAGTCGAAATCGGTGAGGGAGTTGACATTGGCCCCTACTCTGTGATTGAAAGGGGCGTGGTGATTGATCAGGAGACGAAGGTCGGGCCCCATGTGATCATTCGAGAGGGGACGCGTATTGGGAAACGATGCCGGATCTTCCAATTTGCCTCCATCGGAGAAGCCCCTCAGTTCTCAGGATACAAGGGAGAGAAGACCTTTCTTCAGATCGGCGATGAGAATATCATAAGGGAATTTGTTACCCTCCATCGGGGTACGGTCAAGGGAGGCGGAAAGACCGTGATCGGGAATAAAAATTTTTTCATGGCCTACTCCCACGTGGCTCACGATTGCCAAATTGGAAATGACGTCATCATGTCTAATGCCGCCACCCTGGCCGGGCACATTGTGATCGAGGACTGGGCCATTATCGGAGGGCTCGTCGCCATCCACCAGTTTATCCGGGTAGGAGCCTATGCCATTATAGGAGGTTTCAGCGGTGTCCTCCTGGACATCCCTCCCTACACAAAGGCACAAGGGGACCGGGCAAAGCTCTTCGGCCTCAACACCGTTGGTCTCAAACGAGCCAACTTTTCAGAGGAGACCCTGAAGGCATTGAAGAAGGCCTATCGACTTATCTTTCGCTCCGCTCTGACGCTGGAGAGGGCGATCAAGAAGGTGGAGGAAGACGAAATCTCTCACACCCCAGAGGTCCAACATCTCCTCCGTTTCATTCAGCATTCGAAGAGGGGGATTGCGCGTTAAGTGAAAACCCTCAAGGTTGGTGTCGTCGGTGTCGGGTACTTTGGCCAATTCCATGTAGAGAAATATTCTAAAATGAAGGATGTGGAATTGGTGGGTGTCGTGGACGCCGATCCCTCCCGTGCCAGAAAAATCGCTAAACGATACGGAACGCAGCCTCTTGAGCACCATACCGAACTTTTCAAAAAAGTCCAGGCGGTCAGCATCGCCGTTCCCACCCCTTTTCATTTTTCAGTGACCAAAGATTTTTTCCTGCAAGGAATCGACGTCCTTTTGGAAAAGCCCATCTCGAACACGCTTGGGGAGGCTGACGAATTGATTGCATTGGCGGAATCAAGAGATCTGATCTTTCAGATCGGCCATCTGGAGCGATTCAACGGAGCTTTGTCGGGTATAGAAGGATGGACCCGGCATCCGGGGTTCATTGAATCCCATCGGTTGGGTCCCTTCACAGGGAGGGGGGTGGAGGTCGATGTCGTGTTAGATTTAATGGTTCACGATATCGATATCATTCTGAGTCTGTTAGATTCAAAGGTGAAAGATCTCCAGGCCGCCGGCGTTCCCATCCTCACCCGATACCCGGACATGGCCAATGCCCGCATTGAATTCGAAAATGGGTGCGTAGCGAGTTTGACCGCAAGCCGCGTGTCTACCGACAAGGTTCGGAAAACCCGGATCTTCCAGCCGGATGGGATCCTATGCATCGACTACCTGTCTCAAAAGCTCTTCTTTTCCAAGAAGGGGGGCCTCCCCGAGGGGGAAAAGATGCTCGGGATGATGACCGCGGAGATCCCGGTCCAGAAAATGGATCTTCTGGAGGCGGAGATCCGATCTTTTCTCCAGAGTGTAAAGAATCGAAAAAATCCTCGGGTCTCGGGATTGGATGGGAGGCGGACATTGGAGTTGGCACTCCAGATCAATCAGAGAATTAGTGACCTCAACAAGAATAAGAGACCGGGGGGCTGATCAAAACGGATGAAACTGAAGAAGATTCTGCTGGTCGCCGGGGAAGTTTCAGGAGACCTTCACGGTTCTCACTTGGTGGAGGCCGTTCAATCCATTGCCCCGGAAATCCAGTTTTTCGGGGTCGGAGGAGAGGGGTTGAGAAAAGCGGGGATGAAGCTCCTCTATCCATCCCAATCCCTTTCGGTAGTCGGGACTACAGAGGTTTTCTTCAAGCTAAGAGCGATCCTGAAAGCGCTTCGGGGCTTGAAAAAATCGATCGACCGAGAAAGGCCGGATCTCGTCCTACTCATCGATTTTCCCGATTTCAATCTTCGGCTGGCCAGGATTGCCCACCGAAGGGGAATCCCGATTCTCTATTATGTCAGCCCTCAAATATGGGCCTGGAGACCCAAACGGATAAAGTTGATCGCTCGGCTGGTGAAGAAAATGATCGTCCTCTTCCCCTTTGAGGTTCCCCTCTATGAGGCGGCAGGGGTCGATGTCGAGTGGGTGGGCCACCCGCTTCTCGATACCGTGAGGCCGACGCTCCCGAAGGAAGGGGCGTTCCGGCAATTGGGTCTGGATCCCCAGCGGAGAACCATCGGCTTACTCCCCGGAAGCCGAATGCATGAGGTGGAAAGGCTTCTTCCTCCCCTTCTGGCCTCCGCTCATCTCCTCCATGAAGGCATCCCCGATCTCCAGTTCGTCATCCCACTCGCCCCGGGAATTTCCAAGGCGACCCTATCCCCATGGATGAAAAATATTTCGGTGCCCGTGACGGTGGTGGAGGGTTTCACTTATGATGTGATGAGTCTCTCTGAACTTCTAATCGCCGCGTCCGGGACGGCCACGTTGGAAGGGGCGATTCTTGGAAAACCGATGATCATCATTTATAAAGTCTCTTTGGTCTCGTCTTGGATCGCAAGGGCATTGATTCGGCTGGATCACATCGGCCTCGTCAATCTCGTGGCAGAGAAAGAAATCGCGCCGGAATTGCTTCAAAAGGAAGTCAATCCCCAAAGGATTGCCGAGGAAGCCTTTCGTATCTTAAGGGATCCCATTCTCAGTCGCAAAATGGTCGACTCCATGAATGAGGTGCGTCAGAAGCTCGGAGAACCCGGAGCGGTCCAGCGAACTGCCCGCATCGTGGTTTCTTTGCTGCAAGAAGGGGAAGCCTAAAGAAATCATTGCAAATTGAAAAATGCAAAATTAGAAGTTTTCATTTTCTATTTTCCGTATTACATTGTATATCGATATGATTGTATCTTCCATTCTGCATCGCTTGAGGACTTAGAATGTCTCTCTACCGAAGGCTCCTTGGATATGTAAAACCCTATTGGTTCAAATTGATCCTTGCCGTGATCTGCATGATCGCCGTCTCTTTTCTGACCGGAGCGACCGCATGGCTTTCCAAATACGTTGTGGACGGCGTTTTCTTCAGGAAGGAAGGGATGTCTTCCATTACCATTCCACCCTTCGTAAACAATATCATTGCCCATCTTCATCTCGAAAACCTCTTGCTCAAAAGTGGCACGGAGATGCTTCGCTTAGTCCCTATCCTTCTTATCCTCCTGTATCTGCTAAAAGGCATCTTCAATTATGGTCAGGCCTACTTCATGAACTTTGTAGGCTTAAGGATTATCGCGGATGTCAGGGAGAAACTCTACAACCATCTTCAAACCCTTTCTCTCTCTTTCTTTACAAAAACACCCACCGGCATGATCATTTCTCGGATCACAAATGATGTGACGTTAATTCAAGGAGCCGTCTCCAGCGCCACATCGGGCGTTTTCAAAGATATCTTTACCTTCTTCTTCCTGGTGTATGTTGCCTTTCTTCAAAGCTGGAAATTAGCCCTCATTGCTTACGTTATTTTCCCTTTGGCCATCATTCCCATCAGAGGATTTGGAAAGAAGATGCGGAAATTCGCTCGCAAGGGGCAACAACGACTGGGCCTTCTTACGACCTTTCTTCATGAGACAGTCACCGGAAATCGGATCGTCAAGGCATTCAATATGGAAGACTATGAAAAACGGCGTTTCACCGATGAGAATGACCGGCTGTTCAAAACATTCATTAAGAGGATTAAGGTCCGAGCGCTGAATACCCCCCTGATGGAATTTTTGGGAGGAATTGTGGCAGCGATCATTGTCTGGGTGGGGGGCCACATGGTCATGCGAGGGGAACTGACGCCGGGTACCTTTACGGCCTTTCTGGTGGCCGTCTTTATGTGCTATGCTCCGATCCGTGATTTAAGCAAGGTTAACCTTGAAATTCAAGAAGGTCTGGCAGGGGCGGCGCGCATCTTTGAACTTCTCGATACCACCGCCGATGTTAAAGATGCAGAGGATGCGGTTCCTATCCCCCCTATCACACGAGAAATAGATTTTCGAAAGGTCACTTTCAAATATGAAGATGATGTGGTACTTAAAGACATATCCCTCCGGGTAAAGGCGGGAGAAGTGATGGCTTTGGTAGGAATGAGCGGAGCAGGAAAAACTTCTTTAGTAAACCTACTGCCCCGTTTCTATGATGTGGAACGGGGAGAGATTCTTATCGATGGCTGTAATATTCGAAAGGCCACTTTGAAATCCCTGCGCGACCAGATCGGTTTGGTCACCCAACAAACCATCCTCTTTAATGACACGGCTCGAAATAATATCGCCTACGGAAATCTGAAATCTTCGGAACAAGAGATCGTCGAGGCCGCCAAGGCGGCCAATGCCCATGACTTCATCCAGAGATTGCCCCAGGGCTACGATACGAACATCGGTGAGCAGGGCGTCAAGCTCTCCGGAGGGGAGCGCCAGCGCATCTCTATTGCGAGAGCCCTCCTGAAGAACGCTCCTATTCTGATTTTAGACGAGGCCACCTCTTCTCTGGATTCCGATTCCGAAACAGAAGTCCAAAAGGCATTGGAAGAGTTGATGAGAGGGAGAACGGTTTTCGTCATCGCCCATCGACTCTCGACCATCCGAAACGCTCACCGGATCGTCGTCCTTTCTGAAGGCCAGATTGTGGAACAAGGAACGCATGAGGAATTGATGACCTGTAACGGGGAATATTGCCGTCTCTATAATCTTCAGTTCAAAGATGATGGAACGAAAATTCAGACAGTTTCCAAATCACAGAAGGTCTATTAATAACACCAAAAGTGAATGCCAAATGTCAAAACTCAAGAGGAAAAAACTTTAGGCTTTGAAATTTGACATTAATTTGAACTTTGACATCTGAAATTGCCTTTTTGTCTGAGATGGCTCTTAAAACTCTGAAGAAGAGGTTGGTAGCCTGGGGGGGACCCTGGTGCGCCTACTGGATCATCAAAATTTTAACCTCGACGATGCGGTTTGAAGAAATCCATCCGGAGATCCCGAGACGGTTCTGGGAGAGGGGGATCCCTGTCATCGGCGCCTTCTGGCATGGAAGGCTATTTATGATGCCGGTTGTTTATAAAGGGAAAAGGTTGAGTTTTCTCGTTTCTCCCCATCGGGATGGCCAGGTGGTAGGAAAGGCTCTCATACGGTTTGGTTTCCGTCCCATCCTGGGTTCTACCAGGCGAAAAGGATTCTCCGGTTTCAAAAAAATGGTCAAGGCGCATGGGTCCGATATCGCCATTGTCCCGGACGGACCGAGGGGACCTCGTCACCGGGTTCAGATTGGGGTGATCGAATTGGCCAGACTGACTGGGAGAGCTGTTATCCCGTTAACCTTCAGCGCCTCAAAAAGGAAGATCTTCAACACCTGGGATCGTTTCCTCCTTCCCTATCCTTTCTCCAAAGGCGTATTCATCTGGGGAGAACCGATTGAGGTCGACCAGAAGGGGGACCGGGCCCATCTCGAAGAGAAAAGAATCCTCTTAGAAAATCGCCTTAATGAATTGACCGATAAGGCAGACCACTATTTTGATTCTTAACAAAACATAAACAACATCATATTTATTTTTCAGGCCGTAGCAAGAAATCCTAAACAACTTCAAAACGATAAACTCAAAACTCTTAATGGCTCCATCTTCCTCGAAATTGGGATTTAGGATTTGCTTGGGATTTGGAAATTGAGATTTGGGATTTGCAAAATCACATGATCTACTACCTTTACAACTTTCTTCTCACGCTTCTCCTCTTGGCTACAATTCCATATTTTCTTTTGCGGAGTTTGATTTCCGGACCGTTTCGAAAGTCGCTACCAGAACGATTGGGATTTCTTCAAAGCACGCCGTTCAAAAAACCGATTTGGGTTCATGCGGCATCGGTTGGAGAAGTATTCTGTTCAATCCCTCTTTTGAAAAAGATCAAAAGAGAGCTTCCCCATTCCAAGATCCTTTTAACCACGATGACCCCCACCGGGAACGAAACCGCCAAACTCCACGTCTCTGAGGCGGATCAAATCCTATTCGTACCGATCGATCATCCTTTCATCATCCGAAGAACTGTCAAGAAAATCCAACCCAGCCTCCTTCTCGTCGCTGAGACAGAACTCTGGCCCAACCTGCTCCGTTTCTGTGGAAAAAGAAGAATTCCGATCGTTCTTTTCAACGGAAGGGTCTCTGAGAAGTCATTTCGGCGTTACCTCCTCTTCAAGTTCTTTTTCAAACAATGTCTGAAATACATCTCCCTCTTCCTGATGCAGACGGAAGAAGACCAAGAGCGGGTTATCCAGATGGGAGTGGAATCTGAAAAGACAAAGGTAGAGGGGAATTTGAAATTCGATCAGACCTTCCCTTCCTTCGCTCAGAAAGCCACAGATGAAATGGCTAAAGCCTTCGGGTTCCATGGGCAGGAGAAGATTCTCGTCGCAGGGTCCACTCATGCGGGAGAAGAGGAGATCCTCGTTAGCATTTACAAAGAGTTGAAAATGATAGAGCCCCATCTTGTCCTCGTTCTTGCCCCGCGACACCTCGAACGGCTGGAAGAGGTGGAGAAAAT
>Ga0187771_10003138_pt1 | contig 11504 bp, 11 predicted proteins | sample 0116_SJ02_MP15_1_FD_133139 | JGI IMG/M metagenome (GOLD analysis project Ga0187771, IMG submission 133139) | Tropical peat soil microbial communities from peatlands in Department of Meta, Colombia - 0116_SJ02_MP15_10_MG | ecosystem: Environmental > Terrestrial > Soil > Wetlands > Peat | place... | reverse complement strand
ATTTTTAAGACCGGCACCGGTATGCACCCGTTTGCGTCCTGCTGTAATGCAATGGAAGAGGCACTATGTGGCGCGCTGTAAATAATCTCTCAATTTCGACAAAACTCCTGCTCACCTCACTTCTCTTCATTGTTATCGTTGTCTGCCTGTCCATGGCCGCCTTTTCCGGACTTACCCGTCAGAAGGACATCACCGCAGAACTTTATTCCGTTCAATTCAAGGACTCACAACTCATTGCAGCAATCTCCCAGGATATTGGGCATATTCATGCGGATCTCTTGCGCTTATTTCGAAACAACAGGATGGGATCACGTGCGGAGAGGGCGAACCTGCTGCAAACGGATGCGGCCGCCTTGCAGTCCCTCAGTCAGTCGCTCAAGGATGCAGCTGACTCAGGCCGCTTGACTGAAGAGTCAACGAAGACATACCGCAACCTCATCTCAGAGGTGCAACAATACCTGCAGTTGCTGGAGCGCGTTCAGGGCGCCGGGATAACTGATGCGGTTTTGGTGCGGCAGGTCCTGGCCGCGGCTGATGAACGTTTTGCGTCGATCATGGGCCAGCTGCAATCGATGAGAGAGAAGGGTGACAGAAGCGGGACAGAAACATTTGAACGATCTCTTGGCGTCCACCGATCATTACGTGTCTCGCTTGGTGTGCTGCTTGGCGCGGCCGTCTGTCTCATTGCCTTTATCAATTTATTCATCGTACGAAGGTCAATTGCCACACCGATCAAATCCATAGAGGAGGCGGCCAGAAAAGTGTCGAAGGGAGACCTGACGTTCGAGGTGACGGCGGAAAGAGGAGACGAGATCGGACGGGCCGGTATGCTCTTGAAGGAATCCTTTATCGCTATGGAGGGGGTGCTCCAGCGGATCAAGGAGCTGTCGGACAGGATACACTCGGTTGTCGTCGAGGTTGAAAGGACGACGGAAAAAGTTCTTTCCGGGGCTGAAACGGAAGCGGAAGCAACAAGCGCCATCGCGAGCTCTGTCGCAGAATTGAACTCTGCCGTTGACGAGATAGCCGGCAATACGGATGGCCTCGTTTCCGCATCGGAATCCGCTTCCTCCTCGATCGATCAGATGGGCGCAAGCGTCAAGATGATCAACGCCAGCATCCAGGAGCTGAGTGGACTGGCATCATCGACGACCGTCTCGATCGAACAGCTCTCAAATGCCATCCGCACCGTGGCGCACAAATCCGAAGACTTGGAGAACGCGTCGGAGGAGACAAGCGCGGCAATCATCCAGATCGCGGCATCGGTCCGGGAGGTCGAGACCCATGCAAAGGAATCGGCGGGCCTTTCAGAACAAGTGACCACCGAGGCCGCAACGATCGGGCTCGATTCGATCATGAAGACGATCGAGGGCATGAAAGAGATAGCGGCGACCGTGAACGATTCCGCTGCAGCCATCGAATCCCTGGGCAAGAGATCACAGGAAATAGAAATGATCGTCGGCGTCATCGAGTCGGTCAACGAGGAAACGAACCTGCTGGCCTTGAACGCATCGATCCTGGCCGCACAGGCAGGCGAGCATGGCAAAGGGTTCGCCGTGGTGGCCAGAAAGATCAAGGACCTCTCGGACAAGACCGAGAAATCGACGCGGGAGATCGCAGCGCTCATCCAGGCCGTCCAGCGGGAAATGAACGACGCCGGGAAACTGGTTAAGCGAGGTATTCCCGTTGTTGAAGAAGGAACAAGGCTCGCGAAGGCTGGGGAGGACGCGCTCAGAAGGATCATGGAGAGTTCGAAGCGGGCCGCGGAGATGACCCTCTCCATTCAAAGCGCCACGGAGGAGCAGGTAAAATCAGCGGCTTTGGTAGAGGAAGCTGCAACGCAGGTGAAAGCAATGGTCGGCGATATCGCCAGAACCACGGGCGACCAGTCGCGGGAAGCCACCCTCATCGCGCAGGCAGCGGAAAGCATGAAAAAGCTTGCTGCCCAGGTAAGCAAGGCAACGGAGGAGCAGGCAGCGAGCAGCGACCAGATTGCACAAACCACCCAGCTTGTTTCAGAAAGAAGCCATCAGATCTCGCGGTCCCTCAGCGAACACCGCAACGGTTCGCGAAGCATCCAACGAAGCATTGAGGCTGTGCAGAACATCCCCGTAGAAAACCAGGACCTCGTCTTTAAGATCAGCAAGACGCTCTGGAATCTTCAGAAAGACGCAGAACTTCTCGGGGCCGAGATGGAGCGGTTCTCGTTCAAGGAAACGAGGGGCCTCTCGCTCCGTTTCGGGGTCGTGCCGCTCAAAGAACCGTCGGAGATGTTCAGAAAATTCAAACCTCTCTCGGACCATCTTGCCGCCAAGCTCGGGAGACGGGTCGATCTGAAGGTAGCGATCGACATGGAAAGTGCCGTCAAGGACCTTGGCGACAACGTAACGCAAATCTGCGCCATGGGGCCGAAAAACTACGTTGAAGCGCACAGGAAATACAGTGTCGTCGTCATCGCGAAAGCGCTCCGGAAGAACAAACCGTTCCACCGCGCGGCCATCGTGGTACGAAAAAATTCACCTATTCAGGCGGTGACGGACTTAAAGGGAAAACGTTTTGCCTTCGGAAGCATCGGGTCGGCGACCAGCCATGTTATTCCGCTCGCGATGCTGAAGAATGCCGGCATGACGGCCGCCGATTTCAGGCACTATGAATTCATCGGAAATCATGACCAGCTGGTCAAGGCCGTCCTCGACGGGAACTTCGATGCAGCCGGACTCATCGAGGAACAAGCGCAGAAGCATGTGGCCGACGGCCTGCGGATTCTCGCGGTCTCCATTGAGATACCGGAATTCAATATATGCTGCAATTCATCCGTTGATGGCGAAACGCGGGACCGTTTCAGAACGATTCTGACGTCCCTTCGCGCGGCGAACGAAAAGGACATCGAGATCCTTCAGCCGCTTGGGAAAGACTGTACGGGCTTCCTTCCCGCTTCTGAGAAGGATTACGTGGAATTCTCCGATGCCATTGAAAGTGTCGCGGACCTCGTTGCGCAAGAGTTTCAAAACCGGCAATTTCAGCTGGGCCGGCGATAGCCCGGGAAACTTCATCGGCTTAGGAAGGCACGTATCCATCCGCTCTAAGCGGGGCGCGGGGAGTCGTGGGATAACAGTACGCCAGTGAAAAAATGGCTTTTGGAGGTGTTCTCAGGCCGGACAACGAACGATGCATGTGAAAAGGAGGTATCATGAGTGAAAACAGGAATGAACAGTCAGAGGCGTGGATTGTTTATGAGAAGACTGAGAAAGGCATTGAGGAGATCCAGACAAGAAAGAACAACCTCCCTCAGAAGTTTCGCACGCTCCTCATCGTTGTCGATGGAAAGAAAACACGGGACAGCATTCTCACTCAGTTCGCGACCCTGGATGGTGCGGCCGTAGTGCTGGGCGAACTGGAGCAAAATGGCTTCATCAGGAAAAAGGCCGACGTTCTCGCCCCCCGAGCCCTCACGCCGGAGGAAGAAAAGGAAAAGACGAAACTGGCAAAAACCTTCATGATCAACACGCTCAATGATGCAGTAGGTGCCATGGGCGCATCTCTCATAGAATCGCTGAGGCAGTGCGAAACGCTCGATGAGCTTGAGAGCCACTTTGAAAACTACCTCTACGCAATAAAAAGTGGAAGGGGGAAGTCGACCGCGGACGAATACAAGGAAGAGCTGCTCAAACTTTTCCCCGGCAAGTAATGGCAGGTACGGAGCGAACGCGCGGAAACGGCCCGAAACGGATCATGCATCGCGTACGTGGCGCTGTATCTTCGCCAAGAGATTTTCTCGTCAAACCAGTCAAACGGCCAGCAGGGTAGAAATCTTATCCCGCATCGTTCTCCCTCATACCTAACCGATCGTTGCCATCGATCTTGTACATTTGCAGTTCGGCTAAGGAACGGTCTTCTCAAAATTCGCTGGCAAATGCCCAACCCTGACCATACCCCATCGGGAATCCTGCAATTTTCCAATAGGTAAGGTACGGAGATCAAGGAAAGGTCATTCGCATTTTCCGAGCCGATTCAGCGGACTTTTTGTGGCGCTGTAGTGCCCGTCATTGATTCCTCGGGTTTGATCGTTATTTTGCGGATTGGAGGTTTCGTATGTACAGTCAAAAAAAATTACTCCTGGTCGTTGACAGCAGCGCCTCATATCTGTTCTATGTGGCGACAATGTTTAGAAAGCTTCAATACGCCGTGCGTACCGCCGCGACGGCGGAACTTGCGCTCCAGGCGATGAATGAATCACTGCCCGCGTTTGTCATCACCGATATATCGCTTCCCGACATGAGCGGCGTGGACCTCCTGAAACAGATGAAGCAGAACCGCCGGTTGAAAGCCATTCCTGTCATCATTCACACGTCCGACGCCACTCAAAGCGTCCGGGAAAAATGCATGGCCATGGGCTGCGTAGGATATTTTAATAAACCTGCTGATCCGGATGTGCTGTACCGGGCCATCCAGGCGGCGACTGAAGCAACTCCGCGAAGTACCATCCGCATGGAAACGTCTCTCAAAGTGGAGGTCGGCGAGGATACGGCATCGGGTGGAGGAAAACGGGTGGAAACGGTGACGTCCCTGTCCGCGGGCGGCTTATATATTAAGACGCTGACGCCCGAGCCGGTGAACACCGTGCTGCCCCTTAAGATCTTCTTTACCACTAGGCAAATCATGGTGAAAGCTGAAGTTCATTACAGTTCGGTCAAAATCGGTGAGCAACACAAACAACCGGGCATGGGGATGCAGTTCGTCAGCATCAGCCAGGAAGACAAGGCTTTTATCAAGGAATTCATTCAAGGGCAGCTCGCGAAGGCGCTGTAACGAAGAAATTATAAACTCTGTTATGAACGAAAAGGGAAAACGAGACGGCAGAGGCGCTTAAAGCACGAAAGAATACACGATACGGAACGAACGGGCATGGAGCTTCACCATGATTGCATCCGACCTCAAACACATCGACCGCCAACTCGCGATGTCGCCATCTCTTACAAAGGCTATCGAATTTTTGCGTTTGCGCGGAATCGATGACCTTCCCGACGGGAGGGTAGAGATCGACGGCAACAAAGTATTTGCAATCGTGCAACGATATGAGACAAAGGACATCAGCTCCCCGAAGTTCGAATACCACAAAAAATATATCGACGTTCAGTTCATCGCATCCGGCAAGGAGATCATCGGGTGGGTGCCGATTGAGAGCATGACGATCACTGAAGCGTATGATGCTGATAAAGACGTCGCGTTCGGCGCCGCGGAAGCAGGGAAATGGACGCCAATCTCTCTCCAGGCCGGACAACTGGCCGTGCTCTATCCTGAGGACGGACATGCCCCGAGACTAGCGCTCGGAGAATCTTCGATCGTCATGAAGATCGTGGTAAAAGTGGAAGTGTGACCCGAAAGAAGAGCGCAAGAGACGACGCGAAAAAAACATTTTTTTGATGGTACCAGTTTGGTATACTGAATACAGATCATCGCTTCAAATTGCGGGAAAACCTGCCCTTGATCCCGAGGCCCCTTTTCCCCCAGTCCTTGCAGCGCCTGTCGGCCGGTATGGTACTATATACCTATGAAAGATGACGAGAAGCATACGATATCCGCAGGAGGCAACGAGCAGACGCGGCGCGATTCCGCAAAGGTAATGACCGCGGCCAACTATCTGCGCCTTGCGAAAGCCAATTTGAGAAGCGGAAAACAAAAGGATGCCTTCATGCTCCTGCAGCAAGCCGCAATTCGCTTTCCCGACAACCCTGTGATCATCTCTTATTTCGGCTGTCTCCAGACCCTGGTAGATAAAAAGTACCGCAGCGGCATAGAAACGTGCAAACAGGCCATTACTCTTCTGAGGAACAGCGAAGAGGAAGAAAAAGAAGATCTTTACGCGCTAATGTATCTCAATCTGGGAAGGGCATATCTTGCGGCAGGAAAGAAGCAGGATGCGATCAATGCTTTTACCCGAGGGCTCAAGCATGATAGCAGAAATGGTGACCTGCACCAGGAATTGCACAGAATGGGGAGACGAAAACAGCCTCCTATCTCGTTTCTCGAACGGTCTAACCCCATCAATAAATTTATCGGCATGATCCTGCACACAACAAAAAAAGGAATTGAAAAATCCGGAGGCAAAGAAAACCTGTAAGGAAAGGGAAAAAGTGTCGTGTCCATAGAAAAAAGCCGGCGAAATGTGTTCGCCGGCTTTTTTTACGCGAGGGGGCGGCGTAGCTATCCTATCCGCCGATATACCCTCCGGAAAAATCGAGTTCCGGTACTTTCACAAGAGCTTCAACCGAGACGTCGCTCTCAATGTCCGAACCGGCTTCCTTCCAGTCAAAGGGACATGCCTTCATCAAGAGCTGGAGTTTCCAGTCTATCATGCCGGCAAGTTCGCACAGATGACGGTCATAGGTCCGGAATTGCATGCTCTCCTCCCCGTAAGTCTTTCTTGCATCTACCCGAAGTATGTGGATGCCTTCCTTCATTTCCGATAGCTCACGGCTTACGGCATCGCAATAGGAATTGATTATTATGTTCTTTGCAGTTGCCATTGGAACCTCCTCGTTAAACCGGCTTCTAGAACAGCCGTTGTACTTCGCTCCCGCGTCCATGACGAAACCATATGGCAGGCAGAAGTACACGCTTTACTCAGTACTGGTTAAAGTATATCACTGGAATGCGCACTGTAGGAAAAAAACAGGAGTTAATTGGTGCTCTATATTTGCGTTCCCAGAGAGCCGGATCAGCCTACCGGTATCCCGGCCTGTTCTGCTCAAATTCAGCTTGACTCTAGCCCGTCCTTTGCGTAATATCAACGCCGGCCGGTCCTTTTGGGACGGATAAGGCCAAGCGTAAGGAGTGCCCCTCCATGGATGTATGCCCCTGCGGCTCAAATATCGGCTATGATTCCTGCTGCTTTCCGATCATAGCCGGCGAACAAAAAGCAGTGACTGCGGAACAACTTATGCGCTCCCGTTACAGCGCGTATGTCAAAAAAGAGATCGGCTACATCCTCACTTCGCTTCATCCTGACCACCGGTCTGACTATGATGAAAGTCGCAGCAGGGCGTGGGCTGAAAGTGCTACGTGGCACGGGATTAAGATTGTGAAGACTGTTGGTGGCGGGGTTGACGATAGCAAAGGTCAGGTAGAATTTATCGTTTCCTTTACTGAAAATAGGATTGACCAGGAGCACCACGAATTGTCCTCATTCGAGAAAAAGGACGGGATATGGTACTTTGTGACGGGGAAGACCATGCCAAGGATGGTTTCCCGTGTCATGCCGAAAACGGGCCGCAACGAGCCATGCCCCTGTGGCAGCGGAAAAAAATTCAAGAAATGCTGCGGCACGTGAGCGGGTACAATTATCATGATACAAAAGAAGGACGAACAGCAAGTACGTCAAGAGTTCCGTATGCGCCAGAACCGCCAGATCATCGCAATAACGGTCGCGCTCTTTCTCGTGCTTTTGTCCGCCGTGCTCTATAAACGTCCGCTTTTCGGTGAATTATCGAAGGCTACGCTTTTTGGAATGCAGATTGCCGCGATCGCGGCTTTTTTGCTGTTTTCGGCAGTTAACTGGAAATGTCCATCATGCAATAAAAGCCTTGGAAGCAACATCAACAAGCGCATCTGCAGGAAATGCGGTGCCCGGCTGCAGTAAACCACGTATTATGGTCTTTTACGTCTTCCGGCGCTGGAAGCGCCCGCCATTCATTATATCCACTTTTTTAGCCCGCCATTTCCTTAATGTTCTTGATCACATCGTTCACGACCTGCTGCGCGCTGCCGTAGAGCATCCGCGTATTTTCGGCATAGAAGAGTGCGTTTTCAATGCCTGAATAGCCGGCACCCCTGCCTCGCTTGATGACGATCACGTTATGGGCCTGATCAACATTCAGGATCGGCATGCCGTAGATCGGGCTCGACTTATCGGTGCGTGCCGCCGGGTTCACGACGTCGTTCGCGCCGATCACGAGAGCGACATCGGTCTGGCTGAATTCCTCGTTGATTTCCTCCAGGTCAAATATCCTGTCATAGGACACTCCTGCCTCGGCAAGGAGCACGTTCATGTGGCCGGGCATGCGGCCTGCGACGGGATGGATGGCGAACTTGACCGTAATGCCCGCTTCTTCCAAGAGCACGCTCAACTCCTTGACCTTGTGCTGGGCCTGGCCCACGGCCATGCCGTAGCCCGGTACGATGATCACCTTCTGTGCATAGCGGAGCATGGCCGCGGCATCGAGTGCGGAGACTTCTTTCATGGTTCCCGTAATGACCGCACCGCCGGTCTGCACCTCCCCCGTGATCGGTTTGAATAAGATATTCGTCAGGGGTCGGTTCATGGCTTTCGCCATCAGCTGGGTGAGAAGCGTACCCGCTGAGCCGACCACGATGCCGGCAATGATGAGCGCCGGGTTATTCAGCACGAACCCTTCAAAGCCCACCGCAAGGCCTGTAAGTGCGTTAAAGAGCGAGATCACCACGGGCATGTCGGCGCCGCCAATGGGCATGGTTATGACTGCTCCGAGAGTAAGTGCGAGCAGGAAAAAGACGGAGATCGGGAGCATCGCAAGATGACCCGAAATGACGATGGCAAGACCGCAAAAGATTGTTACTGCTGCCAAGATGAGGTTAACCCAATTTTGTGCAGGCAAATGAAAGGTTTTTTTCATGATGCCCTGGAGTTTGGCAAAGGCAACCAGCGAACCCGAGAAGGACACTGTCCCGATCAGCCCGCCAAGCACCGCGAGGGCCGTTGCAATAGTACTGTGCGTCTCACCCCGTGTAAGCTCGATCGCCGCGATCGCCGCCGCAGCGCCACCGCCCATGCCGTTATAAAGGGCGACCATCTGCGGCATGTCGGTCATCTTGACCACCTTGCCCGACCATGTGGCAAATCCGCCGCCGATGGCAAGAGCAACAACCATCAGCACATAATTGCTCATGCCGGGCCAGCCAAAAGTGACGAGCGTCGCCAGGACCATGGCCGCACCAGCCCACATTATGCCGCGCCTGGCAGTGACCGGAGATGACATGCTTTTAAGTCCGAGGATAAATAACAGCGCGACGACAAAATAGCTGGCATTGATCAGGATTTTTATGGTCATGTCCGAGCCTTTCCTTGAGACTTGAGATAATTACTACGGAGGATACTAAGAAAAATTCTTACAGAAGTTCCCGGAGAGAGGTTTTCCACCGTCCACCACCTTGAGAAAATGTTCATTATTGTTTAATATCTTTACTCTTTCCGCTCTTGAACATGGCGAGCATGCGTTCTGTGACCACATAACCGCCTGCTGCGTTCGCGGCTCCGAGCAAGACGGCGATGAACCCGATGGCCTGTTCGAACGGTGTGCGGGCCTCTCCGAGCGCGACCATGGCGCCGACCAGAACGACGCCGTGGACGAAGTTCGAACCGGACATGAGCGGTGTATGCAGGATCACCGGCACTCGCGAGATAACTTCATAGCCGGTGAACGCGGCAAGCATGAATATGTAAAGCGCTGCAAAACCTTCCATTGAAACCTCCTGAGCTGGCAAACCTCAATTACGATTTCGCTCCCTCCAGAATCTTTTTCACGCCTTCATTACGGATGGATCCTTCATGAGTGAACACGCTCCCTGCCAGGACCTCATCGCTCCAGTCCAGCGCAAGCGTTCCCTCTTTGATGAAAGGGGATATGAAGTTGAACAGGTTGCGCGCGTACATTTCCGAAGCGTGGACCGGCATGCGGGAGGCAAGGTTGATCGTTCCTACGATCGAGACGCCGTCTTTATCCACAGTCTCACCGGGACGGGAGCCTGCCACGTTTCCGCCGCCCTCAGCGGCCATGTCAACAATAACAGCACCTTTCTTCATGCGTCCCACCATGTCATCGGTGACGATGAGAGGGCTCTTCTTGCCCGGTATCGCCGCTGTGGTTATGAGGACGTCCGCTTGCGATATTGCCTTTGCAAGCTTCTCCTGCTGGGCAGTCCGCTCATCATGCGTCAATTCCCTTGCATATCCGCCTGACCCTACGGCGGTCACGCCGGTGTCAATGAACCTCGCGCCGAGAGATTCGATTTGTTCTCTCGTTTCGGGACGCACATCATAGGCTTCGACAATAGCGCCGAGCCGGTGGGCTGTCGCGATAGCTTGAAGCCCCGCCACACCCGCGCCGATAACCATCACCCGCGTTGGACGAAGAGTACCGGCAGCGTAGGTCAGCATCGGGAAGAATTTTGGGGATATCACACCCGCGATGAGCGCGCACTGGTAACCGGCAACGGTGGCCTGGGAAGAGAGGGCGTCCATGCTCTGTGCGCGAGAGATACGCGGGATCAGCTCCACAGCGAAGCTTGTGATGTTCTTCTCGCAGAGCAGTTTTGCCCGCCCCTTGTCCTGGTAGGGATTGAGAAAACCGATGAGAATGATAGCCGGTTGCATCAGCCTGATCTCTTCCAGGGTTGGCGGCTGGACTTTCAAGATGACTTGAGATCGGGCGAACACGTCAACATTGGTCGGAGCAATGGAAACTGCGCCGAAATCGTTGTCCGAGATGAAACTACCGGTACCGGCGCCACGCTCTATGCAAAGATCGACGCCCAGAGACTTGAACTTTTTAACCACGTCAGGAACGATGGCTACCCGTTTTTCGCCGTGGCCCGTTTCTCTGGGCACACCTATGACAAGAGGCATAACATCCTCCCAATATAAATGTAGTCTTGCTTGTAATTTATTATTCCCTACACAGGTAGTATATCATTATTTTATGCATCAAATTTCCCGATCATTCGTGAAATCCTATTTCCAAAAATAAGAAAAAGGAAGAGGGCAATGTGATATTTATTTTGCTTTATCCAAAGCCGCAAAGGACGCAATATCTGAAAAATAAACTTATCTTTACGAGCGTCGTTTCTTTGCGCTGCTACCTTCATTTATGAATAATAGATGCCAGAATTCTTGTTGGCCATGGATAAATTCTCTCGTTTCCTCTATAGTCGCATATTCATAAGGGTTTGCAGTACAAACCAGTTTTACGAGGGATTATTTGGAACGAAGAGGACGTAAAAACAGAAGAAGATCCACAGATGCAATTTATGAGGGGCCTGAACGGAAAAGCGGCGTTGATAGAAGGTCAGGAAAAGATACAGAAACTTTTTCTGATATTTCATTTGCCCGGCAGATAGACAGGTTCGGGATATGCTATCGAGACAATTGTAAAATAAAAATATCAGAACCGCGTGTTTTAGTTTAATGTCAGCAGACAAATCAAGTACATATTTTATACCCAGTATGTGGGCATATTCATAATTATTTACGGCGAAATCCCCAACTACGGTAATTAGACAAAACACCTCAAATTCAGATATTTTCGTACCGATGCAATATCTATAGAAATATATAAATTATCAATATTTTACAGTCATATTCATTTCAGTAATATTATCGATAAATTCTCTTTCAAATCTATAAAATAATAATGTATACATATGAAACAGAAAATGAAATAAAAGTACGCAACATCAAATAGTTATCAAAT
>Ga0187771_10003137_pt1 | contig 11510 bp, 8 predicted proteins | sample 0116_SJ02_MP15_1_FD_133139 | JGI IMG/M metagenome (GOLD analysis project Ga0187771, IMG submission 133139) | Tropical peat soil microbial communities from peatlands in Department of Meta, Colombia - 0116_SJ02_MP15_10_MG | ecosystem: Environmental > Terrestrial > Soil > Wetlands > Peat | place... | reverse complement strand
TGAAGGCATCCGAAAAAGAAAAGACCGTCAGAGTAAAAGACTTCGCAAAAAGATATTCCAAGTGATTGCTTGTATTCTTTAGAGATATTAGAGAGCGTAGACAAAATCTTCAAAAAACTCAAAAAGAAGGATCCAGCGCAGTTTGAAACGGTGTCCAAAAAGGTAAACGTATTTTGGAAAACCCGCAGCAATTCAAGCCTTTGAAAAGCCCGATGCAGCATATGCGTCGGTTTCACGTGGTTCATTCGTTCTTGTTTACGACATTGACGAGTCGAGAAAAGTGGCTACCATAAGAAAGTACGAACACCACGACAATGTCTACAAGTAAACGTTGGATTCCGAGCGGATTGACTCTTATTAGAAGTTGAAAAACAAAGACAAAGAAATGAAGGTTTAGTCAGCTTCACAGTTTTCTGTTTTTTCGGTCACTGCCGCGAAGATTTCTGATGAATGGATGGTCGGGTTCGTCAGGAGCGAAGATGAGGTTTCCTTCGGCTCCTAGGGTTTCGATTTCAGGGTTTCTTCTATGTCTTTTCTCAGCTCGGCGTCTCCTATTTTGGGCAGAAGCTGTAGCAGTCGTCCTCTCATGCTAGTTTCTTCTTTGCCTCCAAGGTTGACCCAGTACTTGCCCTCTTTTAGCCATGATAGCATGACTCGCGCTTCCGCTTCTACAGCCTCCTCCTTGGCGGACGGGAAAACCAGCCCAAACTTGAGCGCGTCCGCCATGAACTTTTCCAGCGCTGACGTCATGGTGTACCCGCTTTTGCGTGTTAGCTCCTTGAAGTCGGCGTAGACTTGAGGGTCGAACCTGAAGGCCTTAAACACTCTTGCCATATGCTCTCTTTCCTGTATTGACGAATTGTATTGACAAATTGTATAAACTTTACCCTCCTATACCCTACAGTTGCACGCACACACAAATCTGCTTAAAGGTCGAACCAAATCACCCGCTAAAAAACCGAAAAAAAAGCAACCCCGCCAAAAAAAACGAATCGCCGCGGATTTTATTCGAGTATTATTCTGGCGTCAACGGTTTTTGCGCCTTTCTGGTAAGCCAGCACCGGGTTGAGGTCTAACTCTTTGATTTCAGGGTTCTCCATCACAAGGCGCGAAGTGCTTAAGAGTATGCCCACTAACGCGTCGATGTCCGCAGGCGGCGAGTTTCTGAAGCCTTTCAGAAGTGGGTAAGCCTTAAGCTGGGTGATCATTTCTTTCGCGTCGTCGGCTGTTATGGGTGCGATTCTGAAGCTTACGTCTTTGAGGAGTTCAACGAATATTCCGCCCAAGCCGAACATTATCGTTTGCCCAAACTGGGGATCCTTGATCGCCCCCACGATGGTTTCGGTTGACTGGGGAGCCATCTCCTGAACGAGGATACCGACGATTCTCGCGTCGGCATTGTACTTCCTGACGTTCTCCAAGATTTTGCGGTAAGCATCCGAAACATCCGAAGGGTTTTGCAGGTTAATCATGACGCCGCCAGCGTCGGATTTATGGATGATTTCCGGCGAAACAACCTTTAACACCACGGGATAACCGATTTCACCCGCGAACTTCACCGCTTCTTCCCCGTTCGACGCCACTCTGAACTCGGTAACTGGAATGCCGTACTCCACGCAGACCAACTTGGCTTCAGGCTCAAGAAGCACACTTCTGCCCTCTTTCTTCGCCTGACTGATGATTCTTAAGGTCTGCTCCAAACCGCCTCACACCCACAAGCAAGTAATCTTTTGTGTAGTGACATGACTTAATGACTTAAATCCGTTGCGATGCAGCAACCCTCCCTCTCGAACCGCGCCCAACGCCTGCCGTTGTCTCAAAAATCGTAGCTCTCTTGTAGTTCTGTCTTACAGTTTGAAAATCCTAATTATTGAGACATAATATTTAATAGGCGACAGCAACGAATCCTAAATACGGACCAGCCATGCAAAAGCCAAGCCTAAAAGAACGAATAAAAGAATCATTCTCCAAACTTAAACCGAAAAGGAAAGCAGATGAATCACCAGAAAAAGCACCAGAGAACAAAACTGAAGAGAATAAAGGGAGTGCTAAAAAATGGTTCAAACTGCCAAAAATCGGCCTAAGCCTCAAAAAGAAAAAGCCCGAACAAGAACTCCCAACTGTAAACAAGGCCTTGCCCAAAACATTGAAAATAGTCGACAAATACTCGCTATACGAACCATTTGCACAGGTTTTCATTGTTCAAGAACCAAAAACAGGTGAATACAAGTATATTCTCGACGAGTTGCAACTTGACACGTTTGAACGTGGAATATACAACCACGTATTGGAAATCCTGTTGGCGGAAATCGAGTCACCAAAAGAAGAAATCGCCGACCCAAGAAAATTTTTCGCGCAAGAAGCAAAAAAAATTGTTGACAAATACCGCATCAGCCTCGGTTGGCTACCGGATGTTTCATGGTATAAGATTCTTTATCACGCAGAACGCGATTTGGTAGGCTTCGGCAAAATCGACCCCTTGATGCGCGACCCCAACATAGAAGATATATCTTGCGACGGCGTAACTAAATCAGTTTACATTTGGCACAGAACCTTCGAAAGCTTAGAAACCAACATCCAATTTGAAAACGACGAAATCCTTGACAACATGGTTGTAAAACTCGTCCACATGGCTGGAAAACACGTCAGCTCCGCCTTCCCAATAGTCGACGCCTCTCTCCCTGGAAAACACCGCCTAGCCGTCTGTTACCGCCGAGAAATCACGCCCTTTGGCACAGCCTTCACAATCAGAAAGTTTCGAGACGATCCATACTCGATAATAGACTTAATCAACATCGGCACCTTTACAGAAGAACTTGCCGCTTACCTTTGGATATGCCTAGAAAACCGTGCATCCATCATGATTCTCGGCGGAACGGCCTCAGGCAAAACAACCACACTGAACGCTTTGGCATGTCTGATCAAGCCTGGAAGCAAAATCATCACCATCGAAGAAACGGCTGAGCTAAACCTATCCCATGAAAACTGGGTCTCACTGATCGCTCGCCAAAGCTATGGTTTAGGCGGAACCACCACTGGTGAAGTGCCCCTCTTTGACCTAGTGAAAGCCTCAATGAGACACCGCCCAGACATGCTAATCGTAGGCGAAGTCCGAGGACAAGAAGCATACGTCCTATTCCAAGCACTCGCCACGGGCCACGGCGGCATGTGCACCATGCACGCGGAAAACTTAGATTCTGCGGTTAAACGCTTGACCCAAAAACCCATGGAAATTTCTCCTGCTTATATTCCATTAATGAACATAGTCATAACGGTGCAGCGCGTCCATCTTGTCAAGAACGAGATGAAGAAAGCTTACAGACGCATACTGTCAACGAACGAAATCGTAAACTATGAAAACTACCTTAACGTCTTCCAGTGGGACCCGATCGCAGATCAGCAAGTGGCATCCCTTGACAACAGCGCAATGTTTGCATCGATTTCCAAACGGTTAGGCATATCGACGCAAGATTTGCTTGACGAAATGAAAAAACGTAGCGCCGTCCTCCATTGGATGCGGCAGCAAAAAATTAGAAGCTACAAAGAAGTAGCAGCAATCATCGCAGAATACTACGCGAGACCAAAAGAATTCTACCAGAAAATTCGAGAAGACAAGGAGGTAAAACCAGTTGCCGCTGCTAGAGAAATTTGAAGCCCTGTCTTACCGTGTCTTCGGGCGTTTTGCGCCATACTTCCTGAAAAATTTTTTCCCAACGGTTAAGACTTCCTTGGAAAAGGGACATGTAAGAATTTATCCTGAAACGTACGTTTCAATGATGTTTTTCACTGCCCTGCTTACGCTTCCAGTATCAGCACTTGGTATAGTACTTGTTTTGCTCTATCACATTTTACCTCTGCTTATTTTGGTTCCAATTCCATTGTTTGCAGTCGTCGGTTTCTTATTCATGCCCTCATCTAATGCTAGCGACAGAGCGTCAAACTTAGAGCGTGAAATGCCTTTTGCCGCAGCGTACATCAGTGTCATGGCATCAGGAGGCATTGCCCCATACACAAGCTTCAAACGTCTGTCTGAAGTCGACCTCATGCCGGCAATGCGCAAAGAGGCAAGAGATGTAATGAAGGACGTCGAAGTCTTCGGCGTAGACCCGCTGTCGGCCCTTGAGTCAGCTGCAAAAAAGAACCCGCTGGACATATTCAAAGACTTCTTAAGCGGTTACGCTTCAACTGTCATAATCGGCGGAGACATAGGGCACTTCCTTGAGCGAAAAGCTGAAGACATATTCAAAGCACGTGCGTCCCGCGTTAAAGCTGCAGCTGAACGCTTAGGAATGCTACTTGAAACCTTCATTATTGTCATGGTTATGATGTCCCTTTGTTTTTACATACTCTTCGCGGTGCAACAAATTCAAGGTGGCTCAAGCGCAGGAACTAATCTTTCAACGTACACGGGAATACTAATGTACACTTACCTGTTTACGCCACTGCTCTCGGTTATGTTCGTTTATTTAGCTCATACTATGCAACCGAAAACACCTTTCGTTGAAATGCGACCCTACAAAGTGTTCGCCGTCTCCTGTGTAGGAGGTTTAATGGCATTCTTGCTCCTAACAAACTTCATGGGAAGAACTCAGCTTCCCTTCTTCACCACGTTACAGGCGTGGGGTGTTGACCTGCCTATTTCCATAGCAACTGCGCTTTTTATCACTGCAGCACCCGCAGCGATCTTGGATAATCGACTGGCGAAAAGCAAAAACAGCTTGGAGCAAGGCGTTACCAGTTTCCTTAGGGACCTTACAGAAGTTCGAAAAACAGGTCTATCACCTGAAAAATGCATCGAAAACCTGTCCAAACGTGATTACGGTGCGTTCACCAAGGAATTGCACAAAATCAGCTCGGAAATTTCTTGGGGAATACCTTTGAAAAGAGTCATGACGGATTTCCTTCACAGGACACGCAGTTGGATGGTGCAAATAGTAATGTTTCTCCTGGTCGAAACCATCGATGTCGGAGGAGGCACCATATCCATGATTGAATCTTTAGCCAACTTTAACAATTTAACGGATCAAATCGAAAAAGAAAAGAAAATGTCGGTTCGTCCATACATAATGATGCCCTATCTTGCAGCGATTCTTCTTGTGGCAACAACTACTCTGATGTTGAGTTTTACCACTGGTTTCACAGTAACCAGCACAACCGTTGCAGCTGCAAGTTCGGCAGCGAGGGGCATGACACAAACAATATTCCTCACCTCAGTAGTTTTCAACAGTTACCTAATTGGTATAGTTGCTGGAAAAATAAGTGAAGAATCAGTCGCTGCCGGCTTCAAGCATGCAGCTATTCTGGTTGTCATAGCAGTGATTGCAGCAAAACTCGTACCCATGTTCGTAAAGATTTAATGGGGGAGGGATTAGACACGCTGTTTAGCAAAGCTCATAAAAAAACCTTGAAAAAAGATAGGTGCGCGATTACACCTGCAATTTCCACAATCATAATGACAGCTGTCCTTGTAGTGTTAGTCATTGTAGCCGCGAGCTTTGCGAGCAACGAGTTAACCCTTCAAATGGCGGAAGGAGAATTTAGCTCAAGCAAAGATTTCATGCAATCAACGGGAACGCAGATAGACAACGTAGCTTGGACTATTGGAAGAACAGAAACGGTTGATTACACTGCCAAGTACGGACAAGTAGCGTTCGCGCCTAACGTCTTAACTTATACCATTCAAACCTACGATGGCAACGTTTTGCTGAACACCTATACGTTTACGACTGGGATGATACTCTACAACATGCCAGCAAGCACTTACAGCATAGGCAATAACTGCTTTACTAGATTAATACCTTCAGGCAGCAGCTCATTCTTGCAAGAGGGAGTATCAGCGCCAATTTATCAGGAGTTTGAGACGGAAAACGTTGCAATGTACGGAAGCTACGCAAGGATCATTACCGTTCCCTCAGTAAGATATCTAACGTCAACTATCAACAATGAAAACTACTACGAGTTCTACTTGCCGTCCCTTGTTTCAGGATCAAGCCCATACATCTCACAATCTCTTACACTCACCGGCACCAATTTGAACATGGCTGCACCAAGCGCAGTCATCACTAAGGTGCAAATCACCGCCTCCGCCTCTCAAACACATCCTCTCGGCTTCAACAGTTTTAGCACTTCATTCTTCAACTTTACCAGTACCACGGCAACTGTAAACATCAGTTCCGGATCCTTAGTGGAAATATACAATGGCCAGGTGACTGTTTCGATAGGTCTAACCTAGCACTGGAGCTGTGATGCATGGCGAACATAACAATTGAATACATGATTTTGATCCCACTGTTAATCCTTCAAATATTCCTCCTTCCGTACGCTGCGAGCGCTATGATGAATTATTGGACAACATCCAGTGAGAGGATCACGCTGCAAGATGCAGCTAGCCATATCGGCAGTTCCATTCAACAGCTGTATCTCTTCATCGCTAATCCGTCTATATCGTCTGTTACTGTGACAAACAGTCTTGGCGTTCCAACATTCATAAATGGTGACACCTACACTGGGAAGGCAACTCTGACTTCGGTTTCCGGTTCCAGCACAGAAAAGGTCCTCAACCTAACTCTTTCGATGGTCGGAAGCTCCGTTTCTGCTTTCTCAATTGTCACTTTGGGGCAAGACACTCAGTGGAATCCTAGTTACACGACTTTCACAAGTAACTCGCCTAACGCGTGCATTAACGCTCAAAAAGGCAGCAACGGAGAGATTACGCTGTCTTTCGCTGCTTAGGAGGACGTAAATGTCAGGAGTATCAGTTGATCACGTGGTTTCGGTTATAGTCTTATTAGCAGCTATTGTGCTTTTTGTTGGTCTTTTTGATCAAACGCTAACCGCTGCGGTAAATTATCAGTACAATACCACGACCGCGAAGGAGTGCGATAATCTTATAGACGAAATATTATTGACGAATGCTCCGCCGTTAAGCGGTGCTCCTTCTTGGTTTGGAATGCAGGATTCAGCTTTGGCTACCTATAATCTTGATCCGTTCTCACTAATGAGGCTAGACTCTATAGCGGAAGCGCCGATAAGTTATCAAAAAACAAGTCAAACGTACAGTGCAATAACGACAAGTCCAGAGAATTATTTGCTTTACCCTTACTCTGACATGATTACCTACTCGACGGCACTAGGACTATTGGGGCTTCAAAGCACGTACGGCTTTCAGCTTTCGTTAACGCCAACAGTAAATGTTGCCATAACTGAGGTTTCAACAAATCCTTTAAACTTCACGGTGACCGCCAGAGGAACAGCCTTTCCTCTTTCATACGCTACAGTAAACTATCTGCTAATTCCAGTTTCACTTAATGGCAACTGCCCAGAGTTCGAAACCATTTCAGGCCAGATGGGCTCAATTCAGACTAACGGGTTGGGTCAAGCTTCCAAATCGTTCAGTAACTTCCATCCGAATCAAGGTCTAACTTTTGCCTTCGTGGCTTTTGTTTATCTTGATGGGGTTGCTGGAATAGGCTACTACGTAAATTCTCCTGTAGGAAGCCAAAGCATTATTCCGTTTCTTGATCCGCTTTCAACGATGAGCGTGACTTTGGCAAACAGCAAGGACGTTCAGCTGACTTCAACAAACGCTGTTTCCATGAACTATAACACGACTTTTATTTTTGAAAGCGGAAACTACGCTTTTGAAGAGACTTCATTAGCAAGCTCCTACTCGTCTGGCTCTGTAACTTCAGGTCCTGGCAATCCGCCAGTTTCGCTTTCTATGAGCAGCTACACGCCAGGAATTCTCGTGATAGCCTACGAGAATACAGGCAACAACGGAATTGTTTTGATGCCGTGGGGTTTCAGTTCACTTGGCTTTAGCCTAAAATTTGGTGGGACCCCAATTAATCAGGGGTGGGTCGCAACTGATATTCGCCAAGTAGAAATCAACAGTGTCTCCTACCAGGCAACACTTTCGCTTTGGGGCACGCAGAGCCATGGAGGGTTGGAGGGAATAGTCTAATATGATGCGGACTGTTGAAGCTCTGCTGGTCATTATTGTTCTCGGAGGCGCCTACGTCGGGGCTTCAACCCTAGTTACTCTTCCATCTCCGAGTCAAACATCGCCCACGAACTTGAACATGCTTGCTTTGACCACGCTGCAAGAACTCGACTCGCGCTATGACCTGAGCTCGGCAGCATTTCAACCAGTTGGCTCTCCTCAATGGGTCCTCCTTCAAACAGCGCTTTCGGCATCGTTACCCGCGAACGTTGTTTATAATCTGACAGTCTACAACGTAAACGCTGGACTTAACGGGGCGTCACTCTACACTCCCGTTGATTCATTTTCCAACGCTGCTAACCTCGGCGTAGGCTCAGATGGCTCCTCTTACCTAGTTGCATCATCCAATGTCACTTACATCTCCACTCCACAAGTCATCTCAACAGGTGGGACTCCTGACACTCTTTATATTTTGAATTGTAGCGACACTGCGGGCTGGTGGATAACCGGATACACCGCTTCCAGCCTAGCACAACAAGTATACAGTCTTTTATCGCCTTACTTCAAAACCACGATAATGGTTCAAAACACCAATCAGCTTAGTCAGCTATTAAACGGTAAGCCGCTTCAAGGGGAAACGATCAATAATGCGATAGTTGTCAACACATGCGGCGAAGCAGTACCAATACCCACGAGTTTCGGTAGCCCTTCTGGACTTAATTATACTCAAGGTTACGATCAAAAAGAGAAATCCTACGCTATGTATGACTACACTCTAGGCAAAGTTACTCAGCTATACAACTGGACTTGGGTCAGCATAGTCGGCTACCCTTTTTACTATGTTACGAACACTGGTTTTCTGAGCAACACCCAAAACACTTGGGGAATATACGGAATGAGCATCGTTGCACCAAACGATCCAAGCGGTGCAACTGGCACGCCTGGTCTTAACGCTTTTCTTGAGGGATTGGACAACTTAGCCTACTCTTACAACAACGCGTGGATAGTGGGCTCACCGAATGTCGTTTACTTGTCTAGCGAAACTCAAAGCCTATGTAACTACTATGGGCTTTATCCATCCATCTACCAAACGTCCACGCGCGCGCTACCTACATCGATAACTTCGCAATATAATCTTGTAGTTTCAACCTATCTTTTTAACACAACTTTCAACGGAGCAAGCCAGTACAACCCCGGCGCTGTCTATCGACATTTTACCTCTAGCAATGGTGTAACGAACTATCACGGCGGATTCTTTGCTCTGGGAATGGATCGAATCCCAGACATTAGACTAGCAGCATTGGGCGTTCTCTGTAATTATCAACCGATCAAATACAGCTCTGTTTATTCAGCAGCGGCCAGCAACAGGGTCGTCGTGCTTCAACTGGGCGTGGTTGGAGGAGGGTAAAATTGAACAACCGTGGGCAATTCTCGATAATTGCGGCTCTGCTTGTGGCGATTGTTCTCATCGGGACTTTAATCGCGGTATACGCGATGATCCGTTATGACTCAAGCCAGAATCAATCGCCGCAAGTGTTAACTGCGACCGATGAAACAAACGCGGCAATTCTCAAGGCTTTAGGCTTTACTGTCGGCTACTACGGGTCGGTCCTTCAAGTAACAGGCAATCAAACGTATGCTGACGCAAACGCGACGGCCTACATGAACAAAGCTTTGCAGTACATTGAAAGCATGAACCCTTCTTGGGGCGAAGTCATATCTAGCGTGAACACAACGACGCTTCATTTAAGCACAAACTGGTTCTCTAACCCTAGCTCTAGCACAGGTCAGATTTCGGTACTTTATGATTTGACCAACATGGGCATATACGGCATCAATTATACTACTTCCTGCAGCTTAGGCGTTCAAATCTTCAGATCGCCAAACAGCAACCAGGTCTGCTTGAACGTAACTCAAAACCAAAATGAACCTTTAACAAGCTTAGGAGAGCAAAACTTTGCTTTCTATTCATACAATTATACCACAAGCAACTGGCAGCTTCAAAACCCAACGTTTGGGTTCCTCATATTCACCAATGGCACCTATATAATTAACACTCCATCTGGGATAAGTAGTTCAGCCTTTATGCTTCAAGTTACCGATTCCCGAGGAATCATGGTTGAAGCTTCATCATACAGCAGTTGTAACCTGGACTTTACGTTTGGCTCACAGTCCATGACGCAAAGTTCGCCTGTTGTAGTACAACTGCTGGAGAACGGCACCATGCAAACTTTTGGGCAGGATTTAGTTAATACGACTCAAACACTTCCGATTCCTCCCATTTCCGTAAAGTCCTTAAATCTGTGTCAAACCGGCTCAACTACTGATATTCCGTTTCAAGTGGAAGATTGGGCGTCGCAGTACCGGATTCCGTTAGGCTTGACGAGTAACTACACGATTTTCAGCAGTGGTCAAATGATCGTTTTTGAAGTAGCCCCTTCAACTTCGCAGTTAACGCTCTGGTGGAATGGAAGCGACACGGCCACTCAGTCACGTTCAGCTTACACAGACAAGTACTTCACTGGCGACAATCCTGGAGCCGGGACGCTTTCAAACGGAAAGGTCACTCTGAACGTGATTTATAACAATGGTGTTTTTCAGATACAAACGGTCTTAGGATCAGTAACTAGCACCGCAAGTTTCATGCGCGTCAATAAAGACGATAGCACCTACGGATCTGGACCTGCCTATATAATACAGTATGGTGTGGTCAGGGATATTGTGCAGGAAGAAGCGGAATGGGGCGGCGGAGTTACTAACTGCCCCAACTTATACTCTCAAATAGTAATCACGCTTCCCGCCAATGCAACTTACTACACTTATCAGCTTAGAACGATTTTCATTGCAACAGTAGCTAGGACCGTCAGTGATCTCAGTCCACTGCAGCTAACGACTCCGGTAAGCCAACCTCAAGCGATGACTGAGAACGGAGTTTCAAACGGAATTCCAATCGTTTCGAACAGCAATGGATATTTCAGCAATAGCACTGACAGCGCCCACCATTGGAGTGAACTGATAAATAGCGGTCAACAGGGAACAGGAATAATGTTCACAACCACAGAAAATCAGCAACTTTACGCTTTTGACTCTATGACTAGCCCCCACGCTTATACTGGAGCCCTCTACGTGAATTCCGCTACTCCAACTATTGAGCTCGACCCAGTTACCTCAGCTGGCTCAGTTTCGTTCACTTCTCCTTTGGATCTAACATGGTACGGTGCAGTGGCGACATTTAACGGTGCAAATCCCATATACATAAGTAGTGGGAACTCTGGTTTGTGGTCACTTGTAGAGCAGCCGCCCACTGTAACCATTGCTCCCCAATCTTCGGCAGCAGCTTCGATAACCCTCTCTCCTTTGTCTGGTAACGTAGGCAGTTCCGTTACAGCATCAGGCGGTGGATTCCTACCTAACTCTCAGATAACGATCACATTCAACGGAAAAGTGGTAAAAACAGTTACAGCGACTTCTTTCGGGGCAATTCCGTTAGGAGCTACATTCACCGTTCCATCTTTCCCCATTGGTTCTTACGCTGTGACTGCTGCTGACACAAGCTCTAATTCTGCAT
>Ga0187771_10003136_pt1 | contig 11511 bp, 10 predicted proteins | sample 0116_SJ02_MP15_1_FD_133139 | JGI IMG/M metagenome (GOLD analysis project Ga0187771, IMG submission 133139) | Tropical peat soil microbial communities from peatlands in Department of Meta, Colombia - 0116_SJ02_MP15_10_MG | ecosystem: Environmental > Terrestrial > Soil > Wetlands > Peat | place... | reverse complement strand
CGGTATAGCGGCGCCTTTGATTGGCGGAATAATTTGGCAGCAGATCAGCTATGCTGCCCCCTTTCATTTCTCCGCACTCGTCAACGCTTTCGCCTGCATACCATTAGTAGCAATCATGCGAAACAGGAACCGTCACAGAGCTACGCCGCGTCCATGCCAAGTCTTTGATAAATCGAATACTTAGGATAATCGAAAAGAGCGCTAATCCCCGAAGATCACCGATCTTCACTCGCATATCGCGTTGTTCATACCCAATAGATGGCGTGGAGGTGGCTCCCACATCAAAATGTAGGAGACCTATGTGTATTTGCGTTCGAAAAAATAGGGGTTGAGTGTCGCCTTCAGTGGCGACGAGGCTACACTACGATAGTAGCCCTGATTGCTGCCTGTTTTAATGGTGAGGGTCATGGTGAGGTGTCGAGGGTGGAGTCGGGTTGTCGTGGTGTGCAGGTGGAGTTAAGGGCGGAGTTGGATTTGCATGGTACCACGGCGGATTTGAGGGCGGGGTTGAATGATCATGGTCATGGTGTTCAGGCGGAGTTGAAGGGTTCGATGGATACGACGGATATGAGGGATACGAGGGGTAATACGGGTACGAAGGGTAGTACCAGTAATTGCCGGGATACCCGTAGTTGGTATAATAACCCTGTACTGTTTGGGTGACTGACGTTAGTAATGGACCGTTCAGGCCATTACCATAGATTGAGACTGAAATTTGCACCGCATCGCCTTGAAGGGAAAGTGGAACGGTGAAGACAAGTTGCCCGTTGAATATGTTGCCCCCATTCGTTGAGGTTAATACTGTGTTAGTTGAGCCTAGATTTCCGCCAAATGCGTCAACCGCATTGCCCACTGCATATAGTTGGCCTCCAGCGAACGAGCAGGTTGCCGACACAGGCATCACTATTTGACCATTTGAAGTGTAGTATGTTGGCGTGAGGGGACTGCCGAGTTGTGCTGTGCACGAGTCGGCTAAGACTAGACTACTATTAGCTGCTACTAAGACGACTCCTAACAGGAGAACTAACGCCACTATCGCATGGCCACATGTTCGCATCAATATTCACCTCCGAAGATGCTTATACCTAACTATGGCATGTAGTTGCGTATAACGAGTGTGGATGAATCATCCTCGACCATCCTAATTCAAGGCAGAGAACAACAATTACTGACTGCATCAGTCTGTGAAAGGCTAATTGAACCATTGAATAAATTCGATCAAGACTATGAATCAATAAGATTTACTGGCAATTAGTGAGAAAAATCAGAGGCATCAGAAACTGAACCGTTAAGGTCCAGTGTTATTTTGTGTGCTCTTTTTTGAGGCTAATCTAACAAGCCTGAAAATTGTGACAACCAATACTCCAATGACGAGAAGAAGGCATCATGGCGAGATGCTGAGTCATCATCTGCGTCGACGTCTTCCTTTACAATGTGTTTCTTCGTATTCATTTTCGTCATTGCGCAGGTGATCCGCGCTGAATATATTCTATCCTTCGGTAACTTCAAACAGCAATTCCACGGACTATGGATCATCGTCCGTTTTTTGGGGGGCGGGTATGCTGGTGCGCACCACTAGACCCGCGCACGCTTCACCAAAGGTGCTAGTTTCGGTCGCAGAGCCGTCACTTGCATCTACTGATGTACTCGTTCGTCGTTTTCAAGTGTGTGCGCGCACCACGATATCCCGTCCTCTCTCAGGACACCACGCTTAGTGTACCTTTGAATGGAGCTACGCCTGGAATCTCCCATTGTTCCCACATTTCGTCGACTTTGTTCTGGAAGTGGTCGTATTCGTCGTCGGTGAAGTGAGAAAATCGTCCCTGCTTCTCCAAGTATTCTTTTACGGGTACTCGTTTCTTCTTGGTAGCGTCGTAGGTGTATATTACCTGGCCTCTCACTATCTCGTAGATGGGGAAGAGCCCTGTTTGGACTGCCAGGTGGCCGAGGTCGCCGGAGTAGCGTGGATGGTAGTCCCAACCCTTTGGGCACGGGTCTAACGTGTGTATGAAGGTTGGTCCTCCGATGCTCAATGCTTTCTTGACCTTGTTCATGTAATCCATTGGTGGAAATGTTGCTACTGCAGTTGCGACGTACTTGCAGTTGGGGTGGCCGACGGCTAGCATGGGTGCGATGTTCTTCTTCCACGATTTCTTCATGATTCTCTCCTTGGATCCTGTTGGGGTGAATGTTGTTTGGGCACCGTATGGAGTGGAAGATGTAGCTTGAATGTCCGTGTTGGCTGCGGATTCGTTGTCGTACATTATGATGAGGAGATCGTAGTTGGTCTGTAGGGCGAGCGAGATTCCTCCTATGCCCATGTCGCCTCCACCGAGGTCTCCTGAGAAGTTTATCACGTTGATTTTCTCCGTGGGGATCCTGCCCTTTCTCATTAACGCTCTGAGACCTGCGGCCATACCAACGGCGGAGGCGCCGCCTCCACCGAGCTGAGTATGCATCCACGGAACGACCCATGGAGTCGTCATGTAACTTGTGTTGGCGACGTACATGCAACCCGTTGCGCCTGTCACAACACTCCTGGAGCCTGCGGCTTTTATGAAATCACGCATGACGAGTGCCGATTCGCATCCTTGACAAGTTCTATGGCCGGAGCTATAGAATTCTTCAAGGTCAATTTTATGAACGCTCTTGTAGAGGTTTGCGTTCTTGAATTCTTCTTTTGCAACTGGTGTTGTCATCTACTTCTTCCTCTCAGTGTTTCCGCTGCTTTCCCTGACCCTGATCCAGCTGACGACATTGTTGTCTCCTACGTCTTCCGCCTCCGAAGTCATCCGGAACATATCGGTCACATCTTGTATCGCTATCTCACGCCCCGCAAGTCCACCCATGAAATCAACAATTGGGGGTTTGTTCTTGGACCTATAGAGGGCGGCCCTTACATCGTTGAAGAGTACGCCGCCATCGTCTGGTGAACCATGCGCGAAATCTCGGTCTATCACGCCGACGAACTTAGTTCTCGATAATGCCTCCCTCAACTCTTTTGAGGGAAAAGGTCTGAACCATCTGAGCTTAATGTACCCGACCTTCTCTCCCTTCCCCCTTAGCAGTTTGACAGCTGATTTAGCTGCGGCAGTTACGGTGCCCATCCCGACTAGGACTGTGTCTGCATCCTCGGTCATGAATTCGTCGAAGAATGGATTCTTGTAGTCGGATTGGAAGATTGATGCGAACTCCTCATATGCCTTGTAGATGACGCTTTTAGCGCGTCTCGCGGCTTCCCAGTTCTGGCGCCTGATCTCCATTCCCCAGTCCTCGTTGATTTGCGGGGCTATGGAGATAGGGTTGTCTGGGTGAAGCCTCCGTGGACCTAGGTTGTAGGGTGGTAGGAATCGCTTTACGGCATCCTTAGTCGGAACTTTCACCATATGCTGTGAGTGAGTCAGGTAGCCTCCATCCATTGCGACCGCGCATGGCATCCTGACTTTCGGATCCTCGGCAACCCGATAGGCAATTAGTGTTGTGTCAAGTGCTTCTTGCGCGGTTGCTGTCCAGACAATTAGCCATCCCAGGTCCCTAACCAGCATCGCGTCGTTGTGTTCAACACCGAACGCGCCGGGATCGTCCAAGGCTCGGTTGCCGACGAGTGCAACAACAGGCAGTCGATCGGTTGCGGTTGCAGCCAACGCCTCCATCGCGTATAGCCATCCTGTGCCGCTGCTACCCGCGAACGCCCTTGCGCCAACTGAAGAGGCATGTTTCGCTATTTCGAATTGTCCATGCTCACCGTCAGCGATTATGTACTCGGCATCGAATTTTCCGTCGGCTAGAAACTTCGCGAGTCTGTCCATGACACCAGTGTACGGCCTTATCGGGTAGGCGGAGAAGACATCAATATCTGCAAGCCGTACTGCCTGAGCTACTGCGTCGGTGCCTGTGAGGAGTTCTTCACGTTCGTAAACGCCTTGCTGTAAAGCCTGAGCTGTCAATTAGTCTGCCTCCTTCTTAGCGGTCACTTTGGCCATAGGAACGGGTTTCGCTACCTCTGAAAATGTCTCTCCCTTTCCGGTGACTGGCGAGGGCATAACTCTGACTTTGCCTTTCTTCTGTTCAGCCCAGTCAACATATGCTCGGGGGTCTTTCTTATAGGCCTCCCATGGGCTGTTGTTGTTTTCGAAGTTCAACTCGTCGACCATGACGATGCATTCATTGACCGGGCAGACTTCTGCGCAACGGCCGCATCCAGTGCAGTATTCATAGTTGATGTCGTATAGGCCGTCGGTTGTGGGGTCGAAGCATTCGTCTGGGCATTCATACCAGCATAGGGTGCACTTAGTGCATATGTCAAACCTTACGATTGGTCTCTGAGTTTTGCTAGTTCCTCTCTTGTAGTCTAGATTCCTGTTCTGTCCTCTTGGGCCTAGTTTGAATCCACGCTTTACCGAGTGAACAACGATTCCTTCTTCGAATTCATTCCAGGCAGGAAGCACGGGTTTCGGGTAGGGCCAAACGATGCCTTCTCCTGGTGTTACCTCGCGCATGGAAACGGAATCGTAGGCCTGCTGAACTGCGTTGACTTTATCGTCGGTCTTGTATGTCTCTCTCACATACTCTTTTACCTTATCCAAGGATATGATTTCAGGAGCGACCTTTGCGATGGCTCCTAGAATCCTCACATCTGTGTTATCATCTCTGTAGTACCATAGGCCAGCGAAACTTGCATCACCTGGTAAGATCGCTATCTTGTAGCCGAACGTTTTCTTCTCGAAGTTGCCGAGCAGCTCTTCTGGCTTACGTCTCGATACAACTAGGAGGATGCTTCCAGGGATTGCTTTCTCATTTATGGGTCTGATGCCGTAGTGTCCCCACGGTTCAAGGCCCTTCACCATCGTGTCGTCGAGCACTACAATCACGTGGGCCTTGTCGATGTCCATTCTAGCGCTAGCAACCGCCTCCAGCTCCTCCTCCGATAAGGTATCAGAAATGTGCGCGAAGTTTGCGCATGGAACGCCGTTCCTTTGCGGATCATCACTGTACCTGCCATTTGAAAACGCCGTCTTACCTCCTGAATGAGCCACGTAGACGAGATCCCTAGTAATTCTGTTGGCTAGTGATTTCTGGAAAATGCCTCTGTAGTTAACTTCAAGCCTCTTCACGCCTGCTTCAAGAGCCTCAAGATCCGCTTCACTTAACATCGGCATCGTTTTGCTCAAGGCAAAATTCGCCGACTATTCGAATCTGTAATCGGTTAAAGGCTTTTACCTTAAGCGTTTTCGTCCTACTTTGTTCTATTTTCCTCAAGAATCGTGCACAATATCGAGAAACGGAGAATCGAGTCCTGCCCTCAGGCTTTCTCCGAAGGCGAAGCAAACCGGCACACTGCCCATCATTACGGGGTCGTCTGATGAATTGAAATGCAGAACCCGTTCATTGCCTGAAAGAGACTTGAGGCTCTCGAACTCTTCGCTGACGAAGTCGTAAGAAATTTTTGAATCACTGCAAACACATGTACTGCAGGAAGAGCTGAGAAGGATGGCGAATATTCACGTTCTTGGGATTTCAGGTAGTCTACGTGAGAACCCATGCAATACCGGTCTAATCAAAGCTGCCTCCGAGCATTTGCCAGATGTATGACTCTGGAGACATACGATCTCTCCAACATTCCACTATACAACGATAACGTGCGCGCTCTCGGATATCCGAAACCCGTCACAGAGTTCGGTGATCGTATGTCGAAAATCCTCTTATGCTTCAGACAAACAATAGAAGTTTACCAGATACCCGCCTATTGTTGGGCAAATGGTCTTTCACTTATCAGGAGAACCTCATGAAAACATCAAAAGAGTATAAAGAAAGTCTGAAAAGAATGAGACCGAACATCTACAAGTTCGGTAAACTGATTCAAGATGTGACCACGCATTCTGCAACTAGACGTACGGTTGAAGGGCACGCGCAGATTTTTGATGCAGCATTTGAACCACAGTATCAGGAGATTCTTACAACTATTTCTCATTTGACAGGAAAACGAGTGATACGATATCTCTCCATCATTCAAAGTGCTGGTGATATGGTTGCCAATGTGCGGATGAAACGCCTCATGTTTAACCTCACCGGCACGTGTACGGGAGGAAGATGCGTAGGCTTTAACGCCATTAACGCGATGTGGGCAGCAACCTATGACATGGATCACGAGTTAGGAACAGATTACCATGAACGCATGAAAAAGTGGTTAACAGACGCGCAAGAACGGGATATCGCGCTTGCTGGTGCACTAACAGATCCAAAAGGAGACCGCTCCAAATCGCCAACGCAGCAGGATCCAGATGTGGCTTTGCATATCATTGAGGAGCGAGACGAAGGGATTACTGTCCGCGGAGCAAAAGTCATGATCGCTGGTATTGCAGCAGCGAATGAAATTTTCATCATGCCCGGAGCCGGCTATAATGAAACTGAGAAGGCGTATGCCGTATCCTTTGTTATCCCAAGAGACATAGATCGCCTCACAGTTGTGGAAACACGACGACCAAGTGATACTCGAGAGCAGGAAACAGGCTTTGACATCCCAGTGGAGATCGGTGGGATTACCCAAGCATACCTCTTGTTTGATGATGTTTTTGTACCCAAGGAACGAGTGTTCATGTGCGGTGAAGTTGAGTACACGTCCAAGGCCGTTATGAATTTCATTGCTCCATATCGATCAGCGATTGGTGGCTGTGTCGCCGGCCAAGGGGATGTGATGGTCGGAGCTGCCACGTTGATGGCTCGAGCTAATGGCCTCTCGGAGAAAGTCTTCCGAGAGAAAGTGACTCAAATCATTGTCAACAATGAGACTACATTTGGGATGGGTGTCGCGGCGGCTGCTTTAGGGGCGGCTCATCCGTCTGGAGTCTGGATCCCTGATCAGGTACTCTCAAATGTCAATAAGGTCCATGTAGCGACTCTCCCTTATGAGACGAAACGGTTAACCCAGGATATTGCGGGGGGTATCGCGGAGACCGGATGTTTGCCCTCCTCTCAGGATATCAGTGATCCAAGGTATGGGCATCTCCTAGAGAAGTATCTCAAGGCGAATTGTTCAGGAGAAACACGGGCGAAGATCGCCCGGTTGATTGAATGGCTCACGATCGGTGCTGGCGTCCCGGGATGCATGCACGGTGGCGGTTCCCCTGATGGTGCGAAACTTGTCGTAAATGCACGAACAGATATCAGCCGTTATACACAGCTTGCTAAGCGCCTTGCGAACATCACTGAAGACATCCATGTCGAAACAAAGAAGAAATGACGAGGAAGAAATGGAATACTATGCGAAACCCAACCATTTCTTGGACTAGCAATAGCTTCTGGAAAAGCGTTTGGCACATTGCCTCACTGGTGAGGCTCGTAGAGTTGATCTGTCTTCGCCGCCATGATGAAATCATTCTGGTGTAGGCCTTTGATTTTATGTGTCCACCATGTTACTGTCACTCTTCCCCACTCAGTCAATAATGATGGATGATGATCTTCTGCCTCTGCAAGCTGCCCGACCTTGTTAGTGAACGCTAGAGCTTTAGCAAAATCCTTGAACTTGAATTGCCGCTCTAAGCGTTTGATGCCATCGCGTTGAATGGTCTGCCAGTTTGGCACTTGCAGATGAAATTTCTCAATCTCTGCATCAGTCATCACTGGCACTCCTCCACGACATGGAACACACTTCATTCGAGTCAATGTGGACATTCAGGCTGCACCTACGTGAGTTTGTGAGTCACAGACTGCTGATCTCCCCTTACCTGTTAGCTCCCAGTATCTTGTCGCGATCTTTGAGGCGGTATCAAGATTTGCCATAACTACGGTGAAATGGGCTCGCCTATCAGAATTTGACCAAGGCGGTGCAAGGGCTTTCTCAAAGTACTTCCTTGCTTGATTGATCTTGGATTCATAGAGCATGACATTGGCGGCAATACAATAGTCGTTCGAGGTTCCCGCAGACAGCAGTTGATTGAGATTTCTGCCTCTGGGCTCTAGGTTCAGCGTCCAACTCAACGGTTCATGAAGGTCAGGCCTGTTGAACTCTTCGCAAGCCTGTTTCAGCTCATCCTTCATCTGCTGTGCCTGCGCCTTTACTTCCGCATCCTTCTTACTGAAACCGATTCTCATTAAACCATGTACCCCTCTGGGAATGCCACTGGCGTGTTACCCGGCCAAAGTGAACTGCGGGCATATGCAGTCATTGCGAGTTAACCCGCATGACTCACAAACTGTCAGATCCCAAATCTCCTGTTGTTTCGGCCATCTATTGTGGGTCTCTTGGAAATACAGGGTAAGTTCATCGATCGCTGCGTAGGCTATGCCGCAGCCTCGGAATCCCATTTTCCATCTCACTACCACTCCGGTTACGGTGCGTAGGATAGGCGTTTCCTATGACTAACAAGGCCTAGTACGTGGCGGAGGCGTTCAAGGAAAGAGATAAATTTAGTCCATATGGCATAATTAATCTGGGGTTCACGTCAACCGTGGCAGAGCGATTTCCGCTGAGGGATAAGTGTCCTGATTGCTGTAGTGATATGGTCGAGGTCGCGTCGGAGATGCCTCTGGTCGAGTGCTTAAGCTGCGGGCTTAGAGTTCACAGAAGCTTCGTTCTGTGACAGAGTTTTCGGTGAGTGTGGTGCAAACTAGGTTTTCCTGTCCACGTTGCAACCATGAACACAGCGTACAATCCGCGCAAAGGCGTATGGGAAGATGCGTTGAAGTTGACTTTGATTGTCCTGTCCGGTTCCGATCATTAGACCCTGACGGAAGCTGCTACGAAATACCAGATTCCGTCGTGAATACACTGACCATGTGTAGGAGAGTATAGACCTAGGTGACTAAGGAGAAGGCTCAATGGTGCATATGCGGCCACAGTAGGGAGATTCATGGTGATGATGGCAGATGCCTACACTCTGAAGAAGATGAAGGCTACCAGCTTGACTTGTGGTGCAATTGCGAGATGTTCCATGCCAAGTCGCACTATCCCTAATCCCAGCCCATCGTATGCGAAAAGGCAGCGCAGAATGATCCGTGTATGGCACTTCCCATATGCACTGGAACCAAATATGCGAGGTGGCGAGTGAATCTCCATGCCTCAGCAAGTGGCAAATGAACGAGTTAGGGAGGGATCTTCTTACTCTGACGTTTGTGGACGCTTGTTCACTCGTGCTTGGTAGGTCTTCAATGCCCACGGGAAGATACGTTCCTCCTCGGCCTGAAAATGGGAACGGACTAGTTTGTCGAAATCAGAGGGCATTGAGCCAAGTTTATGAGGCGAAGTCAAAGCTGTCTTCGAGATAGCGTCCGCCAGTTTATGCATAGCTCGATGTTGCTGGAATACCTTAATCGCATCATCCGCTCCCTCACGCCCATACGCATCAATGAAAAGCTTCAGTAGTACGTTCTCTTCATCAACAATGTGTTGAAGAGTTGAGTTATCAAATTCGATTACGCGATCTGCGCCTCTCGAATAATCGCCTTTCGCCAAAGCACCATTAAGGTCTGCTAGTAGTTTCCTGAGTTGTTCATGTTCTTTAGTTAGAACTATGATGAGTTCCCTAAATTCAAGTTGGCGAGCCACGGTTCTCGAGCTCAATGCTTCCGCTCACCGTGATCTTACCATAACTAGAATCATCTTGAATCTAGTGACTGCCTTGAGTTCATGTGGTTTGTTGGCAGGCATTAGGATCATCTCACCTTCTTTCAGGTGGAAATCTTTACCGGAAATTTTGATGCCGACCTTACCCTCTATGGCAACGACCAATGCGTCGAAAGGTGCGGTATGCTCACTGAGACCCTGTCCTTCGTCAAATGCGAAAACCGTTACGGTGCCACCGTCTTCATCAACCAAGGTTCGACTTACAACAGCCCCCTCTTGGTATGCAACCAGCTCCTTTAGGCTCAATGGCTCGGTAGGGATTCTCGTTGCACCTGATTTCTCGTTCACTACAACCACGCGCTATCCTACACTTCTCGTAGCCCTATACAAGTCTAAGGCTGTAAGGTAAGGAAGACAGTAGACATCCTGGAGGCGCTGACATAATACAAAGTAACAACCACAAGACCACGTCGGAGGCAGAAATGGCGCGTTTCATTTTCGTTTGAAGAGTAACCATTGCTGTCTACCTCGTTCTTCTTTCATGAACACAAGCTCATAGTCGCCTTGCAGTTTCTTTCCGTTGAGTTGGAAGCATAGTTTTCTGGTGCTTCTTTCCTTGAGAAGGTAGTCTCCAGTATCCCATACTTCGACCTTTCCAGCGCCGTATTCTCCTTCCGGAATGGTGCCTTCAAACGAGCCATATTCAAGTGGATGGTCTTCAACTGCGACCGCTAACCGCTTCACGCCTGACGCTAGAGGAAGGCCTTTTGGCACCGCCCAAGACTTGAGAACACCATCCATTTCCAAACGAAAGTCAAAGTGATGGTGAGTAGCCCAGTGTTCATGAACCACGAAGATCATAGAAATTCGCCCAGCGGACTATTGATATAATCATCGCAGATCTCTCTCTTCTAATTGTACAGTTCCGCATGCTCGATTAATTGTAGATCAAGAAGAACCTTTGAATGAAAACCTACGATCGAGTGCTAGGGATTTTTTACTCCATCTTTATCGTGGTCTTCTAGGCTTTCTTGGGTAGTTCCACAGTGAGAACTCGGTCTCTCAGCCTTGTCAGCCAGTACGTCCTTATGCTCAGCTCTCACCCCAAATCGACCAAGAAATCTGAGAACACTCTCTACTAATAAGAGAAGAACGGTTCGCTGCCGGATTATCCACGGCCAGTTGAATAATATATGTGTACTTGACCGTTTTAAGCGAAGGGTCTCGAAGTGGATTCTGCTATCAGTAGGAGGCTTCAGGGGCGTGTGGCTATTATTACGGGAGCCTCACGCGGAATCGGTAGAGCCTCAGCGCTGCGTCTAGCGCGAGAGGGAGCTAAGGTAGTTGTGAACTACGTACGTGAAGAAGCGAAAGCTGATGAGATTGTGCAAGAAATCGAAAGATCAGGAGGGACGGCACTCGCGTTGCAAGCTGATGTTGGCGATCGTGACGCTGTTGTAAAGATGGTTGAAAAAGTTCTGGGTAAGTATGGGCGTGTAGATATTCTGGTCAATAATGCCGGTGTCAGTGTACGCTGCCGTTCCTTGCTAGAGTTCAAGGAGGAGAGTTTCGATCAGATAGCGCAGGTGAATGTGAAAGGGCTTCTCCACTGCTCGAAGGCTGTGGCGCCTCATATGATGGAGAGACGCTACGGGAAGATTGTGAATATTGCCTCAGTTGCAGGGTTAGGTACAGCGGCTTTACCAGGCAACCTACTCTATGCTTCAACTAAGGCTAGTGTGATCGTTCTAACGAAGAGGCTCGCTTTGGAGTTGGGTAGATATGGGATAAATGTAAACGCGATAGCGCCAGGCCTCATCAGAACTGACATGAGCCTAGGTAATCGAAGTGCAGCTGAACAGAGAGAGCGCATACAACACTTTGAGGAAATGTCAGTGCTCAGGCGCATTGGTCACCCAGACGATGTGGCAAACGTTGTACTTTTTCTT
>Ga0187771_10003135_pt1 | contig 11512 bp, 13 predicted proteins | sample 0116_SJ02_MP15_1_FD_133139 | JGI IMG/M metagenome (GOLD analysis project Ga0187771, IMG submission 133139) | Tropical peat soil microbial communities from peatlands in Department of Meta, Colombia - 0116_SJ02_MP15_10_MG | ecosystem: Environmental > Terrestrial > Soil > Wetlands > Peat | place... | reverse complement strand
GGATACATGTTGGGCACCGAGTATCCAGAGCTTAGGGTCGGAAGAGGTGGTTAAATTTATCCGGCAACATGGTGCCGAAAAAGTCCTCTTTGCCACCGATTATCCCAGCACCACTGACCCCATTCCTCAGATCAAATGGTTTAAAAAACTTCCCCTACAAGAAAAAGAAAAACAACTCATCTTCCAAGAAAATGCACGGCGACTTTTGGGATTAACATACTAATGCAAACGCATTAAATCTTATTACGTTCAACGGAATCCCCCCTCACCCTCCCCTCTCCCCGCGGGGAGAGGGGGGGTGGGGGGACTGCATGTCAAAGAAAAAAATGTATTTGCATTCGTCTTTTCTTGAGGTGGAATTGCAAACATCATGATACGCAAGTGCGGAGAAGCCGATTTCGAGGCGATTTACGAGATCATCAACGATGCGGCGGAGGCATATCGAGGGATCATTCCAACTGATCGCTGGCGCGAGCCCTATATCTCACGCGAACAACTGAGACGGGAAATTGATGCGGGCGTAGAGTTCTGGGGATTTGAGGAAGGTAGCACCCTGATCGGCGTCATGGGTATACAGGACAGAGGGGATGTGACTCTCATACGCCATTCGTACGTCAGACCTCAGATGAGAAATCGTGGAATAGGATCACGGTTGCTGCGATTTCTCGAGTCGTCCGCAGAGAAACCGATTCTGATTGGAACATGGGCTGATGCAACCTGGGCGGTTGCATTCTACCAGAAGCATGGCTACCGGCTGGTTCCAACAGAAGAGAAGAATCAACTCCTCAGGAAATATTGGCATATCCCTGAGCGGCAGGTCGAAACCTCTGTGGTCCTTGCCGGGAAAAGGTGGAGGACAGAATGAAGATTCTAAAGTACTCTGAAGTCAAGCCTACTCGTTTTGAAAGTGACGAAGCGAAAGGAGCCGAGGCGCGCGTTGTGGTTGGTAAGAAAGAGGGCGCAAGTCATTTCTGTATGCGGCTGTTTGACAACATCAGGTGAGAAATCGTAGAAGAAATTATTGGTTGTGGTCTGTCTCGTCCCATCGAAAGCCCCTGAGTTGTGAAGAACGATAGCAAAGGTGAATACATCTGAAGATGGATACCAATGCTCAGATCGCCCTGTCACATGGGTTATTTAATCATCGAGAAACCCTATCACTTCACCGTCTGGAATAGGCCTCAGGCGACATCCTTGGTTCATGTCGCGCACTTTTCCCGCAGTAATGAGAGCATCGTCGGGATATCCACGCTGCTCCCAAAATCCGAATATATAACGGTCCATCAGTTCGATCTTCACAACACCCTTTGCTGACTTATAGCCCCATAGGTAAGGGCAAAATCCTCTGATAGGGCCTCCGTAATCCTCATCCAGGAGCTCGCCGTCAAACTCATAAGCGAGAAGGGTTCTCTCACGAAGGGCCACTTCAATAGGAATGGAGGTGTCGTAAATCATCCTGTAAGACCAGAAACGGACATAATGGGTTTCAGGGTCCGCCTGGACTGCCTTCAACAAATCGGCAACCTTCACGCCTCCCCACTTCCCTTGGACAGAAAATCTGGTGACGCTTGTCAGGCGTGCGTCGGCAATCGATTTTGGCAACGCGATCAGCTCCTGCCAGCTAAATTTTTTCGAATCCTTGCATAGGCCAATCACCTCGATGCTCCAACCCTCCCGACTAAGCTTGCCCGGGTGGCCTTCCGCCCAAAAAATCGGCGTCCGCAAGTCCCTTAGCCTGTTCACTCGGTACCTCCTGTGTTGAGATTATTCTTTCGTCAGTTCACTGCTTCATCCCAGGGATAGGAATCTCTTCCGTGGGATCTGATGCCTCAAGGACTGCTTGGGCTGCCCGTTTCCCGCCCTCCATCGCCGTCGGTATACCTCCTGCGAAGAGGGCGGAGAAAGCCTGATAACCAGCCATATACAGCCCTCGAATGGGTGTCCGTATCAATTCCTTTGGTTTCTCATCTTGAAAGTCTTCATAATTCCAAGACCATCCCGCTACGGCACCTCCGCTCCGTCCGCCCTGGTCCTCAAAGGTGAGGGGGGTTGCAACATCCATGACCTGAATCGAACCCTCCAGGCCGGGGATGAGATTCTCCGCCTCCTTCACCAGGGCGCGGCCTAACCGGGTCTTATAGGCCTCGTAGCCGGGGATCCTCTTTCTCCAACCGAGCCTGAACCGGGCAAAATGGGGATATTCCGCTTCGGTACGAATGACCACGACGGATTTCCCTTCGGGTGCCAATAATTCGTCTTCTTTGCTCCAGAGGGTCACCTCCAGCTCTTCCTTCGCAAGTGACACGGGATCAATTTCTACTGCATTCCAATCGATTCCTTCTGTTGCCTGGGCAGCTTCCCGGCTCCTGTAGATCAGCCGGCTCGCTTCCTGGAAGGATGAAAGATCGGCCTCGCCTTTGTCCACTCCAAGGCAGACTTGCAGGATCGAACCGGTTTGCCTGGCCTGGTGCACCGCTCGATACCATTGAGAAGGGATCTCCTCGCGGTCCAGCAAGCTCAAAAAAGTGGTCTTGTAGTCGGCATTAGAGATGACCGAGGAAGAATTAATCTTGGAACCGTCTCTAAGGGTCACCCCCTTCACATTGCCGTTTTCCACCCTGATCTTGGTCACGTCCGTTCCGAGTTTGATCTCTCCACGCATCTCCGAAACCTTCTCCGAATGAGACTTTCCTAAGACCATTCCCACCAGTCTCTCCGAAAAGGACCTTAGACCAGATTCTGGATACCAGATGCCTTCCTCCGTCATCAGGTTCCACATGGCAGCGAGAAGGGGAAGGCCGCTGTATGGTTCCCGTGTCCCAATGTTTCCCAGGATCCGGCGCAGTCTCCAATCCCGGATTCGCCGGGTCAAATAGTCGGACGCGGAACCCCGATTAAGGGCAACCAGCGCAGAGCCATCTGTTTTAGAATTGAGATGGGACGAAGGGGACAAGATGGCTTTCATCTCCTGAAAGAAGTGCTCCACGGCCTGAGCATCGGAAGGGAATATTTCTGAAAGCACCCTCACCATACCGGTGGGGGGCAGCGTGAGCGGCACATCACATTCAAAGGCCTTGATGCGATAATGAACCCGGTGAAGAGAGGGGCCGTCTTCGACTTTCAAATCTCTGAGGATGGATCGAACAAGCCCGGGGTGGCTAAAACCAAGAGGACCCATGGGGAAGAAAAAACCTCTTCTATTGTAAGCATAAGCTGTCCCACCGGGATGGGGATTTCTGTCGAGGACCAATACGCGTCGGCCTGCCCCGGCCAGTTTTGCTGCAGCGGTTAACCCGGCTAGGCCTGCGCCGATGATGACTGTATCCCATTCATTTGCCATTTGGCTTCTCATTCCTCGAAGCAGGCCTTTGGAAGGCTAAAGAGATCGAGAGCCTCATAAAACCTCTCTATCTTGATCGAAGTCTCCCTGATGACATCAAGAACAGAAGCGGGCATCTGGAGCGTCGTTTGAGCGACTTCGTTTTCATATAGGTTATGCCTCAAGTAAGGCGGTTCAGTCTCACCAAACCAGATCTTTGCTTCCCATGATCTCTGGTTGAAAGATGCTGTCTTGAAATCCTTGTTGGCAAGCCCGAAAGAACTGCCGGGTGAGACGAAGACCAGCGTCCCGTGGTTTGAAGCTGATCTTGTCGAGAGGTTGGCGTACATGCACATGAACTGGCCACCAAATGCCACCGATCGGATGGAGAAATGAAATCCGTCAATCGTGCTCTCAACATATTTCTGCAGGAGACAATCCCTCAAATCCGGGTTTACGGTCATGAATGCTTGGGAGTCGCTAATTCTTTGTAGTCCCCTTCCTCCCCGTCCGAGTCGTCGCTTCAGGACAATGGTTCCCTCCTGTTCAAGGAATCTTTCGGCTTCCGGGAGATGAAGGGGATCGAAGATCATCGTTTTAGGCATAGCGATCATCGGGTGGATCAGCTGATACTGAATCCATTTGTCTTCCAGCCTTAAGCCGGGGTGAAAGGCGCTCGGAAAAGGACCCATCCCGTCCATCCAGATCTTGAAGGGTTTAAGGCTCTGGATGAAGGGAAGGGAATGAAGATAATCCTGGAAGGACGTGTCGTAAATCTCGCGAGAGGTCGCCTCGATTTGTTCGAAAATGCCTGATGGTCTCCCGTGAAAAACCTGGTGGGTGAGTTCGTACTCCTGTGCCCCGCCGGGGAGACCTACATTTACCTCCACGACAAAAGGCGTCAAATGAGGTGGGACAAGGAAGTCGATCCCGAGATACATCGCTTCGCCATAAATGAACAATCCCCCTGAGCTATTCGTTTAGGGGGATTGTTTTCTGACCCTTTTTTATGAGATTAAACAGGACGGTTCGAGTCAGGTTCGATTGTTCTCTCGCTCTCCTGCTGAATCTTTGGTCTGGCGATCAGACCCTTCCTTGCAGTGGAAGGGATCTCAGCACGGCCGCTAGCAGGAGGCCTTGCACTTGCACATTCCAGAAAATCTCTTAGTTACTTTCTTAATCGTCATCCAGCTCACCCCCTTTCCTTACGCCTCGTGCGTAACATTGAAAAACATCCGGCTCGAGAATACCCCCTCGAAGTTTAGCTCTATAACGGCAACCGCCCCTGCATCCCTCCAGGACGGAACAGTTGCATGTGAGTTCTTTCAGTTGAATTCGAGGAACCCGTTCCCAACAGACCCTGAGTCCTTCACCAATAGAACCGACCGGGTACTGAGCGAAAAGCCCGCATTTTGCGACATGCCTATCTGATAATATAGCACAAAGATGGGCGCCGCAACCATAACTTTTTTTCGAGGCGTGCATCCCTCCCCCGAAGCCGTAATTCAAGAGCGGTCCTGCCTCAACAGGCGAGGGGCAGAGATTCTCGTTCTCTTTCAGCCTGCCTTCCATGCAGGGGACGTCTACATTCCACTCCTTTATCCGCTTCGACTCGAGAAGGCTGGCCAGCGAATCAAATTCCTTCAAATTTCCCTTATGAATCATCGTTGCCACGGAGAGTTGAATACCTGCCTCCTGGAGGTGATCGATGGCCTTCAGAGCCTTTCGGAAGGTGCCTCCGCCACGGAGCATTTCGTGCCCCTCCTTCATTCCATCGAGGCTCACCTGGACCTCGTGCACCCGAAGCTTCTTTGCCACTTCTTTCGTAATCAAGTTGCCATTGGAGAGAAGGACCGATCGAAAATCGTAATCCATCAGAAGATCGTTGAGCCTCCAGAACTCAGGATGAACCAGAGGTTCACCGCCGGAGAGAAGAAGGCGAAGCCCCTGCATCTCTTCAAATTCCTCCATGACACGCAGCACCTGCGCAAAGGAGAGGTCTTGATGCGCGCTCTCTCCAAGGTAGCAATGACGGCACTGAAGATTGCAGCGATCGGTCAGCTGAAGTTCGATGTACCGAAGCGAGGGAATGGGCGACCTGCGGACGAACTGTTTTTTTTGATGGGGCGCATTAGACCAGTGAATGAGATTTTCCGAAAGACAGTACTGAATGAACTCTTCGTCTTCTTTTTTTCGGACAACAGGTTTTTTCCCCTGGGAGCACCGCAGCAGAAACTGGAAGGCATCCTGGCCGAGTTCATAGAGGTCATCGTTCTTGATGTCGTAAAGATACGGCTCCTCGAGATTCTTCAAGGCACAGTGTGGCGTTATTGCGATGAACCTATTGCGGGCTAGCGTCGAGGATTTGTTCAGGGGTGATCACCCCCTTCTCCAGAAGCCCTTTTAGGATCTTATAGGCACCGCACTCAAGATCCTGATCGGACTCCTTGTAGAAGTCACAATGTTTGCAGATAAGATGGACGAGGGATTCTTTATCCAGAGCCATTTTAGAACCTATATCTTTATTTATAATCTTTAAGAACCCTTAATTCAAGCCAACCAATCCTTTGGAAAATTTGGGTTAAAATGATTAAAATGAAGTCCAATGAATAAACCTAGCCCAAATCATTCTTTACAAATTTTACAATCGGCACGCTCTGGTGGAAAAAATTATCGCTTCTTCTTAGAAATAACTGGATCAAATTGAGGCACTTTCAATCCTGCTGCGGTCATCCGGGTGAGCCGGGGTGTTGACAAACAGAGGAGGAAAAGCCTCGGTGAGGCCGAGACCAGAGGATTTCCCGATAAAAGATTTCTACCAGCAATGCCAGATCCTCCTTGTGGAAGTCCTTCAACCAAAGACTATTGCTTGGAAGAATGCAAATGTTCTGTTGCACACGATGGGCTATTTTAGGAGCAACTTTCTTCCGACGAGAACCAAGAGTTATTAGAAGTGCCTGATCACTACCCACAGAAGGATATGCCGCTGATCGTCCCCATCACCCTCATTCATCACTATGTTCGAAAATATTATCAGCCTTACCTGAAACAACAGGTTTATTTGAATCCCTATTCTTTTGAACTTCAATTGAGAAATCAGGTGGAAAAGATAGAGTACCTCCCCATTTTTTTTATTAATCTATTGACCTACAATTCCCTGCAAGGCCTTCTCAATCTCCGGATACTGAAAGGCGAACCCGCTACCCATAAGCCGTTTTGGAATCACCCTCTGACCTTCCAGAATGACGGACCCAAATTCTCCAAGTACCAATTTTACCATAAACCCAGGAGCGGGCATTAAAGAAGGCCTGTGAAGGAATTTTCCAAGGGCTCTTGCCAGGTCTCTATTCCTCACCGGGTTTGGGGCGCAGACATTCACAGGGCCTGAAATCTCTGGATGCTCGATTAGGAACATAAAGGCTTCTGACAAGTCTTTGATGTGGACCCAAGAAAACCATTGGCGGCCGCTCCCGATGGGGCCTCCGATAAATTTTTTAAAGAGCGGAATCATCTGACCGAGGGCCCCTCCTTTCTCCCCCAGGACAATACCGAAGCGAGTAATGACCACTCGGCCACCTTTGTCTATGGATTTCAGTGCCTCCCCCTCCCACTCCACGGCCATTTGGGCCAAAAAGTCCTCCCCATGGGGAGACTCCTCGTCAAGTTCCTCATCTCCGCAAAAACCATAGTATCCCACGGCAGAGGTGCTGAACAGAGTGATCTTCTTGGATAGATCGGATGGTATTCCTTCTACAATATTTCGTGTCGTATTGATACGGCTTTCACGCAGAACCTTCTTATAATCCTCATTCCATTTGGCAAAGATCGAAGCCCCTGCAAGATTGATGACGGCATCATGATTCCTAATCGCCTCCTGCCAGGGACCTTTCTTACTCGGATCGCCTTCCAAATAAGAAATTCCAGGCAGTGGCTCTTTTGCCCCCTTTATGGATCGGGTCAGGATTGTTACTTCGTGATCGTCCCGAATTAGACGAGAGGTAAGTTGAGTCCCAACGAACCCAGTTCCCCCTGTGATCAAGATCTTCATCCCTTCCTCCATCCGAATAACCGATAAGTTTTAAACAACCCTATTTCGTGTCTCTGATAAGGGGCGACACTTTATTAATGTGGAAATAGACAAGGTATTTGATCCTATCTCTGTATTTGTCGTGTACAGGACAAAATAAAATCATTTCGATATCTTTTGTCAAGGTCCATCATCTGCACGTATCTATCCGCATCAAATTTCCTTTTTAGACCCTTATCGTTCATATATCTCACGTTTCCGAAGATCGTCCTTTCTCCCCAAGGGCGATCGTGCTTCCCAAAGCACCATGCCACGCCCGCAAACCCGTTGGGGTCTCTCCCATCCAGTTCATATTTGTTGTTCAGGGAAAGGGCAACTTGAAAAGCCTCTTCAGGCGTCTTACTCCATTCCAGAATCTTCTTACCCCAGTACATTCTCATGTACCCGTGCATCTTGCCCTTCACGACCATCTCTTTCTGGGCCGCATTCCAATAAGGATCATGGGTTTCAGCTGCTTCCAGTTCTTCGAGACGATAAAGATAGGGACGTTTATCCTTCCGATGATCTCTTAACGTCTTCTTCGCCCATTCAGGAACGGCCCCATAAGAATCATATCGCTCATTGTAGAAAACAAAATTCATGCTCAGCTCTCTTCTGACGATAAGTTCTTCGAGAAAGGCTTCTCTCCCTTTGCCCTTCGTCTTCAGTGCTTCCAGAGCAATGAAGAGAGGTGAAATCTGTCCGAAATGCAAATAAGGACTCGTATGGGAGAGATAATCCATGGTGGGATCGTTTCTCCGTTCTGGGAAATGGTCCAGTTTATCTTCCAAAAAAATTTTAAGGTGCCTTTTTGCATCTTTGGTGCCCCCGCGAAAAGAGCTGACCTTCTTGACGCTCCGGTCGATACGAAGCTTTGAGATCGTCTTCCCTACGTCCTCGATATCAAGAGAATCAAATTCCAGAGAAAGAGAATCGACGGCGGGGTCAGTCTGCATTAAAGGAACAAGATAATCGTCCAATTTCTTTTTGATCTTAGGTCTCAGGGTGGCAGCCGAATATTCCTCTTTGGGTGAGGCTTTTTCAACAGGAACGATCACGTCACTTTCAACCTGAATCAGAGGACAACCCATTAGGTTGGCAGCAGAGTTTCTCCATTCCTTCTGGATCCTGAGGTAACCTCTATCCACGATAGCAAGAGAAGCCTGTTTGGCTAACTGAATGGCACCCAACTCAGGCGATTTGTGCAAGACGACCATCTGGATGCCTCTTTTCTCAAGAGAGTGTTTGACCTCTCTCAGTCCCTCCAACATGAAGGTGTAATGTCTCTCATTCGCTTCAGGGAAGTGATCCGTGATTCCAAAAAAAGCAATGGTCGGCTGCCGCAACTCATTCGCCGTCTGAATGGCATACTCCAAGGCATGATTATATTCAGCCCCTTGAGAGGCCTGCATCCAATAAAGGACATATGCCCCTTTCTTCATCTCTCTATTATTGAGAGTCTTGACTCTTTCTTTATGGATCATTGAGTTTAAGGATTTAAAACCCATAGAGAAAAATTTAATAGGGTGGCAAAACTGACCCTCCGCCCCCTCATCTCAATTCTTTTTCCTCAAAACTCATGCTGTGCCCACCTTTTGAACCTGTTCATGCGGACTTCTCCAGTCCAAAATTATAACATCGTACTAGGTTGAACAGAAAAGAATCAATGTGGGGAGTTTTAAGTGTCTCCTGAGGATGTGATTAAGTCCAAAAATTGTTTCAATATTCGGGCGGTCGCACCCCAGATCGCATGTTTTCCATATTGGTACGTATAAACGACCTCGTTCTGACCACCTCGGAAGATCTCCCTTTCACTGAAAGAATTGCCGTCGAGTAAGTGCGATAGAGGCACCTCGATCAATTCCGAAATCTCTCTCTCGCTTACCTTGAATGGATAAGGATAGGGGAAAAGGCCAACAATGGGGGTGACAATAAATTCGGTAACGGTCACAATGTCGTCTAATATTCCGATGATCTGAACATCGCTCTCCCTGAGTCCGATTTCCTCGTGAGCCTCCCGGAGTGCGGTGTTGATCAACTCCAAATCTTCTTCATCAACGACCCCTCCGGGAAAAGAGATCTCGCCCTTGTGATATTTGACCTCATCCGACCTCTTGGTGAAAAGAAGGTGACAATCCTCTTCCTTCTTAAAGAGGGGGACAAGAACCGCCGCATGAGAAAACGGGGGATGCTCAACCACCTCTCTCTGCCTTGAAGACAGCCTGGTTCTTATCTGGTCAATGAAATCTTTCTCGCAATAATTCATTTTCGTAATAACCCCTTACCCCTCGAACCCTTGAACCCTTTTTGTCACGATACCTCTTTTAAAAACTCAGCAAGGGCCATAATCCTTAATAAAGGGAAAAGGGCAAAATCGCGGTAGAGGTTGAGACAGCTCTGCTGAAAGTCCTTGCTCCGGCTGGCGGAACAGTCTTCTAAAAGAATAACTGAAAAATCATGACTGAGCCCATCCATCACCGTCATCAAAACACAGACCTCAACGGTCACGCCTGTGACGACGATCGTGTCCACCCCAAGCGTGCGAAGCGTCTGGTCCAGGTCGGTCTTGAAGAACGCACTAAATCGTCTCTTGGGCAAAACAATATCCGCAGGCTCCGGCCTCAGTTCATCTACAACTTCTGCACCTTCCGTCCCCCGAAGGGCATGAACCTTCATCCGGCCTTTAAATATGAAATCCCCTTCCAGAAAACTATCACAGGCGAAAACGACAGGGAACCCTTTCTTCCTGCTCTCCTGTAAGAGTCTTTGAAGATTCGGTATAATCCCTTTTCCCTCTTGATAGTATGGGTTCCGAGGGCTTTCCTTTAGGTTATCCTTCAACATGTCCACGACAATGATTGCCGGTCTCATCAATCCTCCTTCCTCTACAAGAAACTACATATCCGCTTAATTTAATCTATAAACCCGCATTGCATTCTTTGTAGTGACCTCAGCCACCTTTTCAAAAGAAATGTTCTTCACCTCCGCCACTCTTTGCGCCGTATATCGAACATAACTCGGTTCATTCCGCTTTCCTCTAAAAGGGACCGGAGTCAAGAAGGGAGCATCAGTCTCGACCAGAAGCGACCCCAACGGAATCCGTTTGACCACTTCCCTAAAACTCTCTGCATTCTTAAAGGTGATGCTTCCCGGAACGGAGATATAAAATCCCATATCCATGCAGGTTTTTGCCATTTCGTAATCCCCGGAGAAACAATGGATGATTCCTCCGCAGTCCCCTCCCCTCTCCGATTTCAATATCTCCAGCGTTTCCTGATGGGCCTCTCGATCGTGAATCACAACGGGAAGCCCTAATTCCTTCGCCAGCCCGATCTGTTCTCTGAATCGCTTCAACTGAAGATCGCGTGGTGAGAGGTTCCTGAAAAAGTCCAAGCCGATCTCCCCAAAGGCTTTCACCTTCCCGCTTCGGCAAAGTTCCCTCAACATTGGATAGGTCTGATCGTCGATCTCTTTTGCATTGTGAGGATGAACTCCCAGGATCGCATAGATCGAAGGGTGCGACTCGGCAATCTCAAGGGCTCTCCTCCAGTCCTTCTTCTCCGTTCCGACGGTGAAGACATATTCAATCCCTGATTCTTTTGCTCTCTGGAGGACCGCTTCCAGGTCCTTCTTGAACTCTGGCATTTCCAAATGGGCATGCGAATCGATGAGCATATTCGATGAGTCAATGTCAAATGAAAAATTTCAAATGTCAAAGGAATGTCAAATTCTAAAGGTCAAATATCTTTGAATGATCTTTGAACTTTGACATTCGTATGGAATTGATTCACGTTCCGTTCATCACTTCGTGCGAACTTTGAGCTTTGAGATTATTTTTTTATTTTTTAGTGCCCGCGGCTTTCACTCGATTGAAATAATCGACGAATGCCTTAGCCACCTCTTTTGATCGCACAAGAATAGAGGCCTCGTTGTTGCTCGTAAGGGCATAGTAAGTCCAATTCGTGCTGCCCAGAAGGCTCCGTTTTCCATCGACGATCATTAACTTAGCATGTGTGGTTTTGGATGGAGAATCGTAGATGACCTCCACGCCGCCTTCAGATAAGATCTTTCCCGTTTGGCGATTCCGTGCGGTGGTCCGATCCTCTCCTTCTTTCACTTCCAGGATC
>Ga0187771_10003134_pt1 | contig 11514 bp, 11 predicted proteins | sample 0116_SJ02_MP15_1_FD_133139 | JGI IMG/M metagenome (GOLD analysis project Ga0187771, IMG submission 133139) | Tropical peat soil microbial communities from peatlands in Department of Meta, Colombia - 0116_SJ02_MP15_10_MG | ecosystem: Environmental > Terrestrial > Soil > Wetlands > Peat | place... | reverse complement strand
CTGAGGTGGTCAAGTTTTGGTTGTCAAGAAGGATCCTGCCGTTGTATGGTTCCAATACGCCAGCGATGGTTCTGAATAGAGTTGTCTTACCGGCACCGTTCGGCCCTAAGACAACATATATTGAGGGTTCTTGCACTTCAAAGCTGATATTGTGCAAAACGATCTGCTTATTGTAACCAGAAGAAACATCATTCAGTTCCAAAACATGCAAACTCTTTATTCACCCGATGTTGCCATCAATGTGCTCGCAGATGCCATTCATATCCAATAACCCTGTTTTCAAATAAAGATAACTTATCTGACGCATATTTAACGGATTCAGTGCGCGATTTTGCGATTATCCTTGCTTTTTCTCTTTCAATACGTAAATTGTCCAAGGTGCAATCGTCGTTTCATTGATCCATTTGTACGGCTCATCTTCTCTTGCAAGAGGTCGGTAGGTCCTGACTATTTCTAATCCCGCTCTTTCGTAGACCTCTCTGTAGGACTCGTCTGTCCAGACGATGTCAACAACTGGTCTTTTGTCTTCGATGTCGGTCTGAATTATTCTAACTTTGTCTCCGCTTTTTGCACGTTTGTTTTCCGGAAAATCTTTGGTCGAGAAAGAAGCCCACTCATGCGCATATATTTCGGGTGACGACACCACGCTGACTATTCTGCCTTCACCTTTTATCAGGTTCCCGAGTTCTCTGAAATTCGTGATCTTCTTTTTCATTGTTGGAATATTGTCAAACGTGAACACTGAAAGAGCTAAGTCAAAGGCACAATTTTTGAGCGAACCAAAATCGCCATCTTTGATGAGACGATAATCGCCTTCGGGATCCAATTCTATTGCCTTTTTGATCATCTCTTTCGATATGTCAACTCCGATGGAATTAAAACCAATCCTTCGAAGAAATCTTGTTGAGCGGCCAGTGCCACATCCAAAGTCAATTGCTTCGTTTCCTTTAACATGCTCAGATATTACGGTGGGTAAATCACGGTACGCCAAATAATACGTGCCTGGAAACTCAAGTTTAGCATAGGCTTCCGCACGCTTCGCATCTTCGTAAGAATTAAAGGACGTCAAGATGCATCTCTATTTATTGCCTGGTTTCGGTATGTATATGCCCTCAGGATCTATGGCTCTCAGTAGCCCCAGCTCTTCGTGAGTTGGCGGTTCGGTTTCCGGCACTGGTTCTTTGACGATTATGTCGCATCCTGTATTCTCCAATACTTGCTGTACAGTCACGCCTGGGTGCACTGTCGATAGCTTAAGCTTCTTTGTTTTCTCGTCAAAACCCAGTTGACAAAAATCAGTCACTATGAGCACAGGACCACCGCCCTTCAAGCCCACACGCTCCCTCGCACCGGGACCGTCCAAGTAACCAGGGCTGGTCAAGTAGTCGAGTTTCTTTGTGAACTTGCGTTTCTCATGCTTCATAATCACTACGATGCGTTTGGCAGAAGACACTATGTCATTCCCGCCGCCACTACCTGGAAGCCTCACTTTAGGATGATCAAAATCCCCGATGTACGTAGTGTTCAAATTTCCATATTCGTCAATCTGTGCAGCGCCAACAAATCCAACGTCACAATGCCCACCCTGCAGTAACAAACCTAAAGTCTCGATCAATCCCACAGCCGCAGAAGCCCTATACGCCAAACGACTGTCTGCAATCGAACAGGCAATGTCAACGGCGTTAGAATCGATGAAACCCGCCTCAAAAACAATCTTTGCATTTTTAGCGTGCATACGCTTAGCAAGTAACGACGCAACCATCGGCAATCCAGTACCCACGAACACAACTTCATGATCATAGATCGCTCGCGACCCGCAAGCAGCCATCAACTCAAGCGTCGAATACTCGCCAATCTTCGCATGCTTCTTATCGTCCACCATATGTCTCACCATTCCCTAGTACCCATACGGTTTCTTTGCCCTTAACTTCAACAGTCTTTCCATGCCTACCTTATGTAGAAATTCCATGTGACTATCCACTCCAGTCACGTATTCTTGACAGTATTTTTGCCAGCCTTCCTCGGTCTGACACTGCTCGTAATACATGCGCACGTGTTCCATGTCGTAGTCGTAATAGTTGTAAACCATCATCGGGTAGGAACCCCATGGACATTCGACCACATGAGACACGTAAATATTGGGAATTACCGTCTGGTCAGGCTGCGTACGAATGATGGAAGAATCTACGATCTCCTCGGCAAGGATAATCACCTTCTTCCCAGCACGCGCGCCCTCTATGTCTTCACCTCGTGTGCCGTCAATTTGCGCATTACCTTCCTTATCGACACGACAGGCGTGCACTATACTAAAGTCAGGATTCACCGAAGGCACGAGAACAACCTTCTCACCGGTAAAAGGACAATCAATGACCTTCGCTTTGTTCTTCCTAAAACGGTATTTAGCTAGCATATCTGTCCCTAGCATGCTCTTTATGGGCATAAATGGCACGCCCAAAGCGCCCCCGAAAAAACGCAAAGCCATAGCCAAGTTTGAATAATCTTCGATTTCTATGCTTCCTTCACGGACTCTTCGCTGAATGTTTGGAGCAAGTCCAATTCCTTCTATTGCGTAAAAAGCCATTTCACAACGCGAAACCACACGTGCCCCGGACAAAATGTCAAGATCTAATTCGGAGCCACAGGTGTAAATTGTCAAGTTGTGCTTCCTCTGGCGAACTAGCTCGTGCGCAAACGCCATAGGCGGACGCTGGAACCCGAAACCACCCCAGAATAAGTGCGCACCGTCTGGAACAAGTTTGACCGCCTCTTTCAGCGTTATTCTCTTGTCTTCTACCGCAGCCTCAACCATCATGTTCCTTCTCCGTTGCGTCTATTCTAACATCCGGTCATTAATAAATTTCAAGGAGCAAGGAGGACTAAAAGATGTAATCCTTATCGAGCCATTCAGGGAACCATTTGTAATAGTCTAACGGTTTCGCTTCTTTCAATCCTTCATGCGTCGCCCTAGCCATCAGCACTCCGCCGCGTTTGTCTTTATGAAGTTTAGCCATGCCCTTTGCCTCCAAAGTCATAAACAATTTGTCCAGTTCTGCATCAGAGACAGCCGCGAGTCGATCCTTTACATCCTCACGAGTCATATACAAGCCTGGGTTGACACGATAATTTTCTGCCAACGCTTCAAGCAGTCCTTTCTCGCTCGCGTCTATTTTGGCAACGGATTCAGAAGTAGATATTGGAACGCCAAGTTTCTTGTGAACAGTTCTTCGAGGCATCTTTAACTCATCAGCCATCGAGCGCAGTTCGCCCCTGTAGATTATCATACGCATAACTTCGCTTGTTCCAGCGCCAATCTGATTAACCTTGGTGTCACGCATGAAGCTCTCAACTGGATAGAATTGCGTCCAACCGTCGCCTCCCATCACTTGTATAGCCTTATTCATGATCTGGCCATACATCTCCGACGTGTACAGTTTTGCGGTTGCAGCTTCAGTCATAGCTTCAGCTTTGGTATCAAGCAGGTTAGCTGCATAATACACCAAAAGGCGAGCTGTTTTGAGCCCAGCAAACATATCGGCAAGGTGAAATTGGTTGACCTGAAAATCCGCCGTCGCCTGCCCAAACTGAACACGCCTCTGCGAATAAGCAACCGCGTAGCGTATCGCTTCCCGCATCGGTCCAAGCATTCCAGAGGTGAAGAGGACACGTTCAAAATTTAACCCCTCAACGAGTATCTTCCAGCCCATTCCCTCGCCTCCAATCACGTTTTCTGAAGGAACTCGAACCTCATCAAAATTTAAGAAACCATTCGGCAAACCAGGCCAACCCTGCAGCTCATTTATCCGCTCGACTGAGAAACCCGGAGTGCCTTTTTCAACTAGAAAAGCGCTAAGATGCGTATATTTCGCTTTGTTTTCTGGCTTTTCGCTTGTCTTTGCGTATATCAAATGCATGTCGGCCACGCCAGCGTTGGTTATGAATCGCTTCTTGCCGTTTATGACGTAATCGTCGCCTTCACGTCTAGCCGTGGTTTCTATGCCGGACGCGTCAGAGCCTATTGCCGGCTCTGTTATGCCGATTGCCGCTATCACTTTGCCCTTTGCAACCGGCGGCAACAACTTTTGCTTTTGCTCTTCGCTTCCGTACAATAATAGCTGCTCAACACCACCAAACATCGTCACGCAGTAGGCGCCAGCAACAGCGGAGGCGATACGACTCAACTCTTCAGTGACTATGCAATTCCCAGTAACACCGAGACCTAGCCCACCATATGTCTCGGGAATGAGCACTCCAAACCATCCTCTACCGCCAACTTGTCTGAGAATATCGCGGGGAAAAATCTTGGTCCAGGTTATTTCCTCTCCATGACCCAAATTTTGGTCGCTGAACACTTTCGCCTCTTCGGCGAGTTTCTCATGCTTTTTGTTCCACCAAGGAAACGCCTTCGCCATACGTTTTCACCTTTAGAGTGGCACATAAGTCAAGGAATACACTTAAAATTTGCTAGATCCAACTTCTTTCGACTTCTGGCCAAAGCTGAGCTGCTAAGGGCCTAATGTCCTAGAAAATTGAAACTAATATTGGATAATGCGCGCGCCAATTTAATTTATAAGGAAAATTAGCGTCTAGAATCGGTGGTGAAAGTCTGATGATAAAAGGAATAGATCACATTGGAGTCGCAGTCAACAACCTAGACGAGGCACTGACTGTGTACGAGAAATCGCTCGGATTGAAGCATGAAAAGGTAACGGTTGTGGATAGCCAGAAGATCAAAGTAGCCTTCTTACAAGTGGGTGACAGCCGGATTGAGCTACTGGAGCCCACGAGTAAAGACAGCACACTCGAAACATTTCTTCAGAAAAGAGGCGAAGGAATCCACCACATAGCCCTGGAGGTCGTAGGAATCGATGACATGCTTAAGAGACTTAAGAGCCAAGGCATTAGTCTAATAGATGAAACACCCAGAGCGGGAGCAGAAGGCGGAAGAATAGCCTTCCTCCATCCGAAAAGCGTCAAAGGCGTTCTTCTCGAACTCTGTGAAAAATGAGAGCTTCGGGCGAGGACAAATGATTGATTAGAATAGAAAAGATAATGGCGAAACTTCAAACTGATTTTGTAGGACGCGAAATCCTCTGTTTTGAAAAGCTTTCCTCAACTAACGCAACCGCTAAAGAGCAAGCGCAAGAGGGCGCAAGAGAAGGAACAACGATAATCGCAGAAACACAGACCGAAGGAAAAGGACGCCTGAATAGACGATGGTTCTCACCGAAAGGCGGCATATGGCTCTCCGTAATTCTTAGACCAAGAATTACCGTAGAAAATGCTGCTAAGATGACGCTTACTACGTCATTAGCCGTAGCCAATACGATACGTAAACTGTATGGATTAAGGGCACAAGTAAAATGGCCCAATGATGTGCAGATAGATAACAAGAAGGTCTCTGGCGTACTAGCTGCATCGAGACTAAAAGGAAGAGTTGTTGATTATGTGATCGTCGGAATAGGCATAAATGCAAACTTTGCGTTGAGTAGTCTTCCTTCAGACCTTCAGACAACAGCAACTACGTTGAAAGAAGTCTTAAAGACGGATGTCGACGTAGAAGAACTTGTCAGCGTCTTGCTGAAAGAATTCGAAGATTGCTATAAGCGATTTATCGAAAATGAGTTTGAGGATTTATTGCTACAGTGGCGAAGCATGGCGAGTTTTCTTGGAAAAAAGGTAGAAATTGTGAGTCTGAAGGAAAGATTATGCGGAGTGGCTGTCGATGTTGACAGGAATGGTGAACTGATAATTGGACTCGAAGATGGCAATAACAGAAACATAGTTTCCGGTGATGTGATCGTGATAGAGGATTAACTTTTCTTTCTCCACCTGACTCCTGTAGTTGTATCTTCGAGGATTATGCCCATTTCATAAAGCTGCTTTCTGATATCATCAGCAGTTTGCCAGTCTTTTGCCTTTCGAGCGGCTTCTCTTTTCTGAATCAATTTTTCAACCTCTTTCGATAATGATTCCTCCTTATTCTCCCCAATTATGGCCAGGACTCTGTCAAAGCGTATCATTAGATCGTGCACAGCTCGAGCTTCTTTTCTGCTAACTTTGCCTTGGTCAATCATCTTGTTGGCATCTCTTGTAAAATCGAAAATAGCCGCTAGCGCCTTGGTTATGCTTAGATCGTCATCCAACGCCGTTTCAAAGTCCTTTCCGGCAGCTTTCATCAGGTTTTCAAGTTCTTCTCCAGCAGGTCGACCATCAACTTCTGACAGTCTTCGCAGAAAAATCCTGAGCCTTTCCACGGCACTTTGAGCTGCTTTTAAGCCTTCGAAAGTGAAGTTCAACTGCTGCCTGTAATGCGTGGACATGAGTAGGTATCGCACAGCTATCGCATCGTACCCTTTGTCCAACAGGTCTTGAAGAGTATGATAATTGCCCAATGACTTTGCCATTCTTTCGCCTTCAACTAGCAGAAACTCGGCGTGCATCCAGCAACCAACGAATTTCTTCCCTGTAACGGCTTCACTTTGCGCAATTTCATTCTCATGATGCGGAAAAATCAAATCAACACCCCCGCTGTGAATGTCCAAAGTTTCGCCAAGATACTTCATCGACATAACCGAGCATTCAAGATGCCAACCAGGTCTCCCCTTGCCTATCTCTGTTTCCCAGAAAACATCTCCGTCATTTTCGTCCCAAGCCTTCCAAAGCGCAAAGTCCTGGGCTTGTTCTTTTGTATACGTGTCAACCTTTACTCGGGCACCCATTTTCAACTCTTTCAACTTCATTCTTGAAAGTTTTCCATAATCTTTGAATTTTGATATGTCATAATAAATTGAACCGTCTTCGGCTTTGTAGGCGTAACCCTTTTCCATCAATCTCTTGACGAAATCCACCATTTCATTGATATGTTCAGTCGCACGTGGATAATATTCGGCTTGTTCAATGTTCAACCGTCTTTTGTGCTGAAAGAAAGCATCAATATACTGTCTCGTGTGAACATTCAGCGGTACTCCCCTTTTGCTAGAAGCTGCAATTGTTCTGTCGTCCACATCCGTCAGATTCATAACTTGCGTTACTTGATAACCGCGATACTCGAGCCAACGCCTTAACAAGTCTTGGAAAACAAACGTCCGAAAGTTGCCAATATGCGCAAAATCGTAAACCGTGGGCCCACAAGTGTACATCTTCACCTTGCCTCGTTCCAGAGACACGAACTTCATCTTTTTACGAGTCATCGTATTGAAGAAATACAGCACTTATGCTCAACTCGAACTATTTTAACTTAGAAGCATTGCACTGTGAATTATGCCTTTTCATCATAAGACCATGCCTAGTCTTGTCTTTTGAGAAAACCGCTCAGTGCGACTGCGTTGTTATATTTTTCCTCCCTAGAGGAATAGAGCAACGTTACAGTTCCTTTTTCTTTTTCCAATTGTTTGATCTCGTTAAGCAATTCCTGCTTCGTTTTCAACTCCTCTTTGTATTTTCTTCTAAACTCTTCCCACTTTTCAGGATCATGAGAGAACCAATTTCGCAAATTGTCGCTGGGCGCAACTTCTTTCAGCCAAAGATCGATTTTTGCATTTTCTTTAGTCATTCCTCTCGGCCATAATCTGTCTATTAATATTCTGTAACCATCCTCGCCTGATGGTTGGTCATAGATTCTTTTTATCTTGATCATTCTATTTCACAACGAAACATGCTCGAGCACTCGTTGCTCTTTTCCTCCCTAATATAACGATTGCTATTCCCTCACGATGAAGAGGCGTTAATTTTTTCACTTTTGTTTCTTCTTGATATTCCAAACAGTGCCCAGTAAATTCGAGCAGATTTAAGGCAACAAGTTGACGCAGCTGAATTTGCCAAACTAAATATCTAAGTTAAGTATTACCTTATCAAAATTGGAGCGGCGCTTGAGATGAGTTCCAAAGAGCCTACGGTAAAAGATAAAATTGAGAGATCTCGCAGACTTAGAGAGGAGGCAAAGCTTGGCGGCGGAAGAGACAGGATAGATAAACAGCACGAAAAAGGGAAACTTTCTGCAAGAGAGAGAATAGACATGCTTCTGGACCAGGGAAGTTTTGTCGAGCTCGATCCTTTCGTCGTGCACCAGTGCACTGATTTTGGCATGGATAAGCAAAAAATTCTTGGAGACGGCGTGGTGACGGGATATGGCACAATAGACGGTAGGTTGGTGTACGTTTTTTCTCAGGATTTTACCGTTTTTGGTGGCTCACTCGGGGAAATGTTTGCGAAGAAAGTTTGCAAAATGATGGATTTGGCAATGAAAGTAGGCGCACCAGTAGTGGGCTTGAATGACTCAGGGGGAGCTAGAATTCAAGAAGGAGTAGCGAGTCTGGCTGGTTACGGAGATATATTTTTCAAGAACGTCATTGCTTCAGGCGTGATTCCACAGATATCAGCTATAATGGGACCGTGCGCTGGGGGCGCGGTTTACAGCCCAGCGCTTACGGATTTCATCGTGATGGTGAAGGGTACGAGCCACATGTTTATCACCGGACCTGAAGTGATAAAAACAGTTCTTGGGCAAGAGGCGACTTTTGAAGAACTCGGCGGCGCAGAGGTGCACAACACCACCAGCGGTGTGGCCCACTTTATCTCGAACAACGAAGAAGAATGTCTACAAACAATAAGAAAACTGCTAAGCTACTTGCCATCAAATAACATGGAAGACCCCCCTGTTGCGGAGAGCGGAGACGACCCAAATCGCGTTGACGAGCACTTGGCAGAGATAATTCCAGACGACCCGGATAAGCCATACGACGTTAAAAAAGTCATTTCAAGCATCGTGGATAATGGAGAGTTCTTTGAAGTTCAAGCGTTGTGGGCACCGAACATTGTTGTGGGCTTTGCCCGATTAAACGGACGGTCAGTGGGCATAGTTGCCAACCAGCCGAAATCATACGCGGGCGCTCTGGACATTAATTCTTCAACGAAAGGCGGCCGCTTTGTTCGGTTCTGTGACGCGTTTAACATACCGATAATCACGTTTGAAGATGTACCCGGTTTTCTTCCAGGAATTGAGCAAGAGCACGGGGGCATAATTCGTCATGGGTCGAAGCTGCTGTACGCCTACTGCGAAGCAACAGTGCCCAAGATCACTGTTATACTGAGAAAAGCCTATGGCGGAGCTTATGATGTCATGGGAAGCAAGCATTCCAGGGCAGACATAAACTATGCATGGCCAACGGCAGAAACCGCGGTGATGGGACCAAGAGGTGCGATAAATATTATATTCAGAAAAGAAATCGCAGAAGCTAAGGATCGAGAAAAGAAACTCCAAGAGTTGATCAGACAGTATAGAGAGAAGTTTGCAAGTCCCTATATTGCCGCCCAGAAGGGTTACATCGACGATGTTATCGAACCAGCCGAAACCAGACCGAAGCTGATAAGTGCTCTGGAAATGCTGGCGACAAAACGCGAAGCAAGACCGCCAAAAAAGCACGCCAACATTCCGCTGTAATGCTTTTGCGTGCTAAAATCAATAATTAGACCTAGATATTGTAGATCCTAGAACTTTTCATGCTCTTCTTTGGCTTCGGGTTTAACTATGGCTTCTTCAGCTGATTCTCGCGTTCCAAAGATGCTTAACACGCCACCGATTAATCCGAGTATCGTTCCAACAATGAAGCCGCCGCCCACGGCTATGCTGAAGATTGAAAAAAGGGCAACTATGATCCCGCCAATCATTTCGTAACCCCCACGCAAATAGACATAGTAACTCCCTATGAATATCAGGATCGCAAACAATATTGCGAGACCGCCTAGAATATAATTGGCGACGCCGAGGTTGAACCCGCCTAATGCGGGGTTAAGGTGGGTGTGGAAATTTGGATCAACAAACCATACAACGCCACCTATTAGAATGAGAATCCCTGCGATCACTGACAAAATCAGAGCCACGCTTGTCACGCTGAGTTTTCTTGCCAAATTGATTCCCTTTTAACTTCAGTTAGATGAAATCAGAATTTAAATTCTTCCCAGAGTCGATTAGCAACTTAGGCGAGAGCAGAATTGATAAAACTGGCGCTACGTTGATTCCACGCTAATTCCCAGGAATGCGTTTCGCTGTGGGTATTCGTTTTAGTAGTTTTATTGTATTCCTGTTATGATTATGCTGTTGCTGAAGCTTGTAATGTCGCTGATGCTTGACGAGACTGAGAGTGTCACGATGGCTGTGGCAACTTGACCAGCTGTTAGCACGGATTTTTCTTGATTCCAAGTTAATTTAATGTAGCTTGACGCAGTTGATGGGTTCCATCCGGTGATGGTCATGCTCAATGTCTCTGACACGGTGCCTGTGTTCTTCACATACATCGTGTAAGTTGTTGTGTTGCCCGGATTCAGTGTTCCCCAACTGATAGCATTGAGTAGAGTAGTGCAACCACTGTTTGTGTACAAGCCCACTCCCGCGCTAGCATGTATCTTACTGCCAGAAACCGCTCGAGTCTCAACAAGCACACCCAACGCACTCACCAACAGGGACGCGAACACTATTGCAACGAGCGCGTCTATGGTTGCTTTCTGTCTTGCCATGTTGTTTTGCCAAAAAAAGGATGAACCATAAATCTTGATATACATTATCGTTTATGTGAGCATCACAAAAACGCATCACGAAAAACGCGTGAAATAACACGATGAAAGACAAATCTATTTCTGCACTCCTTCTATTCCGTTGATGCTCGTACCTTAAGAAATCTTAAGGTATGATCAAACAAAAGAACATTTTTTAAAGTGCAAGCACCACGTAACGTAAAAGCCGTCGGGGCATTCATGATGTTTGATCAAAAAGAAATCGCGGAAATAGTTAAGGCAGAGAAGCGATGGGAACAAACCACATTGCCAAAATGGACGCATACAAACCCGGAACGCAAAAAGGAGTTTCGGAACACTTCGGAAATCAAGATAAAGAGACTCTACGCGCCTGGAGACCTGAAACATATGGATTACCTGAGGGATTTAGGATTTCCAGGCGAGTACCCGTTTACACGCGGTGTTCACGCAACGATGTACCGGGGCAGACTTTGGACAATGCGGCAATTCTCGGGTTTGGGCACAGCTGAACAGACGAACAAACGGTTCAAGTACCTACTTAGTGAGGGTGAAACAGGATTAAGCATAGCCTTCGATTATCCAACTATCACGGGATATGACGCTGACCACGCAAAAGCCCGCGGCGAGGTCGGCAGATGCGGCGTAGCGGTATCATCGCTTAAGGACTTCGAAGTTCTCTTCAACGGCATCCCGCTTGAGAAGGTCACGACAAGTATGACTATTAACGGGCCAGCGGCGATACTCCTAGCCATGTACGTAGCTATTGGCGATAGGCAAGGTGTCGCGAGAAGTATGCTAGGTGGAACGACGCAGAATGACATGCTGAAAGAATTCTTTGCCCAAAAGCTCTGCATATTCCCACCGAAACCATCCGTAAAGCTTGTCACAGACATAATCGAGTATTGTACCAAAAACCTGCAGAGATGGAATCCGGTCAGCGTGAGCGGCTACCACATTCGCGAAGCCGGTTCCAATGCAGTTCAG
>Ga0187771_10003131_pt1 | contig 11520 bp, 7 predicted proteins | sample 0116_SJ02_MP15_1_FD_133139 | JGI IMG/M metagenome (GOLD analysis project Ga0187771, IMG submission 133139) | Tropical peat soil microbial communities from peatlands in Department of Meta, Colombia - 0116_SJ02_MP15_10_MG | ecosystem: Environmental > Terrestrial > Soil > Wetlands > Peat | place... | reverse complement strand
TTCGATCATGGACATTGCCGCTGCCCTTTACCTGCGGGTGCTCAACCACGACCCCAAGGACCCATCTTGGCCGGACCGTGATCGGGTTTTCTGGTCCACCGGTCACAAGGCCCCGGCGCTCTACGTGGCGCTTGGCAAGGCGGGCTACTTGCCGCTCGACGATACAGTGCTCTTGCGCCAGCTCGGCTCGGGCTTCGAGGGTCACCCCAACTGGCTCAAGCTGCCGGGCGTGGAAGTCTCCAGCGGCTCCCTGGGGCAAGGCTTGGGGATTGCGGTGGGGAACGCTCTGGCCGGGAAGCTGCTCAAACGGTCATACCGAGTCTATTGCCTGATGGGCGATGGGGAGCAGCAGGAAGGGAACATCTGGGAATCGGCCATGGCGGCAGGCCACTTCGGCCTCGACAACTTGTGCGCAGTCGTGGACAAGAACGAATTGCAGATTGACGGCCCGGTGCGCGAGGTGATGGACATAGACCCGCTGGCGGAGAAATATGCGGCCTTTAACTGGAACGTGCTGGAAATCGATGGGCACGACATGGAGCAGATTCTGGCCGCCTTCGAACGTGCCCTCACCACTCCGGGCCGCCCCACAGTCATCATCGCGCACACGGTAAAGGGTAAGGGCGTGACATTCATGGAGAACGCGGCGGGGTGGCACGGTATCGCGCCCAACCGCGAACAGTTCGAGCAGGCCATGAAAGATCTTGAGAATCCCGCGGTGCCCTCCCAGCGCATCGACGCGCTGCTGAAACGCGCTGCCGAGAATAGCCAGGCGGCAGCGCGCCAAGCCAAGGCTGTAATGCCGAAGTTCCGCGGCGACTATTGGTGGAACGCCGGCTCGATCATGAAGGTGGACATGGACCCCACGCGCATGGGGTTCGGACGCGGATTGGAAGCCGCCGGAGCCGACCCGCGCGTGGTGACCATCCACGCCGATATCTCCGGCTCCATCCGCATCACGGATTTCGAAGCCAAACATCCCGAGCGCAAGAACCGCGTCTTCAGCGTGGGCATCGCAGAGCAGAACATGATGGTCGTGGCCGCGGGCCTGGCCAAAGAAGGGCTAATCCCGGTGACTGGAACCTACGGGGTCTTCGCTTCCGGCCGCTGCTGGGACCAGCTTCGCACCACGGTCTGCTACTCGAACCTGAACGTCAAGATCGCCGGCGCGCATGGGGGGATCTCAGTGGGTCCGGACGGCGCCACGCACCAGGCTCTGGAAGAAATCTCGCTCACCACTATCCTGCCCAACATGCAAGTCGCCATCCCATGCGATTCGGTCGAAACGGAGAGGGCCACGCGCCACTGCCTGCTCGAACTGGTCGGGCCGGCCTACATTCGCTTTGCGCGCGAGGCCACGCCCATCGTCACCACACCGCAGACTCCTTTCAAATTCGGTGTCGCCAACATTTTCCGCTACCGGGGCGAGAAGCCGCGCTTCCTCGACGCCTTTGAGGCGTTTCTCTCCACGGACTACGCTGGGGAAGGGGAGGACGCCGCCATCGTGGCCTGTGGGCCAATGGTGCCGGAGGCGATGCGCGCCGCTTGGCTGCTGAAGGAGGAATACGGCCTGGAAACGCGCGTGGTCAACCTGCACACGGCGAAGCCGCTGGATGTGAAGGCGCTCGTTCAAGCGGCGGAGCAGACGGGCGCGATCGTGACCGCCGAGGAGCATCAAGTGGGCGGCTTCGGCAACCTGGTGGCGGGCGCTATCCTCACCGCGCGGCGAAACTTCAGGCTGCCGCTGCTCCTTGACATGGTGGGCGTACAGGATCGGTTCGGGATCTCCGGCAAGCCCTGGGAACTGTTGCAGTGGTTCGGGCTGAGCGCCGAGCACATCGCGGAGCGCGTCCTGCGGCTCGCGGAACGCCGCCGTGACGTCCACCTACGGGCGGCGTGACCTGACCAGCGGCCCTAGGTGTAAACAAAACCCAAAAAGCAGGAATCAAAGCTGGGAACACCAGTAGCGGGGTAACGCGCACTTCGTAAGGTTCGAAGTCCGCGGCTTTTCCTTTGAATTTCACCGGCCCGCCGCGGGGTTTCCAAAGACGGAAAAACTCCCCTATGGGTGGGGAGGCTAACGGCGGAAGGTCCGAGCCCCCCACTCAACCGGCCAATGTTGCACACTTCACCTTTGGCCGCCCAGGCGCGGTCGGATTCGACTCATCAAGTCCGTATGGTGGCAGCCCGAGGCAGGAAGGCTACTTCTTGTTTTTGTTGGCCCACTCTGCCGCTTGCTTCAATTCACTGTTCGCTTGCTCGAGCAAATCCTTGGCTTTCTGGGCATGGCCTTCCATGTCAAACTCGTTGGCCTTCTGGGCTGCGACGATCCTTTCGTAGGCGCGCGCAGAGAGCCGCTGAGCCGCGGCCAAATTGGGGTGGCGCTCCCCGCTGACATTCCGCGCCGGGCGCTGCGCGAACAGTGCGCCCGCACAAAGCACTGCCGCAACAAACAGAACGAGAGTCAACACCTTCGCTCGCTTCATGCTCTTCTCCTTGTGGGTTGGAATACGAGAATTCTCCGGCGGTATTGTCAGCCGGAAAGCAGGCACATCATATAGAGGCGGCATGTCTAGGTCAATCGAAATCTCCTGCCGCCGCTTAGCTGTTCATTCAGTTGTCAATCGCGTTACTTCTCGAATGGGGTAAGGTAGGCGCGGATAGCGGCGGCCTCCATCCGCGGCGCGACTCAGGCTGATGGTCTTCCGAGCCGAAAGATCTTGCGACGGCAACGGTTTTGTTGGTTCATACGGCGGGTCTCGGGCTTATAATGGCAGCCTGAGAGCGGTCAAAAGGGAAATCCTGGTCAAAAAAGGTTAGGACGGTCGACCTGAAATCCGGAGGGCGCCTGAGCGAACCTTGACGAGCGTCTGGCGCCAGGTGCGAGCTCAAATGAATCGGAAAGAGCCCTGCCGCGCGGCACGAGCCATTTGCACACTGCTCTTTGTACTGGCGTATGCGTGCATTGCCGTTTTTGCGCCTCGGAAAAAAGTCAGCCTTGCTTACGGGCTGCCGGAAATCCTGCTCCATCGCGTCGCCTATGCCCAAGCGCCCGCCCAGAGTACTTCTCTTAAGATTATGCCGCTCGGTGATTCCATCACCTTCGGCCTTCCCGACCCGAGCTATGGCGCCTACCGGCGCTTGCTTGGAAAGCTGCTGACCAGCGATGGCTACAGCTTTGAGTTCGTTGGGTCGCAACAGAGCGGGGACGGTGTCATGCCCTCGCCCAACAATGAGGGGCACCCAGGCTGGACCATCCTGCGCATCAAGAAAGGGATTGACTCGAGCGGCTGGCTTGAGACCTACCGACCCGACATCATCCTGCTCCACATCGGCACGAATGACCTTCGTCCTCGCATCGGGGGCGCGGCGACGGCGCCCGAAAATCTCTCGGCCCTTCTCGACGATATTCTCGGGCGACTCCCGCAGGTGCAGGTTATCGTGGCGCAGATCATTCCGTTCGCGATTGGCCCCGACCAAGTCCATCAGTCCTATAATGCCGCGATTCCTGGCATCGTCGCGTCCAAAGGCCCGAGGGTCTCGATCGTCGACATGCGGAATGTCCTCTCTCGAAGCGATTATGCGGACATCGTTCATCCCAAGGCTGGCGGCTACGATAAGATGGCGCGTGCCTGGGAACGCGCCCTACGTCCCGTGATTTCCGGTTTGACGCAGGGTGGCAAAACGCCAGAAGTGGGAGGCGCCTCGGCAGTCGGGGCCGCTGCGGAGGTGACAGGGGCTCAACAGACGCCGGCTCTGGTGGGGCAGCAAATCCCGCGAAGGCCGCGTGGTATCTATGCCATCGTCAATATCCCGGAAAACATCAAGAAGGAGCAGGCGGCAAATCCCTCGATCACGCCCTCGGAGCTGGAAGCCTATTTCGTCAAACTTTATCTGGAGCTCTTGGACAATCCGGCGGTCTCGGGCCTGGCGCTTTGGGTGAACTGGGCCGAGCTGAACCCCAATCCTCCGGCCGCCGCCAATCCCTACGACTGGAGTTGGTTGGATGACGCCTTCAACCAAACTTCCGCTTGGAATGGGCGAAACCCAACGAAGGCTCCGAAAACGATCCAGCTTGTTCCGCTGCCCGGCTTTCAGACGCCGCAATGGGTATTGGACCAGATTCCCAGTTGCGACGGCCTGTTTCGGACGCCCGTTGTGACTCCAGCCACCGCGTGCGGAAAGGCCACCTTTGCCGGCTTTGTGGAAGGGCGCGGCGTCCGGGAGCTGCCGATGCCCTGGAACCCCTTGTACAAGAGTTCCTGGCGGACTTTCCTGACCGCCCTGGCTGCCCGATATGCGTCAAATCCGGCGTTCGTCTCCATTTCCGTCGCCGGCCCCACCGCCTCGTCAGAGGAGATGATCCTGCCCGACAACGCAAACACAACCCGTCAAGACCAGTTCGGCGGTCTCCTGCCGAACGCCATGTGGCTAAAATTGCTGGCGTTTCACTACCCCGACAGACCGGCGTACCAGAGGTCGGATCAGGCCTTCATCGATGAGTGGAAAGCGGCGATCGACATGTACGGGGAGATCTTCAGCGGCGTGACCTTGGTCGCCACGACCGGCAGCGGGCTTCCCAACTTGGCCGCCAAAGGCTTCACGGTCCCCAGCGGCTTCACGGAGGACTGTCCCCATCCCACCATGGATTGCGCCGCCGAGACGACGATTCTGTCTTACTTCGAGAGACCCGCGGTGGGGGGAGCCAACGCAAAGGCAGCTCAGGAAGACGGGATGGAGGCTGCGCGCGTAAGCCTGGGACGCTTCAACCTGGGCGTGGACGGCATAAAACTGGTGTCGCGGAGCACGGCGAAATTTCAGGCGCCAGCGGCCCAAGTCCTGGGCGGGGCCCAGTTCAACTCGTCCTTCGCGAACTTCACCTTGCTGGAAGGATGCCCGAGCAAGTTTCCGCCCAAGCCCAGCGACAGGCCAGCGGGGTGCAGCGTTCCGGCCGACTGCACCATTCAAGGGTGCATTCCAGTCGCCTGCATCCCGCAGGCTTGCCTCGCCCCGGGCGTCACGCAGGCCGACCTGGCAAGCTTCAGGATACTCAAGAACGTTCCCAAGAAGGACTTGATCTCGCCGGAGCAGGCGGCCTACAACGTGCTGAAAGTGTTCTTCGACGGAACGCCGGTCGCCGCGTCCTTCGGCGCATCCCCGGGCAACACACCTCTCAACTACCTGCAACTCTACGCGGCGGACTTCCTATACGCCGCGGCTAATGTCCATGCACCGGCACAGGTCGTGCAGACCGGCGGGGCAACGGTTTCGATGTCGGCGCAAGATCTGCTCAACTTGGCGAGCCAAAAGCTTTTTGAGATTGGAGAGCCGGCCTCGTCGCGGTAGGCGACTTCCAAGCCGGTTTCAGAGTCACTCGACCGTTTGTGGGCGCCTTTTCGGCATGCGGATAGGCGGGCGTTACCCGCCTGCGCCGAAGTGGTGCCACTGGCCATCCGCGATGGGGGGATGGTACGGCGCGATCGGAGTACTCGCCCGGGAATTCGTGACCGCCCTGGGTGGGTTTGCGGGCGTTGCGGCGCCGGAGTTTCCGCTGAAGCTGTGCCACCGGCCGTCGGCAACGTACACATTGCGCGGGTAGGCTGTCTGGGTGCTTGCATTCGCTGCAGGCGGGTCGGGCGGATCGGCTGGATAGTCTACGTACGGACCGTAGCCGTAAGGATCGTAAGGATACCAATAATCGTAGGGGTAGTAGGGGTATCCGTAGTAGCTGTAATAAGGCCAGTACGACCACGGCCAAAAGCTGTAGCCAAAGCCCCATCCGAAGCCGCCCCGCCAAGGACGGCCCCCATAGGGGTGGTGGTACCCACCGTAGCCCCCATATCCGCCATAGCCGCCACGGAAGCCCCCATACCCGCCTCGGAATCCTCCGAAGCCGCCGCGGAATCCACCACCACCGCCTCCACGGAATCCGCCTCCGCCGCTAAAGCCGCCGCCTCCATGGAACCCACCGCCGCCACCACCACCGTGAAATCCGCCTCCACCATGGCCTCCGCCACCGCGTTGAGCAAAGGCGCAGGTCGCCACCGCAAAGGATAACAAGAGAAGAAGAGGTAGTCCGCGCATATCCACCCCCTCAAAAAGCGTAGCACGCCAGCGAGGAGGGTACAAGGGGCGGCCGGGCGAGGGACTGTCCCTGGGTTGAGTCCGTCACTTGCGCTGATCGAAGTAGACAAGGAAGTCCACTGGGGCCGCGGCCGCCCCGAGCTGCCGCAGGAGGGTGGTGACTTGGCCGCGATGGTAGGTCTGGTGATTAACCAGGTGGAGCAACGCCTGCCAGAGCGAATACGTCCACGGCTGGCCCTGCAGGTTGACATAGCTGAGCGGGCGGGTGAGCGCGTCGGGGCTGAGGCCCGCGACGTAATTTCGCAGGTCGCGCTCGACATCGGGCCAACGCTCCCGAATCGCTCCGACCGTCCGAAGTTCCTGCAGCCAGGCTGGGATGCTGCGCGGGCTTCCTCCGCGGAAGCGTTCGTGCCAGATCCACTCCACTGCCAGGAGGTGTGCGTGCGTGTCGCGCAAGGAGGCGAAGCTGCTTCCCATGGGACGCAGGAACTGCTCCTCGCTCAGCTTCGCGCAGGCCTCGAGCTGCCGGTCGCGCGCCCAGTAGTTGTAATCGTAGAGTGCTCGCAGCACTTCTAGCGATATCATGGCAGGACTCCCAACTCAAAATCTTACTTGAAGGCTTCTTTATTGACCACGTACGGCATGTTGGCGGGATTCCCTCCGAAGTTTCCTTCCAGGACATCGAGGACCGCTTGCACGCAGCGCCCCGCCATGCCTTTGTCGGGATCGGTGGAAAGGCGCGTCACGCGGGCGGCGCTGGCGAAGTGGGGGAAGAGCCGCACGCGGTCCTCGAGGGCGGGGTCGCGGAGCGGGGAGTCAGCGGGTAGAGGTTCCGTTTCGTAAACGTCCAAGGCGGCGCCCGCGATGACGCCCGCCCGGAGCGCGGCCACCAAGGCCTTCTCGTCCACCACGGGGCCGCGCGAGGTGTTGACGAGGTAGGCTGTGGGCTTCATCAGGCGCAAGGTCTTTTCGTTGATCAGATGGTAGGTGGGCATTGCGGCTTCGCCTTCCCGCAGCAGGGGAACGTGCAGGGTAACGAAGTCGGAACCCGCCAAGACCTCCTCGAAACTCGCGTACTGAATGGTGTGGCGCTCGGGCGCGAAGCCGTTGCGGAAGCGCAAGTCCATGCTTTCCTGGACTCGGCGAATGAAGTCGTGAGCCTGGATAAACGGGTCGAAGCACAGGAAGCTGGCGTCCAGGCCGATGGCCTTCTTGATCAGGGCCTGACCGATGCGCCCCGTTCCAATTACGCCGATGACCCGGCCGGTGATCTCATCACCCAGAAAGGGCAAGTAGGGATGCCAGGTTCCCCAGCGGTTATCGCGCACCAGATGCTCGCTGGGGCAGAGCTTGCGCGCCACGCTGCCCAGAATGAGCAAGGCAAACTCGGCGGTCGCTTCCGTGAGCACATCGGCCGTGTTTGTGAAGGGGATTTTATAGCGGTTGGCGTCGGCGCGGACGATGTTGTCGAAGCCCACCGCGTACTGCCCCACCACCTTGAGCGTCCCTTGGCCTGCCTCGAAAATCTCGGCGTCAATCGGGTCGCGCAACGTGGTGATTAGCGCGTCGATGCCGGAGCGCACCTTTTCCGCGATCAGGCGCTTGGGCGGAGGCTGGGGGTTGGGGTAGACCTCCACCTCACAGCCGTGCTGGCGCAGAACGTCGAAGGCGTCCTTCCCGATGTCGCAGGTGGCAAAAACGCTAAAACGCGCTCGCTTTTCGGTCATGGTGTGGAAGCCCTATCAGGTGAACTTAAATAGTAAACGGTAAATGATCAACCCGCGAAGAAACGCACGGGGTTTTTGGGCCCACGCGGCACCCCGGTTTGCGTTTCCGATTCACCATCCACTACTTAAGATTCTTCTTTGCCCAATCCTCGATGCGGCCCAAGGCCTTCCGAATGTTCTCCACCGAATTGGCGAAGGAGAAGCGCAAGTAGCCTTCCCCCCATTTCCCGAAGGCCGTCCCGGAAAGGCACGCCACAGCGGCCTCGTTCAAGAGGGCGTCCGCGAGCGCCTTGGAGCCGCGCTGCGTGGCCTTGATGTTTGGGAAGACGTAGAACGCCCCGTGAGGCTGGCGGCAACTGAAGCCCGGAATGCGGTTCAATCCTTCCACAATCACGGCGCGGCGCCGGCGGAATTCTTCACGCATGCGGTCCACCGCGGACTGGTCGCCGCGCAGGGCTTCCACACCCGCCACCTGAGTGAAACTCGAAGTGCAGGAGTTCGAGTTGGTCATCAGCAGCGCGACTTGGCGAGCCAAGTCGGCGCGCATGACTCCGTACCCCATGCGCCAGCCGGTCATGGCGTAGGTTTTGGAGAAGCCATTCAAGATGATGGTCCACTCCTTCATGCCGGGGAACTGCGCGAGGCTGGCGTGCTCGCCCTCGTATAGCAGCCGGCTGTAAATCTCGTCCGAGAGAACGAAGATTTCGCGATTCGCCAGCACCTCCGTCAGGCGGCCCAGCGCGGGGCGGCTCATCACGCCCCCCGTCGGGTTGTGTGGCGAGTTCAGGATGATAAGCCGCGTGCGGCCGCTAATCCTCGCGACGATTTCTTGCACGTCCGCCTCAAAGTCCTGCTCCTCGCGCAGTCCGTAGGGAACCGGCTGTCCGCGCACGAAATCAATCATGGATTCGTAGATGGGGAAGCCGGGATTCGGGTAGAGGACTTCGTCACCGGGGCCAATCAGCGCCAGGATGGTAAAGAACATGATGGGCTTGCCGCCCGGCGTGACCACGACTTCGCCGGGATCCACCGGGATGCTCAGTTGTTGGGCCGTGGATTCGGCGATGGCCTCACGAAGTTGCGGCAGTCCCGCAGGCGGCCCGTAGTGGGTCCAGCCGTCGCGCAGGGCGCGCGCCCCAGCCTCCACAATGTTGGCGGGCGTGGCAAAGTCCGGCTCGCCGATTTCCAGATGGATGATTTCCTTCCCTCGAGCTTCCAGGTCGCGGGCCCTGACCAGCACCTCGAAGGCGCTCTCCGTGCCCAGGCGGGACATGCGTTCCGCCAAGCGGAGCTGCTTGTTCGTGACCGTGGCCATCCTCGACCCCTACCGTCCCGCCCTTAGCCATCCAGGAGGTCGTAGCGCGTACCGCCCGTCAGCTCGCAAGTCCAAGGCTCTCCTCGCGCGCGCCAAGTCCTCTGACGGAACAGGGCGCCCTCAGAATAGTGCCATCCAACCTCATTGTCCAGAGTGGAGGTTGACCAAGTTCAAAACCCACTCCCCCGCGGCGGTGGTTAGTCCTTCTCCAGGCGATTATATTTCTTCAAGAGTTCCACGAGGCGGTCGTGGGGAAGGGCCATGACGGTGTGGTTGTCCGCGCCGGTCATTGTTTCCGCAGCAACGAGCGCGTTGACGATGGATTCTTCAGTTGCCTGAACCGTGGCCTCGAAGAGGGGATTCATCTGGTCGTTGGGGAGCACCTCCAGGCGGCGAATGCCTGAGGCGCCCGCAGCACCGGGATTGGCGGTTGAAAAAGATATGAAGATATCGCCCGAGCCGTTTCCGGATGTGCTCCCCGTCCTCGCCAAGCCCAGGGAGGCGCGCCGGGCCAACCGTTTCAGTTGGTGGGGCAAAAGCGGGGCGTCAGTCCCCACCACAATGATGATCGAGCCTCTCTCTTCGGATTCCTCCTCCCGGCCTTGGAGTTGGGCCTCGGTCTTGGTCAAGGGAATCTCCTTCCCCACGGGAACACCCGCAATGCGAAGCTGGCTGCGACTTCCGCAGTTGCACTGCACCAGCACTCCCACCGTGTAACCGCCTTGGTCGGCGGTTAATTTGCGTGAGGCCGTCCCAATGCCCCCTTTGAACCCATAACAGATCATCCCCGTGCCGCCTCCCACGTTGCCTTCCGGGACTCGGCCCGTTGCGGCGCCAGCCAAGGCTTCGAAGGCGTGCTCTGGCTTCACGTGGAAGCCATTCACGTCGTTCATATACCCGTCATAGGTCTCAGCGACCACGGGGAGAGACCACCAGTAACCGGACTCGTCAGGTGCTCCGCGCTTGACCCTCCAGGCAATTGCGGCATCGCGCACCACCCCCACGCTATGCGTGTTTGTGATCATCACTGGCCCTTCCAGGAAGCCGGATTCCTCCACCCAAGTGGTTCCGGTCATCTCCCCGTTGCCGTTCAACGAGAACCAACCCGCGAAAACCTGGTCCCTCGACTCCTTGCCCCGCGGCAGGATGGCCGTGACTCCCGTCCTCACCGGCCCCTTGCCCACCACGAGCTTTCCGGCTCCTGAAATGAGCGTCACGTGGCCGACCTCCACGCCCCCCACGTCAGTGAGAGCGTTGAGGGGCCCTGGAGTGCCCTCGAATGGGACACCCAGGTCGCGAGCCCGTGGTTTGGCTTGCGACCAGGCTGTCAACGCGCCCGCCGCACATGCCAAAAACACGCTGAGCGCTGGCACCGCGTACCGCTTTTTCATGGTGGTCCTCCTGTGTCAACTGGATTGTTGTCGGACGAAGGATGTCTCACGCAGCATTGTAATGGTCGCTTGACCGCGCAACAAGCGCGGAAACAGATGGAATGCTTAGGGATGGAAGGAGGGGCTCCCCGTTTCGTTCGAAGACTGATTTTCGATTCATTCGCACCCGCAGGGGGTGCTTGGGGACAAGACCGTCTGGCCGAGCGTGTTGGTGATGGTCGTGACCGTGGTGACCGTGCCAGAGGCGGCGTTGGCCGCGGAGGTGGCGCTCGAAGCGGACTGAGTCACCTGCGCGAGGCTGCTCCCGGCGCTCGTGAGGTCACTTCTGGCTGAATCTACGCGGGAGATGACCAAGCCGGAAACGCCCGCGGCGCCGCCGCTGGCGGCAACGGTGCCCGCGCTGAGGAAATTCCCGGCGGCCTGAGCGGCCTTGGTGCCCACTTCCACGGTAGTCTCAGTAATCTCGCTTCTCACTTCGCCGCCGGGCGATTGGGAAGGTTCCGAGGGAGGCTGGCCGCGTCGCACATCGGTGAACTGCCCGGCGTGCAAAGTGATTTCACCCGCCACGGCCGGATCGACGTTCTTCACATTGACCAGCCCATCCAGGCAGCTTACCCGGGTGTTATCGGCCGCGGCCAAGGTGATAAACGATGTTCCCACCACCCCAATCACCGCCGTTTGCGTCTTCACCTGAAAGCTCCCAATGGGCTTGGTGAGCTTCACCACGTCGGCGCGCATGCGGCCCACGGTCATCTCAAGGCTGGTCTGGCCCGAGGTGGGATCGTGCTTGGTCACGTGCAATTCCGAGCGCGCCCCCACGTTGAGCGTCGAGCCATCCAAAAGCTGAATTTGCACCCGGCCGTTCTTGATGGTCCGCACCCAGTCTTCCCAGTTGATCGGGTCTTGGAGTTTCAAGGGAAGCTGGTTGGTCTGGCCGGAGTGCTGGACGGTTTCCTCGGGGATGGCGCGGCTGACTTTGCCCGCCAACTGGCCGGCTGCCTGT
>Ga0187771_10003130_pt1 | contig 11520 bp, 9 predicted proteins | sample 0116_SJ02_MP15_1_FD_133139 | JGI IMG/M metagenome (GOLD analysis project Ga0187771, IMG submission 133139) | Tropical peat soil microbial communities from peatlands in Department of Meta, Colombia - 0116_SJ02_MP15_10_MG | ecosystem: Environmental > Terrestrial > Soil > Wetlands > Peat | place... | reverse complement strand
TTTCGCATCGTGCAGGAAGCGCTGCGGAACGCCCAGCGGCATGCCGATGCGGCGCATGCGCGCATCTCGGTGCGGGTCGCGGAGGGACGGCTGCGAATTGGGGTGGAAGACGACGGCAAAGGATTCCGGCCGGCGGTGGACGCCGGTCTCGGCATTCTCGGGATGCGCGAGCGGGTCACGCGTCTCGGCGGCTCGCTCGAACTGAAGTCCGAGCCGGGAAAGGGCACCCTGCTCAGCTTCGAACTGCCGATCCCGTCCGTCGCGCGGCCTCAGGAAATCAGACCCTTGCGGACCGCGTAGAGAATCAGTTCCGCAAGATTGTGCAGGTGCAGTTTCTGGAAGATGTTGTTGCGGTGCGTCTCGACGGTGGAGACCGAGATGAAGAGCATATCCGCGATGTCGCGATTGTTCCTGCCCGAAGCCAGCAACTGGAGGATTTCCTTTTCGCGCGTGCTCAGCAGATCGTAACTGTCTTCCACGCCGCGGCGGCGCAGCTCGAGCACGTATTCCTCAACCAGCAGGCGCGTGATGCTGGGGCTGAAATAGGCGTTGCCGGCGGCTACGGCACGGACGGCGGTGAGCACATCCGCTTCGGGCGAGGCTTTGAGCAGATAGCCCTTCGCTCCGGCCTTGAGGGCACGGAGGACGTAGGCTTCATCGGAGTGCATGCTCACCATCACGATGCGGATGGATGGGGCTTTCTGCGAGATGCTCATGGCGGCGTCCGGACCGCTCAGGCGCGGCATCCCGACATCGAGCAGAAGGACATCGGGTTTGTGGAGCAGCGCGAGGTCGATGGCTTCGTAGCCATCGGCCGCTTCGGCGATGACCTTGAATTCCCCGCCCCGCTCGAGCAGCGCGCGGAGTCCGCCGCGGACCATGGGATGATCGTCCGCAATCATCACACGCACGGGATTGGAAGACATGCTGCCTTCAGCATACATTTCCCGGCCAACTGGCAGCCTACCCCCGGGACAGTAATTTGGCCCCTTCGAGCCAGCCCGAAGGCCTCCAAAAAATACGCCTCAGACCGGATACCGGGTTTTGGGCTTTCGGGCTAAGGTCGGGATATGGCTGGCTTGATTCAGCGGCTGCTTCCGGCGCGGGGCGAAAGCAGCGAACGCGAGCGTGCACCGGGTCCTCTCTGTCCAAGGGTGCTGGTGGTCTCCGCGGATGTGCGGTTTTATGCGGATGTGCTGAGCGCCGTGAATTCGCGGGTGTGGCGGGCGGATTGGGCGCGGTCGCTCGAGTCGGCCGTCGAGGTCTCGAAGGCGGGCGCGATTCCGATTGTCGTCTACGATGAAAACCTGCCTGACAACGACTGGCGCGATGCGTTCCGGAGGCTCGCGCAGCTCACCCACCGACCTCGCCTGCTGCTTGCGGCACGCGAGGTCGACGAGCAGTTGTGGTGCCGCGTCCTGCTCTCGCGCGGCTACGATGTGGTGCCGCGCAAGGCCGATTCGACCCAGATGAGGCGCACACTGCGCTTTGCGTGGATGTCGGTGTGCGAGGTTTCCGAGCCCGGAAGGGCGATCGACTAAGCCGGCCGGTCGTCCGGCTCCGATTCTTCCACCATCGGCCGGTCGTCCGGTTCGGATAACAGCCCTTCCTTATTCTCGATTTCGGGAATCTCGCTGCCTGGAACTTCGCTCATATTTACTCCTCGGGGCTACTGGCCGGCGTTGCTGATGGTAGCAAAGCGCGGGTCCGCGATCAAACCTGCCATTTCGGGCGCCTTGCGCAGCGCTTCGAGCGAATACTTGCGAGCGAGAGCGCGGGCAATCCAGCGCAGAGCTTCGTCGCGGCGGTGCATCAGCTCGTAGCCTTCGGCCACGCGGTAGAGAACCTGCGGATCTTCGGGCGCGAGCGCCGCCGCCTGGCGCAGCAACGGCTCGCTTTTCTCCGGCATTTGTACCGTTGCGTAATAAGAGCCGAGGTGGGAGAGCAGCGTCGCATCGTTCGGGCTCTTTTCACGGAGCTTTTCGGCGAGCGAGATGGCCTCGAGATACGCCGCGCGCGCTTTGGAGGCATCGCCGAGGCGCTCGTAAACGGAGGCGAGATTGGCGCGCACCAGATAATCCGCCGGATTGAGATCGGCGGATTTGCGGTAGAGTTCGGCGGCGCCCTGGTAGTTGCCTTCCAGCTCCAGAACGAGCCCCAGGTTCGAGAGGTAGATGCCGCCGGAATCGAGCGCGACGGCTTTGCGATAGGCGGCCTCGGCTTCGGCGAGCCTGTTCTGGCGCCGGTTCACGATGCCGATGTTGTTCCAGACGCGCGCGTTGTCCGGCGTCAGCGCCGCGGCCTTTTCGTATTGCGTCGCCGCTTCCGGCAGTTTGCCCTGCGTGAGATCGTACGTTCCCAGCTGATTGGGCCAGCGCCAGTCCATGGGCGCGAGATCGGCCGCTTTCTGGAGGGTAGGCTCGATATCCTGGTTGCGGCCCTGGCGCGCGTAAAGTTCGGCGAGCGCCGCCCAGGCTTCAGCGTTTTTCGAATCGAGGCCGAGGCCGAGCCGGAGTTCCTGCGCGGCGAGATCGGTTTTGCCGGTCTGCGTGTAGAGCATGCCGAGCGTGATGTGCGGTGCAGGCAGTTCCCGATCGAGCGCGAGAGCCTTGCCGCAGGCGTCCTGCGCCTTCTGGACGAGGGACGGGTCTTCGCGATCGTGATACTCGAGGACGTAGGCGCGGCAGAGGCTGGCGTATGCAAGCGCGAAGCGGGGGTCTTCGCCGATGGTGCGTTCGAAGAGCTGGATCGCATTCTCCATGCTGTGAGGCTGGTAGTAATGGTCGAGAAGGTTCTGCCCTTTGATGTAGTCGAGGTGCGGATTGGAGCCGCGCAACAACTGGCGGCTTCCGGGCGCGAGCCAGACAATCCATGCGAGGGCTGCGGCGATGGGGACGGCCATCCACGCTCGAAAGGCGCGGCGGCGCGGTTCCTGCGCCCGTACCGCGATCGATTCCGAAAGCGCCGCGATCATCTGGCCCGCGCTCTGGAAGCGGTTCCCTGGATCGGACGCGAGCGCGGTCTCGACGGCCTGGGCGAGAGGTTTCGGCAGATCGGGACGCTCGTCGTAAAGCGATCTTCGGGCGCCAGCTTCGTGCGCGGCGCGAATGGCGCTGATGGTGGTGGCGTCGATCGGATACTTCGCGGTGAGCAACTGGTAGAGCAGGACGCCGAGCGCGTAGATGTCGCTCTCGACGCTGGCGGGCTGGCCGGCAAAGAGCTCGGGAGCCATGTACGGAGGGCTGCCGGCGAAGCCGTGGCGCTGGCCGCCGGCCAGAGACAAGCCAAAATCCATCAGCAGGATGCGCCCGCCTTCCTCACGCATCACATTACTGGCCTTGATGTCGCGATGGAGCAGCCCGGCGGCATGCACGGCGTTCACGGCTTTCGCGAGGTCGATGCCGATGAGCGCCGCTTCCTGCGGGCTGAATCGACCCTGGGCGGAGAGGAGCGCAGAAAGCGTTTTGCCGTGGACGAAATCGCTCCAGAATCCGACGCGGCTGTCGAAACTGTCGACGCCATACACCGGGACCACGTTGGGATGCCGGACGCGCGCCATGGAACGGGCTTCGCGCAGCACGGCCATGGCGTCGTCGCCCTGGCTGCCGTAACGCGGGAGAAGGAGCTTGAGAGCGACCTCGCGTTCGAGCGTGGTATCGAAGGCGCGATAGACTTCGCCGAAAGAACCCTGGCCGACGCGTTCGAGAAGCCGGAAAGGCCCCCACGAGGTGAGCGCCGGGGCGGGAGCGGATGGAGCAGGTCGATCGAGCGCGCGCGTTTCCGCTTCTTCCAGGCCGGCCAGGCTCAGACTCGTGCCGCAGGTGCTGCACCGCGTGAACCCGGGGAGATTGCTCTTCCCGCAACGGGGGCAATCGATGGATGGGCCGGTCGGCATCCGAGTGGCTGTTTTTCACTCTACGGGTCGCCGCCGCGCGGAAGCAAGCCGGTGCGGATCCGCCGCTGTTTCATGGCGTGAAGACAGTGCTCGGATCAGCGACGGTCGTCGACAGGCTGAGACCTGCGCTCCCGCCCGTGGCTGGATCGCCCCCATTGCCGCCGTTGCCGCCCGAAGCGCCACCGCCACCACCGTAACCGTTACCGTTGGGGTTGCCGCCTCCCGATCCGCCGCTGACGTTCACGGTCCCGGCCGTGATCTGGCCGGAGGGTGCGAGGAAGTGCACGACGCCACCACCGCCGCCACCGCTCGGATCATACGGGGCCGAAGAGCTGTTGGCGGTACAGGAGGCGCTGCCACTCGCTCCGTTCCCGCCGTTGGCGTTGATCGTTCCGGTGTTACTGATCGAAGTCTTCGATGCGAGGATCACGACGCCACCGCCGCCACCGCCGTAGGCGACGCAATTGGTGTTGTCGCCACTTCCGTTTCCACCGTTCGCGCTGATCGTTCCCGATACCGTAATCGCGCCGGCAGCGAGAATCGCCACGGTTCCTCCGCCTCCGCCGGAAAAGCTGGTCGAAGTGAACGCCAGGCCGCCCGCCGGCGTCTCCCCGCCTGCCGCACCGACCTGCAACAGCCGGTACCAGGTCATCCTCGAGAGGGCTACGCCTCCAGGCCCGGAGGCACCCGTGTTATTCCCGGTGGACGCGGGCGTTTCCGCGTGGCCACGCGCCTCGCCAGTGCCCGCCTGAACCGTCAGAGTGCCGCTGATCGTGACTGTTCCGGTAGCGTGGATCATCATGCCTGACGGAACAGTCAAGGTAACGCCGTTGCTGATCGAGAAGTTTGTGCACTGCATCGCATTCGCGACCGGCCCAGTCACGAAGTTCGTGTTCGACGTGATGCTGCAGACCCCGGCCGTAGTGCCGTCCGAACCGTCGCCGTAAATCGATGCAGATCCCGTTGCGCCGCTGGCGCCGGTCGCACCCGTAGCTCCCGTGGCGCCGGTGGGACCGGTCGATCCCAGCAGGCCCCAGAAGACCGGCGAAGTGGAAGGCGTGTTGTTCAGATTCGCGCCCTGCAACGAAAGATAAGCCGAACCGCTGTAGGCAGCGTAACAATGAAGTATAATTCAACCCGATGCCCCTCTCTGTGACGGATCGGAATCGCTGGTTTTCCAAATTGAGGACCGAATATTTAGCCGATGCGGTCAACAATGCGTACCTCCAACACGAGTTGAATCTGTTCGACGAGCGCCACCGATTTTCGCTCTATTCACAGCTGAACCCCATGTGGCTGATGGATCACAATGAAAGAGCCGGTTTATACATGTTAGTGGATCTCACTCGCCCTCGCATCGTGATCGAGATTGGCGCCCGCTTTGCTGGAACTACCGCGCTTTTTTCTCAATTCGCTGACCACGTTTACGTTGTTGATATTGATCCTCAGGTGCGTGAAAGGTGTGAGCCGTTAGGCAACGTGACGGTTCTTATTGGCAACTCTCCTGAGGTGCTTCCCAGTTTGATCGATCATTTGAGCGCGGCGCACGGCGGCTGGGATTTGGCTTTGGTGGATGGCGATCATTCTGCAGCCGGTGTGCGCAACGACCTAAATGCCCTGATCGAACGCCGCCCTTTACGGCGAGCATACGTGGTCATGCATGACAGCTTCAACCCGGAATGTCGCAAAGGTATTTTGGAAGCACATTGGGACCGCCCTTGGGTCCATGCGGTGGAGATCGACTTCACCATAGGCAATCTCATGCCGCAACCGCACGTGTTCGCTGAAATGTGGGGTGGTCTGGCGCTCGGAGAAATCTCTGAGGTTGATCGAACGGGTCCGCTGCAGGTGACGCAAACGGGGCGGTTGGCGTTCGAAGCAGCAGTTCGCCACCGGTCGCGGTTGAAGAGCCGGCCGATTAAGCGGATCGCATCGCGCATCGCCAGGATGGTTGGCGGCGTGTGAGAAACCTTCTGTGCGGATGCACTGCGACGAAGCGCCTCGAATCCAACGACTTGCCCGGCGAAACTCAGCCAAAAGACGTAAGAAAGTCCGGCGCGCGCAGTTCATCCAGTTTGGCGAAACCGAAGGACGCCGTTACCTGAAGGAGTTCGACCTGCCAGCCCTCCGGCGGTTCCGGGCATCATGGGTCGACAGCGGGATCAGTGCCCTCAAGAAACTGGAGCGCTTGCGTGCGTTCTATCGGTTCGCGTTTGAAAGTGGACGGGTGCCTGAGAACCTTCCGAGGAAGCTCAAGAATCCCAAAGTGACGAATCCGCCGACGCTGCCATTCAAGAAAGACGAGTTCGTGTCAATCCTAGCCGCTTGTCCAAAATACACGGGCGACGCCGCGCGGCTGCGCGCATTCGTCCTGCTGCTTCGCTACAGCGGAATGCGGATCGGAGACACCGCGACGTGTGCGCGGGACCGGCTGAACGGCAGGCGTTTGCTTCTGTATATGCACAAGACGAACGAACCCGTTTTCGTTGTGCTGCCGGAGTTCGTCGTTCAGGCGCTTGCCTCGATGGTCCCCGCGAGCGATCGATACTTCTTTTGGACCGGTGAAGGCGACCGGGAAACCGCAGCCGGGAACTGGCGCAGGAGTCTTCGCAAACTCTTCCGGCTGGTGGGCGTCACGGACGGGCACCCCCACCGGTTTCGGGATACATTTGCGGTTGACCTTTGCGGTTGACCTTTTGCTCGCGGGCGTGCCACTCGAACAGGTTTCAATCCTGCTCGGTCATGGCAGCATCAGAGTCACGGAGAAGCACTACGCGCCGTGGATTCGCGACCGGCAGGCGCAACTGGAGTCCAGTCTTGAACGGGCATGGGCGCTCGATCCCGTGGTTCTCGCCCAGACGAAGGGTACACCAGAGGTACACGAAAAAATGGAGGTCGTCAATTGATTGAAAACACTAAAGATGTTTTGGTGAGCCGGGCGGGGATCGAACCCGCGACCACCGCATTAAAAGTGCGATGCTCTACCGACTGAGCTACCGGCTCGAAGAGGAAAGAATCGGGAAACGCAGTGGCGCTTCCGATCGCCCGTAAAAGTCAGGTTAGCACGCGCCTTCCGCTACTATAGGTCAGGGCGTGCGGATGTGGCGAAACTGGCAGACGCGCCAGACTTAGGATCTGGTTTCCGCAAGGAAGTGGAGGTTCAAGTCCTCTCATCCGCACCAGAGAATCAGCGGGCCGCGGCGGGCGCGAGTTCATCGGCGGTCGTGAATTTCACGTTGATATCCACGGGCACGGATGCGACCCGCGCGATCGTCGCGGCGACCGGCGGCCGGATGACGCCCAGCGTATCCAGCATCTTCTTCGCGCCGGCGTAATCGCCCGTGGCCTCGAGCATGAGCAGGTCGCGGACGAGGTCCCGCACCGCGCTTTTGACCTTTGTGAAATCGATGTCCCATGCGTTGTTGCGATAAACGAACGCGCCCTTGTCGGTCAGGTAGTTGAACTGCACGGCCATCCCCTTCGCGTGGGCTTCGGTGAGACCGAAGCGGAGCGTGCGGAAAGAGGACGCAAGGAACGTGGTGTAGAGCTTCGTCTCTTCCGGCTTCAGATAACCGCGATCGAAGAAGTGCTGCAGCATGTAGAGCCCGAGGACGTCGGCTTTGGCTTCTTCGATGGCGCTGTAGAGGTCCTTCAGTTCCTGGCGCGGGGTGGTCGGGCGGCCGTTGACGGTGATCTGGTGCGGCCCGATGCCGTGCGACATCTCGTGCGCGAGGATGTGGGTGAAAAAGGAATCGAAGTTCAGCGAAGCCTGCGCGGAGGCCGCGAGCACGGTCCTTGAGATCGGCTCGAGCGTCGTCTGGAACTTGGCTTCCTGGACGTTGCGCAGCATCACACGCTTCGAGCCGCGTTCGTGCACCACGCGCTCGTCGTTCGGCAGATTGTAAGCCGCGGTCTTGACGCCGTGATCGCCGTCGCCCGAAGCCAGCACCTGGTTGACGACGCGGATGGGCGCGAGCGCGCCGATCTTCGGATTCCGGTATTTCGCATCGATCGGCAGGCTGTTCTCGACTTCCTGCATGTGATCGCCGAAGAACTTCAGCCTGGCGGTTGCGGCGTCGTCGCGCAGATTGATGTAGGCCTCGAAGGCGGCTTTGTAGCCGAAGATTTCGTCGTTGTAGGTTTCGTAGGGCCCGATGGTGATGTCGAGAGGCGCGTCGAGATCCATCCAGGCGATATCGCTGGCGTAGTAGTCGTTCGAGAGGAACGCATCGGCGCGGAGTTCGAGGAAGTGTTTGAGAGTCGCGTTGTCGGTCGCCTTCGCGGCGTCGCGGAGGAGGGCGGCGAGCGCCGCGAGGTCCTGTTTATACGCCTCCGCATAGGGAACAGCGCGGAGTTTGCCATCGGCGCCGCGCGTGATCACCGAGAAGAAGCCTTCGGCGAGCGTGCGGGCGCCGGGCGACAGCGTCTTCGCCCAGGCTTCGAACTCGGCTTTGGTGATGTTCTGCGGATAGAAGTTTGCGCCTTCCGGTTTGCGCGGCGGGACTCCGGGCAGGAAAGCCTGATGGTCATCGAGATCGGACCACGGGCCTTTGTTGAGCTCGAAGTATTCGTAGCGGGCGCGGCCGAGCGGCGTCTGGTCGCGCCGGAGTTCGGCTTCCATCCCGGGATTGCCGCTCCAGATCTGCTGCAGGAAGAGATGGTTGATCAGCCGGCCGGCCTCGATGAGCCTGGCGAGCGCGGCCTTGTCGCCGGCGGAGAGCTTTGAGGTATCGACGCGCAGCGAGACCGGCGCGTAGCGGGCGGTCATTTTCTGCAAGTCGGCGAGCGTGACATCGGCGGCGGAAACGAGTGAGGACATAAGAATCGCGGCGAAGACCGGGAAGAATCGGCTCCTCATAAAGAACCAGATTAAACCTTGCCGGGTACGGGAACTATATCCGGGTGGATGCAGTGTAACGAGGCGTATCCCATGAAATAAAGTACGCTTGAGCTGCACATGTACTAAGGGGAACTGTGACCTACTTCACCCTCGCGCTGTTAATCAGTGCACTCCTGATGGTGGTCCCGACGGTCTGGTCGCTGCGCCGCTGGCATGCGCCCGGTGCGAGACCGTTTTTCATGCTCGGGCTTGCGGCCGCAGCATGGACACTGACGGAGGCCGGGGCGCAGATTGCCCAGACCGATGCATGGCAGATCTGGTTCGACAAGGTCAGCTACGTGGCGGCGTTCACTCCTCTCGCCGCGCTCCTGCTCGCGTTAGATTACCGCTCGCAGCTCGACCGGCTCAAGCCCATCCACTGGCTGGCGATGATCGGCATCCCGACGCTCACCCTGATCTTCGCCCTCACCAACGATACCCACCATCTGATCTGGACGCAGTACGGTTCGGTGCGCGTCAACGGCATCCGGTTCCTGAACGTGAAGTACGGCCCGTGGTTCTGGGTCTTCGAAGTCTACGCGACGGTTGCGGCGCTGGGCGGAACGGTTCTGCTGGCGCAGACGCTGTGGAGTTCCACGAAGCTGCAGCGCTCGCAATCGGCGCTGATCGCCGCGGGCATCTTCGTATCGTGGGTTGCGAATACGGCTTACACTTTCCGGATCGGACCGTGGCCGGGGCTCGATCTTTCGCCGATCGGCTGCGCCGTTTCGGCCGTGCTCTGCGTGCTGTCGCTGCATCGTTACGGTCTGTTCGACCTGATCCCGGTGGCTTACGACACGCTGGTGCAGGGCCTCGGCGACGCCGTGATTGTGGTCGATAACCAGAGGCGGCTGATTTATCTCAACTCATCGGCTGCCGGGGCTTTGCATCTGAGCGACAGGAACCTCGGCGAGATGTTCCGGCCGCCGTTTCTGACGCCGGACGGCCTGCCCTCCCGCAGTCTTTCGGCGCTCGAGCCCTGCGAGACGGTCAGCTGCCAGGTCGAGTGTAACGGCATGGTGCGCTATTTTGAGCTGTCGATTTCGCCGCTGATCCGGCAGGGATGGGGCGTGAAGGCGGGCGAGCGCGGGCGCGTGATTCTGCTGCACGACGTGACTTCGCGGCAGGTGCAGCAACTGGCGCTCGAACTCTCGCAGGATGAGCTGCGGCGATCGAATCAGTCCCTTTCGACGGTGAACAACGAACTCGCCGAGGCGGTTTCGCGCAGTGAAACGCTGGCGGCGGAAGCAGCGCGCGCGCAGGGTTTTCTCGAGCGCATTCTCACCGCCACGCCGAACATCGTTTATATCTACGACCTGAACGCCGGCCGCTGCGTGTACATGAACCAGGTGGTGGTTTCGGCGCTCGGATACATGCCCGAAAACATGATGCGAAGCAGCGCGTGGATGCGGCCGGGCATTCACCGGCGCGACAGGCAGACGCTGCGCAACCACCTCGCCATGTGCCGCACTCTCAGGGACGGCGATTTCCTCGATATCGAATACCGCGTGCGCCATGCCAACGGACAGTGGCGCTGGCTGCACAGCCGGCACTGCGTGTTCACCCGTGACGCAGCGGGAAACGTGACGCAGATCCTCGGGACGGCCGACGATATCACCACCCGCCGCTACAACGAATCCGTGGTGCGCGAGCAGGAAGAGCGCTGGCAGCTCGCTCTGCACGGCAACAGCGACGGGCTGTGGGACTGGGATATCGTGCGCGGCGTGACTTACCGTTCCACCGGCTGGCGGCGCATGCTGGGCTACGACGAAGACGACCGTGAGTGCTTCGCCGACTGGCGCACGCTCGCCCATCCGGAAGACATCCCGCGTGTGGAGTTCGAACTGCGCGAGCATCTCGACGGCAAGTCCGAACAGTTCGTCTGCGAATACCGGCTGCGCGCGAAAAACGGGGACTGGCGCTGGATGCTCGACCGCGGACGATCGATCCGCGACGAGCAGGGGCGCCCGCTGCGCATGGCCGGCTCCCAGACCGATATCACCGATCGCAAGCTTCTCGAACAGCGGCTCGTGACCGAGGCGCTGATGGACCCGCTCACCGGCCTGCCGAACCGCCGGCACCTGCTCGCTCAGCTCGATGAAGCATTCCGCAAGGCGCGCAGGGAATGCACTCCGTTCAGCGTCGCGGTGGGCGATATCGACCGCTTCAAGGCCATCAACGACACCTGCGGGCATGCCGCGGGCGACCGCGTTCTCACCGCATTTGCCGATATTCTCCGGCCCTGGCTGCGCCTCGGCGATTTCGCCGGGCGGCTGGGCGGCGACGAGTTCTGCGTCTTCTTCCCGCGCAGCACGGCTGCGAGCGCGCGCCGCGCGCTCGAACGCGTGCGGGAACAGTTCAGCGAAATGGTTTTCGATGAGCCCGGGCGCGTCCCCTTCTCCGTCAGCATTTCCTTCGGCGTGGCGGAGCTGACGCTCGAAACGGAAAGCGAGCGTCTGCTCGAGGCGGCTGACCGCGCGCTTTACCGCGCCAAACAGGAAGGGCGCAACCAGACGCTCGCGTCGATGCCCGCCACGCAGCTGCCGCGCGAAGCCATCAACTGAAGCCGGGTTTGCAATGTACCTGCGCCTATAGAGTCTGTGTGAGAACTCCGGTTCACGGCTATTCGGCTGCGAGCGTGGTCCGGAAAATCCGGTACAGACAACCTTTTTCGCGCCGTCCCGGCTCTCACGCAGAAGTTTTGTAACGCGAAAAAGGAGTCTGTCCCGGTTTTCCTCAGTGGCTA
>Ga0187771_10003128_pt1 | contig 11523 bp, 13 predicted proteins | sample 0116_SJ02_MP15_1_FD_133139 | JGI IMG/M metagenome (GOLD analysis project Ga0187771, IMG submission 133139) | Tropical peat soil microbial communities from peatlands in Department of Meta, Colombia - 0116_SJ02_MP15_10_MG | ecosystem: Environmental > Terrestrial > Soil > Wetlands > Peat | place... | reverse complement strand
TTTAATGCGTTTGTATTAGTCCAAACCCTACTGTGGCGGATCAGAAATCTTTTTCCTTTATTTGTCATTCCGGGCTTGACCCGGAATCCAGTATCTATGATCTGGATTCCGCCTTCGCGGGAATGACGGCCTCGGAAACAATTTAAAGAAGGGTTAGATTCACCAAACTAACAACCAGGGAAAACTTTAACTCTTCACTCATGACGCTTAACTTTTCTTTTTATCCACCCTTTTCTTAAGTACTTCACTGGCCAGGTTGATATTTCTCTGACCATAATCAGTGATGAAAACGGCCAATCCTTCGAGATCCTTCTCATCCTGATAGGTCGCCAATTTCAGCAACATGGGAAGGTTTACACCGGTGATCACTTCGATCTTCTTTTCCTCCAGAAAGGAAAGGCTAATATTGGATGGGGTGCCTCCATACATATCTGTCAGGATCAAGACGCCCTGTCCCTCATCCACCTTTCGGATGGCAGCGATAATCTTCTCCCGGATTTCCTCTGATCCTTCCTTTGGATCGATAGAAACGGACTGAAACTGCCTCAATTCTTCTCCCACCACCAATTCGGCGGCTGCGATGAGTTCCTCTCCCAAGTGGCAATGTGTGACCACGACAACTCCCACCATCTGTCCCTTCATCCCTTCTCCGCATCGCGGTGTCGAATAGACAGAAACGCTCCCCTTTTCGCCAATTCACTCTGCAGCATCTCCGCCAATTGGTTGACGATCACGATGGAGCGATGTCTTCCACCCGTGCATCCCACGGCAATGGTCAAATGGGTCCTTCTCTCCCTTTCATAGAGGGGAAGAAGAAATTGAATGAACTCTTGAACACGCCTCAAAAATTCTTTCGCCTCCTCCCACTGGAGGACATACTCAGCTACTCTGGGGTCGTCTCCGTTCAACCCTTTCAGGTTCTCCACGAAGTAGGGATTGGGTAAAAAACGAACATCCAATAAGAGGTCGGCTTCATAGGGAATCCCAAAACTGTATCCGAAGGAAAGAAGGGTAACCGTCATCTGAATTGAACTCGATCCTTCTTGGGCATACCGTTGAATTTTCTCTTTCAGTTGGTGAACATTGAAATGGGTTGTATCGATCACCTCATTGGCCATATCCCTAATCCCCTGAAGCAATGCCCTCTCCAAGCGGATCCCATCGCCAATGGACCCCCCCACGGCTAAAGGATGCTGGCGCCGAGTTTCGCTGAAACGCCTCATTAGAATGGGATCCGAGGACTCCAAAAAAAGGATCTCGATAGGAAAGCCTTCCCTCTGTAAATCTTGGATGATTCTTCGCGAGTCCTCTAAGAAACCCTTCTCCCCCTTTGGGTCATACGACGCAGCTCCCCGTATATCCTCCACAACAGCCACTTTGGAGATCTTTCCGCCTGATTGCTCGCAGAGCTCTATGAATTTGGGTATGAGAGGAATAGGGAGATTATCGACACAGTAGAAACCGATATCCTCTAAGGCTTTAATGGCCGTTGTCTTGCCAGATCCGGAAAGCCCACTAATAAGAATCACCCGGATGTTCTTCACTCCACCTCGCTCTCGACCTCAAGTTTGCCCTCCCCCTTCTCTTCTATCTTACGAAGGAGTTTTTTTTCAAACTCCAACGCCGAATCGTACCCCATCACTTTGAGGAGGTAATTACGGGCAGCTACTTCGATGATGGTCGTCAAATTACGAGCGGGCGTGACAGGGATTCTTAACATCGGCAGTTCAACGCCTAAGATCGGGTACTTTTCTTCTTCAAATCCTAAACGATCATACTCTCGGTTGTGATCCCATTCCACTAATTCCAGAACCAGCTCGATCTTCTTTCGCTCTCGTATGGCCTCCACACCAAAAAGGCTACGAATATTGATGATCCCCAACCCACGGATCTCCATATGGTGCTGGATGACTTCGAAGCCACTTCCAACCAGAGAAGAAGGCAACCGTTTTTGAATATGGACCATGTCATCCGCGACCAATCGGTGTCCCCGAAGGACGAGATCCAACGCACACTCACTTTTCCCGATCCCGCTCTTCCCCAAAATGAGAACACCCACCCCAAAGACGTCCAAGAGAACACCATGGATGCTACTGGTGGAAGCGAGCTTCTCTTCTAAGAATCTGGTGACCCGCTCAATGAAATCGAAGGATCTGAGGTTGGTGCGAAAGAGAGGAATTCCCTTTTCATCGGCTTCCTGAAGAAGGAGTTCAGGGATTTCTAAGTTCCGAGTGACGACCAAACAGGCTAACTCCAGGCTGCAAATCTGATGGATCACCCTTTCCTGTAGAGGAGCGTCGAGGGTGTTGAAGTAGGCGATTTCTGTATTGCCGATGATTTGAAGACGCTCTGGGTTGGTAAATTGGATGAATCCGGTCAACGCCAATCCCATTTTTTGAACTTGTGATTGAGTAATCCGTTTTCTCATTCCTTTTCGCCCAGCCATCAGAGTTAGGTCTAAATGGTATTCCTTGTCTTGCTCCAATTCCTGAACCAAGATGCTGTTCATGGATCAGTATTTCCCATCCTCCTCAGAGATGATTTGGAAAAGGTCCTTTTGGGATTGGGCTTCCATTAATCGCCTTTTGAAAGATGCATCTTTTAATAACGCAACAATACGACCGAGAAGTTTTAGGTTGTCCACTGCCGAATTTTCAGGTGCCATGACTAAAAAGAAGAGCTGGCTGGGTTTGCCATCGATCGAATCAAAATCCACCCCCTTCACGGACCGGCCAAATGAGATAAAGAATCGCTTCAACTTTTTCAATCGGCCATGGGGAATGGCAATGCCTTCCCCAATTCCAGTGGACCCCAGTTTTTCCCTATTAAGAAGCACCTGGAGCAACTCTTCTACAGAGGCCACCTGGCATGGCTTAACCAACACGCTGGACAACTCTTTCAGGACAGAGCCCTTATCAGCTCCCTGCAGTTCTGCGATCACCCACTCCTCTTCCAAATAGTCCAGAATTTTCACCCCTTAACCTCCAGCTGTTCTCCTATTTTGAGCGGGGCTCCACCCATTCGTAACCTCCGTCTTTACTGCGGTAAAGGGCATTCATCTGCCCGGAATCCGAATTGATAAAAAAGAAAAAATCTTGCCGCGAAAGACTCAGTTGGGCAACCGCTTCCTCGAGAGACATCGGTTTGGCAAGAGTCTGCTTCTTCGAAATGATGGAGGGCATCTCCGTCCCCTCTTGACCCGCCAGAGAATTCCCGCCACTTTGGAGAGCAACCTTCGAAGGCGTTGAGTTAGATCTCTTCCGTCTCACCTTTACCCGTCGTTCACGGATCTGGCGCTCCATCTTATCCACCATTTGATCGACGGCGGCATAGAGATCGCTATTCCTCCCCTGGCTGTTGAGCGTCATCCCGTTCCCGATAATGGTAATCTCCGCAATGTGCCTGAATTTCTCAACCGAAAGAACGACATGAACCTCCCTGAGACTCTCGATATATTTTTGTAACCTTTGCACCTTTTCCTTTACATAGCCCTTCACCCCTTCATCCGCTTCCATATGCCGGAACGTCACTGCGATCTGCATGGATCAACTCCTCATACTCGTCCTGGTAAATGTAATAGGTTAAATGTTCCATCATCATTTTTCAAAGCGTATTAAAACATCTTCCTCCGCTCATTAGAAGAAAGGATCCTCATCAGTTCCCGATATTTTGAAACTGTCCTCCGTGCAATATGGATGTTCATCCCCTTCAGAATCTGAACTAGTTTCTCATCGCTGTAAGGTTTCCTCGGATCTTCCTTCGTAATAATCTCCCGGACGAGATTCTTTACGCTTTCCGAAGCCAAGGTCTCCCCCTGCATCGATGTAATCCCTGCATTGAAAAAGAATTTCAGCTCATAAATTCCCTGAGGGGTATGCATATATTTGTTGTGGGTGACGCGACTGATCGTGGACTCGTGCATCTGGATATCTTCGGCCACATCGCGCAGTACAAGGGGTTTAAGAAACTGAATCCCGTTATCCAAAAAGTCCTTTTGAAATTTGACGATGCTCTTGGCCACCTTGTAAATCGTCCTTTGGCGTTGATGGATGCTTCGGATCAGCCAAAGGGCTGATCGAAGTTTTTCTTGAATATATTTCCGGTCCCCCTCGAGAGCGAAGCGGTTGTCGCTGAGGACACTCCGATAAAAAGGATTCACCTTTATTCTCGGAATACTTTCGTCGTTAAGATAGACTAAATACTCCCCCTCCATTTTGTAGACATAGACATCGGGAATAATCTCTTGGGTCACTTCCCCTCCGAAGGCCTTCCCTGGTTTGGGATCCAACTTAGAGATGAGGCAGGCAGCACGATTCACCCGTTCGAGGGAGACCCCCAGTCGTTTGGCGATCGCTGGGTAATTTCGGTTCTTCAAAAGGGAAAGATGTTCGGAAATGACCTTCTCAGCAAGGGGATCCCTAACTCCCATCTGTCCAAGTTGAGTGAGAAGGCATTCTTTCAAATCCCTCGCGGCCACCCCGACCGGGTCGAACTGCTGTATCCTCCGGAGGGTCCCCTCCACCACCTCCATGGAGAGATTAGTTTCTGAACAGATATCTTCCAAGGCTATCTTTAAATATCCATCTTCATCGAGATTACCAATAATCAATATCCCTGCCTTTTGTTCTTCCTCTGTGAAATGGGAAAGTTGGAGCTGCCAGTTGAGGTGGTCGGAAAGAGTTGTTCTCTTGGTGAGGAAATTTTCAAAAGAGGGCCTTTCCTCTCCATCCTCTCGCCGCGGCCTCTGAAATGGAGTGAGGTTGTAGTTCTCCAGATAGCTCTCCCAATCAAATTCTTCAGCACCCTCCCCTTCTCCCTTCACTTCAATGGTGTGCTCACTATCAAGTGACGACTCTTCCTGATCTTCTTCGCTTACAGATCTCTCAGCCTCTACAGACTCCTTCGTGTCTTCATCCTCTTCAAGAAGAGGGTTCTCCTTCATCTCCTGACTGATCAGGTCTACCAATTCCAGACGTGTCAATTGGAGAAGCCTGATCGCCTGTTGGAGCTGAGGAGTGATCACCAACTGCTGAATGAGCTTGGGTGCCTGTTTGATTTCTAAGGCCATCTCAATCCCACAAACTTCCTTGTACGGGGGGGATCACATCCTTTTCTTGATCCTTTTTGTTCTGACGCCCCTCTGCCAATTCAAATCCATCCCCTAAATAGATTTTCCTCGCCTTCTGGCTCCGAGCAATTTTCTCAGGAGTCCCTTCTTCCAAAATGCGTCCCTCATTGAGGATATACGCCTGATCACACACTCCCAATGTTTCTCGGACGTTATGATCTGTAATTATAATTCCAATCCCTTTTGATTTCAATTGACGAACAATGGTCTGGATATCCGATACCGCAAGGGGATCAATCCCAGCGAAGGGTTCGTCCAAAAGGATAAAGGAAGGGGAGAGTACCAAGGCTCGTGTAATCTCCACACGCCTCCGTTCCCCTCCGGATAGGCTATAAGCCTTCTGATTTCGAAGTGAAGAGAGGCTGAGTTCACTCAAAAGCCCCTCCAGTCGATCCTTCTTTTCCCTTCCGGAGATGGGGAGGGTCTCTAAAATCGCCAGCAAGTTCTCTTCAACGGTCAATTTCCTGAATACAGAGGGCTCCTGAGGAAGGTATCCAATTCCCTTCCGGGCTCGCAAATACATAGGAAGGGATGTGATCTCCTCGTCATTCAGGTACATCTTTCCTCCATTGGGTTGGAGCAGTCCGACGATCATATAGAAGATAGTGGTCTTTCCCGCACCGTTGGGTCCCAACAAACCTACCACTTCCCCTCCTCGGATCTCGATGTTGACCCTATCCACTACCTTCTTATGCCGAAAGGATTTTGTCAGATTCTCACATAGAAGATGTGACATTTTATATCACCAATATGAATTAAGACTTTTTTGTTTGAAGATATTAGTCTTTTAGCCTAATGGTCTAATAGTCATTGACTAAGAGACTATTCGACGATGCGACTAATGACTTTTGACCCCGAACTCCTCACTATTTCTTTCCTTCTTCTTTCGGCGGGGACGTGATGCTCGTACTGACCCGCCTCCCTTTTCCTCCTTCCACAATGCTCCGTTCCTGATCGACGTAGTAGATCACTCGCTCGCCCCTAATCACATTCTCGCCTTCACGGACTACTGCTTCCCCATCTAAAATGACTTTACTCTCATCCTGACGGAAGGTAGCCTTTTGGCCAGTTGCCCTGCGATCCAATTGGACGATCTTCACATTGCCGACAGCCATAACCTCTTTTATCTTCTTTGTGTCTGGGTCGTATGTAATGACGAGCGTATGGGCATAAAGGGTGATGTCTTCCTGTTTCGCAATGACATTCCCCTTAAAGGTAATGGTGTTCTGTTTCTGGTTCGCCTCGACCGTATCAGAGAGGATATCGATGGGGGCATTGCTGGCGGCAAATCCGAATCCGTTATCTGCCTTAAGCCCTTTTCCTTCAGGTTTGCCAGCCCCTTTCCTCTCCTGAGCCTCCCCGTACAGGAAAAAGAAGAAAAGAGAGATGACAATGGCGAGAAGGACAATCCCCTTGCTCCGATTCATCCCCTTCTTCCCCCTCTCCATTGCGTCTTTACTTCGCTGAGGACCTTAAAAATTTTTCCTTCCATATCCACCATCATGCCTTTACCCACTAGCCGGATCTCGTCTCCCTCGATCTCCACGGCATCGGGACTAGTTACTTTCTTCATCGAATGATCATAGGACACGGATTGGGTTCTCAGGCGATATCCATCGCTCGAGGTGAGCATCACATCGCCCACCAACTCTATGTTTTTCGAAGTCTGATAGAACTTTCCTTTCTTTCCAGAAACGACGAAGCGCCGTCCATCTTCTGAATAGAAAGTCACCTTCACATCTTCCAAAATCATAAGATTCTGATCTTGATACTGCTGGATCTGCCTCGCCTCCAATTCCCAAGTCCTTCGACCGTGGTTATCCTCTACAAGCTGAATCTTTTCCAGGCGCATATCTGCACCCTCTGTCGAAATTTTAGGAAGCCTCTCTTTATTCTCCGAAGCCCTTTTCTCTTGGAGCTTCACCCAGAGGCTGCCGAGGACGAGGCCGCCGATCAATACGATGGAAATCAAAAGGGCAATCTTAATTTTTCTCATAACAAAACCGGAATAGTGGAATATCGGGTTTATCTTTCGGTCCTCTTACAGAAGTTATATTTTGATCATCGTGCCACCATTCCAACATTCCATTCCCCCGTCGAATTAGACGACTCCAGCCTTCAAGAGATCGTGAAGGTGGATGATCCCGACCGGCACTTTATCCCCAGCGTTATTGAAAACGAAAAGAGAGGTGATCGAATACTCCTCCATCCTTTGAACGGCTTCGGCTGCCAGGCCATCCTTTTCGATCCATTTCGGGTTTCTGGTCATCACTTCATAGGCTGTCCGGTTAAGGAGATCACCAAACTTTTCTAAAGCACGTCTCAGGTCTCCGTCTGTGATCACGCCAACCAGATATCCTTCTCCGTTGCAGACCCCTGTCACACCCAATCTTTTCGAGGTGATCTCAAAGATCGCTTCCTTCATCAAGGCCTTCTCCGACACCATAGGAAATGCCTTCCCAACATGCATCAAGTCTTCCACTTTGAGGAGGAGTCTCTTCCCCAACGTTCCTCCGGGATGGAGAAGGGCAAAATCTTTTTCGTTGAATCCTCTCTTTTCCATCAGGGCAACAGCCAAGGCATCCCCCAGAGCAAGGGTCGTGGTTGTACTCGCTGTCGGAGCCAAACCCAAGGGGCATGCCTCTTCCTTTACACGGATATCGAGATTTACATCCCCTGCTTTTGCGAGCGTGGATTTCAAATTTCCAGTGAGCGTGATCAACCGATTTCCGTATCGTTTGATGAGGGGTAGAACCTCGAGAAGCTCTTGGGTCTCCCCACTATTAGAGATTGCCATGACGACGTCATTCTTGGCTAACATCCCGAAATCCCCATTTACCCCTTCTGCCGGGTGAAGGAAAAAGGCTGGAGTCCCTGTGCTGGCGAATGTAGAGGCAATCTTTCTGCCGACCAGCCCCGATTTTCCCATGCCCATGAGAACAACTCTTCCTTTACAACGATAGAGCAATTCCACAGCTCGCGAAAAATTTTCATCTATCCGTTCTGCAAGCTCGAGGATCGAATTAGCCTCTACCCTTAATACCCGCTTTGCCTCTTCAACCACGTTCACTTCAAGTGGTCTCCTCTCAAATCGATTCATATGATTCATCGGTATTTAGATTTTTCTCCTTCTCCTTTTGCCCTTCACCTTGAATCCTGCGCCTTCTCTCAGAGAAGCCTTGATAAACTCCCTGAAAAGGGGATGGGGTTCCATGGGTTTCGATCTAAATTCCGGATGGAATTGGCATCCGAGAAACCAGGGGTGACCGTTCAGTTCGATTATTTCTACCAGCCCCTTATCGGGAGAGACTCCACTGAATACCATCCCTGTCTTTCCCAAAAGATCTGAGTAGGCATTATTAAATTCATAACGGTGCCGATGCCGCTCGGAGATCAACTTCTTATTGTAAGCCTCCAGGGCCAAGCTTTCCTCTTCAAGCCGGCACGGGTAAAGTCCCAACCTCATCGTGCCACCCTTGGCAGTGTCATGCGTCCGTTTCTGAATCATCTGATCCCGATCCATCCATTCTTCCAAGAGATAGATCACCGGATGGGGGGTATGAGGATCGAACTCAGAGCTATTCGCCCCTTTCAAACTAGCGCAATGCCTTGCAATTTCAATCACCGCACACTGCATTCCCAGACAGATTCCAAAATATGGAATTCGCTTCTCCCTGGCATACTGGATGGCCTTGATCTTGCCTTCGATCCCCCTTGTACCGAACCCTCCGGGTACGAGGATGCCATTTGCCTCTTTGAGGAGAATTTCTGGCCCTTCCTTATCGACTTGCTCCGAATCGATATACCTTAACTTCACCCTGGCATCATTGGCAATGCCCCCATGGATCAAGGCCTCTGTCAAACTCTTGTAGGATTCGACCAGGCTGACATATTTCCCCACCACAGCGATCGTGGTCTCCAAACGGGGGTGTTTTATCTTTTTGACGATGCGCTCCCAACCCTTTAAGTTCGGTCGACCCGTCCAAATATTCAGCTTCTCAACAATCTTCTCATCCAGCCCTTCCTGATGAAAAACGATGGGCACTTCATAAGCGGTCTCCACATTCTTTGCCGTGATCACCGCATCCTTATCTACATTGCAGAAGAGGGCGATTTTTGATTTGATCTCGGGTGAAAGAAATCGGTCAGTCCGGCAGAGAAGGATATCGGGCTGGATTCCAATTTCTCGGAGTTCCTTGACGCTATGTTGAGTCGGTTTGGTCTTAAGCTCTCCAGCTGTCTCAATGTAAGGAACCAGAGTGAGATGGATATAAAGCGTATTCTCCCTGCCCATATCTCCTCGGATTTGACGGATCGCCTCTAAAAAAGGGAGGCTTTCTATGTCGCCCACTGTCCCACCGACCTCGACGATGACGATGTCCACATCTTGGGCGAGGTCGAAGATTTTCAACTTGATCTCATCCGTGACATGAGGGATCACCTGGACGGTGCTGCCCAGATAATCTCCCCTTCTCTCCTTGGAGATAACGGAATCGTAGATCTGTCCAGTGGTAAAGTTATTTCTCTTCGATGTCTTCACATTGGTGTAACGTTCATAGTGCCCTAAATCGAGATCTGCCTCGGCCCCATCATCGGCAACATAGACTTCACCGTGTTGGAAAGGGTTCATCGTTCCGGGATCTACATTAATGTAAGGATCGAATTTGAGAAAAGTGACCTTCAATCCTCTTGATTCAAGGAGAGCCCCAATCGACGAAGAGGCTAATCCTTTTCCCAAAGAGGAGACGACACCCCCTGTAACAAAAATATATTTCGTCCTTGCATTGGCCAAGAGATTCCTCCTTCTCCCTCAAACGGCAGAATGAGGGTTTAAGAACCTTTCAATCAGGTCAAATCCCCTCTCGATAAAGATTCCACTCTGCCTCGCAGAAACCTCATCAAATGCCTCTGCATAACCACCCTTCTCACCCTTTTCATTGGAGTAGATGACGTAGGGGACGGGGTCAGCTGTGTGTGTTCTGGCAGAGAGTGGAGTGGGATGGTCCGGCAGAACCATCACCTTATACCTTTTAAAAACGCTCATCCCTTTCAAAATTGTTCCGACGATCTTCTCGTCAAAAGCCTCTATAGCTTCGATCTTCAATGCGAGTTCTCCCATATGGCCAGCTTCGTCAGGAGCCTCCACATGGACATAGACGAAGTTCTTCTCCTTTAAGCCTTTAAGCGCATATTGAGCCTTTCCATCATAATTGGTGTCGAAGTACCCCGTGGCCCCAGGTACCTCCAGAACCTCCAACCCCGCAAGGATCCCAATCCCTTTAAGAAGGTGGACGGCTGAGATCACATATCCTTCAATCCCGAATCGCTCCTTTAGAGTCACCATTTGAGGCGATCTGCCTTGCCCCCAGAGCCAGATGGAGTTCGCCAGCCTAAGTCCTTTCGTCTTTCGTGCAAGATTCACTGGATGATCTTGAAGAATCCTCTGTGACTCGGTCATCAATCTGAGAATCTGTTCCACCCCGCCCTTTTTAGAGTTTTCCAATGCTGAAGCCTCATCAACTTTGGGGAGGAAAGCGGTTATCTCTTTACCCAGTATATCATGAGGAGGCGTGAGCTCAAGTTTTTCCAGATTTGAGAATTTCGAAGCCCCGTCCTTCATTACCATCAAATGCCGGTAACTCACGCCTGGATAGAATCGAATGTCACTCGTGCCTATCTCTCTATCCAAATCAGATAGGATAGCTCTTGCCTCATCGTCTGCGATGTGTCCGGCAGCGAAATCATCCATAAACATTTTGTTCTCAAGAATTTTTAGAGTGACCAGGTTACATCGAAATGCAATGTCCTCGGAGTGCAATTTCACTCCAAGGCTGGCTGCTTCCAAAGGACCTCTTCCAGTATAATAATGGATGGGATCGTAGCCAAAGATCGAGAGATTTGCGATTTCACTTCCTGGATTGAAACCATCAGGAATTGTCCTGACCAAACCGACCTCTCCGCACTTTGCCATCCAGTCCATATGAGGCGTTCTCGCCACCATCAATGGGGTCCTCCCTTTAAGACCTTCAACTGGATAATCTGCCATCCCATCTCCAACGAGGATCACATATTTTATTTCCTCAGGCATTTCTCTCCATCCTTAACAGCTAAATATCCTAAAACTTTAAAAAAGTCAATGAAAATCGAAAATTGGAAGCAAAAGATATGCCAATCTTAACGGTATGAAGAGGAAAGAAGGAAAGAACCTCTATTTTCTGGACATTACCTTCGGAAAAACTATGCTTTTAATGTAATTCACCACCCGTTCTGCCTCCTCGCGGACCTCCTTTTTCTGGCTATCATATGTAAACTTTGAGCTTTCTCTCAATGTTTTCTCATAAACTCCTATTTTCGCTGCCGCTGCACAAAAAGATTCGGGAAGTTCGTCTTTTAAC
>Ga0187771_10003127_pt1 | contig 11524 bp, 13 predicted proteins | sample 0116_SJ02_MP15_1_FD_133139 | JGI IMG/M metagenome (GOLD analysis project Ga0187771, IMG submission 133139) | Tropical peat soil microbial communities from peatlands in Department of Meta, Colombia - 0116_SJ02_MP15_10_MG | ecosystem: Environmental > Terrestrial > Soil > Wetlands > Peat | place... | reverse complement strand
TTGTCATAGCTCGAACCGCCAATCTGCAGGGCCTGAAAATCTACTTCGACTGCGGCGATCAAGACGACTACGGCTTCGATGCGGGCGCCTCTTCGCTTGACAAAGTACTTACCTCAAGGCACATCCCGCACGAGTATCATCTCTATCCCGGTCGCCACGATCCTGCGTACTTCGGCGAGCATTTACCCGCTTCACTTGTGTTCGCCTCGCGGGCATTCTCCAAGTAGCGCAGGGGGCCGCGTTCCGGTGTAAAATGCGAGGCGTTTCGCATGTGACCAGAGAGGAGCTTTATCATGCGCCGATTTCTTTCGCTGTTTGTCTTGCTGTTGTGCTCTTTTTCCGTGGGCACCCTTGCGCAAGAAAAACCGCCGGCAACGCCCACGACTCCCACTTCCGGTGCCCGGCTGGAATTTCTCGATGAAGTCTCCTATTACGAGCAACGCTTCCTCCGTCTAGCCGACGCGATCCCCGCGGAAAAATACGGTTGGAGGCCCGGTGAAGGCGTGCGCTCGATCGGAGAAGTGTACATGCACGTTGTGGCCGCCAATTATGGATTTGCGCGGATGCTGGGAACTCCGGCTCCAGCGGGGGTAGATCCCAAAACGATGATGGCTTCCGCAGGCGACAAAGCCAAAGTCATCCAAGCGCTCAAGGACTCGTTTGCCCATTTTCGCAGCGCTGTCCTGGCAATCAAGGACTCCGAACTCGAAAAAGAGATCAAAACGCCGCGCGGGCAGACAACCATCCGCGGCTCTTTCTTCCTGATCTCTGGTCACTACGGCGAGCACCTCGGCCAGTCGATCGCCTACGCGCGCTCCGTTGGCATTGTTCCTCCGTGGACCGAAGAGCGCCAGAAGCAGGAAGCGGAGAAACCCAAGCAGTGATTCTGCGGGATTCGTTTTTCGTGGCTGGTCTTCAACCTGCCTCGGTGAAATTGCCCCTCGGTTGAGCCTTTATGGAGAAAGTAACGGGCATTGGCGGATTTTTCTTTCGCGCGCGATCCAAAGGCGCTGGCCCAGTGGTACCTCCAGCACCTGGGCGTGGACCCTGTGCCAGAGAACTACGACCAGTCTCCCTGGCAGCAACAAGCTGGCCCCACTGCGTATGCGCCATTCCCTGAGGACACGGGGTACTTTGGAGACCCGCGCAAGCAATGGATCATCAATTTTCGCGTGGCGAACCTGGAAGCTATGGTTGTGCAATTGCGGGCTGCGGGAATTTCCGTAGAAATCGACCCAGAACTCTATCCCAATGGCCGGTTCGCCCGAATTCATGATCCTGAAGGCAACGCCATTGAACTTTGGCAACCGGCCGGCCGCGACGGTGCTAGATCTTCCTAGCAGCGGCCTGCATCCCTGTCCAGTCGCTGAGAGCAGAACAGTACATTTCCAACAAGTTGGTCAAATCGATCTCCACGCTCCAAAGTCGTTATGGATGTTGAAGCAGAACCCTCGCGGCAACTCTCTGCTATCATTCCTCGCCTGCGGGGAACGGAGGGCGAATGGGCTTCGCGCAACGGCTCGAGGAGGTACGTGGCGGTTTTGAACGGTCGTTCTGGGTCGCCAACATCAGTGAGATCTTCGAGCGGCTGGCGTACTACGGCTCATTCGCGTCGCTGGCAAACTACTTGCGCGAAACGCTGAATTTTCCCACCGAACAAACAGGAACACTGACGGGCATTTTCGGTGGGATGGTGTGGTTCCTGGCGATTTTCGGGGGAGCAGTGGCGGACCGCCTGGGATTCCGTCGGGCCCTATCTCTTGCCTATCTAATTCTCACAGTGGCGTATTTCCTGCTTGGTTCCATCAGTGCTTCGTGGCTCGCCCCGGTACGCAATGCCGTTTCGCTCGAACTTTTCGTGGGATTCGTCCTCATTCTGCCCGCGCTCGGCATTTCGCTGGTGAAGCCAAGCGTCGTAGGCACCACGGCGCGCGCCTCGAAAGAGAATGTCCGTTCGCTCGGCTATTCGATCTACTACACCATGGTGAACATTGGCGGCGCCTCTGGACCGCTTGCGGCATCCTTTGCGCATAGACATCTCGGCGCTGGCAAGATTTTTCTAGTGGCTGCGTTTGTCGTTGGATTGATGATGATCGGCGTGCTTCTGTTCTTCCGCCAACCGAAGCGGGCGAGCGAGGCCCCAATCCCCACCGTGGGCGATACCATCCGGAATTTTCTCACTGTGCTGCGGAATCCGAAGTTCATGGCATTCCTGTTGATCTTCACGGGTTACTGGATCGTTTTCTGGCAACAGTGGATTGTCATGCCCGTCTATCTACACAAGTATGTCGATCCCAACCTGGATGTGGAATTGGTTCTGGTGACGGACGGAATCGTGGTTATCACCTGCACGATCCTGGTGAATTATCTCACCCGAAAAGTACCGGCCTTTCGCGCCATCATTCTGGGCACGTTGATTACCGGCCTATCGTGGCTCGTGCTGGCGCTTCATCCATCGATGTGGGGCGCAGTGGCCGCGATTTTTGTCCTTGCCATCGGGGAAATCGTGCATCAACCGCGCTACTACGAATACATCTCGCGGCTTGCGCCTCCGGGGCAACAGGGAACGTACATGGGCTTCGCGTTTCTGCCCCTGGGGATTGGCTCTCTGATCGGCGGATGGTTCGGCGGGAGAGTATTGCACTTCTTTGGCGAAGTGCAAGGCCGGCCCGAGCGGGCCTGGTATGTGATTACTGGAGTCGGCGTGATGACCGCTCTGTTGCTATTCGTCTATGACCGGATTGTGAAGCCACAAAGAGAAGAATCGAGGAGTAGTTAGAACGGCTGAAGAAAACTCAGTTCACCATGCGGCGAAGCGATTCCAGGGCTTGCCGCGCCAGGGAATAGCGTGGCTCAACGGATAGTGCTTCCTGAAAACAACGTATCGCCTGTCCGTACATTTCCTTGCCAAGGTAGGCCCGTCCAAGGTTGTAGTGCGGAAAGTGGCGCGGCTCGTACCGGCGGGCTTCGATGGCCTGTTGCAGCCATGGGATAGCTTCATCGAACTGGCCGAGTTCGATCATGTACGCACCAATATCGTTGTAGGGATTGCCAAAATCCGGGTCCAACTCGATCGCGCGCTTACATTCTGCAATGGCATCCAGTATTTTGCCTTGAAAATGATAAGTCCAACCCAAGAACGTGTGAGCCTCTGCCGTTGGATGGAGTTCGAGAGAATGCTGGTAGAGCTCAACAGCACGTTCGTAATCGCCCTCCATCTGCGCTTGATAGGCGTCTTGCAACATTTCCCACGCGCGAGTCAGGGTCTCCTGATTCATAGAGCCATTGTGACGGGTAAAAGTGAGGAAGGTCAAAGGTACGAAGGTTCTAGCTGCGCAAAAGCGCAACCTGTCCCTTCTGACGGGGCCGAGTGGAAATTAGGGCAGAGAACAGAGACAATAAAGAAACTAAAAGCAAGTAGTTGCGGAGAGAATGGGGGAAACGTGAATCGTTTTTTCAACGGTGTCGGCGTGGTGTTGATCTGCGGTGCACTGGCTGGTGCAGGCACACTTTTGGCGCAGGGATCCACCAAAAAGTCGGGTGGTGCCAACGTGGCTGCCGTCGGTCGTGGCAAATCGCTATTTCAGCAAAAATGCTCTATCTGCCACTACGACAATAGCGACCAGAAAAAAATCGGGCCGGGCCTGAAGGGCATTTCCAAACGCGGCACCTTCAGCGTCAATGGCAACAAGATCAACGATGAAAGCCTCAAAACCTGGATCGAGAACGGTGACCAGTTGATGCCGCCATTCAAGGATGTGCTTGAGCCCGCGCAGATTAAAGACGTGGTCGCCTACGTAAAAACTCTGTAGCCAATAGGACCCGCCCTGCCCACGTTCAATCCCACACGTAGGGGAATCACAAAATCACGAGAAACCCCCGGAAACCTGACCAGCTAGTCAGGCGGCCGGGGGTTCTCAATTTCGGATTCTCCCAAGCGGGAGAAAGAGCTACTTCAGAACAGCGTCCTTCAGGACCTTGGCGGGACGGAGACGGACAACGGTCTTCGCCTTGATCTTGATCTGTTCCCCGGTCTGGGGATTGCGCCCGATGCGCGCCTTGCGATGAGCTTTCACGACGCGGCCGATGCCGGGAATGACGAATTTGCCGGCACCGCCCTTGGCTTCCTTAACAGCGAGCTTGTGAAGTTCTTCGAAGAACTGAGCGACAGTCTTCTTTGCTGTGCCGACCTTCTCGGCGATGTGCGCAACGATTTTGGTCTTGCTCATTGGCTTGGCTGCCATTTAGTCTGCTTATCCTCCTGAAATGTCTCTCCACCCCGAACGAATCGAGGTCGGCTCCGAGTGAGAAAACCCCTGTTTTTGCCTAATAAAACCCGGGCCGCTTGGGACTATAGCGAACGCAACAGGAGAACGCAAGTGCGAAACCCCTAAAATGAAGGGAAAAATGCGATTTTTTTCAGGGGATGTGCAAAACGTTCAGGTTTTACGCGGATTGCCGACACCGTGGGCAGGCTTGCTGAACGCATCAGGCGTGCTATCCTTCATGCTTTCAAATGCATCAAGGAGAGGGCCTAATGAATTCGTTTTGGAACGGGCGCGACTTCGAACGTGAAATTTCTGCCATTACGAAGGCGGCGCGCCGGCCCGTGGCAGTGACGTTTTTGGATGGCCCACCGGCCAACGTTCAGAAATTTGCCGGTACGGAGCCCTCCGGCTGCAGCTTCTGGCGCCTGGCCGCGGAGGGGCGCACTTTCTACACCGTGCCGGAAAACCATTTTAATTGTGCTGTGGGTGCCTACACCCACAATATTACGCTCTCGCCTCAGCGTGAAAAGGAAACCGAGCAAACCCTCAAGATGATGTTTGATTTGGGCTACGTGAAACCCGAAGAGGTGCCGCAGATCCCTAGACTGGCGAAATCGCCGAAAGCAATTCTCTACGCTCCACTGGGAGAGGCAGCGGCGGCACCGGACATCGTGCTTTTCGCGGTCAGGCCGGCGGGGGCAATGCTACTGCACGAAGCGGCAAGCCGGGCGGGTGTCGGGAACGGCGCACCGGCACTCGGCAGGCCGACCTGCATGGCCCTGCCCGCCTCGCTGCAACATGGCGCCATCACTAGCTTGGGATGCATTGGAAATCGTGTGTACACCGGACTCGGCGAGGACGAGATGTACGTGGTATTGCGCGGTAAGGATCTCCCGGCTGTCGCAGAGGCCTTGAAAACGATTGGAAATGCCAATGCGGCGCTGCGGGATTACGCCAAGGGCAGGCGGGAGCAACGTGCTACTGGCTGAGAAATTTGACGTTCGATAACGGATAGAAGCGATTTGCCCTGGGTGCGGACAATTCACTTTGCTGGATATACCAAGCGGGGTGAAGAAATGAACTCATTTCAAGTAGTAGCGATTCCCACTAAGGTCGCAGAATCGGTTCGCAAGACAGGGAAGGCTCCACAGTACGGGTTTCCAGCGCACACGGAAGTAGCGGCCGGGCGAGCACCCTGCCGTCATTGCTTGCAGCTCATCCGGATGAAGGAAGAGAAGCTTATCCTTTTCACCTACGACCCATTCCAAGACCTGGGAGTTCCACCGCTGCCCGGACCGATCTACATCCATGCGGCACCGTGCAAAAGGCATGTTGGGGCCAACTCCATTCCGGAAGAGTATCGTGGACGGCAGCTCACATTTGCCGCTTACGGAGAGGACCGCCAATTGTTGAAAGAGGTACGTCTGTCAACTGGCAATGAGGACGAAGAAGCACAAAGACTCTTCGCGAGCCCGGCGGTCAAGTACATCCATGTAAGGAGCACGGAAGCGGGTTGTTATCTGTTCCGGCTGGATCGGACGCAAAAAGCCTAGCAGGACACGGAAAGTCCGTGCCTCAAAATGGAGAGGCCCAGTCAGAGCGTGGCGAGGTCCTCGTAAAGGTGGGCGATCGCCTTGATTCCGCCGTAGTAATTCTCGAGTGATAAGTGCTCATCGGGCGCGTGCGCGTTTTCATCCGGCAGCCCAAACCCAATTAGGACGCATGGAACCTTAAACGTATCGTGCATCTGGGTCACAAAAGGGATTGAGCCTCCTTCGCGAATGAATACAGCCTTCTTCCCAAACCCTTTCTGCAGTGCCGTCTGGGCGGTGTGAAAAATGGCGTCATGAAATGCCGCGACCCACGGTTTGCCGGTGCTCAGAATTTCAAATTTGCAGTGCACCGTCTTGGGAAGAAGTTTGCGAATGTGCTGCTCGACGAGCTTCGCGATTTTCTTGGGATTCTGATTCGGAACCAGACGCGTCGAGAATTTCGCATATGCCCTGGAGGGAATGACGGTCTTGGCCCCTTCACCCTGATATCCCCCCCAGATTCCGTTTAGCTCCAACGTGGGACGGATCCAAAGTCGCTCCACAGTGGTGAATCCCTTTTCGCCAAAGTATCCGCGCGCCCCCACCGCTCGTTCGAAATCCTTCCTCTTCCACGGCAATGAATTCAGCGCCTTGCGCTCCTCAGCGGGGACGGTGGCAACATCCTCATAGAAACCGGGGACGGTCACGCGAAAATTCCTGTCATGCAGCTTGGCGAACAGCTCCGTAAGAACCGTCAGTGGGTTGGGGACAGCGCCGCCATAAACGCCTGAATGCAGGTCACGCGCAGGCCCAATGAGTTCAATCTGGTAATAGTTCAGACCGCGCAACCCGTACGTGATGGAAGGAACTCCTTTGCCCAGCATGGCGGTGTCCGAAACGATCAGAGCATCGGCCTTCAGTTTTTCCTTGCTCTTCTGGACGTAGTCCCAAAGGCTGACGCTGCCGACTTCTTCTTCGCCTTCGATCAAGACCTTGATATTTATTGGGAATTTGCCGTTGAGCTGATGGAGGCACTCGAGAGCCTTGAGATGAATGTGGACCTGGCCCTTATCGTCACACGTGCCACGCCCGTATATATTCCCGTTCCGCGCCTGCGGTTCAAACGCAGGTGAGGTCCAAAGCCCCAGAGGTTCTGGAGGTTGCACGTCGTAGTGGCCATAGAAAAGAACCGTCGGCTTGCCGGGCGCTTCAAGAGATTCGGCGTAAACCAGCGGATGAAGTTTGGTGGGAACGATTTCCACGGTTTTGAAACCAGCGGAACCAAGATGATCGGCGACCCACCTGGCGGCGCGCTCAATGTCCGGCTTATGCTCGCTCTTGGCGCTCACCGAGGGGATGCGTAGAAATTCACAAAGCTCCGCCAGGTGTTGTTCGCGACGACCTTCGATAAATTCAGTAAGGTTCATATGAGGCCCCCAGGCACAATGATTCGGGTCCGTTAGAACTGACCATTAATAATTTCTTAGAAATCGCGGCGGCGGAATGTCTGTCGAGCATAGCTTACTGCCGTGGCCGCTTTTTTTATTTTACGGCCAGCCAGAACGGCGCACAAGTTGCGTTGTGCGAAAAAACCAGCTTGCCCCGTCAGGAACACCTGTCCGAAAGGGCAATTGACCGGTTTTGCCATCGACCCCATGATGAGCCCATGAGCGAAGTCCTCCAGGCAGGGACCCGTCGCAGCCAGCGCATCTTCCACAAGATGCGGTTACAGGCGCTTGGACGCAGTCATGAAGGCCGCAAGTTTCGCGAGATCTGCGAAACTCTTGTGGTCAGCGCCTACGGCGGTCTTCTGGTCCTACGCCACGAAGTCAACAACGGCGAAATGCTCGTTCTGGTAAATCCGGAAACCCAGGAAGAGCAGGAATGCCGAATCGTCTATCTCGGGGAAAGCGGTGACCGAGGCATGCGCGTCGGTGTGGAATTCCTGACCCCGGCCCCGCATTTCTGGGGCATAGACTTTGAGGCGGGACTGGTTACCCGTAAGGGAAGCTCTGGCACCGCGCATTAAGCTTCGATCCTAATCTGTCGTTCTCCCTTATTTCTCTCCGTATTGACAATGCGGCACGCTGGATTAGCAATGATCGACAGCTTCGATCATCTGGCAGGTCCAGAAACAGTCTGCCAAGGGATGTGCTTCTGCTCCAAGAGTGGGAGCGCATAGGTAATCGGGACACCCGCCCCCAGCGTGGACCCTCCCTTTCCAGCAGTAGTCGCTGAAGAAAGAGGAATGCCGTGGAGCCACTGGCCCTCCACGATGCCGACGACTGCTTGGGTATCGCGGGAGAGGATGGGGGCGCCGCTTTGGCCGCGGATGACTTCATGACTGAAGAGGAACAGTTCGGCTTCGGCTTGTCCTTTGTTGAGCCTCGTGGATGTGTACTGAAGGACCTCAGCCGGAGATTTGTCTTCCTGCGGTGCCTCAAATGTGCGGGGATCATTAAGCCGCGCAGGCCGCAGAGCGGCGGCAAGAACAGGGGAACCCTGCGCTGGTTTATCCGAGGCTAACGGGAGAAACGCGACTTCATACTTGCCTTCAAATGGGTTGGGTATGGCCCGAAGAACTGTTATATCGTGTTGGGAATCCGATACCACCAGTTCGACTTTTGCCAACCGGGGCGGAGCCTCAGGCAGGCGCAAGAGGATGTGGGGTTGCCCGCCATCCCGAAAGGCCGTAAGGACGTGCGCCGCAGTGATGAGATACCCTTCCCGGTCGATGAAGAACGCGTTCCCATAGAAAATGTAGCGATAACCTCTGTCGGAAGACGACTCGTCGAGGTGATACACGATTGGGCAAATTGCCGGCAACAGCCCGGCAGCGCTACTCTGGTGCAGCGTCGCCACGCTCACGGAACGGCAACAGAACAGACCCCCGCTGATCGCAAGAAAGATCGTAGTCACCTTGCGATTCAATCTGGATGGCATGGTCCCCTCATGACAGGACCTTGAGAAACTGCATAAATCCTCATCTGGTCCAAGCCTTAAAATTCTACGTTAGCGTAACTCTTTGGAGCTAAAGCGCAATGGACCGTTAGGACAGGAGTGATGTGCGCGTAACAAAGCAAGGGTCTTGCTGTAGTGCACGCCAGTAAGAGTCTAGAAATCGTCGACTTAGATCGCCTGCGCCCTCGATACGCCCGCTCCATAACTTGCAGGTCGTTTACGACACACTTGGCGACTTACCAGCCTCCAGCTCAAGTTCAATTGCCTGTCTCTGCTTTGCTGCCGTCTCTTCGGCGAGCTGAGCAATGGATACGCTAGCAAGAACCTGTGTGAGGGCCGCTTGAGCTTTTTGCCAGATAGGGTGGGCACCGCAAATGGATTTCCGCTCACAGGAATCGCCTTCTCCCAGGCAAACATTCAATTGCGTTCGCCCCTCCATTGCCTCAACTATCTGCAGAAGCGTGACCCGGCTCGGCAGTACACTCAGACAAAACCCGCCGCCGGTGCCGCGGTGCGACCTTACCAAACCCTGATGCACAAGGCGTTGAAGGATCTTCGATAGAAAGGTTTCGCGGACGCCCGTCGCCACAGCCAAAGCGTTCAATTGCATCTTTTGCTCATCCGGGAGCGTGGCCAGCTGCACCAAGACTCGAACGGCGTAATCCGTGGCTCGCGTGATTTTCATGGCAACACTGGAGAGTCTGTATCCAGTATTGGCCACCATCAAAAGCCAATGTAGGTCCTCCTGCAGTGATGTGGGGCAGCCCTTTGCGTGACCGCCGACGCGTCCCGCCTTCATAACTGGTTAGTGGCTGGCACGACGGAACACAGTTTTTCCTTCTCAGTTGTACCTAAGCTGGGGCCGCCCAAAGTCCGCGCCAGATGAGGAGACATTGCCCGTGCCCGCTACAGTTATGCAGGTGCCGGGCTCCGAGCCTCGCGTGGCGATTGCCTTTTTTGCGATTCGCCTGCCGGACGCTGAACTGTCTGGCGCGCGGTCCCACCAGGTTGAGCGCAGGCAGCAGTGCACCAACAAGCGGAAACGTCTGAAATCATTCCAAACATCTCAGTTCTCGTATTGCACCATGGTCATGAAGCCGTAGTCCATGTGCAATTGCTGATGACAGTGAAAAAGTGTCGGACCGGGATTGTCCGCCGTAAAATCCACCTCGACTTGCGTTTTGGCGGGCACGACGACCACATCTTTGGTCACTCCCGATGTTGCTTTTCCAGCGAACTTGGTCAGTTCGAAGCTGTGGCGGTGCAGATGGACCGGGTGCGCTTCATCGCTTTGGTTGTCGAATCGTAGACGGTAGCGAGAATTGGCGCGCACGCGAATGGGATCGGTCTTCGGGAAGGATTTCCCATTGATGGTCCAGTTATCCACCCAGTTGTGGCCTGCAAATTTCTTGCGGAAGACGAGCGGCACAACGCCGCCCGGCGGGTCGGGAGTCTGCTCTTCGCGCCCAAAGATCGTGTAGTCCCAGGGAGTTTTCGGCGGAGCGGTCCACTGCGGCGCTCCGCCGCGGTTCGCGTATTCTACTACCACGCCCATCCCTGCATTCCGCATTTGATCGTTCGCCTCGCCGAGGATCCACACCCCAGGCTGGTTCATCAGGACGACCGCGTCCACGCGCTCCGCGGGCCCCATTCCGATCGTGTCCACTTCGCGCGGCACAGGCACCGCGTTTCCGTCCAGGCTGACAACTTTGAACTTATGACCGGGCAAGGCGATCCGATGTTGTTCGGTGGCGCTGGCGTTCAAAATGCGAAAAAGCACGCGCTGGCCCTCTTTCACGCGGACTGGATCGCCCGAACCGAGCACATGGCTGCTCATCGAGTAGACGCGATACGAGACTTCCAGAGTGCCCTCATCACCCTGGCTGCGCAGAGAAGGATCCCAACCGTGTAGAGCCAGAAGGACTTCGGCGTCGTACTTCCCCGGCTCCTCTTTCGGTTCAATGTAGAGGAATCCGAATTGTCCGGTGTATGTCGCCCGCTTCATGTCCCGGCCCGCGTGAACGTGGCTGTGATACCAGCGGGTTCCCGAGGGACGTGGAACGAACGAATACCGCCGAACGCCGCTCGGCGGCACCAAAGGTGTGCCTTCTTCCTCGGAACCATCGACCTCAGAAGGAACAAACAAGCCGTGCCAATGAACCAGTTCTGGAATTTTAGTCTCGTTGATAACTTCCACTGTAACGGGTTGGCCCTCGCGCAGGCGCAAAACCGGGCCGGGCGCCGAACCGTTGTATCCGGTCGTCTTGATGATTCTTCGCGGGGCGACTTCCATTTCGATCGGCGAGATATGAATCGTTACGTCGGCCTTGGAATGCTCCGGCACAATTTGCAAACCGATACGGCGTGCTAACTCGCCGTAAGCTGGGGTCCCCAGCAGAACGAGAAATTCTCTGCGTTGCATGATTTCCCTTGGGCGAAATCGCCCAGCACGCCCATTGATGCAAACCGTTCAGGCCAGTCCACCTTAACACGGGTAATGGTTCACCGATCATTGAAGGAAAATCCGAGAAGATGGCTAACCGCAGATTTGGCCATTCCTGACGTCTTGGCGATTGTTCCAGAATCACGATGGACGAAAACTGCTAAGCTCTTGACGGCTCGAGGTTTCTCAATAAAATTGGCAAATTTTGATTGACATGGCGGAGAGGGGGGGATTCGAACCCCCGGTAGAGGTTTTGGCCCCTACAACGGTTTAGCAAACCGCCGCCTTCAGCCTCTCGGCCACCTCTCCGGGAAAACTTC
>Ga0187771_10003126_pt1 | contig 11524 bp, 10 predicted proteins | sample 0116_SJ02_MP15_1_FD_133139 | JGI IMG/M metagenome (GOLD analysis project Ga0187771, IMG submission 133139) | Tropical peat soil microbial communities from peatlands in Department of Meta, Colombia - 0116_SJ02_MP15_10_MG | ecosystem: Environmental > Terrestrial > Soil > Wetlands > Peat | place... | reverse complement strand
TTTGCTTTGAGGCAAGCGGAGAGCGGGACGCCCATTGCGGAGATCATCCGGAAGATGGAGATCTCGGAGGTCACGTTCTATCGATGGAAGAAGAAGTACGCGGGGATGGGCGTTTCGGAGCTCCGCCGGCTGAGGCAGCTCGAGGATGAGAACCGGCGGTTGAAGCGGTTGGTGGCCGACTTAACGCTCGATAAGCAGATGCTCCAGGATGCCTTATCAAAAAAGTTCTAAGGCCCGCCGAGAAGCGAGACCTGGTGTTTGTGACGAGAACATCCTACCAGGTCTCCGAACGGCGGGCGTGCACGGCTTTAGACCTCGCGAGGTCGACGATCCGCCACCAGAGTGTGGCGGATCCGCAGACGGCGCTTCGCCTGCGTCTGAGGGATCTGGCGATGTCGCGAATCGGGTATGGATATCGACGGCTTCATATCCTGATCGAGCGGGAAGGATGGCACGTGAATCACAAGCGGGTTTACCGCCTGTATCGGGAGGAAGGATTGGTCATGAGGAAGGGGTCCCCCAGGCGGCGCAAGGCCTGCCTGAAGCGAGAGCTACGGCCTCTGGCCGCGGAAAAGAACGAGTGTTGGAGCATGGATTTCATGTCGGATGAGCTTTTCGATGGCCGGAGGATCCGGCTTTTAACGATAGTGGACAATCATACCCGTGAAAGCCTGGCCATTCATGTGGGCCAGAGGATCCGGGGCGGCGAGGTAGTCGAGGTCTTGGAGCGGGTCATGAAGGATCACGGGCGACCGCGGACGATCCGGGTTGATAATGGCCCGGAATTCGTCTCGAAGGACGTCGATCTTTGGGCTTACTGGAATCACGTCACTTTGGACTTTTCCCGACCGGGGAAGCCGACGGACAACGCTTATATCGAGTCCTTCAACGGCCGGTTCCGGCAGGAATGCCTCAATGAGCACTGGTTCCTGAGCTTGGATGATGCCAGGGCCAAGGTTGAAGCTTGGCGACGGGATTACAACGAAGAACGGCCCCACAGCGCTCTTGGCAATGCGACTCCGGAGGAATATGCAGCTCAACTCGAGCCTCAAAAGGGGCCTCCTGACCTAGGTCTCGAGGCGATAAAAAATGGACTTGCTTATTCAAAAAGTTGCTGACAGAATGGGCGAGAAACGGGGTGCGGGTCACTCCAGCGAATGCCCCACAATCAGCTTGGATTGTGTCCTCGGGATATAGAAATATTCCTTCCCGAACACGTTGTGCCCGCTCAAAGGATAAGCTCGTCGCTTTGAGGTAATGCTCGAATATATCCCGAGCATCGATTATTATCGACGAGGCCTGTTGCGCGGTGAACTTTTTATTTGCTCCAAGCAGGTGTTCGTTACTGTTGCAAGGCATTATGAATCCTGTTCTATGGGACTGACTTCGTTTCCTCGACGCGCTCTAATGTTAGTCTTCGAATTCGTTGATGCTCAATTGGTCTATTCTGAACATAGCATCCCGATCATCGTCCCAATAATCCTCAAAGTGTAGCTTAACGTGCCTTCGCTCAGGCTTCATATTCTTTGCAGTTACCACTAGGAAAATTACATAATCACCGGGGACAAGGACGTGTTCGCCTGAATAGGGTTTTGGTATTGTATCGAGAGTACACACGACGCGAAAATTGGAGCCATTAAAGAACCTGCCGTATTTATCAAGCTCCGCCTGCTCGGACTTTTGAATGTACCCAAACGAGCAGAACCAATAGAATCCGTCCCGGATAAACGGGAGTGTACAGATGGAAGGCTTGTGCGCCCATGACAGATTTAAGGGGAGAAAATCCTCCACCTTCTCATATTTTTCAAGTGAAACCTCTCTATAGCATTCTTCGGCGACAATTTCGACATCTTGCAGGGTCTCATTGCCCGTGTTCTCAATTTTGATTCGGAAATAATAGTTGTCGCAAAGGAAGGCCCCAACCTCGTTTCTGGACGCTACTTTATGCCCATAGGGAACTCCTAATTGGTAACATGTTCGGAGCGCGGGGCGATAAAATAGCGGCTTAATTGAATCTTGCATTAAGCCCGCTATGCCGATGAGCAATGCAACGATTACTCCGGCGAATTCTTCCTTTCCGTTTAGGGCCTTAATAACTGCATAGGCGACAATTAGCATCACTATAACTACGAACGCTTGGCGATATCTCTTTATCCTCTCTTGGCGTCTCCAGAACTTTTCTTGCCAGCTCATCGATGCTCCTTAGGCATATGAGAAACTCGGCCTTTGGATCGACATGTTAGTCCTTTATGTGCCTTTCCTCCTTCGCAACTCTCTTAACCCTCCGCATGATGGCCATAATGATTGCGCAGAGGCTGATTGTGCAGATGATGATCCACCACACGGCCCCCAACGCTAGAGCCCAACGGTCGCTGTAGGTCTTGAGAAACCAAACCACAAAGGCATAGATTCCGACTACTGCAAGAACATCTTTGATGGTCTGCCTCATCCTATCTTTGCCACCGATCCACGCTAGCAATACGCCGAGGGCGACGAAAATGACTAAGGTCGGAGCGATCATCTGGCCCGTGGTGGCATGCCCCATAGTCACTCCTCTTTAGAGAACGTCATTATTAGCACCTGGCCGTGGGCGTGTGAGGCTCGTCCTTTTCGACCTCTTGAGCCTGCTGACAAGCTTAAAAAATAGGGTAGCATACACCGCTTTGCATTAGCAAGAGGCCGCGTATGATTAAGTACGCTACGCCTGATCGCGCATGTCACGGCCGTATCACAAATTGTGCTTAAACGTGCCTAACTTCGCTTAACGGTGCTTAAGAGGAAGACGTCGATCATTTGGGGAAAACGCGATTTTCCCCTGGAAGTTGCCGAGTCATAGAGGCTTTTCCTAGTCCATTTGTCGCCTGTCCGAGCCATACCAGAATTATAAACGGGCAGAGTCCTAGTATTGACGGAACGGGACGGCCCTCTCCGCCGCGTAACAAATACGTAACAGAAGTTGCCTAATCCCGCCTATTCCGGCGTAATGGTGCCTAAAAGGAAAGCGAACGAAATCGCCTAGTTACCAGAGGAAAATATGGGGAATCAGATGGCTGGGAAGCAAGGATTCGAACCTTGATTGCATGATCCAGAGTCATGAGTCCTGCCGTTGGACGACTTCCCAGCAGGCCCCCCTATATTAAAGAAATCCTGGCCAGAATTCAAGAGCCAAAATAAACTGTCGCGGGCCGTCGGCTCCCCGGGAAGCGGTCACGACCGCAGCCAGCCAGGGCCGCCCTGTGCCGGCCTTCATCCACATCCTCCGAGGCTGGTTGAGCCGCCGCCCCTGTTCATGGTAAGATGGCCGCCAACCGACGATGTCGAAAATCTTCAGGATCCTCATTGTCCTCGGCCTGACGGCCGTCCTCGTCTACTTTTTTGCCCGGAGCGCCCGGTGGGGGGAGGTCCTGGACTACATCAAAGGGGTCAACCTGCCCCTCTTCCTCGTCCTCTTCCCCTTTGCCGCTTTCCATTTCTTCACCCGCGCTCTCCGCTGGCGCTATCTCCTTGTCCCCGAGAAAAAGGACGTCCGCTTCTTTCCCATGGTCGCGGCAAACGTCGTCGGCTTCACGGTCACGTTCGTCTTCCCCGGACGCCTGGGCGAGCTCGTCAAGCCGCTCTACCTGGCCCGCAAGGAGGGCATCCGGAAGGGCTTCGCCATCGGGACGGTCGTCGTCGAGCGCATTTTCGACATGTTCACGATGTGCTTTCTGCTTGGGCTCTTCCTCCTCGCTCGGCCCCTCCTGCCCGGTCTGTTCGACATCGGCCCGGAGGCGGCGCGGAGCCTGAAGTTCTGGGGGATCATCGGCGTGGCCTTCGCCACGGGGCTCCTGGCCCTCATTCTGGCCCTCTATTTTTTTAAGGAGAAGGCCCTCGGCACGATCGGCTTCCTCCTGAAACCGCTCCCCGAGCGGTGGCGCCGCCGCCTGCTCGAGCTCGGCCGCGAATTCATCGACGGCCTGAAGTTTTTCCATTCCCTTAGCGGCCTGGCGATGTACACCGTCCTGTCCTTCGTCGTCTGGCTGGCGATCATCCTGTATTACTGGACTCTGACGGCCGCTTTCCGCGTCCACGTCCCCTATTTCCTGCTCGTGCCGTTCGTCTTCCTGACCATGGTCGGCGCCTCCATCCCGACCCCCGGGATGGCCGGGGGCTATGACTACTTCAGCAAACTCGGCATGACGTCTCTCCTTCATGTCGACCCCAACCTGGCCGTGGGGATGACCCTGGTCATGCACGCCATCCAGGTCGCCGTGACATGCATCCTGGGTTATGCTATATTGGGTCGCGAGGGCATTTCCCTCTTTCAGCTCAAGAAGATGGGAGAGAGCGAGGCGAGATGAGATGTCCGTTCTGCGGGTTCCTTGAAAGCAAGGTCATCGACTCCCGGGAGAGCAAGAAGGGCCTGTCCATTCGGCGGCGCCGCGAGTGCCTCTCCTGCAAGCGCCGCTTCACGACCTACGAGAAGATCGAAGAGATTCCCTACATGGTGGTCAAGAAGGACGGCACCCGGCAGCCGTACGACAGTCAGAAGCTCCTCCGCGGGATGATGAAGGCCTGCGAGAAGCGCCCCATCCAGATCAGCCAGCTCGAGGAGATCGTGGAGGAGGTCGAGTCGCTTCTCCAGGAAAGGCCGGACCGGGAGATCGGCGTCTCCGAGATCGGCCGGCTGGTCATGGACCGGCTCAAAACCCTGGACAAGGTCGCCTACGTGCGGTTCGCCTCCGTCTACCGGGAGTTCAAGGACGTCGCCGAGTTCCACGAGGAGCTCGAGAGTCTGATGAAGGAAAAGTAGGCCGGAGCCCCATGGTCCGCCGCATCAAGCCCGTCTCGCGCAGCCGGAGGACGGAGACCGAGGTCCGCAAGACCGAAGCGCCGCTGCCCCGGAGAGACCTGCCGGCCCCCGGCGAGCTTTCGTTCCCGGCCGTGGACATCTACGAGAAGGGGGGAGAGATCGTCGTCGAGATGGAGCTCCCCGGCGTCGACGATAAGGACATCAAGATCCTCCTCTTCCCGAACCGCGTCGAGGTTCGGGGCTTCAAAAAGGAGCTCACGGGCCATCAGGGGGCGCGTTACCTCCGGCTGGAGCGGGAGTTCGGGGCCTTCCGCCGCGAAGTCGTCGTGCCGAGCGCGATCGACCCCGAGAAGACCTACGCCTCGCTCGAGAACGGCATCCTGACCATCGTGCTCAAGAAGCCCCCGAAGACGACCAGGGACGTCGACATCAAGTCCCGCCGGCCCGAAGAATAGGAGCGGAGATGGCCCATGGCCCAGATCAACAATAAGAACGGCGAGCCCTTCGACGGGCTCCTCGAGGAACAGAACCAGAAACTGCAGATCCCGTCCCGCCTGCCCGTCCTTCTCCTCCGGGACGTCGTCATCTTTCCGTACATGATCGCCCCCCTCTTCGTGGGCCGGGAGAAATCGAAGAACGCCATCGACCAGTCGTTGTCGACCAACCGCATGATCCTGCTCCTGACCCAGAAGGACATGGAAATCGAGGACCCGAAGCGGGAGGACGTCTACGATATGGGCACGGTCGCGCTGATCATGCGCATGCTCAAGCTCCCCGACGGCCGGGTCCGGATCCTGGCGCAGGGCCTCGTCCGGGCCCGCGTCACGTCGTTCGAAGACGACGGGTCGCTGGTGAGCGTCGAGGTTTCGGTCGTCCAGGAACCCGAGAAGGCCGAGAAAACCATCGAGAGCGAAGCCCTCATCCGGAACGTCCGTTCGGGGCTCGAGCGGGCGACCTCGCTCGGCAAGAGCGTGGCGCCCGAAGTCCTCATCATCGCCTCCAACGTCGAGGAGCCCGGGCGGCTGGCGGACCTCACGGCCAGCAACCTCGAGCTCAAGGTCCCGGAGGCCCAGGACATCCTGGAGATCGTCGAGCCCCTGCCGCGGCTCAAGCGCGTCTACGAGCTCCTGACGCGCGAGCTCGAGCTCCTCGATGTCCAGTCCAAGATCTCGACCGAGGCCAAGGGCGAGATGGACAAGCTCCAGAAGCAGTACTTCCTCCGCCAGCAGATGAAGGCCATCCAGAAGGAACTCGGCGAGGGCACCGAGTTGCAGGAGGAGATCAAGGCCTACCAGGACAAGCTCCGCAAGATCAAGGTCTCCGACGAGGTCAAGGAGGAGCTAGAGAAGCAGATCAGCCGCCTCATCCAGATGCATCCCGAGTCGGCGGAAACGGCCGTCGTCCGGACCTATCTCGACTGGATGTTCTCCCTGCCCTGGGACAAGAGCACGGTGGACAACCTCGACCTGCGCAAGGCCGTGAAGATCCTCGACGAGGACCATTACGGCCTCGAGAAGATCAAGGAGAGGATCGTCGAGTACCTCGGGGTCCGCAAGCTCTCCAAGGCGATCAAGGGCCCGATCCTCTGCTTCGTCGGGCCGCCGGGCGTGGGCAAGACCTCGCTCGGCCGCTCGATCGCCCGGGCCCTGGGCCGGAAGTTCGTCCGCATCTCTCTCGGCGGCGTCCACGACGAGGCCGAGATCCGGGGCCACCGCCGCACCTACGTCGGGGCCATGCCGGGCCGCATCATCCAGAGCATCCGACGGGCGGGCTCGAACAACCCCGTGTTCATGATGGACGAGGTGGACAAAATCGGCGCGGACTTCCGCGGCGACCCGTCCTCGGCCCTCCTCGAGGTCCTCGACCCCGAGCAGAACAACCAGTTCCGCGACCATTACGTCGGCGTGCCGTACGACCTCTCCAAGGTCCTGTTCATCACCACGGCCAATCTCCTCGACCCCATCCAGCCGGCCTTCCGGGACCGGATGGAGGTCCTGGAGCTTCCGGGCTATACGGAAGAGGAGAAGATCCAGATCGCCGTCCGCCACCTGATCCCCAAGCAGATCGGCGAAAACGCCTTGAGCCACAAGCTCATCCGGTTCAGCGACGGCGCTATCCGGAAGATCATCTCGCTCTTCACCCGGGAGGCCGGCGTCCGGAACCTCGAGCGCGAGATCGCCTCGGTCTGCCGGAAGGTGGCCCGAAAGGTGGCCGAAGGGAAGAAGGGCCTGACGTTCGTCACCTCCCAGAAGATCGAGAGCTTCCTGGGCCCGCCCAAGATCTTCAAGGACCAGCTCCTCCAGAAGGACCAGATCGGCACGGCGACCGGAGTCGCGTGGACGGCGACGGGGGGCGAGATCCTCTTCGTCGAAGCCACCAAGATGCAGGGCAAGGGGAACCTCTCCCTGACCGGGTCCCTGGGCGACGTGATGAAGGAATCGGCCCAGGCGGCCATGAGTTACGCCCGGGCCCACGCCGCGGAGTTCGGCATCGACAGCCGGATGTTCTACCAGAACGATTTCCACATCCATATCCCCGAGGGGGCCATCCCGAAGGACGGCCCTTCGGCGGGCGTGACGATGGCCACGGCCTTCATCTCCATCTGCACGAACAACAAGGTCCGCTGCGACGTGGCCATGACGGGCGAGATCACCCTCCGGGGCAACGTCCTTCCGGTGGGCGGCATCAAGGAGAAGGTCCTGGCCGCCCGGCGGGCCGGGGTCAAGACGATGATCATGCCGGCGGCGAACAAGAAAGACCTGATCGAGATCCCCAAGAAAGTCATCTCCGACATGAAGTTCATATTCGTCGAGGACGTCAAGGAGGTCCTCCGCCGCGCCCTCGTGAAACCGTTCGAGAAGAAAACCAGGAAACGGAAATAGCGGCCGGGCCGGCGGTGCGGGCTCTCTCCGGCCGCGGAGGCATCGTGAACGTCAGGGATCTCGGCGAGCGGCGGATCATCGCCCGGGTCCGGCGGGCCTTCGGGGGAAAGGCCCCCGGAACGGTCCTCGGGACCGGCGACGACGCGGCCGTCGTCCGCAGCCCCCGAAGCCTCCTCCTCACGACGGACGTGCTGGTCGAGGACTATGATTTCCGCAGCCGGCTCATGCCGCCGCGGCTGCTCGGGCGGAAATCGCTCAACGTCAACCTGAGCGACGTCGCGGCCATGGGCGGCCGTCCGCTGCACGCCGTGGTGGGGCTGGCGCTTCCGGGCGGAACGGACGTCGCGTGGCTGTGGGAGTTCCTGGCAGGCTTCCGCGAAGCGGCCGGGGAGGCGGGGGTCACTCTCGTCGGCGGCGACTTCTCCGGGGCCGGCCGGATCATGATCTCGGTGACCGTCACGGGCGCGGCGCCCTCGTTTGTCCCGAGAAGCGGAGCCCGGCCGGGCGACCGGATTTTCGTCTCGGGCACGCTCGGCGACGCCGCCGAGGGGCGCCGCCTTCTGGAGCGGGGCCTGCGGCCGGGAAGCGACAGTGACGCCGGCCGCCTGCTCAAGGCCTTTCTCGACCCGGCGCCGCGGCTCGCGCTCGGCGCCGCACTGGCGCGGGGAAAGCTTGCCGCGGCCATGATCGACGTCTCCGACGGCCTGTCCGTCGACCTGGCCCACATCTGCGAGGAGAGCGGCGCGGGAGCCGAGATTGAGCTCAACAGGATCCCGATTTCGAAGGCCCTGCGGCGTTTCCGGAAAAGGCCTCTCGCCGCGGCCCTCGACGGGGGGGAGGACTTCGAGCTCCTCTTCACCGTGAGGCTGCGGAACGTCCCGCGCGTCCGCCGCCTCTCGCCGCGGTTCGCCCTCACGGAGATCGGGCGGATCACGGCGGGGCGGCGGCTCATCGCCGTCGACGCCACGGGCCGCAAAAAGCCCCTGAAGATCCGGGGGTGGGAACATTTCCGGAAAGCATAATCCGCCGAACTTCTGCCGGTCGCCCCTGATGCTTTGCTTCCTACGGGAGGGGTGGCACGGTGCCAGTCCCAGCCCGCCCGCAGCGAAGCTGGGCGCTCTGGCGCCAACATAAGCAACGACGTCACAAAACGTCGTGGCGAAGCCATACGAGAGAGATCGATAGCGCCACCGTGAGCGGGCGAGTGGGGATCCAGGGACTGAGGTGCGAGGCGCAGGAAGCGAAGCGAGGAAGGACGGGGACGCGCCGGGTCAGGACCCCTCCGGCAGGGAGCGGATTCTAGGGAGCGACCATCAGAATCGAGAGGGAGCCGCCGGGGCTTCAGGGGACCAGGTATTCGCCTTCGAAGACGACCTCGGACGGGCCGATCTGGAAAACCTCGCCGTCGGGCTGCCATTCCACGGTCAAGGAGCCCATGCTGGTCCAGACGTTGACCTTCCGGTCCGTCAGGCCCTTGAGGATCGCGGCGACGGCGGCGGCCGACGAGCCGCTGCCTGAAGAGAGGGTCTCACCCACGCCCCGCTCCCAGAACAGGACCTCGATCTCCCCGCGGTTGAGGACGCGGATGAACTCGACGTTGGTCCGATGGGGGAAAAAGGGGTGCGACTCGATCTCGCGGCCGATCTGGTGCCACTCGATCCGGGCCGGGAAGCGGTCGACGAAAATGTCGCAGTGCGGGTTGCCCATCGAGACGCACGTGATCTTGTAGATCTTCTGGTTGATCGACATCGGGTAATCGATGACGCGGTCGTGGGGTTGTCCGTCGTCGAAGGGGATCTCGGAGGAGCCGATATGGGGGGTGCCCATGCCGTTCCGGATCTCGAAGAGCGTCCCGTCGTCCCGGATGACTTCGCACGTCCGCGGACCGGCAGGCGTTTTGAAGAGGATTCGGGGAGCCGCCGCCTGCCGGTGGTAGACCAGGCAGGCCATGGCGCAACGGAGGCCGTTTCCGGAGAGCTCGGCCTCGGTCCCGTCGGCGTTGAAGATCCGGAAGTCCGCCTCGCCCCGCCCGCCGGGCTCCATCCTGATCAGGAGGAGTCCGTCGCCGCCGACCCCCGTGTGCCGGTCGCAGATCCTGCGGGCGAAATCCCCGATGCGGGAGGCTTCAGGCATGTCCTTGGGGCAAACGACGAGAAAATCGTTGCCGAGCGAGTGCAGCTTCGTGAACTTCATCACCTGACTTCGAGCGGGACGATGATGTCCTGGGTGCCGTTCTCGGACTCGCTGCGGACGAGCAGAATGACCTCGTCTCCCGACGCCGTTTTCTTCAGGATGCTCTCGAACTCCTGGACCGAGGTGACCTTTTCGCGGTTGACCTCGAGGATGATCATGCCGGGCTGCAGGCTCCTCCGGTCGGCCTCGCTGTAGGGCTGGACCTCGGTGATCACGAGCCCCTCCGTCGTTCGCAGGCCGTACCGCCGGGCGAGGTCCGGCGTCAGGGCCTGCAGGGACAGGCCGATGTTCTTGTCCTGGCTCACCGCCTGGCCCTTCTCGGCCTGCGGCTCCAGTTCCTCGACCGTGGCCGTAACGGTAAGCTCCTTGCCGTTCCGGATGACCTTCATGACGGCCTTGTTCCCGGGAGCGATGTCGGCGATCTTGAAGCGGAGGTCCGTCATGTCCTTCACCGTCTGGCCGTTGATCTCGGTGATCACGTCGTACTGCTTGAGGCCGGCTTTGTCGGCGGGCGAGCCTGCATCGACCGTGGCCACGATGGCGCCCCGCTTCGACGGCAGCTTCCACTGCTTCATCATACCGTCAGAGATGTTCTGGACCGAGATGCCGAGATGGCCCCGGGCCACCCGTCCCTTCTCCTTGAGCTGGACGACGACGTTCTTGGCCATGTTCGACGGAATGGCGAAGCCGATGCCGATGTTGCCGCCGGTCGGCGTGAAGATGTTCGAGGTGATGCCGATGACCTCGCCCCTCATGTTGATGAGCGGGCCTCCCGAGTTGCCGCGGTTGATGGCCGCGTCGGTCTGGATGAAATCCTGGAAGCTCGAACGGTCGGTGGGGTCGATCTCGCGACCCTTGGCGCTGACGATTCCTGCCGTGACGGTGTGGTCGAGGCCGTAGGGATTGCCGATGGCCAGCACCCACTCGCCGACTTTCATCTGGGCGGAATCCCCCAGCTCAGCGTAGGGCAGGTTCTTGTCCTCAATCTTGAGGAGGGCCAGGTCGGTCAGGGGGTCGGTGCCGATGATCTTGGCGGTGTACTCCTTGCCCTGGACCGTGTCGACCGTCACTTTCTCGGCCTTATCGACGATGTGGTTGTTGGTCAGAATGTACCCGTCGGGGCTGATGAAGAAGCCCGTGCCCTGGGCGATGACCGGCTGTTTGCGCTGCTGGCGGGGCCTCTGCTGCCCGAAGAAACGGTCCCAGAAGTCTTGGAAGGGGTCGCCCTCGTCGGAGAAGAAGCCCCTCACCTGCTGCTGGCTTTCCGCCTCGATCTTGACGACGGCCGGGCCGACTTTTTCCGAGATGGAGACGAAATCGGGATATGTCCGGGCATCGTCGGCGGCTGGAGCGGCGAAGAGCCGCGTCGAAAGCGGCCCGGACGCCGCCCTTTCGAAGACGGCGGTCCGCGCCGGTTGCCTATCTTGATGATAAACAAAGAGATATCCAGCGACGACGAGTCCCAGGAAGAAGCAGGAAACCGCGATCCAACCGAATTTCTTCATCGTAAACCTCCGAGGCTTAACAATTTAAGTTACCATAACCGGTCGGGAAATTCAACGTCCCAAGGTTGTCCAAACTCGGTCTTTCCGGCGATGGTTGCATTCCGCTCGGCGATGAGGATAAGATGGTCGAACAAGGCCGATGAAGCTCGACA
>Ga0187771_10003125_pt1 | contig 11525 bp, 10 predicted proteins | sample 0116_SJ02_MP15_1_FD_133139 | JGI IMG/M metagenome (GOLD analysis project Ga0187771, IMG submission 133139) | Tropical peat soil microbial communities from peatlands in Department of Meta, Colombia - 0116_SJ02_MP15_10_MG | ecosystem: Environmental > Terrestrial > Soil > Wetlands > Peat | place... | reverse complement strand
TTCGCTTTGATCTTTTCTAAGTTCAAATCGTCGAGAATCACGATCCCTTTTGCTTTCATTTCGTCAATTGCCTTTTGGGAAGTATCGGGTGCAACTCCCCGGCTCAAATTCTTGATCATGATGACTTTATAACCAGCTGCTGCCGCATCGAGCGCAGTCATTCTTACGCAAAAATCGGTCGCAATCCCGTAGACCACTACTTTATTAATCTTATCCTTTTTCAGCAGCTTGTCCATTTCTGTCTTTTTCCCTCCGTCGTCCTGGAAACCGGAATAACTGTCATACTGGGGATCCATCCCCTTTCTCACGACGGCTTTAAACAATTTTTTGTCCAATAAAATTTCTGCTCCCGGAGTATTTTGGACACAGTGGGGCGGCCAGAGCACTTGGTCTTTCCCCTGCAGTTTAATCACATCAAAAGCCTTTTTCCCTTTGTGATTGGTGAAGAAGGAGACGTGGTTTTTGGGGTGCCAATCCTGAGTTGCGTAAATCGGATAAGCCGCTTCTTTCAGTTTCTTTGTATTTTCCTCAACCGCTTTGATATAAGCTTCGTCGGTTCCCTCCACCGCCAAGGAGCCATTTTTGAGTTTAGTGAAGTCCCCCTGGACGTCCACTACGATGACACCGATTTTTGTTGCTTCCGCTGCCATAGCCATCCCTGCGAAAACCAGTGTGAAGAATACTAAGCATGCTACTGTTTTTTCCATATCAACCTCCTTTTAATCATTATTAGGATTAAGATACTTTAAACTGCGAACTCACAACCCTAACACTAATCTTTTTTCATCTCCCTTGCAACTTTCCGAGCAGCTCTGATGATCTTTTTAATGTCTTGATCAGAATGGGCTACGGTTAAACACCCTCCCCCATGCATCACATGAATCCCTTTTGCGAGCATCCTGACCCTAAATTCAATCTCCCTCTTCTCCAAATCAGTAAGACGGTGGATGGATTGCGGAGAATTCAGTGCCACTCCTTTTTCAAAAGGGAAATGGGTCTGAAAGAGCGAGCCGGTCCCCGTGACCACGGCATTTAATCCTTCCCGGTCAAGGGCTCCCTGGAGCGCTTTTCGAACTTTTTCTCCTTTTGATTCCAAAAGAGGATATATCTTTTTGTGATGATCCTTCAAATAACGAAGCATCGCCAACCCCGCAGCGGCTGTCAGCGGATGGGCGGAAAAGGTTCCCCCGCCGATCAAAATTCTTTCCCACTTATTTATCTTCTTTTCGGGAGAGGATCTTTCAATGATCTCCCTTCTTCCCACCAGGGCCCCGACGGGCATTCCTCCACCCACAATCTTCCCCAGGGTTGTCAGGTCTGGCAGAACATTGAACCGTTCCTGTGCGCCGCCTAAGGCCACTCGAAAACAAGAAATCACTTCATCGAAAATCAGAAGGGCTCCCAGCGTTCGGGTTTCCGACCGAAGCATTTGAAGGTATTCTTTCGTTGCTGAAATAAACCCGCCTTCACCGATGACCGGTTCGAGAATAATTCCGGCTAAATCTTTTTGATTTTGATGAATGATTTCGAGCGAACCGGAAAGGTCGTTAAAAGGGATTACTTTCGTGTATTGCCGGAGCTCTGGGAGCAAGCCGAGGCTTTCCTCTCTTTCATAAGGCATTCTGATACCCAGAGAGAGGTCGGAATTGGCCCCGTGCCAACCCCCTGCAGCTTTTAAGATCGTCCTCTTACCTGTAAAGCCACGAGTAAGCCTGACCGCGTACATGGTCGCTTCCGTTCCGGAGCAACAGAATCGGACCATTTCTGCGGACGGCACAAGTTCTCGAACCAGTTCTGCCCACTCGACCTGTTTCTCATAGACCAGGCCCCAATGAACTCCCTCTTTTAGTTGTTTTTCAACGGCTCTGATGATTATGGAAGGGCGATGTCCCAGAATATGGGTATAATTGCCCATCCAGGTGTCCACATATTCGTTCCCATCCACATCCCAAACTTTGGAGCCTTTTGTTCTTTTGACGAAGAAAGGATAAGGCGGAAAAAAATGAACGTTGTGAGAGATCCCCCCGGGCATCACCTCTCTTGCTCTTTTGAAGAGATTTTCCGAGAGGGGGGTTTTGCGCCTGTATGCATCAGAAAAATGTTTCATTGGTAAGAGACCCCGACATTGTTTCATAGCACATTTTTGATTGGATGGAAATGGGACGCCAACGTTAAAGTTAATTCATTCAAAGGCTACTTCCTTGATTTGTTCATGCACTCCGGATTGTCATCAAATTCGATTCCCTCGCTAGAATGTTTGACAGAACGTTCACGCCCGTGGATGATATCAAGGGATTATCGGGGGAAAGCTCGCTCGGGCGACATCCGGATTTCCAGCCAACGGCTGAAACGGGACATACTGTAAGTGCACGCCCAGTAGACGACTGCGATGAAGAGATACATCTCGAAAGGGCGGAGCTCCCTCTGGCTGATGGTCTGGGCCGCTTTGGTCAAATCCATCATCCCGATGATCGACGCCAGGGAGGTATCTTTGAAGAGGACGATGAACTGGGTCACCAGAGAAGGGATGACATTTCGGATTGCCTGTGGAAGAATGACGCTAACCATGGTCTGGACATAATTCAAGCCTGCGGCGGCAGCTGCGTCGGTCTGTCCCCTCGGCACAGACTGGATGCCCGCCCGCACGATCTCTCCGATATAAGCACCCTCGAAAATAACGAAGGCCGTCAGAGCGACCCAATACTCGGGCACGGGGCGACCGATGACCACAGGGACGAGAAACCAGAACCAGAAGATGACCATGACGAGCGGGATTCCTCGCATCAATTCAATGTAAATGGCCGCCGGGTAATGAATCCATCCACGCCGCGCTAAGCGGGCCAAGCCGAGAATGATTCCCACCGCGAAGCCCAGGAAGATCGCTGGGACAGCTAGACGCAGCGTGCCTCCACCGAATCTCCCGATGCCCACGAGTCCCTGGAGGAGCAGAAATTTCGCATTCGAAATGATAACAGTAATATCAAAGTTCAATGCTCAGCCCTTTCGGTTCGCGCAATGAGACCGGGAATGGCAAATTTCCTCTCCAGCCGATTCATCACGAAGGCAATGCCGAGACAAAGCCCCAGGTAGATGAGGGTTCCTGCCGTGAAAGCTTCAAACGCTTTGGCAGTGTACGTCTCAATCTGACGCGTGGCAAAGGTGAGTTCCCCTACGCCGATGGTCATGGCCAAAGAGGAGTTCTTTAAAAGGTTCAGGGACTCATTGGTGACGGGGGGAACGATGAGCCGAAGGGCAATGGGGATGACAATGAGGCGGTAGGCCTGGGAAACGGAGAGGCCCGTGGCCATGCCTGACTCGGCCTGGGTTTTGGGGATCGATTGAATCCCGGCACGAATGACCTCTGACATCCTTGCCCCGTGGTAAATACTAATCCCTGCTACTGCGGACCAGTACTCCATCCCGTGGTAAACCACCCACTGGCGAACAGATTGTGGAAGCACCTCCGGAGCCCCGAAATACCAGAAGAAGAGCCACACCAGCAAAGGGACATTCCGGAAAAATTCCACATAGGCGGAAGCGACCATCCGCAAGCCTCGAAAGGGAGTCGACCGGAGGGTTCCGAAAAGAATGCCAAGAAACACGGCAAAGATCCAGCTGACGGCCGTCAGCTTCAGCGTCATTAGAAAGCCGTTGAGAAGCCACTGCCCGTGAGGCGCTTGCCAGAGGACGCTCCAATGAAATTGATAGGAAGACCCGAGAAAACCAGCCATCGCGAACATGAAATTCCCGCCATCCTCGAAACACAGTCGCCGAGGGTCTCGCAAAAAAATCTGGGCGGATTTCTTACCCCCGGATGACCGAAGGGTGATTTCACCCCGTTAGAAATGATTCTCCGCTCGGTTTCGAGTCGTAACGACTGGAATTTCTAACGGGGCTTACTTCGGGACCACCTGCATCATCAGGAATTTTTTCACTTCAGGGGCCATGGGGTACGGAACCTCACTCTTGGCGCCAAACCATTTGTCATAAATCTTGAAGTATTCTCCTCCCTCGATCGTCTCCATCAGAGTGGTGTCGACTACCAAACGGAAGTCCGACTCGTTCTTACGCATGGCCATCCCATAGGGTTCATAAGTGTACCACTCACCCACGACCACCCAATCGTTCGGATTGTGCGCTTTATACTTCAAGCCCCACAGTTGGATGCCGTCATTGGTGTAAGCATCCACCTTTCCCTGGGCCAAGGCGGTGAATCCAGAAGGCTGATCCGGAAAGACAACGAGGTTGGCCTGAGGATATCTTTCTCTCAAAGCACGCTCGTTGGTTGACCCCTGCTGTGTTCCGATCCGCCTGCCCGCTATATTCTGCACTCCCTTGAAGGGGCTCCCCTTTTTTACCAGGAATTGGGCACCTGTGGCGAAGAAGGTGAGGCTGAAATCAACGCTCTCCCGGCGGGCGCGCGTATCGGTCATCGTCCCGGCAATCAGGTCCACAGCCATGCTGGTGAGCAAGGGAATCCGTGTCGCCGGGGTACTCTCCTTCAGCTCGAATTTGATGGGTTGCCCCAGTTTCTTCTCGAGGTTCTGGTTTACCAATCTTGCGAGATCGATGGAAAAGCCTACCCACTCGTTCTGTTTATTGATATATCCGAAGGGTGGGGAACCGGTGCGGGTACCTACCACGAAGACTCCCGTCCGTTTAATTTTTTCAAGGGTCGTCTCCGCAGTCGAAATTCCTGATAGGTTCAGAAAAAGCCCAACCGCTACCAAGAAGATTCCATAACGTTTCATGCCTTTTCCTCCTCTGATTTTATCTTTTAAGCTGCCGTCAATGGACCAGGATCTTGCTCAAGAAGGTCCGCGTCCGTTCACTTTTTGGTCGGGCAAAAAAGGTCTCGGGAGTCCCCTCTTCAACGATTCGTCCCTCATCCATGAAGATCATCCGGTGAGAAACCTTCTTCGCAAAACCCATTTCGTGAGTGACGATGACCATCGTCATGCCCTCCCGAGCCAGGTTCCCCATCACTTCGAGAACCTCATTGATCATTTCCGGATCCAACGCGGAGGTGGGCTCGTCGAAGAGCATGATTTTTGGCTGCATCGCCAGTGCCCTGGCAATGGCCACTCTTTGTTGCTGGCCTCCGGAGAGCTGGGCCGGATAGCTATGGATTTTTTCCGGAATTCCGACCTTGGCCATTAGGTCATGAGCAATCTGTTCAGCCTCTTTCCTGGACTGTTTTCTGACTTTCATCGGGGCCAGAATGATATTTTCAAGGGCAGTCTTATGAGGATAAAGGTTGAACTGCTGAAAGACCATCCCCACTTCGGCACGCAGTCTGGTGATATTGGTTCTTGGGTCGCTTAGAGACATTCCATCGACGACGATGTCGCCGCTTTGGATCCGTTCCAGCCCGTTAATGCAACGGATGAGAGTGCTCTTGCCAGAACCGCTGGGTCCACAGACCACGACGACCTCCCCTTGATGAATGGTGAGGCAGATGTCCTTCAAGACCTGGAGGGACCCGAACCATTTGTTCACTTCCCTGAACTCGATCACAACGGACGCCCTCTGTCGATTTTCAACGGGTATGGTGGTAAATCGGGGGATAAAAGTCAAGGAAAATTATTCACCAAAGTACAGAAAAAATCTTTTAGAAGTATTCCTATCGTATCAACCCATCATTCGAATGAAAGGTATAAAGCGGAGTGGAGCGAGATTCTGGTTAAACCGTCATATGATCTTATTCTAGGACAATCTCCTTGATCCGTTCAATCACTTTCATATAGTCATCAAATTCGACTCCATCCACGGAGCGCTCCTGCTTACAAGTGATCCCGTCAACCGCTGGGCCGTGGCAGACAAGATAATCGAGGACTCTCCCTTCTTGTTTACGAGTCACTTGCTTAAGGATTTCCGATCTTCCCACGGCCAGGGCGACGCCCGCCAGCAAGGCGTAACCTCCCCAGTTTGAAATTCCGCAAGAGATGAGATAGTCCGTCTTGACTCGGGAGCAGAAAACCGCTTCCCGATGGGTCGGGGAATTTTCCTTGAACACCTCCCATGGAATCTTCCCCGCTCCGATTTCATTCCCCCGGTCTCCGATGCCGATGCTTTCAGTCGGAAGATTTAACTTCTCGGCGAGATCGAGCAGAAAGTGCGTTTTGGCCGTAAATCGGGTGATGTCCTCGAGCCGAGAGCTGAAGCATCGGTTTCTTATTGGAGGAGGAAGAATCGTCTTAAAATCCTTTAACGGTGGCTTGCCCCGGCGCTCCTGGGCGACGAAAGATTCAAGGGTGTGATTGGGTCCCAGCCTTTCAATATAAATGAGATGGGTAAGGTCTCGTCCCCATAGGCTATGGAAAAAGTCTCGGGCAAAACGGATCGAGATGGAGCTTTCACTCCCTTGGTTCATCCTCCGGCTCGAGTGATCCTGATCTGAATGCTCCATCGGGAAACAGATGACGGGAACTTCTTTTTCTGAGAGGTCAAGGATCCTTAGTCCTGCCTTCAGCGCTGAAAGGGTATATTCGTCCGAAAGGAGCGAAACCTCCATTCCCAGATGTCTCAGTCCCTTCGCCAGAGTGAGGGCTCCTGGAAGTCCGTCGGTCTCCGTGGCCGGGGGATCCCCAACGGGAACATAGAACCCCGTTACGATGACCACTCTCTTGCCTTTTTCAACCAAAGAAGAAACGGCCCCTGCCAGGTTTGAATAGGGAGCCATGGTAACATTTTCCCAACGGTAGTTTCGGTGAGAGAGGAGTGAGGTCGGGAAGTTGATCACCCCCTCGATGAGAAAGATTTTTTCAAGAAGCGTCTGCGGCATTGGCATAAAGTGGCTTTCCCTGTGGATGCATATCTCTTAGTCTTCCTGCATGGGAATACTTATAAACAATTTTTCCGATGATTGGCAAGAAAAAAGAGACTGCGGTTTTCATCCTTTGAAAAAACAGGCATGAGTTAGGCGAGGGCCAGAGGCAGAGAATTGGGACCGCCAGTGCCTCGGAACCTTCACGTGTTGCGCCCTCCTCAAAGAGGATATTCCGTCACAAGGACACCCGTAAAGACCACACTGAAATGATATATTTTATGGGGCGAAAGAAGGATTTGTTTCTTGGGGCTTTTAACTGTCTTTGAGGGTTTTTTCCAATTCATTCATAAGATCTCGGAGATTCTCGTCTGCATTCTTTTCTTTCTTCATTCGTTTAATCATCTCAGATTCATTGATCATCTTCTGTAATCTGACGGCAAACTCATCGAGAGAGAACGGCTTCTTTATAAACTCCCGGGCCCCGATAGAAATGGTCGTCTCTTCGGAATATTCCTTGTCGAAGGCGGTCATCACCATGATGGGGACTTCAGGAGAGGCTTTTGAAATCTGATTGATCAGGGTCATCCCATCCATATTGTCCATTCTTATATCTGTGATGACGGCATCAATCTTATTTTTCTTCATCTTCTCCAGAGCATCGACGCCGTCCGTTGCTGTAAAACACGAGTGTCCCAGCTTGGATAGATAGGAAACGACAAGGTATCTCATTAATTCCTCGTCATCCACCACAAGAAAGGCATATTTAGTAGATTCCATCCCTTGATCTTTGGCCCGGAAGGGATTCTATCGTAATTCTTTGCGCTATTCTAATCGACTCGGAATGGTGAAGTCAACAGCCATTTATGGACGAATAAAGGCTAAATTTTGGTGTTTGAAATTGTTTTTTACGAAAGGGCAATGGCGCGAATTTTGGTGGGATTTTGGTTTGAGTCCGGCCGAACAGAAACTTGACCGATCCATGTAGCCTCACGTGGTCCCAGCATGGCTTAGCGTTCCTCCCCGACGGACGGACGATTTTACTCATTCCTGATCGTTCATCGGAAGGCTACACTCTAATTTTGGAGCCATAATTGCACCATTTTCGAATGGGACAAACCCCGCAGAGTGGTTTTCTCGCGACACAGGTTCTCCTGCCATGCCAGATGAGAAGGTTTGAGAATAGCGTCCACACTTTCGGGGGAACGATTTCCATCAAATCGAACTCAATTTTGACCGGGTCATCATTCTTGGTCAGACCAATTCTCCGGCTCACCCTGTGAACATGGGTATCTACCGCAATGCCGGGCACTCCAAAGGCATTTCCTAAAATGACATTCGCTGTCTTCCTTCCCACTCCGGGGAGGGTCACCAATTCCTCGAGAGTTTTTGGAACATCTCCTCCAAATCGTTTGACCAGTTCTTGACAGCATCGCTGAATCGACTTGGCTTTATTTCGATAGAATCCGGTTGGTCGAAGCTGCTCCTCCAATTCTGCCAGGTTCGCTTCAGCATAATCTTTTGGAGAACGGTACTTTTTAAAGAGATCTGCCGTGACTTGATTCACCTTAACATCCGTACACTGGGCAGAGAGAATGGTGGCGATGAGAAGCTCAACGGGATTGGAAAATTTCAGAGCGATCCTTGCGTCGGGTATTGCGTTGGACAAAATTCTGATGATCTCCTTCACTCTTTTTCTTAAATCCTCTTGTTTTTTCATTTTCCCCTCCGGAGTAACGATAAACCTTAAACGACGAACTTTGAACTCATAACTCATAACTTCTCTCCTCTCTCTTTAGCATATTTGCACAATCGCCAGTCAATGTCCATATCTCCCCTTCCTCCTGTCCTTAGCTTTAAGGTGAGACAAGTTCAGCGGTTTCAGGACAAAAAACGTCAATTTTCTTCACACGGGCTAGAAGGTTTTGAAAAAAATCTTTTTAATTCCAGATGGTTAGGTGAAACCATTTGTTTTGGTATAGAAAATGCTATCAATAAGTGTAAAGTCCAATAGAAAAGGTGGAAAACTATGATAAGAGACAGTGAAGATGCCGTCCTGACCACTCGAGAAGCCTGCCAGTACCTTCGGATTTCAAGACCTACCTATTTGAAGTATCTCTATTTAGGGAGAATTAAGGGAGCGAAGGCGGGAAAAGGCTGGAAGGTCCTCAAGTCGGAATTAGACCGTTTCCTTAAAGGCGAGAGCCAACAACCGCAGGCAGCATGAACCTGATCGCATGGAGAAAAAACGAGGGGTGAAGCCGAGTGAAAAGCTTAGAAGGTCAATTGGACATTTCTGAAGAAAAGGAAATTGAGGAGAAAGTAAAGTCAACCAAGGCGTTGATCCAGACTTTTCTTCAGACTCTGAAAGCCTTTCGCCTCTATGAGGCCGAGCATCCTATCCTATCTAAGTTCTTAGAAAGGCTGAGGAAAGACTTCGATCAATATTTTGCCGCCTTTGATTCTTTCTCCCTGCAGATCGGGGAACACCGGCTCCACTACCGGGGAAACGTCGTCTACGAAAGTCAGGACGTGAAGGAAAGTTTGGCCTTTCTCTTCTTTAAAGACGGGATCCGGGAGCTTCAATTTTCAAGAGGTTTGGAATTCGAGGAGATGATTGATTTCCTGAATATTGTGAGAAAGAGTGACTTCCTCAATCGCATGGAGGACGACCTCGTCACCCTGCTCTGGGAAAAGGATTTTTCTCATATTAGCTTTACCACGGTCGATGAATTTTTGGAGGGTGGTGCTAACTTTGTTCCGGCCACAGAGGAAGATTTGATAAAGGGGTCGGAGTACAAAAGTTCCTTTGAGGAACAGCCTCAAGAGAAGGTGGACGAAAAGGAGACGGAGAGCATACAGGCTCCTGTGACGCAGGGGTTGGAGCGGGTGATCAACCTCGCTCCGGGTCAATCCCTGGTTGAGGCTTGTCAGCTCACTCCCGAGGAGAGCGAGATCGTCCAACGGGATGCACGGCAAGAGGAGCAGGCAGACTATATTTATGTCTTAATTGACAATCTGATCGAAATCTTGCTTCATCTCGGCGAGGATGTAGATGCCTATGAAAACATGATCTCCTACTTCGATCGAGTCATCGAGTACCTCCTTGAACAAAAAGAAGTGGGAAAAGCGGTCGCGCTGTTGAAGAGCCTTAATGAAACCATGGAATCTATTATGATGAAGGACAAGCAGATTTTCGCGATTCAACGCATACTCGAGAAAGCGTCGAGCGCCCGTTGCGTTGAACTTTTGGGAAAGGCCATGAAAGAGAAAGGAGAGGCCAAAGCGGAGCCGATCCTTTACTATTTTCGATTCCTCACGAAGCAGGCCGTCGAGCCTCTCTGCCTTCTGCTTGGCGAGTTGGAGTCTGGGAAGTGGAGAAAGATCATCTGTGACCAGGTGGTCGAGGTTTCCCAAGGGGAGATTCAGCCGCTGAGCGCATTCTTATCGGATCACAATCCTTTGGTGGTCTTACATGTTCTATACATCCTTGGAAAGATCGGGAATCCTGCTGCCGTGAAATATTTAGGGAACTTGGTGACCCACCAGGATTTGAAAGTGAGAGAGGCGACCCTTCAGATGGTCGATCGATTCGGAGAAAAGGGGAAGGACCTCATTAAGAAATTCTTGATGGACTCCGAATCCGGAATCAGAGCAAAGGCCGCACTCCTCTTGGCGAAGAGCGCGAAGGGGGAAGCGGTGAGAGCCCTCGCAGAGATCATCCTCTCTGAAGATTTTTACAAGCGGGATTACAGGGAAAAGGTCTCTTTCTTTAGGGCCTTGGGGGAAACAAAGTCAGAAGAGGTGATACCGATCTTGGAGAGGATCGCCAAGAAGAGAACGTGGTTTCAAGGGGAAAAATGGAATGAAATGAGACAATGCGCCACCAACACACTGAAGATGTTGGGCGCTTAGGAAGGAATGGCGTTTCAAGATCAGGAGTGACCGATTCCTGTCGGACAAGCCCGACAATAGAGGAGATAAAATGGATAGTTCACCATCCACGACCCAACCCAAGACGGTGAGCCCAAAGCCGGCCGATGCCATGGACTCCGAACTGTCGAAATTGGGAAACAACCTCGTGACCAAATTTCATGTGCTGATGAAGATCTCCCAGATTTATGATTCCAAGAATGTGGCTCTCAACCAGTTTGTCCAGGAATTCCTCGGGACCATTAACATGTTGATCAAAAGGGAAGGGGCCCTCTCCCTCAAAATCCGCAAAGATGACTTCTTCCTCAATGACCAACGATTACGGTATTCGGTGGAAGGATTTACCAGTTTCAAATATCTTCTGACCCAATGGAAAAAAAGGTTGATTGGCGAAGTGATTTTCAACACCCTAATGGAAGAAAAGATGCTGAGGTATTTCATCTACACGTTCATCAACCTCGAAGAAGGTCGCGAGGAAAATGCGGATCTCCTTAAGAAGCAGTTGGTGGACCACCAGATTACCTCGATCGAGGCAAATCCTCTGGAGGTCATCGAGGGCGAGGAGGAGGCTTTTACCGTCCAGAAGGAAGATGACCGGGAGGTAGCGAAGAGAATATTTTTCGAGACTATCGGGACGATCAAAGAAGTCATCACGAATATTAAAGGAAAGGAACATGCCGACGTAAGGAAACTGAAGAGATTGGCCCAGAAAGCGATCCATCTCGTCATCGAGGACGAATCCATCCTCCTGGGAATGACGATGATCAAGAATTATGACGAATATACCTTCAACCATTCCGTCAACGTTTCGATCTATTCTTTGGCG
>Ga0187771_10003124_pt1 | contig 11526 bp, 9 predicted proteins | sample 0116_SJ02_MP15_1_FD_133139 | JGI IMG/M metagenome (GOLD analysis project Ga0187771, IMG submission 133139) | Tropical peat soil microbial communities from peatlands in Department of Meta, Colombia - 0116_SJ02_MP15_10_MG | ecosystem: Environmental > Terrestrial > Soil > Wetlands > Peat | place... | reverse complement strand
TTCATGAACCTCCTCTACAACGTCGCGAACCTCACCTTGCCGACGGACAACGTCGACAAGGAGTACACGAAGTGGCCGAGGAAGTGGGACATCGACTTTGTGAGGAACTTCACGCTGTTCTTCGGGCCCTTCAGCTCTGTCTACGATTTCCTGACGTTCGGGATCATGCTTTTCGTCTTTGGCGCCCCCGCCTCTCTTTTCCAGTCCGCGTGGTTCGTAGAGTCGTTCTGGACCGAGGTGCTGATCATATTCGTGATAAGGACTAGGCGCATGCCCTTCTTCACGAGCAGACCGGGCAAGTGGCTCACCGTCTTGACGGTGGGCTGCGTGGCATTCGGTACGGTCCTGCCCTTCACCCGACTCGGTTCGCTCATGGGATTCGTGCCGCTTCCGCCCCAGTTCTGGGTCCTTCTGGTCCTGATGACCATCACATACCTCCTCCTCGTCGACGCAGGGAAGGTCTTCTTCTACAAGGTGTGCGGCTATTGAAAACGAGGGTGGCACCCTAGGATATGGTCTACGCGGACCTCTTCGGCTGGTGGATTGCCACAATCACGTGGAGCATCGCGTTCCCGATTGCGGTGAGCCTCTATCTCTACAGGCGCAGAAAGCGCGAACAACCTCCGAAGCCCACACGCAGGGTGGGGCTCTTGAAGGACTTCGCCTTCGTGTGGTTCCTGCTCGGTCTGCTCGGATTCTACGTCGTCTCGGTGAGCCAGGGCTCGGCTCTCCTGTTCGCGATAGGGAACATCGTGGTGGAGGGACTTCTGCTGCTCTACGTCCTCAGAAGCGGGACAGAAGCAACAGAGGCATCGCCGTAGCAGGCGACCCGGGATGCCAAATCCGGATTGGGAAGGTCACTGGTCCGAGGTCGCCGGATGCCAATCATGAGAATCGCGGTGCAGACTTAAATGGGCGCGCAGGCTCTCAAAGGCAACCTCGCCGTGGGTGGCATCACTAGATTTGAGACACCGTGTCCGGCCCTGTGAATGTGCTGTGGGAAGACTGCGGCTCGCGGTTGAGTGAGCTTCTGTGGCTGACGCAGTCCTGGAAGACGGCTCGATTGTCGGAGTCCGGCGGGCTCTCCCTCAGGACGCGAGGCTCATCGAGGCCTTCGTCGCAGGTATATCGGAGAGGAGCCTCTCGCAGCGCTTCTCGGAGACGGTGGACAGGAAGGAGGCGTTGCGGAGACTGCTTCCCACCCCCGACAGGTTCGTCCTCATCGCTGAAAGGGACGCGAAGGTAGTCGCACAGGCAGAATACAACCGTGGCCGACCTGGGACGGCGGAAGTCGGGGTCATCGTCGCAGACTCGCTCCAGGGCAAAGGACTCGGGACAATCCTGTTTGGCGAGATTGCGGAGGCTGCCCATTCGGAGGGCATAGCCACCCTCGAGGGCAACATGAGCCCTGACAACAGCATGACCCTCAAGGTCTTGCACGACCTCGGTTTCCCTACGTCTGTGCAAATCGGGCCTGGGACGGTCAAGGTGACCTTCCCCACCTCCGTCGAGCGGGAGACAGTGGACGCCTTTGACCGACGCGACGCAGTAGCCGCGGTCTCCGCCATAACGAAGTTCTTCAGCCCGCAAGGCGTCGCTGTGATCGGGGCTTCAAGGAACCCGGACGCCATCGGAGGCAGGCTCTTCAAGAACGTGATCGAAGGCGGCTTCGCAAGGCCGGTCTATCCAGTCAACTCCAAGGCAGACCTCGTGCAGTCGGCCCGGGCCTACAAGACCGTCCTCGATTGCCCAGGGCCGGTGGATTTGGCATTGATCGTGGTGCCGGCGAATGCCGTGGTCGACGTCGCGAGGCAGTGCGCGGAGAAGGGAGTGAAGGCGCTGGTGGTCATATCCTCAGGTTTCGCCGAGACAGGGAAGGAGGGAGCGATGCTCCAGCAGGAGCTCGTCGAGGTGTGCCGCGAATCCGGCATGAGGCTCATCGGGCCCAACTGCATGGGCATAGTGAACACCGACCCGGGCGTCAGCCTCAACGCCCAGTTCTCAGTGTTCAGGCCGAAGCTCGGCCGCACGGCCTTCCTCTCCCAGTCCGGCGCGCTGGGAATCGCGGTCATGGAGCACGCGAACAGGGAGGGGCTGGGCATGTCGACGTTCGTCTCGGTGGGGAACAGGGCCGACGTCTCCAACAACGACCTCATCCAATACTGGGAAACGGACGGGAACACCGACCTTATCCTAATGTACCTGGAATCGTTCGGGAATCCGCGGAAGTTCGCTAGGGTGGCGCGGCAGGTCAGCAGGAGGAAGCCGATACTCGCGGTGAAGAGCGGCAGGTCGGCGGCCGGCTTCAGGGCCACGCAGTCTCACACAGGAGCCCTCCTCGCGGCCTCCGACGTCACGGTGGACGCCCTCTTCCGCCAGGCAGGGGTGATCAGGGTCGACACGCTGGGCGAGATGTTCGACGTCGCCTCGCTTCTTGCGACCCAGCCCGTCCCCAAGGGCGGCAGGCTTGCGATAGTCACCAACGCCGGAGGCGCGGGGATACTCGCCACCGATGCCGCGCAGAGCGCCGGACTCGAGGTGCCGGAGCTGGGGGCCGGCGTCCAGGAAGAGCTGAGGTCATTCCTCAGCCCGGAGGCCGGAGTGGGGAACCCAGTGGACATGGTCGCCTCAGCGACCGCGATGGATTTTGCAAAGGCGGTCAGGGCGGTCTCGAAAGACCCAGAGATAGACGCAATAGTCGTCCTTTTCGTACCGCCGGGGGCGGTCGCACCTCAAGACGTAGCCGGACAGGTCCTCTCGGCGACTGCAGAACTCAAGGGAAGGATGCCCGTGGTCATGAGCTTCATGGCCACCCCCGCAATGCCGGAGCTCCTGGAGGGAAGCCCCTTGAGGGTCCCGAACTACGCGTTTCCTGAGGTTGCAGTCCGCGCGTTGGCGAAGGCGGTGAGCTACGGTAGGTGGCTCCAAAGGCCTTTGGAGGAGCCTGAGAATCTTGACGGCATCCGCAGGGAGGAGGCCGTAGGCTTGGTTTCGAAGAACCTCGGAAGAGGGGCAGGTTGGATGCCCCCGGAGGAAGCGGGGAAGCTGCTCGAGTGCTATGGGATTCCCGTCGTCAGGACCATCCGCGCGTCGACGCCCGAGGAGGCAGGCATTGGCGCGTCCAAAATCGGAGGGAGGGTCGTCGTGAAGGGAGTGGCGGATGGTTTGGTACACAAGACGGAGGCGGGCGCTGTGGCGCTCAACCTCCATGGAGAGCGAGAAGCGAAGGAGGCGGCGAGGACGATGATCGGTAGGCTCTCGGCCGGCGGCTACCGAGCGACCGGATTCCTCGTCCAGCCCATGGTCGAGCGAGGCGTGGAGATGATCGTCGGCGCGACCACCGACCCGACCTTCGGCCCCATCGTTGCGTGCGGAGCGGGCGGGACAATGGTCGAGCTCATGAAGGACGTCTCGACAAGAATGCCTCCCGTGACCCGGCGGGACGCCTCGGAGATGCTTCACGACCTCAAGACATTCCCCTTGCTGACCGGGTACAGAGGGTCGTCCGCCTGCGACGTCTCGGCCCTCGAGGAGGTCATACAGAGGGTCTCCGCCATCGCAGACGACGTGCCCGAGGTCATCGAGCTTGACCTCAACCCGGTCATAGTAGGACCAAGAGGGGCGTCCGTGGTGGACTTCAGGGTAAGGCTAGGGGAGAAGGCGCAGGCGGTCCCGCTTGGGGCGGTGAGGTAGGGCGCCGTTCTCGTTCTTGAGATTCTGCTCAGGGTTTAAGTTATCCGCTCCCTTGCTTCTCACAGGCAAGGTTGACGCTGCTTGATGTTCAGGGTGAGAATACACGGGAGGGGCGGCCAAGGGGCGAAGACCGCCAGCCGGATCCTTGGAGACGCTGCGTTCGCGGAGGGCCTTCACGTCCAAGACTTCCCGCTCTACGGCGCAGAGAGGCGCGGCGCGCCAGTCGAGGCATTCACGCGGATATCTGACAGGGACATAGAGGAGCGCGGCTACATCTTCGACCCCGACCTCATCGCCGTGATGGACGAGTCGCTCATCGACGACCCCCTCGCGAGGCCCATCGAAGGAGCGAGGAGCGGCGCTGTGGTGATAGTGAACACGACCAAGCCCGCCGACGAGGTCCGCACGGGGAGAGATGACATCAAGGTCATCGCCACTGACCTGACCGGCCAGGTCTTGCGGACGGTCGGCCAACCCATCCTGAGCGCCGCGGCCGGGGCTGCGCTCGCCAGAATCGTCTCGATCTCCGAGGCCTCGGTCCTAGGGGCGGTCTCCGGCGAGCTGAAGGAGCTGGGCGTTCGGGAGGGCTTGATCTCGAAGAACCTCGAGTTGGCAAGGGCCGTCTACAAGGAGTTCGAGCCCATGACGCTGTCCACTACAGAGGTCTCGACCGGTCTGCAGATGGCGAGCCTCGAGACGATAACGCAGGGGGGAGAGTTCGAGGACATCACCGCCCCTGGCAACTCCGCCCAGAGGCACACCGGCGATTGGCGCATCTTCAAGCCGGTGATAGACTACGCCAGATGCACGACCTGCATGGTCTGTTACATCTACTGTCCCGAGTCGGCAATCGTGATGAACGCCGGCGGCAAGGTGGAGATAGACTACGACAACTGCAAGGGCTGCATGATCTGCATGAACGAGTGCCCGATGAAGGCGATCTCCGGCGAGAGAGAGGGCGAGCCGGAATGACCGAAGCCAAGCTGCTCACCGGGAACGGTGCCGCCGCCTGGGGCGCGAGGCTAGCCGCCGTCGACTACGTGCCCGCGTTCCCGATTACCCCCCAGACGGAGATCATCGAGACGATCTCAAAGTGGGTCAGAGACGGGTCGATGGACGCAAAGATGGTGCAGCTGGACTCGGAGCACTCGATGCTCACCGCGGCGGGGTCCGCCTCCCTCACGGGCGCGAGGGTGTTCACCGCGACGTCGAGCCAGGGACTTCTGTACGGCTTGGAGATGCTCTACAACATATCAGGATGGAGGGCGCCTATCGTCCTGGTCAACGTCTCAAGGGCGCTCGCGGCCCCCATAACGCTGGAGCCTGACCACAACGACGTGCTGGCCGCGAGGGACACCGGCTTCATCCAACTCCACGCGGAGACCTGCCAGGAGGTAGTCGACCTCGTGCTGCTAGGGTACAGGATAGCCGAGGACATGCGGGTGAGGCTGCCGGCGATAGTGAACCTCGACGGCTTCTTCCTCTCCTTCACGAGGGAGCGGGTGGATTTGCCGGAGGCAGACAAGGTGGCAAGCTTCCTCCCGCCCTACCGGCCCACCAACCCTTTCAGCGCCGAGAGGCCTGTCGCCAAGGGCTCGGCGGTCATGGAGGGGGACACCTACAGCTACTTCAGGTACCACATGCACGCCTCGTCCCTCCGTGCGCTGGACGTGTTGAAGGAGGTCTCCCGCGAATACGAGAAGCTCTTCGGCCGAGCCTACGGGCCGGTGGAGCCCTACATGATGGACGGAGCCGAGTACGTGCTGGTCATGTCGAACTCGTTCACGACCCTCGGTAGGAAGGTCGTCGACGACCTTCGAGCGAGGGGGGTGGCTGCCGGGCTCCTGAAGCTCAGGATGATCAGACCGTTCCCTGCCGACGAAGTGGCCGCCCAGCTCAAGGGAAGAAGGGCGGTGGCCGTGTTCGACCAGGACATCGCGCCAGGGTCCGGAGGGATAATCTATCCGGAGGTCGTGGCCGCCCTCTATCACGAGGCGGACCGCCCGAAGGTCGTCATGCCTGTGATAGGAGGCCTCGGAGGGAAGCGCTTGACCTTGAAGGAGCTTGAGTCAATCTTCGACGAGCTCCGGAGAGCCGAGAAGGGAGGCACCGTCAGGCCGCCGGGGATGTTCTTGATGCGACAGGAGGAGCTCGAGAGGGTGCGGACAGAGATGGTCACCGCAGGAGGGGACGTTCCCGCATGAGCACGACCCGCTTCAGGACGCTGAAGGACCTTCCGGCGGAGGACTACCTCACGCCCGGGAACCCTCTCTGCGCGGGCTGCGGAGGGATGCTCGCCGTGCGCCTCTTCCACAAGGTCCTAGGGGGAAACGTCGTCTGGGTCAACGCAGCCGGATGCATGACGCTGCTGATGACTTATCCCCTGAGCCCGCTCAAGTCGAACTGGCTGTACACAGCCTTCGCCAGCGCTCCGGCGGGCGCGCAGGGAATCAGGGACGCCCTCGATGTGCTGGCTTCCAAGGGGAAGATCTCCCCAACCGAAGACCTCAAGGTGGTGGTGGTCACGGGAGACGGGGCCGCATACGACATCGGCCTACAGTCGACCTCGGCGGCGGTGTCCCGAGGCCTGGACTTCTACTACCTCTGCTACGACAACGAGTCTTACGGGAACACCGGCTTCCAGATGTCCTCGTCGACGCCGTACGGCTCGGCGAGCAAGACGACGCCGCCCACCGAGGCCAACCCCATCGGGAACACCGGTACAAAGAAGGAGATCTTCGAGATCTGGCTGGCTCACAAGCCGCCCTACGTCGCCACCCTGCTCACGTCCCAAGGGGTAGACTTCATGAGGAAGGTCGAGAAGGGCATGAATGTCAGGGGGCCGAAGCTGTTCACGGCCCTCGCAGCCTGTCCGCCCGGCTGGGGATTCGACCCCAAGGACTCCATACACGTAGAGAAGCTGGCCTTCGAGACCGGAATCTGGCCTCTCAAGGAGGCCGTGAAGGGAGCGGTCAAGCACACTGTCGTGCCGAGGGCACTCAGGCCGGTGAGGGAGTACCTCGCCACCCAGCAGAGGTACGCCCATCTCTTCCACCCGGCCGAGAACGCGGCCGCAATCGAGAAGATTCAGGACGGCATAAACGCGTATTGGAAGGCCGCTGCCGACCGTGAATCGTTACAGATTGCGCTCGTCGACTGAAGCCGACCTGAGCGAGCTGCCGCGGAGCCGCTCCAAGTACTGGCACTACGCCTTCGTCACAGCCCTTCTCATTATGGCGGTCTGCATCCTGGCCCTGCTCAACGCGTACCTGCGCATCGACAACCAGGCATCTTACGCTGCCGACCAGACGGGCGTGCCCTCGTCGATTCTTCTGGCGGGTTACATAGGGATGTTCTTCAGCATCCTCGTCCTCCCGGTCCCCGACTACGTCCTAGTCCCCGTGTACGGATCCCTGTCTTCCGTAGGGATATTCGACCCTGTCACGACGTTCTTGGTGTGCGTCGGCGCTTCGGTGTTCCCTGTCGAGTATGTCTGCGGGAGGCTCTTGGCCAGGCCGGTCGTCTCGAAGATTCTGCCTTTCTTCATGATGTCCGAGAGGGAGCTGGAGATCGCCGACAGGTGGGTCCTGGAGCACGGCAGGTTCTCGGTCTTCATCTCCACCTTCATACCCTTCTTCTACAGCGCGGTCTGCCTGGTCGCGGGGACCCTCAGGATGGGCGTGGTCGCCTTCCTACTCTCCTGCGTCGCCGGGTTCGGGATAAGGTTCGCGGTCCTTGAGTATGCGGGCTACTACAGCGTCTACATCTTCACGGCCGCATTCGACTACTCCCAGAGGCTCCCCCTCGCCATCCTCTTGGTCGCCTCGTCCGCATTCGCAGCTCTCTACCTAGCCGAGAGGGCTGGGACTCTCGCGCGAGTGTCTCCCTTGGCCCCTTGATGCCGCCGAATTCAGAGTCTTGTCTTGGTCGTCCGAAGGTAGAACATCGGACTCCTCGCTAGCCGTTCGCTTCCTTCGACAGGAACTCCGCGACCTCCCTCGCCCAATCGCCCGTCTGAGTGTTGCGCTTGACCTGCTCCAGATACTGCTTCCAGGTCATCCCCCCGTAGGCCTCCTTCCACACAGGGTACGCCGACTCGATGTTGTTCTTGGCGAGCTGGTGATATGCGCAGAGCGTCGAACCCGGCGCTGTCCTCCGCTTGCAGAGAAGGCAGGTCCCCAATTGCCGGCTGCGAACGGGCACGTGGAATTAAGGGATGCCCCATGGCCGCTTGGCGTTAGCCGACCGGGTCGCGACAAAAGACTCAAGAATGCACCCGACGATTCGGTGCGCGACGTTGATCCCCAGACGACTCTTCCTGACGAACGGCGTCGGCAAGCACAAAGAGAAGCTCCAATCCTTCGAGCTTGCGCTCAGGGATGCTGGAATCCAGCACTGCAACCTCGTTCAAGTCTCGAGCATCGTTCCCGCAGGATGCAAGGTCATCCCGAAGGATAAGGGCAGGAAGATGCTCACACCAGGGGAGATCACTTTCGTCATGATGGCGAGGAACGCGACGAAGGAGCCCAACAGGCTGATCGCCGCCTCTGTGGGCCTGGCGATACCTTCGACGAAGACCTACGGTTACATCTCAGAGCATCACGCGTACGGCCAGACTGAGGACGCCGCGGGAGACTACGCGGAGGATCTTGCCGCGACGATGCTCGCCACGACGATGGGGATAGGCTTCGACCCCGAGACGGCTTGGAAGGAGAGGGAGCAGCTCTTCAAGTCCAGCGGGCTGATCATCAGGACGTCCCACGTGGCGCAGTCCGCCGAAGGGGACAGGACAGGCCTCTGGACCTCGGTCGTCGCCGCGGCCGTCCTCATTCCTTAGCTCACCCGCAGACACTCAACCGAGGCCTAGGTTCGAAACTCTTCGCAGAAGCGGGGACTTCGGCTGAGAAGCCGGAGGGTCAAGGCGGCAATCGAGTCCATCCTCTTCCCGCTCTGCTCTTTTCGCAGTCTCGCTCTTCAGATTGTCGCGATGCCTGCGAAAGCAAGGAGGAGCAGCATGCAACAGCCGAAGAACAGTGGGAACCGTCCGAAGTCGTCTCCTCCCTTTGTAACCCTGTAGATGTAGCCGATCATGGCAAAGCACACCAGGTCCATCGAGAGGAAGATCGCGAAGAGCGACTCGCCCGACACGGCCGAGGTGTCCATCGTCCACAGCCCGACCACCGATGCGCCCGAGATGATTAGAAGGAGCCCGACGATTCGGGCGCCTATTCGCTCGCCCAGTTCTGTCATTGTTTCCACCCCACCTCGAAGGCCTTGACCCGGCGCTTGATGGAGCCGGTACCGAGGTCGAGCCGATAGAGAAGGTAGACCGTTCCAGCCACAGCGACGGAGAGCTCGGCGAGCGATATCGCAAAGGAAGTGAGGATAGAGTAGGTGGCCCCTTGCATTATGAGCTGCACCGCCGCGGTTAGGCTGCCCCCGATGCCGAATGTGCCGAGGGTGAGCAGGACCACGAAGCTCGTAGCAGTCCACAGTGCAGCGTTGTTGAATGCCCTGGTCGCGTATGGGGCGCTAGGAGCGTTAGGTGAACTGCCTCCTCTCGGGCCCGTCCCTTTGGGCAACCCTCTGAATATCACCCGGTACATTCCTGCCGAAACAAGAGCGACAACCAAGGCCGTGCCCCCCAGGATGAGTACTGCTTGCTCGTTAGGTATGATCTTCCCAGGCGTCTCGTATCCCCATATCGTCAGGGCGGCCACCTCGGCGACGAAGATGAGGCCTAGCGTGATGAAGTTCCTCCTCGACGCGATTCTGCGGGTGGTCCCCCTGTCCACGAACGGAAGGACGATGAGCCCGATGAAGACCAGAGAGATGAGGGTGAGCGCAACGGTGAGCCCAGGCCCCTCAAATATCGAGATCTTCAGGATCTGGTAGATCCACAGGAAGTACCAATCAGGCTGGGGGGTGGACTGCGCCGCGAGTGTGGGTGTGTATTGGGGCGGTAGGTTCAGCGGGAAAGCAACAGAGATCAGGAAAATCGCTACGCCGAACAAAGCCGCAAGTTCGAGAAGGTAGAATGTGAGGTCGGGGAAGATGGGTATGAGCTTCCTCTTCTTCTCAGGTATCGGGACAGGGCCCGTAACAGGTTCGGACACGCCGTGCGCCTCGAGCATGTACATCTTCGCAGCGAGCAGTATCACGAGGACAGCCGGCAGGACGACGACGTGTAGGTCGAAGAACCGCAGCATCGTCCCGGAGTCTGTTCCCCCGCCGACGATCAGGAACTGGATGAAGTTGGAGAGCGGTTGCGGGAGCGCGGCCATCATGCCTATTCCGACATCGGTTGCCGACTTCGAGACGACCGTCCAGGGAAGAAGGTACCCTGTGAAGCCGAAGCCCAGGGTGACGAAGCCCATGATCATCCCTGTCACCCACATCAACTCGTGCGGCTTCTTGTGGACGGAGACGAAGTAGCCCCTCATCATGTGCATGAAGGCGAGCATTATCATCGCATATGCGGTGTAGAGATGGACGGTCTCGAGGAACCGGCCGTAGCTCACGTTCTGGAAGATGTACAGTGTTGACGAGTAGGCCTGAGTGGGCGTGGGGATGTAGTAGATCATCATCATCATTCCAGTGACCGCCTGGATTCCGAAGGCGACAACCGCCAGAGCGCCGAGCCAGTAGAACGGGTTGACGGAGTACGCCGGCGCGGGTCGTAGCATCTCGTAGGAGAGGCCTAGCCGAGAGTCGAACCAATGAACTACCCTGGCCAGAGCGCGCTCGTGGGTCGCTGCACCCTCTGGGGGGTGGAAGCGGCTCTCGGGCTTCTTCTCTTCCTCTTGTTCTGTCATTTTACTGTCCACTCACGACTGTTCCGCCTTGGAGGTCGTTCAGGACGTTGTTGGAGCCTGTGCTGTGCCCGAAGATGGTCGGAGGCCCCATTCCCACCGCGTATATGTCGCCGGAGTCGTCGATTGAAAGCGTCACCTGTGGCACAGGCCTCGGCGCCGGCCCATCCGTCACCTTCGCGCCGTTTGTCAGGTCGTACACGCTGCCGTGGCAGCAGCAGTATCCTATCGGACCTGCCGCGATGTAGTCGGTCTCGCATGCGGGGGCGTCGCCCTTTGCGACGAAACCGAAGATGCAGCCGAGGTGCTGGCACACCACGCTGTAGGCGACGATGTCTCCGTCGGGCCCGACTCCTCCGGTGGCCTTCTGCCCGAGCTTCACGAGGATGTTCGGCGTCTCCTCAAGAGGGTAGTTGAATGAGATAGGCGTCGACACCTGCAGGTCGCTGATGTTGGCCACCAGGACTTGCGGGAAGGGAGAGGAGGTCGTGGACGTCGTCGAGGTAGAGGTCGAAGCAGTCGAGGAGGATGCGGCGCTCGTGGTCGCTGTCCCGGTCTGGTTGCCGCCCGCCCCGGATACCGTTACCGTGTTCGTGACGGTCTTCGTCTTGGTGATCGTAGGAGTGCTGGTCTGCGCCTCCAGGGGCGACGGTGGGTTCGCGGGAGAGAACAGGGACTTTGCAACAGAGGCAACGCCTGCGGCGACGAACACCAAGCCCAAAGTGAGGCCCGCCCTCAGGACGTTCCTCCGGGTCACGCTGCTGCTGTCGACGGGCGCCCCCGGCGCCTGATTCCCCTTCTTCTCTTCGTCTCTTACGCTTGTCATGGCTCGCTCTCCAGATTGGCCATCGACTTTCCCTATCCCGTGGTGCTCGTGCCTGTGATGAGGAAGGTGAAGTGGAACGACGGCATCAGTTCCGGATGGTCTTGAGGCGTCAATAGTGGATACCTGTAGATTGTCACCTGCTGCGCGGACGGACTGGATGCGCCCCACCAGACTGACGGGAAGATGTCTATGTTG
>Ga0187771_10003123_pt1 | contig 11526 bp, 12 predicted proteins | sample 0116_SJ02_MP15_1_FD_133139 | JGI IMG/M metagenome (GOLD analysis project Ga0187771, IMG submission 133139) | Tropical peat soil microbial communities from peatlands in Department of Meta, Colombia - 0116_SJ02_MP15_10_MG | ecosystem: Environmental > Terrestrial > Soil > Wetlands > Peat | place... | reverse complement strand
TTCGGTGGTGGCGAACACGAATTTGGCGTGCGGCGGCGGCTCTTCCAGCGTCTTGAGCAGCGCATTGAAGGCGGCGCCGGAGAGCATGTGCACTTCGTCGAGGATATAGACCTTGTAGCGCGCCGAGACCGGCGCATAGCGCACCGCCTCGTTGATCGCCCGCACATCTTCGACGCTGTTGTGCGAGGCGGCGTCCATCTCGATCACGTCGAGATGCCGACTCTCCATGATCGCCTGGCAGTGAACGCCGAGGACCGGCATATGGATGGTGGGCGCGGTGACCGAACCGTCCGGCAGCTCGTAATTGAGCGCGCGGGCGAGGATGCGCGCCGTCGTGGTCTTGCCGACGCCGCGCACGCCGGTGAGCACCCAGGCCTGCGGGATGCGCCCGGCTTCGAAGCCGTTCGAGATGGTGCGCACCATGGCGTCCTGGCCGATCAGATCGGCAAAGGTCGCCGGCCGGTATTTGCGCGCGAGCACGCGATAGGATGCGGTCGGAGCCGTGGCGTCGTTCATCGTTTTAGATGTAGCGTCGTAGCCCGGATGAGCATAGCGAAATCCGGGAGCGGCCTGCCAGCCTTGCGGCGGGTCCCGCATTTCGCTGCGCTCATGCGGGCTACATATGGGAAAGCGGGAGGCTGACGAGCGACCCGAACCGCGCTCGTTAGGGCTGCTTCCTTCCGGACCTGACCCGGTTGGCGAGTGGCTCGTCCACCGCCAACCTCCCATCCCTATATCGGCCGCGGGCGAGGCGAAAGCAAGCGGCGCTTCCTTGCCGGCGCGTCGGTTTTGCGGGACATTCGGGCCAAGTGGGCGGCGGGTTTCGCGGCGCCTTTGTGCGTCTTAGCCTGAACCGGGAGGAACTCAATCATGCAACGCTATGCAAGGCTCTGCGCGCAGGCCGGATTGGTGGCGCTGCTAGTCGGCTTGTCCGCCACCGCCCAGGCGCAATTTCTGGTCGTCGGCGACGACAACAAGCTGCATTGGGATGATGCCGGCAAGCCGGCCTTCACCGAGCCGGGCAAGGACGAAGTTGTCATCGTCGACATCAAAAATCGCGAGCAGCCGAAAATTGTCGCTTCGCTGCCGCTGACCAACACCATCATCGGACCGCCGACCAACCTCGCCGTGACTCCCGACGAGTCGCTCGCTTTGGTCGCCAATTCCTTGAATTACGAGTCGAACGGCAGCGGCGGCTGGAAACCTGTGCCCGACAACAAGATCTTCGTCATCGATCTCAAGGCGGCGCCGCCGGCGCTGATCGCGACGGTCGAAGTCGGCAAGCAGCCGTCGGGCATGGCGGTCAACAAGGCCGGCAATCTCGTGCTCGTCGCCGATCGCGCCGACAACGCCGTCACCGTGCTGACCATCAGCGGCAAGGAGGTGAAGCCGGTGCAGACCGTGGCGCTCGGCGACACCGTCTCGGCGGTCGCCATCACTCCGGACGGCAAGCACGCGCTGGTCACTAAGCACGCGGCGCACAAGGTCGCCTGGCTCGACATCGATGGACAGACGGTGAGCTACAACAAAAAAGACATCGCGGTCGGCAGCTGGCCCTACAACGTCCAGATCACGTTCGACGGCCGTTTCGCGCTCACCGCCAACCAGGGCAACAGCGGCGTCGGCGACGGCGGTGTTGGCTCGGTCAGCGTCATCGACCTCAAGGCCGATCCGCCGCGCCTCGTCGATTACGTCACGGTCGATCCCCTTCCGGAAGGCCTGGGAGTAAGCCCGACCGCGCCGCTCGCCATTGCGGTGTCGATCAACGGCAGCGGCACGGTGCCGAAGGGCGCTTGGTTCGAGCATCCCAATTCGCTGCTCGATGTGCTGTCCACTTCAGGCGGACACGTGCGGAAGGTCGGCGCGGTCAAAGCTGGACGTCTGCCCGAAGGCATCGCCTTCAGCCCGGAGGGCAAATACGTCTATGTCGGCAACTTCTCCGACAGCAATCTGCAAATCTTCAAGGTCGACGGCGATACGCTGCGCGACACCGGCAAGGCGCTGAAGCTGCCGGGGCACCCCGCGTCGCTGCGCGGCAATACGCCGTGATACCGTAGACGTAAAGGGCGGATTACGCCGGCGCTAATCTGCCCCACGATTCCCGGAGCGACGATGGCGGAATCCGGCTGGTCGCTGCATCCGCAGTTGCAGCGGGACACGACGCCGGTCGGCGATCTTGGGCTGTCGCGCGTGCTCGCGATCAATGCCGCCGACTACCCGTGGCTTATTTTGGTGCCGCGGCGCGCCGGCGTCGTCGAGATCGCCGATCTTGACCATGAGGCCGCCGCCTTGACGACCGAGATCGTCGAGGTGTCGCGTGCGCTCAAGGCCGCGACCGGCTGCGACAAGCTCAACGTCGCCGCCATCGGCAACATCGTGCCGCAGCTTCACGTTCACATCGTCGGGCGCCGCAATGGCGACCCGCTGTGGCCGAAACCGGTCTGGGGCGCCGCGCCGCCGCGTGTGGCCGATGCGGCGGCATTCGCGCAATTCATCGGCGCGATCCGCGCCCGGCTTCCCTTGACCTTCACGGCCGGCGCGGCTTCTATCGGCGCATGAGGCCGCGAGCAGGAGCAAGACGGATGACGCTGCGCATCGCTATCGTGCCGCCGCTGCGGCTGGCGCCTCAGGCACCGAAGTGAGGCGGCTTCCCTGGATTCCGCCCGCCCCCCTCGCAACACGCCGCCGGCCTTCGCTTATGCGGGGAGCCGGCTCGAGCGCGCCGCCGCCTTGCGCAGCGAGGAGGCGGCGCTGGCGGCGATGGCGCAGGATAAGCGCGCGGGCTTTTACGCGATCGGCGGCGATCTTATCGTGATGAAGCTCGACCGCGAGAAGCGCGATCCGTTGTTCTCGGCCGCGGAAGCCGGCGCGCTCGGCGAGGCGCAGGCAACCGTGTTCCTCGGCCTCGAGGACGGCGCGCCGCGCTTCGGCGTCGGCCTCGATGCCGCCGCGATTGATCGGCTCAAGGCGCGCAAGGATTTGACCGCGACCGACCTGCGCAGCATCGCGGTCGGCGGCCTCGTCGCCGCCGAGCATTTGCCGCCGCTCGCGCAAGCCAAGGCGCTGCTCGGCTGGCACGCCCGCCATCGCTTCTGTCCCAATTGCGGCGCGCCGAGCGAGTTCGCCCAAGGCGGCTGGCGGCGCGACTGCCCCTCCTGCAAGGCCGAACATTTCCCGCGGACCGATCCGGTCGTCATCATGCTGGCAATCGCCGGCGGCGGGGGCGAGCGCTGCGTGCTCGGCCGCTCGCCGCGATTTCCCAAAACCATGTGGTCGTGTCTCGCCGGCTTTTGCGAACCCGGCGAGTCGATCGAGGAAGCGGTGCGGCGCGAGGTGCAGGAAGAAGTCGGCCTTTCCTGCGCGCGCGTCACATATTTCGCCTCGCAGCCTTGGCCGTTCCCGACCTCGCTGATGATCGGCTGCCATGCCCAGGCGGTGACGGACACGATCGTCGTCGATCGCAGCGAGATCGAGGACGCGCGCTGGTTCGAACGCGCCGAGCTTGAGCTGATGCTGGCGCGCCGGCATCCGCAGGGCCTCACCGCGCCGCCGCCGGTCGCCATCGCCCACCACATCATCCGCGATTTTGTCGAGCGCGGCTGCGATGTCCTCACCGGGTGAAGCAGCGCCTGCGCCGCGCATGGCGCGCATCCTCTGTGCGGGCATCATCGTGCTCGACAAGGTGTTTCGCGTCGCCGAGTTTCCGCGGCCGGACGGCAAGGTCGAAGCCAAGGAGTATTTCATCGTCAACGGCGGCTGCGCGGCGAATGCGGCGGTCGCCATCGCGCGGCTCGGCGGCCGCGCCGCGCTGGCGGGTCCGCTCGGCGGACCCGCAGGCGAGGACGACAACGGCGACACGGTGCTGCGCGCGCTGGCGCGCGAGAACGTCGACACCAGCGCCTGCCAGCGCGTCGACGGATCGGCCACCGCGCTGTCGGCGATCTTCATCGACGCGCGCGGCGAGCGCACCATCGTCACCTACCGCGACGAACGCATCGCCGCGGCGACGGTGCGCGACCCGCGGGCGCTCGCCGCCGCCGCCGACCTCGTGCTCGCCGACAACCGCTATCCGCAGTTCGTGCGGCCGATCTGCGCGGCCGCGCGGGCGCGCAAGGTGCCGGTGGTGCTCGACGGCGACAAGGCGACCGTCGAAGACGATCCGCTGTTTCGCCTCGCATCGCACGTTATTTTTTCCGCCGAATGTTTGCGCGCGACCGCGGCTTGCGAAAATCTCGCGCAGGGGCTCGAGCGCATCGCGCGGCATACCGACGCCTTCCTGGCGGTCAGCAATGGACCGCACGACATTGTGTTCCGCGAGAACGGCGCCTGCCGGCGCTTGCCGGTGTTCGCGGTCAAGGCCGTCGACACGCTCGGCGCCGGCGACGCTTTCCACGGCGGCTTTGCCTTGGCGCTGGCCGAGGGGCAGGGCGAGGTCGCGGCGATGCGCTTCGGCGCCGCCGTCGCCGGCATCAAATGCACCCGCCTCGGCGGCTCTGCCGGCACGCCCACGCGTGCCGAAGTCGACGCCTTTTTGGCGGCAAACTCACCGGCGGATGAAACCGCGGGTCCTTGATTTAGAATAATTTTCTATGTAAACCGAATGAACTTGAGAAGTTTGGAAGAATATATCCTTATGGATGCGATCGACCGGAAAATCTTGACGGTGCTGCAAGAGGACGCGTCGCTATCGGTAGCCGAAATCGGCAACCGCGTCGGCCTCTCCTCGACGCCGTGCTGGAAGCGCATGCAGCGGCTGGAGGCCGACGGCGTCATTCTCAAACGCGTCGCTTTGGTCGACCAGGACCGCGTCGGGCTCGGCATCACGGTCTTCGTTTCGGTCGAGACCGGCGACCATTCGCAGGAATGGCTCGACCGTTTCGCCAAGGTGGTCGGCGCCATGCCCGAGGTGATGGAGTTTTATCGCATGGCCGGCGACGTCGATTACATGCTGCGCGTGATCGTGCCCGATATCGCCGGCTACGACGGCTTCTACAAGCGGCTGATCGCCGCCGTGCCGCTGAAGAACGTCACTTCGCGCTTCGCCATGGAGAAGATCAAGGCGACCACGGCGCTGCCGATCCCGTGAGGCTCGACGCAATGCCGCGCTAGTGCATGATCCGGAGCAGTGGAAAAACCGCAGATCACGCGCAACCAGAATCCAGTGCGCAGCTACCCGCTGTACGAGATCGAGTTCGATTGACGCGGGCGCATGAAATACTGGTCGCTCAGCGTCAGCGTGTTGGTGAGAACGTAGCCGTAGGTCGGATTGTAGCCGTAAGAAGCCTGGCCGAGAATCAGATAGGTGTTCGGCACCGCGAGCGCGCTCGGCACCGTCACCGCCTGGCCGACGGTCAACGCGGTGCCGCCAAGCGTGGCGCTCCAGACGACGGTGGCGTTGCCGCTGCTGTCGATCGCCACCTCCGACACCGTCTCCTTCAGATTGGCCGATGCGTAGGGCGCGATGATGGCGGAGCCGGCATTGAAGATGTTCGTCATCTGGCTGCTGTCGATACTGGTGAGTTGGCTCGAAAGGTCGGCAAGCGCGCGGGCGGTCAGCGTCACCTTGCGCTGGACGGAGACGCCCTGCGAGACCTCGGCGCTGCCGAGATAGAGGCCGAGCATCACCGGCAGCGTGAGGGCGAATTCCACGGCCGAGACGCCCCGGCGGTCCTTAAGAAAGCGCGCGAGTCGCGAGGCCAGACAAGAAGTGAGAGCGATCATGGCGCGACGCTCCATTACGAGGATGCATAGGGTTCGTTCTGAAACACGGCGGTGGCCGCGAGCAGGTTGGCGCCGCCGTTCAGATTGCTCAGGTTGAGCACGCTGCTGAAATAGACCGGGTACTGATAATAAAGCCGCACCACCACGACATCGCCGGGGCCGCCGGGATTGTAGCCCATCGCGGAGGTGTTCAGGGTGCCGTCGCTGATCGGCAGTCCAAGGTTGACCGCGGCGAATGAGGAGTAGGTCTCGACGTCGATATAGACGGCGTTGTTGCAGTTGAACATCGTCGCGACCTGGCTGCAGACTTGCGCCTTGAACTGCGAGGCGGTCCAGCCCGCCGTTTGCGCCTGGCCGGTCATGATAAGCCGACCGGCGACGGCTGCGGCCGTCTCCAGCGATTGGCCGGAGAGGAAGAGCAGCGCCGTCTGGATCACGCCCAGCGACAAGGCGAGAAACGGCGTCGCAACGAAAGCGAACTCGACGCCCGCCGTCGCGTCGGTCTGCCGAATGAAGCGGCGCAGAAGTGGCAAGCCCGCGAACCAGGGCGCCCGCGCCGCGCGCATCGATTTTATCCGATCAAACATTGGAAACCTCACTCGAACGTCGCTCGTCACGCGAGTGGATCGCGGTTGAGCAATAGCAAAGACATGTTGGCAGTTTGTTGCTCAGATTGTCGAGAACAACGGGAGCGCCGTTAAGCTGGCAGTAACCCTGTCGAGGGCAAAGCACGGCTTCGGCGGCGGATCATACAGTTTCCAAATGATGAGATCGGGTTTTTGCCGGATCGCGTTGCGATCGATGGCTTCGTCTAGTCGACAGGAATGTGGTCGAATCGATCGCGCGGAACGTATCAGGTCCGCCGTCCGCCGTTGCCGATCATGCGCTAATGCGCGGCGGCACCCGCTGCCTGGGCGTTGCGGGCGACGATCTGGGCGAGGGTCTTGTCGAAGAAATCCGGGAAGTCGCCGAGCGTGACTTGACGTTCGCACAGCGGCGTGCAGCTGTAGGTTTCCTGATTGGCGCCGCGATAAACCACAACGGTTCTGTCGGTTGATCCGGTGACCTCGACGTTTTTCTCCATCAGCACGGTGCCGCTTCTATCCATGACGATGAAATTGGTGGCGCCGTAGCCTTTGCCGGTGACGACGGCGATGCCGCCGGGTTCGATGGAAAGATCGGCGATGAGCGGGTCGCCGACCACGACGGTTGAAGCGCGATCGGGAAGCTTTATCACCCTGGCATGATCGAGAAAAACGACGATGCGCTCGGCGGCCATGAGCGGCGACGCCAGCGCGAACAGCAGGAAAGCCGCCGCCAGCCAGGTGAGTAGGCTCGCAAGCAGCGGCAACAGGCTTGCGAAATGGTTCGGGCTGTTCCGGCCGTACACGCACAACGCGGTCATCGAGACTCTCCGAAACGCTACGCGGACGAGACCAGCGAAGAGGGCCGCACTCCGATCGCTTCGATCGACTGCAAATTCGTGAACCAAATTCGTGAACGAAGTGCAAATTGCCGCAGCGCGGGCGCGCCGGCCGCGATGCGGCGCGGCCGGTGACGTTTGCTTAACGCTGCCGGCAAAATTCCGGCGCGCCGGCCGCAACCGTTCGCCTTAGCGCGTGAACGGATGCGCGAGCTGGCGGCCGAAGGAGGCAGGGAATTCGCGGTCGGCAATGCCATAGTCGGCCGGCAGCTCGCCGGCCGGCATGGAGAAGGTGCCGAAGATGACGTCGAGCAACGCAAAGGTCGCGGCGAAATTCTTTTCGCCGCCGCGGTCCGCCGCGGTGTGGTGCCAGCGGTGGAAGACCGGCGTGGCCAGGACGTATTTGAGCGGGCCGAACGTCCAGTCGAGATTGGCGTGTACAAAGGCGGAATGCGCGGTGGTGAGCGGCCCGAGCACGACGAAGACCTTGGGCGAGATACCGCCGATCAAAAGCACAACGTCGACAAGCACGGCCCCGAAGAACAGATTGATCGGATGGAAGCGCGCCGCCGAAATCCATTCCAGCTCTTTGGAGGAATGGTGCACGGCATGGTATTTCCACAATTGCGCGCCGTGGAAGAACCGGTGCGTCCAGTAAGTCATGATGTCGGCGCCGACGAGAAAGATGATCATCTGAGCGGCGAGCGGCAGCCGCGAGAGCGGGCCGTGGCCGTTCTGATAGAAAGCGATCAAGCCGTCGGCCGTGGTGATGCCGAAGATGACCGCGGCGCCGGCGATCAGCATGCCGATACGGAAGTAGCGCGTGATCACTGGAATGAAAAGCCAGTAGCAGAGGTCAGTGATCAAATCGGGCTTGCGCCACCAGGCGGGGCCGGGATTGCAGGCCCAGAACCAGGTGAGCACGGTGAAGACGGCGGCGAGCGCCAGCGAGATCGGAATGTTTTTCAGAAAGCTCGCGCCGATGGTGGCGACGATGCCAAGGAATTCCTCGTTCATGTCCTACCGTTATATGTGTGCGGACAGACCGTGACGACCCCGCCCGCGAGGAGCTGTTCGCTGCTATCGTGCAAGCCGATTAATTTGCAATGAATGGCGGGCGCGGGAGCCCCGCGGGGCCGGCATCGCTGATCCGCAACCGACACCGCCGCGGATTTACGCGTTCGAAGCATTCATCGGCTATGGATTTCGCCGCAATGCGCGGAAGTAAAGCGATGCGGTCGTAGTGCGACGGGACGCAAACAGATAAAAAACGGATAAATACGAAAAATGGCGGCAACGAGGAAATACGCTGTTAACTACGTAACGTGTCGACGGAAACGTCGCTAGTTTCGGGGTTGGATTTAACCGCATCGCAAGTTCTCGTTGATAGCATTCGCTACGATCCAAATGGTCCCGGGAAACGGGCGATTGGGTCATGCTCAGACAGCCACTGTGGACCTAAGGAGCCAAATGATGAAAACTCTTGTTTCGCGTTTCCTGAAGAACGAGTCGGGCGCAACCGCCATCGAATATGGCCTGATCGCCGCCGGCATTTCCGTTGCGATCATCGCGGTCGTGAACGGCCTCGGCACCAAGCTGAACTCGACCTTCAACAGCGTTTCGAGCCAGCTTCAGTAAGCGTCGCTGGTGCTCGGCTACGAGAGGGCTCCGGTCGTCGCCGGGGCCTTTTCGCATTCCGGCAACGAAGTCCTGAATCGGGCCCGTAACAGCGCCGGATGATACGGTAACCGCAACAGGATTTGCCGCGACGCTTGGCGCAACCCTTGGGACGTCACACCGCCATGACCTTGCTCATCGAAGCGCTGAGCCTGACGCTGTTTCCGGCGATGATGGCGTTTGCGGCCTCGAGCGATTTGTTGACGATGACCATCGCCAACCGGATCTCGCTCATCCTGATCGCCGGCTTTGTCTTGCTCGCCGCCATGACGGGGATGAGTGTCGCCGCGATGGCCTCGCATGCCGGGGCGGGCGGCGCGGTGCTGCTCACGGGATTCGTCTGCTTCGCCTGCGGCTGGATCGGCGGCGGCGACGCCAAGCTTGCCGCGGTGACGGCGCTGTGGCTGGGGTTCGGCCACCTCGCCGACTATTTGGTTTACGCTTCGTTACTCGGCGGAGCGCTGACCGTGTTGCTGATCCAGTTTCGCGCCGTGCCGCTGCCGGCGGTATTCGTCGGGCGCGAATGGGCCGAGCGGCTGCATCGCCTCGACGGCGGTATTCCCTACGGTGTAGCGCTCGCGGCGGCGGCGCTTCTGGTCTACCCTCACACTGAGTGGATGCGCGTCGGCGGCCTTTAGCGCATGCCCCGGAAAAGCGATACCGGTTTCCGAAAAGGACAGGCGCCAACGCGAAGGCTTAGAGCGCGTCCCGATTCAGGTGAAACGGGATGCGCTAGTTCGGCCGCTCGCAGGCGCGGCGGCAACCGCCGATTAACGCGATTTGGATACTCCTCATTAACCATGCCTTGACGTTTAGCTGGTGAAATCCCTGCCGACGGCCGCTCCCGCCGTTACGTCACCGGGGAAGCGAAGCGTAATGAAGCCCGCGCGTATCATTGTACTCGGTGTCGCTCTCGTCGCCGGTGGCCTTGCCGCTTACCTCGTCAGCGGCAGTCGAGCGCCCGAACCGCCGAAGCAAGCGCCGGCACCGCCGCCGCTGGCGACGGTCGAGGTGCTGGTGGCCAAGTCCGATCTCGCCGCTGCGCAGGTCATCGCCGATCGCGATCTCGGCTGGCAGGTCTGGCCGGCCGATGCCGCCAATCCGAGCTTCATCAAGAAGAGCGATCGGCCGAACGCCATCAACGACTTCGTCGGTGCGATCGTGCGCACGCCGATCGCGGCGGGCGAACCGATTCGCGCGTCGAAGGTCGTCACCGCCAAGGGCAGCGGCTTCATGGCGGCGATCCTGCCGCACGGCATGCGCGCGGTGTCGTTGGAGGTGTCGCCCACGACCGGTGCGGGCGGCTTCATCCTGCCCAACGACCATGTCGACGTCGTGCTGACGCGCCGTGACAGGGCGGCGGAAAAAGCGAGCGGCACCGAGAAATTTGTCAGTGAAACAATTCTGCGCAACGTGCGGGTGCTCGCCATCGATCAGACGGTGTCGGAAAAGGACGGCGAAAAAGTCGCGGTCGGCAAGACCGCGACCATCGAGCTCACCCCGTACCAGGCCGAGACGCTGGCGCTGGCGCGGCAGACCGGCACCATCTCGCTCACTTTGCGCAGCCTCGTCGACTCGCAGTCGCAGGTTCCGGAGGGCGGCGACAAGGAAGCCGAGGATGGGCGGACCATCAACACGGTGCGTTACGGCGTGACTACGCAGACGGTGCCGCGCTGATCGGCACACGGAGGGAGTTCGCGATGGCAACACGCATATCGATCGGCGCGGCAGCGCTCGCGATCCTGGCGGTCACATGCTCGACCGTTTGGTGCGGCGGCGCCGCCGCGGGCGGCCCGCCGGTCGAGGAAGCGCCGATGCAGGAGATCGCGGTCGCCGCGAGCGATTTCGGCTCGCGCGCCGTCGCGCTCGGCGTCAGCAAATCGGTCGTGATCGATCTTCCCCGCGACATCAAGGACGTCCTGGTGGCCGACCCGGCGATCGCCAACGCCGTAGTCCGCTCGTCGCGCCGCGCCTACATCATCGGCATCAAGGTCGGCCAGACCAACGTGTTTTTCTTCGACGCCCAAGGCAGGCAGATGGCGGGCTTCGACATCGCGGTCACGCGCGACCTCAACGGCATCCGGGCCGCGATCAGGCAGGTTCTGCCCGACGCCGATATCCGCGTCGAGGGCATCGGCGACGGCGTCATTCTCAACGGCAGCGTGTCGAGTCAGGCCGAGGCTCAGCAGGCCTACGACATCACTGCGCGGCTGCTCGGCGCCGCTACCGGCGAGACGGTTGGCGCCGGCAGCAAGATCGTCAACGCCATCCTCGTGCGCGGCCGCGATCAAGTCATGCTCAAGGTGGTGGTGGCCGAGGTCGAGCGCGACCTCATCAAGCAGCTGGGCATCAATCTATCGGGCTCGTTGGGCTCCGGAACGGCGGTGGTCAATTTCAACAACACCAATCCGTTCACGGCCTACGGCCAATCGCTCACCGGCTCCAGCATTTCGGCGAGCTGGAAAGGCATCACCGGCACGCTGCAGGCCATGGAACAGGCCGGCGTCATCCACACGCTCGCCGAGCCGAGCCTGACCGCCATTTCGGGCGAGAAGGCTACTTTCGAAGCCGGTGGCCAATTTCCCGTGCTCAACGGCTATTCCTGCTCGGCCGCGTCGACGACGCCGGGCGCGCCGACGACCTGCCAGCCCTCGATCCAGTTCATGAATTTCGGCGTCGTTCTCAACTTCACGCCGGTGGTGCTC
>Ga0187771_10003122_pt1 | contig 11528 bp, 9 predicted proteins | sample 0116_SJ02_MP15_1_FD_133139 | JGI IMG/M metagenome (GOLD analysis project Ga0187771, IMG submission 133139) | Tropical peat soil microbial communities from peatlands in Department of Meta, Colombia - 0116_SJ02_MP15_10_MG | ecosystem: Environmental > Terrestrial > Soil > Wetlands > Peat | place... | reverse complement strand
TATCGACTACTCCTCGGATATCATACTCCCTGTAGATCTGCGGATTGATTTTCATATATGCTTCTCTTGATTGTCTCCGAGGCCGCTACTACAATATTTTGTTTGGACGTATTAATACAAACGCATTAAATAAAGTGACATCACCCTCACCCCCAATCTCCCCCCTTGAGGGGGAGGGGTGGGTGGTAAAAGGAATTATTGCGTTTGTATTAGTATTATGAAGTTATCTTAAATTCCTCCAATAATCAACCATTTCCATTTTGACTTTTTGGGGTGGATGGGCTAAATTACAAAAATTGGAGAATCGTTCAATGGAGATCAAAGCGATTCGCGGCTTCAATGACATCCTTCCCGATGAGATCGGAAAGTGGCAGTTTGTTGAGAGGACAGCTCGGGAGATATTTGAGGGTTTTGGTTTTTCAGAAATTAGGATTCCTATCCTCGAACGGACAGAGCTCTTTTCTCGAGGGATCGGCGAAGCGACAGACATTGTTGAGAAGGAGATGTATATCTTCGCGGACCGGAGTGGCAATTCTTTAACCCTGCGTCCTGAAGCCACAGCCTCCATGGCAAGAGCCTATTTAGAACATCAGCTCTACTCCTTCGATCCGGTAGCAAAACTCTATTGCATCGGCCCGATGTTCCGTTATGAGAGGCCTCAGAAGGGACGGTATCGCCAATTCTACCAGATCGATGCTGAGGTCTTTGGTGTGGAGAACCCGATGGTGGATGCTGAGGTCATCATCATGCTTATCCATTTCCTAAGAAGGGTTGGGCTCGAAAAACTTGAACTTCAGATCAATTCCTTGGGTTGTCGTGTCTGCCGGCCAAGCTATCGGGAAGAACTCAAAAAATTTTTGACAAGCAAATCGTTTCAACTCTGCGAAGATTGTCAGAGGAGACTTCAGACGAATCCCCTCAGAATCTTTGACTGCAAGGTTGAAACCTGCCAAGAGGCCATTGCTGATGCTCCTAAGATAATCGATTATATTTGCGATGAATGTCAGAGACATTTTGATAAAGTAAAAGAATATCTTGGAATGGCAGGCTTCAATTTTATTTTGAACCCCAAGATGGTGAGGGGACTGGATTATTATACCCGAACTGCATTTGAGGTTATTTCTTATCAGTTGGGTTCCCAGAATGCAGTGACAGGTGGAGGACGATATGACAATCTCTTTCAGGAGATTGGAGGCGTGGATATCCCTGGAATCGGTTTTGCTATCGGGATGGAGAGGCTGATCTCTTTATTGCCGAAGGATCAAGAGTTCATTCAGTATCCTCATCTCTTCATTGCTGCATTGGGTGAGATGAGTTACAAGGAGGCTTATCAATTAATCAATCAACTTCACCTCGAAGGAATTCGAGCGGACTTAGACTACGAAGGAAAGAGCCTGAAGAGTCAGATGCGAAGGGCTGATAAACTGAAGGCTCGATATGCCCTGATCCTGGGAGAGGAGGAGTTGAAACGAGGGAAAGCAGTCTTGAGAAATATGGAAACCAAATCCCAGGAAGAAATTTCAATGGACCGCCTTCTCACAGCCCTCAAAGAAAAGATCCTTAAAGATTGATAAATAAACCTTTTAATGATATTATGAGTTTTAGATCTGGATCTTGAACCCCGAGTCCCTGTAGGGAATGGTTTCAAACCGTTCCCTACGAAGTAAGAAATTGGGGGATCGTTCAATGGCAGGACAACGGACTCTGACTCCGTGAATCGAGGTTCGACTCCTCGTCCCCCAGCCATTCTTCCTTACAACCCTGAGTAGACCTCATTAATTAAATTGAATATGCTATGTACACATTGCAATAAGTCGTTTCGGGGTCGGAGATCGTTCAGTGGATCATGGGCTCTGGCTCCGCGAATCGAAGTTCGACTCCTAATTTTCATGACCACTGAAAAATTTATTATGATGCGAAAATTCTTGACTTGGTCTATTATATTTTTGGAGGTTCTATCAGTATCAAACGACTCCTGAGTCATATGATTTTCTTAAATTGAAAACGTTATGGGTGGGGAACGGTTTCAAACCGTTCCCCACTCCGAGCAAAAATTGGGGGATCGTCTAGCGGTAGGACGCAAGATTCTGGATCTTGTTACCGAGGTTCGAATCCTTGTCCCCCAGCCACTCAACAAAAATGGGTTTAGCTTCATCGGGCTAAACCCATTTTTGTTACCAATCACGACAGGTACCTGCCATCACATACTACCAACCGCCCGTACTCAACGGGACCTCATCCAGACACGGAGTATGTTTTGCCTATCTTTTTCCTTTTTCAGAGATTTTGGCCCAAGTATCCCGCAATGTGACGGTTCGGTTGAACGCCGGGACTTTATGCGAAGAAGCTACCGGATCAACGCAGAAATAGCCGATCCTCTCAAACTGAAACTGACTTCCAGGTGGAGCATTGGCCAGGCTCGGTTCCACCCGGCAGGACGTGACAACTTCCAACGACTTCGGATTCAACTGTTTAGTGAAATCATCCCCTTCAGCTGTTGGATCGGCAACTTGAAAAAGGCGATCATACAATCGTACCTCAGCAGAAATGGAATGGTTCTCCGATACCCAATGGATAGTTGCATCAACCTTCCGGCCATCCGGAGCAAACCCACTCCGTGTCTCTGGGTCATAAGTGCAGTGCACTTCGACCACCTCGTTTGTTTTAGGATCTTTAACGACACTAACGCATTTTATGAAATAGCCATAGCGGAGACGCACTTCTTTCCCAGGGGCGAGCCTGTAGAATTTCTTGGGTGGATTCTCCATGAAATCCTCTTGTTCAATGTATAGAATCCGGGAGAATGGAACTTTCCGGGATCCCATCCCGGGATTCTGTGGATGATTGGGACAGTCAAACTCTTCCACCTGATCTTCAGGATAGTTGTCGATGACCACACGAAAGGGCTTCAATACCCCCATGACCCGTGGCGCCCGTTCATTCAAATCTTCACGAACGCAGTGCTCGAGGAGAGAGATATCAACGAGGTTCTCATTCTTGGCGACCCCGATTCTTGCGCAAAAATTTCGGATCGCCTCAGGTGTGTAGCCTCGCCTTCTCATTCCTGCAACAGTAGGCATTCGTGGATCATCCCATCCCGTGACAAACCCTCTCTCTACCAATTCGATCAGTCTTCGCTTGCTGAGAATTGTGTAGCTGAGATTGAGACGGGCGAACTCGATCTGCTGCGGATGAGATTCCACTCTCAATTCGTCCAAGAACCAATCGTAAAGAGGCCGGTTGTTTTCAAACTCCAGGGTGCAAATCGAATGGGTGATCCTCTCGATCGAGTCTGAGAGACAATGGGCAAAGTCGTACATCGGATAGATACACCACTTATTGCCGGTTCGATAGTGAGGCTCTTTTTTAATCCGGTAAATGACCGGATCCCGCATGGTAATATTGGGAGAAGCCATATCGATTTTAGCTCGAAGCACGTGGGCCCCTTCCTCAAACTCTCCAGCCCGCATGCGTTCGAACAAGTCCATGTTCTCTTCAACGGACCGATTACGATAAGGGCTTTCTTGACCCGGTCCGGATAAGGTGCCCCGGTACTCTCGAATCTCATCAGCACTAAGACTGCAAACATACGCCTTGCCCTCCTTAATGAGCTGCAGGGCATATTGATAGAGTTGCTTATAGTAGTCAGAGGCATAATATAAACGGCCTTCCCAATCGAATCCCAGCCAACGAACGTCATTGATAATCGATTCCACATATTCAAGGGATTCACCGCTTGGATCTGTATCATCCATACGTAAATTACAGGTACCTCCATATTGGGCGGCAATACCAAAATTAAGGCATACGGACTTGGCATGTCCGATGTGGAGATATCCATTCGGTTCGGGTGGAAATCGGGTGGCCACACGCCCCTGGAACCTATTGTTTCTCAGGTGTTCATCGATAATATCCCTTATAAAATCTGACAGGATTGATGAGTTGGTTTGGGCCATGGATTCGAATCCTTTCCTCTTCAAAATCTACCCTATTTTACAACAAAAAGCGATTTTTTCACAAAGCCTCTTAGAATTCTAATTTGCTTTTCTAACGAAATAGTGAAATATTGGGCTTAAATCAAATTGGATTGAAAGATATTGTGATTTATGAGATAAGTTAGAGAAGAGAGAAATTTATACTAAAGAGATCTCCAATGGGCAGTCTGGAAATTAGACAATCTCCCGGAAATGAATCGAGATTTTTTTATGGCTACTTCGTAGTGGGGGCTTCGTTAATTATTATATCAGCAATGTGGGCTGTATATTATGCCTTTGGCGTCTTCCTCAAACCTGTGCTCAATGAGTTTGGGTGGACTCGAACGATGACATCCGGTGCCTTCTCACTTTCCTCAATTATAAACGGCTTATTGGCCATTGTAATGGGAGGGCTTACAGATAAGTTTGGCCCTCGGATAGTGTTAACGCTCTGCGGCTTACTTTTAGGTTTGGGGCTTCTTCTGATGTCAAAAATTAGTGCTGTCTGGCATCTCTATCTTTTTTATGGGATATTAGTTGGTGCCGGGATGGGCGGTTCCTTTATCCCCCTACTGTCAACCGTAGCGAGATGGTTCTTCATGAGAAGAGGTATGATGACAGGAATTGTCGCAGCTGGCACTGGCATAGGGGCTTTGCTCGGTCCACCGGTGGCTATTAGGCTTATATCTGTTTATGGCTGGCGCGTATCTTTCGCCATACTGGGTATCATCGTTTTTTCAATTATTGTTCTATCTGCCCAACTCGTCAAGCGAGACCCGACTCAAGTGGGTCAAGTAGCATACGGTGCAAGTCAAGTTGAGCAAAGGCGGTTGGATCTTTACGCTGATGGGTTTTCCTTAGGAGAGGCAGTTTATACCAGCCAATTCTGGGTGTTTTTCGCTACGGGTTTCTGTTATGGATTTTGCTTGTTTACTATCATGGTTCATATTGTGGCTCATGCCATTGAGTTAGGAATCTCAGCCATTTGTGCTGCCAATCTTTTAGCTATGATTGGGGGTTTAGGTATTCTCGGAAAAGTCGTGTCGGGCAGAGCGGGTGATATCATTGGGAGTAGACAGACTTTGATGCTCGGCTTTGTTCTGATGTCTATAGCGTTGATCTGGCTGGTACCCGCAGAGACGGCATGGATACTGTTCTCGATCGCAGGTATCTTTGGATTTGGCTATGGGGGTTGCGCTGTTTCACATTCGCCGATTATAGGAGATCTATTCGGGTTAAAATCCCATGGCTTGATTTTTGGGGTTTTTGACCTCAGCGTTATGGGTGGGGGCGCTATTGGTCCGTTATTGACTGGCTATCTATTCGACGTTACTAATAGTTATAAGATGGCTTTTCTACTCTGTGCCGTTATGAGTTTTATTGGCATCGTACTCACTTCTTTTTTAAAATTTAAGAAAAGCTAACGAAAAATCTACAGCAGTAGTCATTGTAAACTAAAGAGGAGGGTTAATATGGATTATGAGAGTTTCCTGAAGTTGGTAAAAACGAGAAGAAGTATTCGCAGTTTTAAAACAGACCCCATTCCTGATGAATATGTGGAAAAGATTGTTGAAGCTGCCCGCTGGGCTCCATCGGGCGCTAATTCTCAGCCCTGGGAATTTGTCATCATTAAAGACAAAGAAATCAAGGATAGAATTGTGGGTATTGTGAACGAACATAGCGAATATGGCCGCAGAGTGGAACTTACGAGAGAGGAGGATTTGAGGTTCCCAGGTGCATCGAGTCCTGTGCGTGAACCAGGTTATAAGGAGGCCCCGGTGTTCATCATCCTCTGTGGGGACCCAAGGACCAAAGAGGCTTATCCTCTGCTGACGACATTAACCCGCGGCGATTCCCATTTTGCTTCAAGTCTTGCTTGTGCCTTCCTTTACATGGCACTTGCCGCACCGGCTCTTGGCCTGGGTTCACAATGGGTGAGCGCAACAGGACACCCATTTGTGAAATGCCTTTTGAGAGAACTTTTAGGGATACCACAGAAACTGGAGATTTATGATATGATGGCTCTCGGCTATCCTGCCCATCAGCCAAGGGAGCGCTTAGTCAAAGAAAAGGTTGAGATGGTTCATTATGGCCGATACGATAAGACCAAATACAGGAGTGATGAAGAAATCAGGAGCTTCATCGTTAGCCTTCGCAAGGGATAGGCCATTAACTCATCACCGTAATTCCTCACTTACAAAGGGGTTGATCCTCTGATCCGGCAGGAATGTCTTCGAAATCTTATCAAGCGGACAATCTAAGATTTTTTAGGTAAGGGTAATAAGGTTGACGACAGGGCTATCCTTGGCTTCTTTAGTCCATCTTTTCTTAGTTTCAGGGACAAGCTGAAGTTACCGCTATAAGATTTTCTCCAACATCCCTGCCGGATTACTAAACTACCATGGGGGAGTGATGCATTACTCATCATCAATCCTTGAGAATGGAAATAAAAGATAGATAGGTTATAATGCAAAAGATTGAATCTTTTTTTAAAAACCCATTTCGCAATATTTAATCCGACATGAAATCACCTGCATCCAAGGAGGGCCTGAGCTTATCTTAATGAAGGAATCTCTCGATCTTCTGATCATTCATGTGCCGAAGTTTTCCAATTATTACCCACCCTTTGGTGAATACATGACAGTAAATCTCCTGCCCATGGGGACCCTCGCCCTTGCTGATCTTGCCAGCCAGAATGGATTTAAGACCAGGGTGTTGCATATGGGATTAGAATGGATTGAAAGGGGAACTGCCTCCGCTACGAATTATCTGAAGGGCAAGGAGGTCAAGGTTATAGCCCTCCCCCTTCACTTTCATCCACAGTCCTATGACGTGATGAGGATAGCCAAGGAGGTGAAAGAGGTGAGACGTGAGACTCCCATTATTCTGGGTGGGTTTACTAGCAGTCTCTTCCACCAAGAGATTCTGGCCTCCTTTCCCCAGATCGATGGAGTTATCCGCGGCGATGCCGAACTTCCCCTCATCGAATTGTTGAAGGCGGTGAAAGAGAAGAGGGGATGGGAAGGTATCCCCAATCTCACCTGGAGAAAGGACGGAGAGACCCGGGAAAATCTCTTCTCCTATGTGGCCTCTGAAAATGATTTGGATCGATCCTCCTATACCAATCTCTCTCTATTGCATAATGGGGAAACCTACATTCACTATATCGGTATGCCCTTTATCTGGGCTAAAGGACTCTCCAGAGAGAAGAACAGGAGATACTTCCATCTGGGATTCCCAATCTTCTTCCTCAATATTGGCAGGGGATGCCTGGGGAACTGTACATGGTGCGGCGGCGGTGCTGAAGGTCAGAAGAAGATGAACGGTAGGAAGGGGGTGGTCTTCCGTTCACCCGAGGCTGTGGTCGAAACGATGGCTGAAGCAGTGGCATTGGGATACAAAATGTTTCACATCGCCTTCGATCCAGGAAAGGAGGGAGAGAAGTATTATGTCGAACTATTCCCCCTTTTGAGAAAGAAGGGTTTCCGAACAAGGATTTACTTCGAATCCTTCTCGCTCCCTTCAGAACCCTTCTTGCGGGAATTTGCCGAAACCTTTATTCGGGAGGGCTCGATCATCGCCATTTCCCCTGAGTCCGGGAGTGAACGGGTGAGACACCTTAACAAAACTTTTACCTACTCGAATGAGGAGTTGATGCGAACTATCGGCATGGCCGAAGGGCTGAGAATCAGAATAGACCTTTTCTTCTCTTTAGGGATTCCGGGAGAAAGGTATTCTGATCTATCCATAACCGCTGCCTTACGCAGGGGGATAAAGAGAAGTTTTAAAAACATTGGAAGGATCTGGTCTTCTCCCATCCCATTGGAACCTGGCTCCCCTTGGCACCTTCATCCGGAGAGGTTTGGGATTGTCTCCACGAAATATTCTTTTTCTGACTTTTACCGTAAAAGCTCCCCTGAGGGTGGTGGGTTGGGTTATTTTATTCCTGATTACACGGGAAATGAAAAAGAGCTCAATGAAGAAAGGTTTGAGACCATCCTGAGAGAAGCTAAATGTCGAGACTTCTGTTCCTTTCATCCCAATCCAACAAAAGCCAGCACCCCTTTTTGGGGCAGGCTTTTCTGCCGTTATATGAGCTGGCGGTCGAGAGGAAGCCGTGACTGAGCTCAATATTGTCGATGGAACCCTGAGGGAAGGAGAACAATCTCCGGGAGTGTACTTCACCAAAGAAGAGAAAGTTCGGATCGCTCTGGAGTTGGATCGAACCGGGGTGCCGATTCTTGATGTGGGAATGCCATTGATATCTCCGGAAGAGAGGGATGCCATCCATGCCATTGCCAAGCAAGGGCTCAAAGCATCCATTGGTGTCTCCATTAGGCTGAAGAGGGAAGAAGTGGATCAGTCCTTGGACTGCGGGGCGAAAGAGGTCTTCATCATCTGCCCTGTGAGCTCTCTTCATATGCGCTCTAAGCTCGGATTGGGTGAAGAAGATATGAAGAGATTGGCTGAAAATATCGTTCGCTACGCCCGTCAAAAAGGGCTTCAGGTCAACCTGGTGGCTGAAGATGCCTCGAGGGCTGAAATCTCCTTTCTCTGCGACATTCTCTTTCAGGCCTGCCACTGGGGAGCGCGAAGGGCCTTTATCTGTGACACCGTGGGAATAATGGAACCCTTTGCCATGAAGGATTTGATCAAAAAAGTGAGAGATCAAATACCACCGGAGATGGAATTGGGTGTCCACTGCCACAATGATCTCGGTCTCGCAACAGCCAACACCTTAGCCGGCATAGAGGCTGGAGCCACTTATCCCTCGGTCACCGTCAATGGGATGGGTGAGCGGGCAGGCAATGCCCCTCTTCATGAGATCGTCATAGCTCTTGAGAAAATCTTTCATCGGGAACACGGGATCGATATCAAGAGGCTCTACAACCTCTCCTTGCTTGTTGAACAGTGCTCAGGAATTTTCATTTCCCCCCACGCTCCCATCATAGGTCTCAATGCCTTTCGCCATGAATCGGGTATCCATGTGGATGGTATTCTCAAAAACGACCAGACCTATAAAATGATCGATCCAAAAGAATTGGGAAGGGTTTCCTCTTTTGTGTTGGGAAAACATACGGGTACCCAGGCCGTCCTTCACCTCCTGAGGCAGAAAGAATATAAAGCCAATGAGGAAGCACTAAGGGAGATCCTTCGCAGGGTTAAGGAGAGAAAGATAGCTGAAGGAAAGGTTGAGATCAGCAGAATGGCGAGAGAGATGCGCAAATATTATGAAGAGTCGCTCAACTTCTCTCTGGAGGCCTTCTGGAAAATTGTGGAAGAGGTTTTGAAAAAAGATGAGTAAAGGTTATACGGGAGAGATCATTCAGAGGCATGGGGACGGAAGAAAAGAGGGAGAATATCTTTCAGTAAAGGTTGACTTCGTCCTCCTGCCCGATCCTACTTTTGCTCTTCTTCTCAAGGGTTTGAAAGAACTGGGGGGTAAGATCTGGAATCAGGAGAAAGTTTTAGTGACGGTAGATCACTTCTCCCCTCCGTCGACGATTGAACGGGCCAATTTAGCCAAGGCTGTGATTACTTTGGCCATGAATGAGAAATTACCTTTTGCCTCAATCTACCAAGGAATCTGCCACCAGCTCTTGGTGGAAGGACCATGGGTAAAGCCTGGGATGATAGTCCTCGGAGCTGATTCCCACACCACCACTGCCGGAGCGTTAGGGTGCGTTGCAACCGGCATGGGCTCAACAGATATCCTTTACACCCTCATCACGGGAAAGACCTGGCTCAGATCTCCCGAGACCGTTCGGATCGACCTGAAGGCCAATCTCCCTCCTTACATTATGGGAAAAGACATTATTCTCGACCTCTTAGGAAAATATGGGGAAGGAGGGTTTCTCAACCAGGCGCTCGAGTTTTATGATGTTGATGCGACGATTCCCATGGATGATAGGTTTGCCATATGTAACATGGTCGTGGAGGGAGGAGCAAAGAACGGACTCTTTCGGCCTGACTTAGTTACCCGGGAATATTTAAAGAAACGGGATGACCATCAGGGCCAGTGGGAGAACCCCTTTGAGGAAGAGCCCGAGTATACGAAAAGAATAGAGGTGGATCTCTCCTCACTCCGCCCCAAGGTAGCGCTTCCCCACTCCCCTGCTCAAGTGGTGGATGTTGAAGAAATAGAAGGAGAGGAAATTGATCAAATTTTCATCGGCTCCTGCACGGGCGGAAGGCTCAGAGACCTTGAGCAGACAGCCCGTCTCCTTAGGAGCAGAAAGGTTTCACCAAGAATAAGGCTCCTCATCACCCCCGCCTCACAAAAGATATACCAAGAGGCCATTCAGAAAGGGTATATTCAAGTCCTCTTGGAGGCAGGTGGCGTGGTTCTCAATCCGAGTTGTGGTCCATGCGGAGGCATAGACAAAGGGATTCTTGGAGAAGGAGAGAGATGTCTGAGTACTTCAAACCGAAACTTTCAGGGAAGGATGGGAGATCCTTCTTCCAGGATCTACCTTGCCTCTCCCTTAACAGCGGCAGCCTCTGCTATGGGAGGAAGGATCATCGATCCGAGAGGGGTGATGTGATGGCTCTTCCAGAAGAGATCTTCGGTCGGGTATGGAGGCTGGGAGACCATGTGAATACAGATGTCCTCCATCCATCTTCTTATTTCAGCCTGAATGAGGGGAGGATAAAAGAAGGTTTGCTGGAGGGGATGGGGAGGCTCAGCGTTGGCGCAAATATCGATCTCTTTAATGAAGGCATCGTGATCGTAGGAGGACAGAACTTTGGTTGCGGCTCGAGCCGTGAGACATCAGTGAGGGCTCTTCATACCTGCGGGGTGAAGGGAGTCGTGGCAACATCCTTTGCAAGGATCTTCTTCCGGAGCCTGGTCAATCTTGGCATCCCCACTTTTCTATGCGGAGAAATCGAGAATTGGGCCAAGGATGGAGATTTGATTCACATCTCTTTAAAAGAGGGGACGATTGATTTGGAAAACACCAGACGCTTTCGGTTTTCACCCATCGATCCCCACATCAAGAAAATATTAGAGGCTGGAGGCCTCATCCCCTATCTTCGGAGAGAAAAAGATGGGATATGACTGGGATGTGATTGTGGTAGGAGGAGGACCAGCAGGGCTCAATGCGGCCATCAGGGCGCGATGGGTCAAAAGGTACAAGGCAATCCCTTGTAGCACCCTCCTGATCGAGAACTCCTACCTCGGCGGTTTGGCGAGCTGGCGGGGATGCCTCTTCACAGGCCCCTCTTGGAAAATAGGGGGAAAGGACATTGTCCGTCACCTCCTGAAGGACATGGAGGACCTTGAGATAAAGGTCCATTATGGAACCGCAAATCGCATGAACCTTCAGGATGAGATAAAGGAGGTCTTTACCTCTGACGGAAGGGCCTTTCGGTCTTTGGCGGTTGTCGTGGCGACCGGGATCAAGGTCTTGGTCAATGAAAGGGACTATCTCGGCCGCGGCTTAGAAGTGACAAGCATGGGATATGAATTTATTGTCTCTCATCTTAAAAATCTCCTCAGCCGAAGATGGGAACCAAAACTGGTCATCGTAGGGAGTTTAAGACTCCAGAATC
>Ga0187771_10003121_pt1 | contig 11528 bp, 8 predicted proteins | sample 0116_SJ02_MP15_1_FD_133139 | JGI IMG/M metagenome (GOLD analysis project Ga0187771, IMG submission 133139) | Tropical peat soil microbial communities from peatlands in Department of Meta, Colombia - 0116_SJ02_MP15_10_MG | ecosystem: Environmental > Terrestrial > Soil > Wetlands > Peat | place... | reverse complement strand
GATTTCGTCCTTCTGCTTCTTGTAGTAGCGCGTGTAGGTGTAGGCGGAGGTGAGCGCGTGGCGATCCTCGACGACGGTGACGATTTCGAAATAGGCGCCGTCCTTGACGGTGCGCATGCGCTCGATCATATGCGTTTCTTCGGTGTGAGGCTCCATGCCGGACATGAGCCACGATTTGTCATTGAAGCCGGCGGTGTCGACGACCAGCGTGCCGGCGTCCCATTTACCGATCGAGTCGCCGTTCCAGGTCGGAAGCAGGTTGCGCGGATGCTCGCGGTTCAGATAAATGCGGCGCACGCCGGCAGTGTTGATTTCATGGAAGACCACGGTGATATGGTCTTTGGCGGGCAGCCACAGGAAGCGGCCGGCGAAGGGCGGGTTGCGGAAGATTCCGTCGGGGAGGCACACGGCACCGGTGTCGTCGGCGTTGCCGTCGGTCATCTCCATCTTGGCTTTGGCCCACGGCTGCAAATGCGCCCCGATGGTCTTGTCGAGATCCATATTGACGTTCTTCAGCCCGAGCGGCGCAAGCTCCCGATCCCGGGAAAGCGTGTAGAAGCCGGTCCAGTCCGAGGAGGGAACTTCGTTGGTGGCGGCGACGGCGGTGACCGCGAGCGCGCAAACGCCGAGCAAAATGACCAGGACTCCGAGGCTTGGTTTTCGCATATGTATCCCCTGCCTTGCGCTGCCGCGGCGCCTTACAGAGGGCCGCAGCAAATTACATCATCATAAACTAAATCACATCGGAATCCGAAACTCAACCGCGCAGGAATGATGCGTGCCCAATGGCGGGCGAGCGTCGCACTATGCTGGAGGAGAGAACGCGCCGGAAGCGCCACGCCGTGTCCAACCGCCCCCATCCTCGAGAACGCCGCGCGAATCTCGCGTCACTGGTGGAAGATTTTCGCGCCTACGGATCCCAGATCGCGGCGGTGAGCCGCACGGGACTGCGCAGGAGCTGCCTGACCTACGCGGAGCTGGCGCAACTATCGGGACGCTTCGCCGCGATGCTGGAAGCGCGAGGCATTCGCAAAGGCGATCGCGTGGCGATTTGGGGCGAGAACGGGGGCGCGTGGCTTGCGGCGTTTTGGGGATGCGTGCTGCGCGGCGTGATCGTGGTGCCGGTGGATGCGGCGGGCTCGGCGGCATTCGCCGAAAGAGTGATGCGCGAGGTCGCGGCAAAGCTGGTGGTGTGCGATCGCGAAAAAATCCCGGCCGCGAAGGAAATTCCAGCGATCGCGCTGGATGATGTGGAGGCGGCGCTGCCCGCCGAAGCACTACCGGCTCCGGTGGAGCTGGCGGAAAGCGACGTTTTGCAAATCATGTTCACCTCCGGCACCACGGGTGAGCCCAAAGGAGTGGTGCACACGCATCACAATCTTCTGGCGAGTTTTTCCCCGATCGAACGCGAGATCGGGAAGTATTTGAAATATGAGCGGCCGTTTCATCCGCTGCGCTTCCTGGTGACGCCGCCACTCAGCCACGTGTTCGGGCAATTCATGGGCATCTGGATTCCGGCGCTGCTGGCGGCCGAGGCGCATTTCGAATCGCGTTACGTGGCGGGCGAGATGCTGGATACGATACATCGGGAGCGGATTTCGGTGCTGGCCGCCGTGCCTCGCGTCCTGGAGATTCTGCGCTCCGATTTCGAGCTGCGGTTTCCGGACCTGGAAGGGCGCTCAGCGCGGCTGGCAAGCGAAAAAGCGCGCGGCCCGGCCGGCGCGGCGCTGCGCCGATGGTGGGTGTTCCGCGACGTGCATCGCGCACTGGGGTGGAAATTCTGGGCTGTGGTGTCCGGCGGCGCGACTCTGAACGAATCGCTGGAGCGATTCTGGAGGGGGCTGGGATTCGTGGTGGTGCAAGGCTATGGCATGACGGAGACGGCGGCGCTGGTGAGCCTGACGCATCCGTTTCATCCGGTGCGCGCGGGCGAAGCGGGAGGCTACGTCGGCAAAGTTCTGCCGGGCCGCGAAGTGCAGCTCAGCGCGGAGGGCGAGGTGCTGGTGCGCGGCGAAACGATTTCTCCGGCGACGTGGGAAGAGGGACGATTGCAGCCGAGGGAATCGCCGTGGCTGGCGACGGGAGATCTGGCGTCGATCGACGAATCCGGCAACGTGCGGTTTCGCGGCCGGAAGAAAGACGTGATCGTCAGCACGTCCGGGCTGAAAATTTTTCCCGAGGATCTGGAAGCGGTGCTGCTGCGCCAGCCTGAGGTGAAGGCGGCCGCGGTGGTGGAGTACGCGGGTCCCAAGGGCGGTGAGCCGATGGCGGCGCTGGTGCTGCGCGATGGCGAATGGATCGCGGAAGCCGCGTCGAAAGCAGCGGAGGAAGCCGTGCGCAGGGCGAATGCTGAGCTCGCCGATTTCCAGCAGATCCGGAGGTGGAGCGTGTGGCCGGAGCCTGACCTGCCGCGCGGCCCGACGGGAAAAATTCTGCATCGCGTAGTGGCGGCGGAGTTGAGCGCGATCGGAGGAGCCGGGGCGAAGGGCGCGGCTCCGGATGCGGGAACGCTGGCGGGCCTGATCGCGAGGATCACAGGAAAGGATATCGCGGGTGCGCCCGATACGGCGCGGCTTTCCGAGGATTTGCAGTTGGACAGCCTCGGGCGCGTAGAATTGCAATCGTCGATCGAAACACGGTTCGGTGTCGCACTCGACGACGCGGCGTACCAGAGCGCCAAGACGCTGGGTGATTTGAAGCGGCTGCTGCGCACACCGAGGCTGATGGGCGCCGAGGTGAGGGAATTCGAGGAGGCAGCGGCAGCGCCCGCCATGCGGCGCGAGGAGCATATCTATCCGGCGTGGCCGTGGTCGCCGGTGATGCACGCCGTGCGCGTATTGTTTCAAGCAGCGATCGCGAGGCCGCTGACGTGGTTTCTCGCGGCGCCCCGCGTGGTGTGGGACCAGCCGCCGAAGGCGGAGAAACCGCTGCTGATCGTGGCGAATCACGTGACAGCGTTCGACGTGCCGCTGGTGTTGTATGCACTGCCGCGCGAGATTCGCGATCGCGTGGCCGTGGCGATGGCGGGTGAATTGCTGCTCGACTGGCGCAAGGCTCGCAAGCAGGGCAACTGGTTTTTGAATCTCGTCGCGCCGATCGAATATGGGCTGGTCACGGGGCTATACAACGTGTTCCCGCTCCCGCAGTCGGGAAACTTCCGCGCGAGTTTCGCGCATGCGGGCCGCGCGATGGATCGCGGCTACCATGTGCTGGTGTTTCCGGAGGGCGAGCGCACGCGGGACCGTAAGATGCACGCGTTCCTGGGCGGGTCGGGGCTTTTGTGGAAGGAGTTGCATGCCGATGCGCTCCCCGTTTTTCTGGGCGGCATCGCGGAAATGAAGGTGGAGGCGTCGCGGTGGTTCCGGAGCGGGAGAGTTTCGGTGCGCGTGGGCAAAAAGCTCGCGCCCTTGGCGGAGGCGGATCCGGCGGAGTGGACACGGCGATTGGAGGAAGCGATGCGTGGCATGGAGAACGAAAAAGGATAATAGCCAAGAGCCGCTGGAACGCTGTCATCTAACTGAAGTTGGAGCAGATTTTGGCGTGCGGGCTGCTCTCACGATTGGTAACGTTTTGTCAGGAATTGAGAACGTCCCTCGGTGATACGCGTACGTCAGCATAGCGGAACTGGCGAACCGCCAGAGGGAAAAGCGGATTTCCAGACTTCGCTCGGAATAGACATCGGTTGGGAGCGCGGGCAGAGAGGGTCAAAGCGAGACATCGTCGGCGACGCTCATGTTCCATTCGTCCGGCGAACCTTCCGTCGTATAAGAATATAGGGAAGATGCGTCTGCTCAATCTGATTCCGGCGATGGCCGCCTTCGCGCTGCTGCAAGTCGCGCTGTGGCGCGACGACGACGCCGGCCTGGTGCGCAGGCTGAAGGCGCATGAGCCGAAGGCCATGGCGGATCTATACAGGCGCTATGGGCGTGTGGCCTATTCGGTGATTTTGCGCATCGTGCGCAACACGGCCATCGCCGAGGACCTGACGCAGGAAACGTTTCTGCACGTTTGGAATCGCGTGGGGCTGTTCGATGCCGAGCGCGGCGCGCTAGGGCCGTGGATGCTGACTGTGGCGCGTAATCGCGCCATCGATCATATCCGTTCGCAGGTGAGGCGGCTGGAGGCGAACGCGGTCGATTTCGAACGCCTGGAGCGGCCGGGCCGGTTCGTGGGCCTGGAAGAGAGCGCGCTCACCGTGGATTGCGCGCGCCGGTTGAAACGCGCGCTCGAAAAATTGAACGCGAATCAACGCACCGTGATCGAGCTGGCGTATTACGAGGGAATGTCGCACGTCGAAATGGCGGAGCGGCTGCAACAGCCGCTCGGGACGGTGAAAACGTGGATGCGCACGGCGCTGGAGATCCTGCGCACGGAGCTGAGCGAGGCAGCCATCGCGTGAACTGCCAGGAGCTGAAGGACCTGTATGAACTCTACGCGCTCGGCGTCCTGGAAGCGGCGGAGAAGGCTGAAATCGAGGCGCATCTGGCGCGCGGCTGCGAGAATTGCAAGCGGGGCCTGGCCGATGCGCTGGCGCTGAACGCCGTGCTGCTGGGTATCGGACCGGCGGAAACACCCCGGCGGCAATTGCGGCATCGGATTCTGGCATCGATCGGATATGAGCGGCCGGGCTGGTTCTGGACGGGAGCGCTCGCGGCGATGCTGATGCTGGCGCTCGCGGTATGGCTGGGGACGCAGGAACGCGAGAGGGCGAGCCAGCTTGCCGAGGCGCGCAGGCAGCTGCTGCAGATCAGCGGCGAGCGCGACCGTTTGAGCCAGGCCGTGTGGTTCCTGTCCGATCCGGATACGCGTCCAGCCAGTTTCGGCCGCGGCCAGGAGGCTGCTCCACGCGGTTACGTGTTTCTGCATCCGCAGCTCGGCGTGATGCTGATTGCGTCGAACCTTCCGGCGGCGGGCGCAGGCCAAGCCTATGAAATGTGGGTGATGCCGAAGACGGGCGCGCCGCGTCCGGCGGGAATGTTCCAATCGGACGGCATGCGCGGATTACAGATTCTGAGCGGTCCGATCGACCTCGATGCGCTGGACGCGGTCGCGGTCACGGTGGAACCGGAGGAGGGATCGGCTGCGCCGACCACGATGCCGATCATCATGGCGCCGGCGGGGGATTAGCGATCCCCATGTTGACCGTCCTAACGCGGCGCGTGAGTCCGCGCCTCACTTCCTGCGAGCTGGAATTTCTGCCGCGCGTCGCGATCAACGTCGAAAAAGCCGCCGCGCAGCACCGGCAATATGAAAGGAAGCTGGAGTCGCTGGGCGCTCGTGTGATTTCACTGCCCGCGCTCGACGATCAACCGGATTGCGTGTTCGTGGAAGACCCGGCGCTCGTGTTCGATGAAATCGCAGTGATCACGCGCATGGGAGTTGCAGCGCGGCGCGGCGAATCGGAAAGCCTGGCGGAAGCGCTCGCGCCATATCGCACGCTGGCGCGGATGCGGGAACCGGCGACGCTCGACGGCGGCGATGTGGTGAGAATCGGCAAGAGGCTGTACGTGGGGCGATCGCGCAGAACCAACGACGAAGGGGTCGCCCAATTGCGGGAGATCGTCGCGCCGCACGGCTATCGAGTGATTCCGGTGGGCGTGCGCGGATGCCTGCATTTGAAGAGCGCATGCTGCGCGGTCGATGACGGAGTTGTGTTGTGCAACCGGAAATGGATCGACGCCGAAGCACTGGGCGAGGTACGCATCATCGACGTCGCCGAAGAAGAGCCCGGTGCAGCCGACGTGCTGCGGATCGGCGAAGTCATTTTGATGCCCGATGCGTTTCCCCGCACGCGCAAAGTTTTGGAGAAGTTCGGCTATCGCGTCGAAACGATCGATGTGTCGGAGATCATGAAGGCGGAAGCGGGAGTCACCTGCATGAGCCTGTTGGTTCGAAAATGAGCGCGACTGAAAGTGGAGCGACGGCGCGAGCCGTGCGCGGCGCGGACTATTTGAACGGGCAGGTACTGATCCCGAAGAGCCTGTAAAGAGGGCAGCTTCCGACCAGGCCGGTGAGCAGCGGCACCAACCCGATCCAGCCCCAGGCGGTTTGCGGTCCGACGAACACCAGGGCCAGCAGAACGATACCCAGGATAATGCGGAATCCGCGGTCCCATCCGCCTTCGTTTTTTGCCAATAAGTTCATACGTCCCTCCTGAAGTTCGGAAGGACGCAATCGGCCGCGGATGGTGACAACGCGTCCGGCCGGGGCCGGAGTCCGTTACAGCCGCACAGTGGCGACCGAGGAACGCGCTATCTGGGCGATGGTCGGGGTGCCGCACTGGCGCATGGTGAGGTTCAGCTCTCTGCGCAAGATGTCGATCACGCTCTCGACGCCGTCCTGGCCGAATGCGGTCAAACCCCACACGTAGGGACGGCCGATGCCGACCGCGCGGGCGCCCATCGCGATGGCTTTGAACGCGTCGCTGCCCCGCCGGATGCCACCGTCGACGAGGACGGGTATACGGTTGCCCACCGCTTCAACGACTTCCGGCAGCGTCTCAACGGTCGGGCGCAAGGTTTCGCTGGCGCGGCCCCCGTGATTGGAAACGATCAGCGCATCGGCGCCGCGCTCCAGGGCCATCTTGGCGTCCTCGCCGGTTTCGACGCCCTTGAGCAGAAGCTTCATCTTGGTGGTCTTGCGCAGACGGTCGAACCACTCCCAGCTCGCTCCAAGCGGATTGATGCCCCGGCCGCTCAAGCCTTCCAGCATCGCGGCGTTGCGGCCGCCGTTGGCGGAGGTATGGCAGGTGGTGCAATCGCGCGTGTCGGTGCGGCGGAAACGCTCGGCGAGTTCGAGGTTGCGGCCGGCCAGATTATCGATGGTCCAGGCCAGCGCAGGGCAGCCGGCATCCTCCACGCGTTTCACCAGCTTGACGCCGTCTTCCCATTTGGAGGGCATGTAAAGCTGGTACCAGGGCGCCGATCCTCCGCGGGCCTTTACGACCTCCTCGAGCGCGTAAGAAGTTTGCGTCGAGAGAATTTGCAGGCTGTTCTTGGCCTTGGCAGCGCGGCCGGCGGCGAGTTCGCCGTCGTTGTGGAACATGCGTTGTCCGCCGACCGGGCAGAGGAAGATCGGGCTGTCGTATTTCACGCCGAACAGCTCGATGCTGTAGTCGATCTTGGAAACGTCGACCAAGCGGCGAGGGCGCAGTTCAATGTGGCCGTAAGCGTTGTGATTGGCGTCGCGCGTCGCGTTGTCGTCGACGCCGGAGGCCATGTAGCCCCAGTGCGCCGGCGGCAGGATGTTCCGCGCGAGATCCTGGAAGTCCATCACTTCGAGGACTTCCTTGGCGGTCTTGAACGTGAGCTTCGGATCTCCGGCGGGCGTGCCTTGCGCGATGCCACGCTGCGCGAAGTAGTGCGCGAGCAGTGGGCTCCCCGCGAGGAAGCGCAGGAAATCGCGGCGATGAGCGGGAATCGGGTTCTTGAAGTCCATGGCGATGCGTACCTCGACCTTCTCTAAAGGATAAACCCGGCCGCGTGTTCACCGGGCCGGGTTATGGTATCACGTCAAACAGAACTTACGGACGGGCCGGCTTCAGATCGACCACGGCCATGGTGGGTCCGGGAGGGCCAACCGGCAGAAGGCTCGGACCCGAGCGCTTGCTGATCCTCTTCGGATCGATACCGGAATCGAACACCAGGCCGATAAAGCAGTTGCTCATTTCTTCCCAGTTCTGCAAGCCCCACACGACTTCCTTCTTGGGATCCGGATTGAACGGATTGTTGGGAGAATTGTCGAAATGCGAAATCCCGAGCAGGCGCGTGCCTTTGGGCAGCAGGACGGGCTCGGCGAATTCGAAACCGAGCTGCCAGTTGAAGTCCCACTTGGCTTTGAGCAGGGTCTGCATCTCACCCGACGGGTAAATCGCGCGCAGCTCGTAATCCTTGCCGCGCACGTGCATGTGCGGCTGCGCGTACACGAGCTTCATGTCGGCGGTGGTGGTGAACTCGCCGACGACTTCCCCGTTGGAATCGCCCGCGGCGATCTTCAAATTGGTCGCGATGGGGCCGTAGGAGGTAAAGTAGCGGCTCTTGTGCTCGCCCTTGGCGAAGACCAGGCCGACCTTGGTGCGATCCGTCGTGGGTTTGCCCATGGTGGTGTAGTGGATCTCAAAAATCAGATCCGATCCTTTGGGGATGAGCTTAGCGGAATCACCGAGGACGAAGTTCTGCGCGCCGACGCCGGGATTGAACTTGCCGATGATATCGGTGTTATCAGCGTTCTGCTTGGGCATTTCGGTCATCGCGTAAGCCTTGCCATACTCGGCGTTGGCCATCCACTTCGATCCCGGAGGGACGGCCCACACTTCGCCGTGATGCACCACCTGGCGATTGCCGGGGCGCATCTCCGCCGCCGCGATCCACACGTCCTCGGGGAAATTGCCCTTGACCTTCATGTACTGGTATTCGACGGCGCCTGTGGCCGGGAGCTGAACTTCGGTGGGCATTTCGATAATCATGTCCGGTTTCAGATTCCAGCCGTCGACGAAAGTTCGCGGCGCGGGCTTGTCCTTCGCGTCGCCTTCGACGGCGCCGCCGTCGGCCCACGCGACGATGGTTTGCAGTTCGCTGGGCGTGAGCGTCCGGTCGTTGGCGAGCGGCAGCGTACGCTCTTCGGCGAACCACGGCGGCATCTTCTTGGTGAGCACGGCGGCTTTCATCGCCTTGGCCCACGGCCGCGCGGCTTCGTAGGTCATGAACGACATGGGAGCGATTTCACCAGGGCGATGGCACTCCTGGCAGCGCTTCTCCAGAACCGGAAGAACGTCTTTATTAAAGGTGACGGGCGCGCCCGCGGCGGCACAAAGGCCCGCCACGGCAACGATCAGGATTGCGAGTAAACCAATGCGTTTCATCATGACCTCACTAGCAAGGTTGACAGCCATTCGCCGGACGCACTCGCGCTCCGGCTAAATATAAAACTTCGTTATTTTTAACAAGTTGGGTGCCGCGTGTCAAGGGGACGAAGAACGGAGGATCGTACGCTAAATCTGTGTCTCTCATTTTCCGCTGCCAGTGGGAGGGCTGTTCTCCTGCGGGGTACTATCGCCCCGATCGGCATCTTGTGGTACATTGGGCGCGGGTACAGGCTCTGCCGGAAGATCACCGGGAACGGGCGGAGTAGGGGGCGCAGGAGGTGGTATCTGCTGCTCCAATGATTCCTTTTTTTCAGTTGCTTCCGCAATGGACTTTAGATGCAAGGCGATATCATGAAAGTGCGAGACATCTTGAGCAACCGCCAATCCGGGAAGAGTATCACCCGTCGCACGGTTAGCGATGTACGCCGCGACCGTTCCGATGATTCGGAGCTCGTCTTTGTTAATATCGAAGACCGGTCCGCCACTGACCCCGTTTATCGCGACCCCGTCAATCAGGTAGGCGTGCCTATCCCGTTGCCTAGCGCTGATGTTTCCAGAAAAGAAGCAGAGCGTATGGGGTTCCAGGGCCGGGAAGCCAAGCCATCCCACCTCAACTCCGACTTTCAGAAATCGGTCGCTTGGGAGGAGCTGTATAGGCAGCTCTGGAAGATCAAGGACGCTAGACTGAAAAAGCACCACCGCTGAATCAGTCGCCTCACTGGAAAAAATAACCCTCTCGGATTCCTTCAGAAAAATAGAATCTCCTGATTGGTAATGCCTCACCCTCAATGGCTGTTGCCATTGATCGGCGTGGCGGACTACATGGTACGCTGTTGCAATCCCACACAGGCTCTTGTCCTCGTTATACAGGCATAAAAACCCGGTGCCATGTCCCGTTGGAGATTCAATTTTTACGACGTATGGTGATATTTGCTCAATGGCTTGGTGCCATTTCATTCCCATAGTATAAGGCGTTTCACTACTGCTCCAGCAGTTCCTGAACACTCCACACGTGCTTCGCCGTTCCAGCGGCCATCGCTGGCGTGCACCGCAACGTTTTGTGAATCCGACAGAAGTTGGGAAACGCGAGCCACAGCGCGTAAGTGGCGCGCAGGTTCTCCCTTAGCGCACTACCAGAACGGAGGATCGTACGCTAAAGCGAATTCAGCGCACCATTCGAACGGCGTTGCGGGATGGAACCGGCTCCGGACATACGCGCGCGGGAGCGCGGCGTCGTACACTACGGAAATACGGTCCGCGAGCCAGCCGCCATGGAAACGTCAGCGATGACGCCGCGGTGATAAACGGCGATAGACCGGTCCCGAAGGAGTGCTGCGGCATTCCTCGGCGCCCCGTCCGCACGTCTGAAAGCACCCTTATGCGAAAAGTACTTGCTCTGAACCGCGGTGAAATCGCCATCCGCATCATGCGGGCGGCAACGGAACTCGGCCTGACGACAGTCGGGATTTATTCGAAGGAAGACCGCCTCTCGTTGCATCGCTTCAAAGCGGACGAGGCTTACGAAATTGGAGCGAACAAAGGCCCTGTAGAGGCGTACCTGGACGTCGAGGGGATTGTCGCGCTGGCGAAGGAAAAGGGCGTGGACGCAATTCATCCGGGGTACGGATTTTTGTCGGAGAATCCGGCGCTGCCGCGCGCGTGCAAGCAAGCCGGCATCACGTTCGTGGGTCCGAGCGCGGAGCTGCTCGAATTGTTAGGCGACAAGACGGCGGCGAGGAAACTGGCTGAAGCGGCGGGCGTGCCGATCATTCCCGGCACGGAGACGCCGGTCGAAGGGCGCGAGGAAGTGGAGAAAGCCGCGGCAAAGATCGGGTTCCCGCTCATTCTGAAAGCGGCTTTCGGCGGAGGGGGACGCGGCATGCGCGTGGTGGAAAATCCCGCCGACCTGGTCAGCAAATTCGACGAGGCCAGCCGCGAAGCGGCGGCCGCTTTCGGCAACGGCGCGGTGTTTCTGGAGCGTTTCATCCGCAAGCCGCGCCACATCGAAGTGCAGATTTTGGGCGATATGCACGGCAACGTCGTGCATTTGTACGAGCGCGACTGCTCGGTACAGCGGCGGCATCAGAAGGCCGTGGAGGTCGCGCCGGCCGTGGGGCTCGATTCGAGAATTCGCGCGGCGATCTGCGAGGCAGCGGTGCGGTTGGCAAAAAAGGCCGGCTATTACAACGCGGGCACGGTGGAGTTTCTGCTCGACACGGAAACCAACGAGTGGTTTTTCATCGAGGTGAATCCGCGCATCCAGGTGGAGCATACGGTCACGGAAGTGGTGACGGGCATCGACCTGGTGCGCGCGCAGTTGTTGGTGGCGCAAGGCAAGGAGCTGCATGGGCCGGAGATTCATCTGCCGCCGCAGGATCGCATCCCGCTGAACGGCTACGCGCTGCAATGCCGCGTGACGACGGAAGATCCAGCCAATAACTTCGCGCCGGATTACGGCAAGATTCAGACCTACCGTTCGCCGGGCGGGTTCGGCGTGCGTCTGGACGCCGGCTCGGCCTATGGCGGAGCGGTGATCAGCCCATATTACGATTCGCTGCTGGTGAAAATCACGGCGTCGGGCGGCGATTTTCCGCAAGCCTGCCAGCGCATGGATCGTGCGCTGCGGGAGTTTCGCGTGCGCGGGGTGAAGACCAACATTCCGTTT
>Ga0187771_10003120_pt1 | contig 11528 bp, 12 predicted proteins | sample 0116_SJ02_MP15_1_FD_133139 | JGI IMG/M metagenome (GOLD analysis project Ga0187771, IMG submission 133139) | Tropical peat soil microbial communities from peatlands in Department of Meta, Colombia - 0116_SJ02_MP15_10_MG | ecosystem: Environmental > Terrestrial > Soil > Wetlands > Peat | place... | reverse complement strand
GCATGATCCAGATACCCAAGGCTCGCGAGCGTGATCGCGAGCCCAGTGAGGGCTGCTATTCCGGTAGCGCTCCCAGAGCGGCGGACCGGGGGCGCCGTGCCTCGGGCATGCGCCGCCGGCCCTGTCCCGGAGTCAGGTAGATCGCGAACCGGACCGTGTGGAGGGTGAAGAGGGCGGCGACAGCCGCCCGTCGCAGCTTGCCCACCGCCGCCGGGGGCCCGGCTCGCCGGCCCCCCGGCGAGGACGCCGCGAGCAGGCCGAGGCTCATCCCGGTCGCGGTGCCCGCGGCCACCAGCTCGATCGCGAGCAGCGTCGCCGGGATCCGGCGCAGCCTACCTGGCGCGCCCGCGCGCATCATCGACGCGTCGCGTGCGGTCAGGGCCGCGCAGACGGCTGCGGAGAGCGCGAGGCCGCGCCGCCCGAAGCGGCGGATCACCGCCTCGGTGAGCGGGTACCCGCAGGCGCTGAGCGCCAGCGCGCCGAGGCCGACCGAGCGTCGCATCAGGGGATCTCCGGCCCGTGGCCGGCCGCGCCCGCTCCTGCCGCCGCGGGCCCGCCGTCCTCCACGATCCTGAAGACGGGGTAGTAGCCGGCGATCTTCTCGATGTCCTCGAGATTGGCGTCGGCGGCGATCCCGAAGTAGGTTCGGGCCTCGCGGGTGGCAGCCCGAGAGCCGGGACGCCGCCCGGCCCTCCAGACGTAGGCACGAATCACCGGGGCTCGCTCCGCCACCGGGACCTCGACCAGGCTGGCGGGGCGGCGGTGCCGCCTCCCGATCCGGACCCGGCCCCCGGCGGCGCGGACGTTGCGGACCCACTCGGACTCGCCGGCCAGCGCCACCACGTAGCCGGCTCCGCCCGAGCTGACCCGGACCACCGTGACCCGGCGCACGGCACCGGACCTCCGGCCCCGGACCTCGAGGATGGCGACGTACCCGGGGACCACCGCCCAGCGTGCCAGCAGGGGCCCGATCCACTGCATCCGAAGGTAGGCCGATGGCGGTCGCCGGTAGGGGGCACGGCGGCTGTACTCGACGGGCGCGAGGAAGCCCTCGCTTCGTCGGTGTTCCTCACTCACCTCGTCACCTCGTCTCGGCGGCACGACCGTGGCGGATCCGGCCTGATGGCCGGTCGGCGGTGACTCGGGCCGCGGCTGCGAGACTAGCGTTCGGCGGTCACCAGCCCTAGGGGCATTCGGCACCGATGCGGAGCGACACTTGGCCGCCCGGTAGCAGGCTGATCTCCGCTGCCTCAGGCGGCGATGATCTCTCGCAACCGGGCCTCGGTCTCGGCACGGCGCTGGCTCGACCGGAGTTGGAGTGCTCCGACCACCTGGCGGGAGCTGAGGCTCGATCCCGAACGGAGACAGGCGGGCCGGGTGCGAGGAGACTTCCAGCGTGCTCGGGTCGACGGTCAGGTAGCGGCAGTCGTGACCCCAGTTGGCCCACGGTGAGGAGTCGACGAAGGCGAGGTGAGAGGCACCGGCGGCCGCGAGCGCGGTCGGCGACGACGGGACGGTTTCGCCCGGCTCCAGCATCTCTTGGCGGAGGTGCACGAGACCGCCGCGCCGCTCAGCCTCCGTCAGCGACCTGAGCACCCGCCGCCATGAGCTCACGGTCATCCGGGGTCACGTTGTACCTCCGAGTCCCGCGGCCACGTCATGGTGATGACGCGCTCGAAGTTGCGCCACCCAGCCCGGGCAAAGGACCGTGCCATGGGGACGTTCCCCAAGTCCGTGCTCGCGCGGACCCGCGGCACCCCCTCCGCGGCGAGAATGCGCGTGCCCTCGGAGAGGAGGGCATCGACGTACCCGTTGCCCCGATAAATGGGGACAACGCCGATGTAGGCGATGATGGCGCCGTAGTCATTGGATGCCGGGATCACGAACCCAACCGGCTCACCGTCGGCCAGCGTTCCCACCCGCCACCAGCTTCGCGGACTGCGGTAGCGAGCCAGCTCATCGGAGAAGTGCTGCAGGGCCACCTGGTGGGGTGACGCTGTCCCGGCGAGCGCGCTTCTGCTGTGCACGTCGAGCGTGCCGTCCAGGACGCGGGTCATCAGGTCGATCAGCTCGGCCCCTTCGCCAACGGCTCGAAACCGCAGACGGTCGGCAGGACCGGCGATCGGTGTGCCGGGGCGCCACTCGAAACGTAGGCGCTCGACGAACAGCCGGGCACCGTTCCTGCGGGCAACCTCCATCCGGCTCTCCACCACGCGCCGTGAGCTCGCCTGGTCCCTCCAGCCGGGTGGGACGAAGCGCATGTATTCGGGCGGTGTGGCATTCGCGGGCACCACGCGGGCAAGAGCTGTGCGCAACATCGTGGCGCCGACCTCGATCGCATCGCCGTCGTCGCCGATGTCGAGAATGTCGAGGACGGCGGGCTCGGCGTCGTCCGGATGGCCCCACCATCCCGCTCGCGCGACGGGCCGTCCTTGCCGCAGCGCCAGCCACATCCACTCCGGGCGTCGACGGCCGGCGGCCAGGTCGTCGGCCAGCTCGTGGTTGAGCGTGTAGTCGAGTGCGCAGAAGAGGTCGAGCCCTTCGTTGCCGCCGAGGTGGCGGACGGCCGGGCCGGCCGGTGGACTGGTCAAGCGAACCGGGCCACGCTGAGGCAGCTCATTCACCCAATGATGTCACGGCTGCTGCGGGTGCTCGGCCGCAGGCTTCCGGCGTCGCGCGCTCGCCCAGGGGTTGTCTGCCCTGCGGGCTGGGCGACCCCCATCCAGCGGGGATGATCAGCTCGGACAGCTCGGCGCCTGTGATCCGTCACTCGGCCAAGCACCCTGAGCCGGGCTGCGGCTTCGGATCCAGGCCAGCAGCCGCTCCGCGTCCAGGGTGTTGACGATCGACTCCGCTGGGATCCCGCACGCCGCGGCGCGCTCGCACCCGTTGATCTGCCACTCCAGCTGTCCGGGGGCATGAGCGTCGGTGTCGATGCTGAATCGGCAGCCCATCTCCCGGGCAAGGCGCAACAACCGCTTCGGCGGGTCGAGCCTCTCCGGCCTGGAGTTGATCTCGACGGCGACGCCAAAGCGCTGGCACGCAGCGAAGACACGTTCCGCGTCGAAGTCCGACTCAGGCCGGCCGCGCCCGACCACGATGCGGCCGGTGCAATGCCCGAGGATGTCCATGTTTGGGTTGGCGATCGCCTTGACCATCCGCTCGGTCATCACCTCACGCGGGCTGCGCAGCTTGCTGTGGATACTCGCGACCACGACGTCGAGCTGGGCAAGCAGCTCATCCTCCTGGTCGAGCTCGCCATCCTCAGTGATGTCGACCTCGATCCCGGTGAGAATGCGGAACGGCGCCACCTCCTGGTTGATCGCCCGGGTCACGCCGAGCTGCTCGCGCAGCCGGTCCGCGCTCAGGCCCCGTGCGACCGCGAGGTTGCGGGAATGGTCGGTGAGCGCCATGTAGTGGTGGCCGAGGTCGCGGGCGGCCTGTGCCATCTCGAGGACGGGGTTGCCGCCATCGGACCAGTCGGAGTGCACGTGGCAGTCGCCGCGGATGGCGGCGCGCAGTGCCAGCGCCGCGGCGTCGAGGTTCTGCCCGAGTGTTGCCTCCAGCCGCCGCAGGTAGGTGGGCTGGTCGCCGCGAACCGCCTCGGTGATCGCGGTCGCCGTGACCTCGCCGATGCCGCTCAGCGCCTGGAGCGTTGCCCGGGTGACGCGCTCAACGAGCTCGGCGTCGCTGAGGCCGTCGACGGCAGCAGCTGCGTTGCGAAACGCGCGCACGCGATAGCGCGCCTCATGGGCGCGCTCGAGGAGGTACGCGATTCGCCGGAGCGCCTGCGAGGCGGCGGCGCGTGGCGTGGGTGCGGTGCTGCCGGGGGTCACGTCAAGGGGGGCAGCGGCGGTCAGTACGATGGACGGGGCATGCTCCCCGCCAGCTCCGCAGTCGCGGCCTCCAGCGACGCCTCGAGCCCCGCCAGGAGCTCGTCGCATCCCCTCTGGTCGATCACCAGCGGGGGGGCCACCAGCAGCCAGTCACCAAAGCGCCCCTGGTTCTGGCGGCGCGAGTAGAGGAGCAGGCCGTGGTCCAGCCCATGGCGCAGCACCACCGCGGCGGGGTCGATCTCGGCTGGGAACCGCCCCAGGCTCTCCTTCTCCGCGACCAGCTCGATGGCGAGAAGCAAGCCTCGACCGCGGACGTCACCGATGAGCGGCGAACCTGAGGCCAGCGCTTCCAACCCGGCACGGAGATAGGCGCCCATCCTCTCCGCATTGGCAATGAGGTCGTGGTCGACGACCTCGTCGAGGACCGCGGCGCCGGCGGCGCAGGCGATGGGGTTGGCGTCGTAGGAGTGGGAGACCAGGAATCCGGTGGTCGCGGCGAGCTCGTCGGCCAGGCTGGCCGGCATCAGAGCTGCGCCCAGCGGGCAATACCCCGCACCCAGACCCTTGGCCATCACGGCGATGTCGGGGAGGGCCTCGGGAAGGTGCTGGGCGGCCAGGAAACGGCCGGTTCGGAAGGCGGTGACGATCTCGTCGAAAACCAACCGAATGCCATGGCGGTCGCAGATCGCGCGCGCCCCGGTGAGGAATGAGGCATGGGGGACGTTGACCCCCGAGGCCTGGCCGCCGATGGGTTCGACGATCAGAGCGAGCACCCGCTCCGAACCGACCCGCTGCAGGGTCTCCTCGAGGGCGGCGAGGCTGGCTGCGGAGGCCGCTTCGGGGCTGGGGGCTCGGAAGGTGAGCGGAGCGGGGATCTTCTCCGAGCAGACCGCCATGGCGCCCCAGAGCGCGGGCGCCTGGAGATCGCCGTTCAGGGCGAGCGTTTGGAGGGTGGCACCGTGGTAGCCGGGCATCAGCGAGATCACCGAGCGCCGCTCCGGCTGACCGGTGGCGACCGCGTGGGCGCGCAGAAACTTGAGCGCCATCTCGATTGCTTCCGAGCCCCCCGAGGTCAGGTGAGCCCGCTCAAGCCCGGGACCGGCGAGGTGCGCGAGCCTCTGGCTGAGCGCGGCGTTGGCCGGGTGCCGGGTGGTCCGGGAGTAGGTGTAGGTGAGCTGGCGGCCCTGCTCCAGCATGGCCCGGAGGACGCGCTCGTTGCCCTGGCCGAGGTTGGCCAGGAAGGGCCCGGAGCAGACATCGAGGAGGCGCCGGCCCCGGTCATCGACGAGATGGATCCCTTCACCGGCGACGATGGTCGGCAGCGAGCGGGCGGTCACGCGGTCGAAGAAGGCGTCCTGGGTCCCGCTGAGCTCGGCGGCGGCTCCGCCCGCTGTCACACGCGGGATGCTAGCGCCTCTGGCTGAGGCTAGGCTGCGCCGGTCTCCTCGCTGCACCGCGACGCCCACGCACCTCGAGCGGTCGTGGATCGCCGGTATCGGCGGCGCCGTCGCCGCGCCCGAAGGTCAGGCGCGGCAAGCCCCGTGCCGGCGCCGCCGACCACCGCTCACCCATCGGCGTCGGGTGGCGCGTAGCCACGGATCGCCTCGGCCGACGGGATGAAGTAGTACGCGCCGCTGAGAGGGCGGGTATAGCGGGTGAGTGCGTCGCGAGTTCCGCCGTTCGCTCCCGCCATGCTTGCCAGCATCGCGATCAGCCGGCTCTGCTCGGCGCTGAAGCCCACGAACATCGTGCCGTGTTCGGTCACCGTCCCGTAGGGCGTGTTGCGGCGAAAGATGTGCCCAAAACGAGCTTGGTCGGTCAGGGCAACATGGGAATCCGCGACCTGGGGATCGAGCTCCACACTGTCGGGTTTGGTGCGCCCGATGACGCGCTCCTGGGCGGAGTCGGCCAGAGCTTCCCATCGTGCCACCTCGTGAGCCCATTTCTGGAGCAGGAGCACGGTGCCCCCGGCTCCCGGGCCTCCCTCCGGGATGACGGCGTAGCGGGGAGCGTCAAGGAGGCTGGGGTTCTCGGTGCCGTCAATGAACCCGGTGAGGTCGCGGTCATGCCGGTACGCCCATCCGGACGTCTCGTCGCGTACCGCCGCGATGCCGCGCAGCGCCTCCATGGCGGCGCGTGCCTCATCGAAGACCACGTCGTAGCCGCTGCCCGACAGCCACAGCACCGCATCGTGCTGGGTCGCAGGCATGATGAAGCCGTCACTGCCCAGGATGGGTTCATCGAAGCCGACCACGTCCTCGGGGATCTGCGTTGCATCCAGGCTTCGCCAGAGCTCGGGGCGGAAGCCCGAGACCAGGTTGATTCCCCCCATGGTGGTGCGGGGCTCGCGGAGCGCAGCGATCCTGCAGACCAGATCGATGGCGGTCCCCCCGGCAAGCAGGTCGAACTCGAGGTACGCGTGGGAGCTGGTCCCCAGGGCGAATATCCCGCTCTGTGGAGTGGTCATCTCAGTGCCTCCCGCTCTATCCGGTCCGCAGCGGGCCCAGGCCGTGGGGCGGGAGCCCCGGGCCCGGCGTGAGCTCCTCTGGGTGGGGCGCGACGCCTGATTGTCGCGCCTGTTCATCCGAACCGAGAGGGTAGAGCGTGAGTCTCACGGTCGGCGTCTGCCCCTCACCGCTCCCGGCGGCCCGGGCCTTGGATGGACACGTCAATCGGTGCAATTCAAGGGGCGCCATCTCGCGGCGAGCCGCTCGTGGTGCACAGGCGCTCGTTCGAGACTCAGAAGCCTCGGACCCACCCTCCCCGCCAATTCCCGAAACACCTGGCCGAGGCTCGGACGGTCCCCGGCTCACCGCCCAGCCCGGGGGGCATATACTCGGTTGGGTAAGTGCCCGCCGCCCCTTCCGCGGATCCTCGTGACCGCAGGGCGCCGGCCGGCCGGGACGGGTCGCCGGCTCCAACCGGGCTGCCGCGCGTCGGTCTGGGTTGGGGGTGGCTGATCACCTTCCTGGTGTTCCTGGTGGTGAACATCCTCATCACCAATCTGCTCTCGGGGGGACCGTCACGGGTGACCATCCCCTACACGCAGTTCATCCAACTGATCAACGGCGGTGAGGTGCAGAGCATCACCGCGACCGAGGATGTCATCGACGGCACCACCTCCAAGGCGGTGACGCCTCCGGGGACCGGCACCAGCTCGACGGCATTCGAGACGGTCGTACCCAGCTTCGCGGGTGGGGACCTGGAGGCCCTGCTCGAGGGTCACAAGGTGCAGGTCACGGCCCAGCAGCCGAGCTCCAACCCGTGGCTCACGGTCCTGCTTTCCTTCGGCCCGGCGCTGCTCCTGATCGGCGGGTTCTTCTACCTCAGCCGGTATGCCGCGCGGGCCACCGGCGGAGCCGGGGTCATGGGCTTCGGCAGGAGCACGGCGCGGGTAGTCACCGACCAGCGGCCCAGCACCACCTTCGCCGACGTGGCCGGCATCGATGATGCCAAGGACCAGCTGGTGGAGGTCGTGGATTTCCTGCGCGATCCCGGCAAGTACCAGCGCCTGGGGGGGACCGCTCCCAAGGGCGTGCTGCTGATCGGCGCGCCCGGGACCGGCAAGACCCTGATGGCTCGAGCGGTCGCTGGCGAGGCTCGCGTCCCCTTCCTCACCATCTCTGCGAGCGAGTTCGTGGAGGCGATCGTCGGCGTTGGAGCGGCGCGGGTCCGCGATCTCTTCAAGCAGGCTCGAGAGCTGGCTCCGGCGATCGTCTTCATCGACGAGCTCGACGCTGTGGGCCGCAGCCGTGCCTCCCAGGTCCGGATCGGCGGTCACGACGAGCAGGAGCAGACTCTGAACCAGATCCTCACCGAGATGGACGGCTTCGACTCCCGTGAGGGCATCATCGTGATCGCTGCGACCAACCGGCCCGACGTGCTGGATGACGCACTGCTGCGTCCGGGCCGCTTCGATCGCCGCGTCACCGTGTCACCGCCCGACCGCGACGGCAGGGCCGCCATCCTCCGCGTCCACACGCGCAACGTGTCGCTTGCTCCGGACGTCGATCTGATGCGGCTCGCCCAGGAGACCACCGGCCTGGTCGGCGCCGACCTTCGCAACCTGGTCAACGAGGCCGCCCTCATGGCGGCGCGGCGCGACCGGCCGGCGGTCACCATGGTGGACTTCGACGATGCCCTCGAGAAGATCCAGCTGGGCAGCGAACGCCGCGTCCGCCTCAGCGCCGAGGACCGCCGCCGGATCGCCTACCACGAGTCGGGACACGCCCTGCTCGGGCTGCTCATCCCGGGCAGCGATCCGGTGCGCCGGGTCAGCATCGTGCCGCGAGGCCAGGCCCTCGGCGTCACCGTCCAGTCGCCGATCGACGACCGGCTCAACTACCCCGAGGAGGACCTGCGGGCACGCATCACCTCCGCCCTGGGCGGCCGCGCTGCCGAGTCGATCGTCTTCGGTCAGGTCACCACGGGCGCGGAGAGCGACCTTCGCCAGGTGACGGGGATCGCGTATCAGATGGTGACCCGCTGGGGGATGAGCCCCAGGGTTGGGCCGCTCTCGCTCTCCAGCGACGGGCGTCCCCAGCTCGTGTCGGAGCGTCCCTACAGCGAGGCGACCGCCGACCTCATCGACGGCGAGGTCCGCCGGATCATCGAGGAGTGCGAGGCGCAGGCCTGCTCGCTGCTGGAGAGGGACCGGGGTCGGCTCGACGCGCTGGTCGAGGCGCTCCTCCGCGAGGACACCCTTGATGAGAAGCGGATCCTCGAGGTCGCCGGGCTGCCGGGGCAGGCGGAAGCGCGCCAGGCCGTCGAGCCGGCGGCCGCGTCGGGGGCGACCCAGCTCGGCACCCCCGGCAGGTGAGCGACATGCGGTTCGTCAGCCGTGGTTTCCGGAGGCGCCCACCGAGCGACGGCGACCAGGGACGGGTTCCACCTGGCCAGCATGTGGTCCGCGACTTCCCGGTGCTGTCGGCGGGGCCAACCCCTCGCACCCCGCTCTCGGAGTGGACCTTCTCGATCGTCGGCGAGGTCGACGCCCCGGAGCAGTGGACATGGGACGAGTTCAGTGCTCTGCCGCACGAGATGATCACCCGCGACATCCACTGCGTGACCACGTGGTCCAAGCTGGACACCATCTGGGAGGGCGTTTCCGTCGACACCCTCCTCGCCGGAGTGACCACGGCGGCCGACTTCATCATCGCCTTCTCAGACGGCGGATACACCACCAACCTTCCCCTGGAGGACGTCACCGGGGGGCGAGCGTGGGTCGTGTACGCGTACGACGGCGAGGCGCTGGCGCCGGAGCACGGTGGCCCGGCGCGCCTCCTGGTCCCTCATCTGTACTTCTGGAAGAGCGCCAAGTGGGTGCGCGGTCTGCGCCTGATGACCCAGGACGAGCCCGGCTTCTGGGAGGCGTATGGGTACCACATGCGTGGCGATCCATGGCAGGAACAGCGGTACAGCGGCGACTGACCTGGCGCCTCGCCGACGTGGTCGGCGTGGTCGCCGAGACGCTGCGGGTGCGGACGCTTCGGCTCTCCGTCCCGGGATGGCCCGGCCACCTCGCCGGCCAGCACGTCGACGTCCGGCTGACGGCCGAGGACGGCTACCAGGCGGTGCGCAGCTATTCCATCGCGAGCGCGCCCGACGGCGCTGAAGGCCTGGAGCTGACCGTCGAGCGGCTCGATGATGGCGAGGTCTCCCCCTATCTGGTGGACGAGCTCCGGGTCGGCGACCAGCTGGAGATGCGAGGTCCCATCGGCGGGTACTTCGTCTGGGACGCGGCGATGGGCGGCCCGCTCCTCCTCGTCGGCGGGGGTTCGGGGATCTGCCCGCTGATGTCGATGCTGCGCCTCCGGGCGGCGCGTTCCCCGGGAGTGCCGGCACGGCTCCTCCAGTCCTCGCGCTCCCTGGAGGATGTCATCTACCGCAGCGAGCTGGAGGGGCTCGCCGCCGGCGACCCCGAACTGCAGGTCATCCACACTCTCACCCGCCGCCAGCCTCCGGGATGGGCGGGCCGGCGGCGCCGCATTGACCGGGAGATGCTCGCCGAGGTGGCCTGGCCGCCGCGCGAGCGGCCGCTGGTGTTCGTCTGCGGCCCGACCGCTCTGGTGGAGACCGTCGCCGGCAGCCTGGTGGAGCTCGGCCATGATCCCGCGCTGGTGAGGACGGAGCGCTTTGGGCCAACGGGAGGATGAGCCGCCATGGACGAGACGCAGCTGCGGCTGGACGGGAATGCGGCAGGCGGGTTCCTGCAGGAGATCCTGGCCCAGGATGCGACCAGCATGCGCATCCGCTGCCACGGGTGCGGCTCGGTGGCCCAGGTCGGCGCCCAACCCCTCTACATGTACCCGGGGTCACCCGGAGCGGTGCTCCGTTGTCGCGCCTGCGAATGCATCCTGATGGTCGTGGTTCGGGGCCCCGGACGGTTGAGGATCGGACTTCCGGGAGTGACCTGGCTGGAGCTTCCAGAGCCGAGCGACGTCCGCTGACCGGGCTTCCGCCACGACTCGCCCGGGCGTCCGTCGGCGGTGGGCAGCGGGCCCTGGACGTCGTAGACGATGTCGGCCTCGGCGGTCTCGAGCGTGTACGTCTTCATGTCAGTCCCTCCTCGGTCAGCCGGCGAGAAGCCGCTGCAGCTTGTCGAGCTGCTCGGACCAGCCCTGCTCGGCCCCGCTCATCGCCTCGGCGGGAGGCATCGGTTCGAAGTACGACTGGCGGATGGTGAGCGCGGTGCCTCCGTCGCAGGCTTCGAAGGTCACCTCGATAAGCGTGGCGAAGAGCTCACCCCGCTCCTCGTTGACGGCTCGGCCGCTCATGACGAGGCGATGCGGACGCTCGACCTCGTAGTACTCGCCACCCATGTGGTGGGAGAACTGCCGCTCCGCCGGGATCGAGCCCGGCCACTCCATCGCGAGCCGGTACGTCCCGCCGACGCGAAGGTCCACCTCCGCCCCGGGGCAGGTGAACCCGTTGGGCCACCACCATCTTTTGAGCTGGTCCGGCTCTGTGAAGGCGTCGAAGACTCGCTCCGGCGATGCCTTGATGGTGCGCTCCAGCACGAGCTGCCTGGCGGGGGTCGCGGATCGGAGATCGAGGGCGGCAGGTGTCTCAGGCATTGGGGCTCTCCCGGGTGTTGGACGCTTCGGATTGGGCGGCAAGATGGGCTTCGAGACGGTCGAGGCGGTCGGACCATTCGGCATGGGCGTGGCGGAGCCAGTCGTCCACCGGGATCAGGCCCTGGAGCTGAAGCCTCGCCGGGCGGCGCTGGCGGTCGCGGGCACGGCCGATCAGGCCAGCCCTCTCCAGCACCTTGAGGTGTTTGGTGATCGCCGGCTGGGTGAGCGTGGACGCTTCCGCGAGCTCGACGACGCCGGCCTCGCCGGCAGCGAGGCGCTCGAGGATCGCCCGGCGGGTGGGGTCGGCCAGCGCGGCGAAAGCGCGGCTCAAGGGGTCAGCAGCTGGCATAACCTAAAGGTTATATAACTGAGCGGTAGAAGTCAACCGGGCCCGGAGGGGCGGGGCCACCCGGGGGGCTGCTTCACCCCCGTCGGAACCTCGAGCGATCTCCGATTCGGTTGGCGGGCACTGATGAGCCGCGTGGCCATGGTCAGGAGCCCGGCCGTGGCGCCCAGGGTGACGTCCTACCCAGGCGCCAGCGAACGAGCCCAGGTGGCTCTGCGCACAGGTGCTGGCGTCAGGCGGTGGGACGCAGGATGCAGAACTCGTTGCCCT
>Ga0187771_10003119_pt1 | contig 11529 bp, 11 predicted proteins | sample 0116_SJ02_MP15_1_FD_133139 | JGI IMG/M metagenome (GOLD analysis project Ga0187771, IMG submission 133139) | Tropical peat soil microbial communities from peatlands in Department of Meta, Colombia - 0116_SJ02_MP15_10_MG | ecosystem: Environmental > Terrestrial > Soil > Wetlands > Peat | place... | reverse complement strand
TGGCCGATTTCTGCAGCAGATCGGGCGGCGCATCGATTTCAAGCGGCTTCTCGAAGGTCGTGATCGGCTTGCGCGTCATGTTGGTGATGCGGCCGAAGAGATTGACGATGGACTTGTCGACGCCGTCCTTCAGCTGGAAGCCGAGATCCTTGTTGTCGAACTGCACGCTGATGTTCGCCATCACGCTCGATTCGGTGACCCGCACATAATCGACGCGCACGGCCATCGGCAGGATGTTGTAAGTGATGCGCGTCGAGACCGCCGCTTCCAGATCCTTGAACTTGATCGGCGGCGGCGCCTGCAGTTTGGCGAACTGATTGATGCGCTCGAATTCCTGATAGCTGACCGGCAGCCCGCCCATGATCGACTGGCCGAGGTGCGTGCCGTCGGTGTTCTGGAAGCGCTGCGCCTTGTCGGCCATACCCATCTGTTCGGCGAGCGTGAGGCCGGCGCCGGGCACATAGAGCAGGGCGTCCTTTTCCGACGGGTCCATCGTCATGTGGTACTCGCCGGACATGGTCGGGTCGACGAATTCGATATTGATGTCGTTGCCGAGACCTTCGATGTAGCGGTAGCGCCAGTCTTCGAAGGGATAGGTCGACGTGGTGCCGCCGCCTTCCGCCATGGGGCGCTCGTAGCTGCCGCCCGAGGGATGCGAGTCGATTTCATCCGGCGGACCGTAGACGATGTAGATGCGGCCGCGGTCCGTCTTCCAGCCCGGAATGCCGGAGGCGAAGTGCTCGTTCGCGTAAGCGATGCGGCGGTAGTGCTCTTCCTTGTATTCGTTCTCTTCCGTATCCGGACTGGGGTCGCGGCGCAGCCAGAACTGTTCGACGAACTGCTCCCGCTCTTCGTCGGTATTGAGGGCCTTGAAAGCCTTGCGCTCTTCGTCCGTGATGATGTAGGTCACGTCCTCGTTGAGCCACTTCTTCCACGGCGTTTCGAGTTCCTTCTTCAGCTCGGCTTCCTTCTTCCTGCGTTCCTTCTCGGTCAGCGGCTTGGCGACGGTGTCGCGCTTCTGTCCGGAGGAAGAGGAGGAAGAGTTGTTCTGCGAGATGGCGGGCAGGGCTATCAGTACCGCCAGCCCCAGAGAAGAAACCCAAAAACTCGCCGACCCCTTAACGTTCATAGATATTGCGTCCCTCGGCAATTTTATCCTTGATTATAACGCAGACGAAAGAGGGGGGATGCGGGTTGCAGCCCGCGCTCCGCGTCATAATTGGTCGGGAGGCAGCATGAACCAGCAGGAACAGCAGATGATCGCCGGACTGGCGGAACGGATCCGCACCGCGCCGGCCCCGCACATCGACCCCGAAGCCGACGATTATATCCGCCGCACCGTCGGCGCCCGGCCGGATGCGCTCTATATCCTCACCCAGACCGTCCTGCTGCAGCAGATGGCGCTCGACCAGGCGAACGCCCGCATCCAGCAGATGGAACAGGCCGTGCAGGCGCCGCAGCAGAGCTTTCTGCCCGGCCAGCCCGCGGGGTATGCGCAGTCGGCTTACGCGCAGCCGGTTTATGAAGCCCCTCCGCAGCGCGGCGGATTTTCCGGTTTTTTCCACAACGCGGCCCAGACGGCGGCGGGGGTTCTGGCGGGCGAGGTCGCATTCGATGCGCTCGCCTCCATCTTCGGCGGCCGCCGCGGCGGGTTCTTCGAAGGCGGCGGCATCATGCCGGGCGGCGAGACCATCGTCAACAACTATTACGGGGATCAGGGCGCCGGCGAATCCCGCTTTGCCCAGGCCGCGGACGATTACGATCAGGACGTCAGCCAGGACATCGAAGACGACCGGGGCGACGATTTTTCGGGCGGAGACGATTTCTCGGGCGGCGATTCGAACTGACAGCCGCCCGAAGCTCGCTCAGTACCACCCGTTCTGCCCGACCTGATTCCTCGTCCATTTCGCGCGCCAGCACGCCAGCGCCACCGCAACCACCAGGTCGTCGTGCTCGCCTCCGCCCTCGGCGCTGCGTGTCGAGGCCCGCACATCCATCAGCTCCCGGATCAGCGCCGGAGTATCCCTCATCCCCCGCGCGATTCTGAGCTCGCCGCGCTCCAGCAGCACCTGCACCCCGGCCATCAGATCGCGCTTCGGCACATTCCACCGGCTGCCCGCGTTCGTCGCCCGTTCCCCGCCGGTCATCGTGACCGCCGTCACCTCGAACCCGAGCCGCGCCGTGCGCAGCAGATCCACCACCGGCGCCCCCACTCCGGTGGCATCCACCGCGAGCCGCAGATCGCCCTTCACCCGTGCACTCGTCGCGATCGCCTTCACCCGCTCCACCACTGCCGGATAAGGCGTGCCGAGCGGCACCCGCTCCACAAGTCGCAGCCGCAACTCCCTCGGAGCAAGCCCCTGCCACGGCGGCAACGCCTCGGACCGCTCCACCACGGCAATAGCCGAATGATCCCGCCGCTGCCCCAGATCCAATCCCATATAAAACATATCGGTCTTCTAGTCGCCGGAAAATTGACGCACGTTGGCGGAAAAAGGCTGTCTCTCTCTCTCTTGTAAATAGCCTCACTCGCTGCACTCGCAGCGCACCGGCCACCCAGGGACAGACACCTTTTCCGCGCCACGCAAGTCACTCGAAATCAACGAAACGGTCGTCGCGGAAAAGGCTGTCTGTCCCTCCAGCCGCACGCCTCGATCGAAGAATTCAAGGCTGCCCAGGCTGTCTCAGCAACGCAACGCGGCCAGCGCCGCGCCACCGCGCCCATTTTCATCCTCCCGCGCGACGACGAAGGCGCCATCCCGCTGTCTGTCCCCATTTTCCGTGGTCTGTTGCAACCAGCCCCATGTACGCCCGCCTTCAGGCGTGGCCCCCCGCTACACCCGCAACCCCTCCACCCCCTCATCCACCGCCGCCTCAATCAAATCCCGGTCAAACAACCCCGCCCCGTTATCCACAAAGCAGCACAGATACTCCTGCTCGAACCACTGCCGCCCCATCGCCCCGCGCTCCTCCTCCAGAAACTCCGCCCGGATCCGCGGACACTCGGTCGCCGGCACCGACACCTTCTCCCACCCGTCCTCGTGCTGCCAGATCTCATAAAAAAACCCGCGCTTCCCGCACGGCGTGCTCATCAGCCACAGATCCCCATCGCCCACCGCCAGCATCGGCCGCAGCGCCTTGTACAGCGCGTCCTCCACCCGCGAAGCCTCATCGATCACCAGCATCGACACCGCCGAGAACCCGCGCACCGTCGCTTCCGTTCCCGGCAGCCCCACAATCCGCGACCCGTTCGGAAACAGCAGCGAAACCGGGTTATCCCCGTCGCCGCGAGGCTCAATCCCCAGCCTCTGCACCATCGCTCCGGCTTTTCTCAAAAACTCCGCCGACTGCCGCTCGCCCGGACTCGCCACCAGCACCAGGCACCCCGCCCGCGTATACGCGCGATGCACCGCCTTCGCCGCCGCCACGGTCGACTTCCCCCACTGCCGCGAGCAATTCAGAATCCCGCGCTTCGCCTCCGAGCGCAGCACCTCGGCCTGTTTCTCATCCGGCTCAAACCCGAGGCGCACTCGCGCAAACTCCGCCGCATCGGGAACCCGCTCCGCCGCTCGCCGAGGCAATTTTCGCGGCGGCAGCCAGCAATCTCTCACGCCTCCGGATACCACGAGGACAGAAAAAATCACCGGCAAAAATCCGCGGTCCAAAGCGGCAATTCCCGGCAAACCACGAGCAATCAGCCACTTACGCAAAACAAAAATATCTTCACTTTTTCCGCACTCCGAAACCGCCACCGAGGAAAACCGGGACTGAGCCGCTTTTCGCGCCACAACCCCGAATCTCACCGAACCGTCCGGCGCGAAAAACGGAGTCTGTACCGGCTTTCCGGACCACGCTCGAAGACACATCCTCTGCCCCCACAGCGCCGGCACCACAAAACCAGGGACGCGCGGCGCTCGCCGCGCCTTCGCTCCGGCCATCGAAGCCATGGCCCCGCAGGGAGATGTGTGAGAACTCAAGTCAGACGTTTTGCCCCGAAACCGCCACTGAGGAAAACCGGGACTGACCCGCTTTTCGCGCCACAACCCCCGAATCTCACCGAACCGTCCGGCGCGAAAAACGGAGTCTGTACCGGCTTTCCGGACCCCGCTCGCAGCGAAAAGCCAAAGACCTGTACACCACCTCGCGTGTCCTCGCTTTCCGGCACTCTGCTTATTGCCCGGCCTCCTCAAGGAACGCCCTCCGGGCACTGGCAAGTGGCAGAAACAAGGTTCGCGGCAGCCCCGCGATCGCCCGGAACCCATGGCGCCGGTAGAACGCAACGGCCGCATCGTTTTTGGCATCGACGATCAGCATGAAGGCGGCTATATCGGCCTGAACGGCTCTCGCGGTTGCGTCCGCCAGCATCGCCGCTCCAAGGCCTCGTCCCTGAAACCGCCGATCGACGGCAAGCCTTCCGATGCGAACCGCCGGTATCGTGGGATATCGCGGCAAACGCCGGGATTCGTCAGGCGGCAAATCCGTGAAAGGAACGCTCGCCGCCGCGAGCGTATACCACGCCGCCACCCTTCCGCTCGCGGTTTCAACCGCCACGAAGCAGCGGGCGATCCGCCGCCGGATGTCCTGTGTGACGTATGTCCGAAAATACCGGTCGAGCGCTTCCTCCCCGCACTCGAATGACGTGCGCTCATGCGCCTCGCCGAGCGGCTCAACCCGGAACGGAGCCCGGGTCATTTGGCGCCGAGAAGCTGACGGCGGCGCCGGAACGCCTTTTTCAGCCCCCGGCCTGGCGCGGGCGGATCGAGGAGCAGCGCCGCGAGTTCCCGCTGGCCCTCAACGGAAAGCCGGATGATCTCGGCCTCGGCGATGGTGCGATGGGCAGCTTCCTGCGCGGCGGCGACGACAAAATCGCTGACCGAGCGTCCCTGAATTTCCGCGGCGCGGCGCACAACGGCGAGCGCGTCGGGCGCAATGCGCGCTTCGAGGCGGGCGTTGCGGTTCTGCTCGTGCGAATGCATGGCACTTCTTCTCCTCGTCTCCAGTGTACGGCGTTTTGCCGTACATCTCAACAGCACCGGGGAAAACCGGGACTGACAGCGCCAGCACCACAAAACCAGGGACGCGCGGCGCTCGCCGCGCCTTTTCCCCGCAGCCGGAAATGCCGGGTGCCCGCTCCGCTCATCGAAGCCGGCCCCCAGGGACAGGCGCCGTTCGGCGCATCCCGGCAGTGTCAAGCCTGACGCTTCGATTCACGCGAGCCGCAATCGCACGAACTCCGCAGCGTCGGGAACCCCCTCCGCCACTCGCGCTGGCAAACTCTCGCCCCGGCAGCCGGCAATCCTTCAACCGCCTTCTCCGATCCGGCCGTAAATCCGGCAATGCCACCGCAGCACGGGATCGTAATCCTCAACCGACCCGTACTGCTCCTTTTCCATCTCTCGGCTCTCTGCTTCCGAATCCGCCACCCACCGGACCCGGTTCCGCGGCGTGTCGTTCTCCATGCCCTCCAATACCACGGAGACAGGAAAAATCAGCGACAAAAACGCGCCGTACCGAGCGGCCGTTCTCCTTTAAGCCGCGCGGATCCAGCCACTTGCCCGACGCAAAAAAACTTCCAATTTTCCCGAATCGCCCATCCCTCGCCGCCCAGGATCAATGAGGCCGCGCGTGATCACGCGCGGAAATCAGCATGGCGGCCGGCGACTTGATACGCCCATCCTGATGCTTCAATGAGGCCGCGCGTGATCACGCGCGGAAATGTCGGGCGCGGTGCAGACCGTGGTTCCGGCGCTGCTGCTTCAATGAGGCCGCGCGTGATCACGCGCGGAAATCGCCCCAGTGTTCGATGTGATCATTCCGCTCACCTGGCTTCAATGAGGCCGCGCGTGATCACGCGCGGAAATCCGTCTGGGGGTTATGTTCTCTGGGCTGAGTGTTTCGCGCTTCAATGAGGCCGCGCGTGATCACGCGCGGAAATCGTGGAGACCGACGAGGACACGGACGGCCAGGGCGATGCTTCAATGAGGCCGCGCGTGATCACGCGCGGAAATTGTGTCGGGTGTGTTGTCAGGCATTTGTGGATTCCTGCTTCAATGAGGCCGCGCGTGATCACGCGCGGAAATACTACGGTCGGTCCTCAGACTTCGCTCTGGGATCAGCTTCAATGAGGCCGCGCGTGATCACGCGCGGAAATGCGCGGCAGGATCGCCGGGGCGTCCAGCGGGTACCGGCTTCAATGAGGCCGCGCGTGATCACGCGCGGAAATCCGATCTATCCGAGGCGCGAGGCGAAGAAGGCCGCGCTTCAATGAGGCCGCGCGTGATCACGCGCGGAAATAATTCATGGCGTTGCACCTGAATACCGACTATCAGCGGGCTTCAATGAGGCCGCGCGTGATCACGCGCGGAAATTTCGACGCCTGCAGCGGACTCGACCAGCTTCAGACCGGCTTCAATGAGGCCGCGCGTGATCACGCGCGGAAATCTGACGCCCTTGATCCATTCCGAATCCTCGCCGCTCGCTTCAATGAGGCCGCGCGTGATCACGCGCGGAAATGAGGTACGCCGCGCTGGCGGCTTCGGGGCCGAAATGCTTCAATGAGGCCGCGCGTGATCACGCGCGGAAATGTCCGACAGGAAGCAATGGGACGAACGGGACAAATGGCTTCAATGAGGCCGCGCGTGATCACGCGCGGAAATGACAGGCCGGCGATGTACTCCTCGTCGCGCTCTGTGCGGCTTCAATGAGGCCGCGCGTGATCACGCGCGGAAATTTCCGTTGTGCCGCTGGCATTCTCGGCAACCCGCGCGGCTTCAATGAGGCCGCGCGTGATCACGCGCGGAAATTCGTGGTCACGGGAGCTGACGTGTAGTACCCGTACAGGCTTCAATGAGGCCGCGCGTGATCACGCGCGGAAATGATGGCCCTTCATCCGCTGCAGGACCGCCAGGACCGGCTTCAATGAGGCCGCGCGTGATCACGCGCGGAAATAAGGCTGGGACGAGTACGCCGCGCGGTGGGATGCCATCGCTTCAATGAGGCCGCGCGTGATCACGCGCGGAAATCTCCGTCTCGTGGCCGTGCTCCATCGCGCCGCTAGTGCTTCAATGAGGCCGCGCGTGATCACGCGCGGAAATCTCATATAGCCAGTTTTCCTTTAGTTGGTAAGCGAGATGCTTCAATGAGGCCGCGCGTGATCACGCGCGGAAATTAAACACTTGGCCCCGGGCACGGTCATCACCAACACGCTTCAATGAGGCCGCGCGTGATCACGCGCGGAAATTGCAGATGTCTGCAAAATGATCGACTTCAAGGTAAGCTTCAATGAGGCCGCGCGTGATCACGCGCGGAAATGGATCAGCGAGTTATACAGCCCGTGGAAGCGGCTGGCTTCAATGAGGCCGCGCGTGATCACGCGCGGAAATCTGCCGATCTATGCTGGCCAGCTCCCCGGAGGATGGGCTTCAATGAGGCCGCGCGTGATCACGCGCGGAAATCTGCCGATCTATGCTGGCCAGCTCCCCGGAGGATGGGCTTCAATGAGGCCGCGCGTGATCACGCGCGGAAATCATTGACGCCCGGCCAACAGGCTCGCTTCGAATATGGCTTCAATGAGGCCGCGCGTGATCACGCGCGGAAATGTCGGCAAGGATAACCAGCGTGCCGCCCGAGTACGACGCTTCAATGAGGCCGCGCGTGATCACGCGCGGAAATTCGTTCATTGCAGGGGTCTCCTGTTTGGGGCTGGTTGCTTCAATGAGGCCGCGCGTGATCACGCGCGGAAATATTGGTACCCATTTGGTCTGCCATCCTTTCCCCGGTACCGCTTCAATGAGGCCGCGCGTGATCACGCGCGGAAATGAGCCAACGGCCATTTGATGAGATCAGATTTAAACGTGCTTCAATGAGGCCGCGCGTGATCACGCGCGGAAATGCTCGCCAGATTGTCGGCGCCCATGAGGAGCACACCCGCTTCAATGAGGCCGCGCGTGATCACGCGCGGAAATGCGACCCGCTCGGACAACAACGATAACGTGATGTTCGCTTCAATGAGGCCGCGCGTGATCACGCGCGGAAATTTCGGGACCCGCAGGAGCGCGTGAAATCACAAACGAGCTTCAATGAGGCCGCGCGTGATCACGCGCGGAAATAGCTACTTCCTACGACTATCCATGAACGGGTGAACGCTGCTTCAATGAGGCCGCGCGTGATCACGCGCGGAAATGCACTAGTAATTGTCTGGTTCTGTGCAAACAGACTTGCTTCAATGAGGCCGCGCGTGATCACGCGCGGAAATTCTCGATCACGTGACGCTCGACCCGCAGACGAAAGAGCTTCAATGAGGCCGCGCGTGATCACGCGCGGAAATGTTGTGAGCGTTGAAGCATTTGTCTCCGCGGTAACGCTTCAATGAGGCCGCGCGTGATCACGCGCGGAAATTGGTAATTACGCCGTGTGGCTCTACGGCGGTCACGTTGCTTCAATGAGGCCGCGCGTGATCACGCGCGGAAATAGGCGCGGGGCTGATCAATGCTGCTGGAGCAACTTTGCTTCAATGAGGCCGCGCGTGATCACGCGCGGAAATATCCGAGAATTCGCCGCCCGTGTAAACGCGGGCCTGAATCGGCTTCAATGAGGCCGCGCGTGATCACGCGCGGAAATGATATTTCGATCGCCTATATCGCGGACCTCCTGCGCGCTTCAATGAGGCCGCGCGTGATCACGCGCGGAAATCTCACTGATCCGAAGGGTGCAAAACAATGCGACGCGCTTCAATGAGGCCGCGCGTGATCACGCGCGGAAATAGTAGTCATCCTATCCTATTCAGTTTTCAATGACCTGCGCCCGCATTTGCGAGCACCCCGCCGAACCCTCGATGGCCGATGCCCTCCCGCCTGCTCAAGAGCGAAATCTGCCTCCCGGCCCAACAACTTACACCGCGCGAGCGGTCCCGCCGTTTCCCGCATCGCCCAACCGCTCGCGAACACTAACGAGTCACAAAAACCGGGTACGCGCTGATCTCTCCTTCCACCACCCGGGCCAGCAGCCGCGCCTGAATCTCCAGCAACCGCCGGTAGCTCACCCGGTACTCGAACAGCGGATGAGTTACCAGCGAATCCATCCGCAGCTCATATGCCCGGAAAAAACCTTTCCGCCCGCCCGGCGTCAACGCCATCGACTCTCCCGCGCGCACAAAATCCTTCTCCGTTACCATTCGCGTGTTGATCGCGCTCAGCACCGCCGAATCCGCGATCAGGGGCCGGAACGGCTCCATCAGATCCAGCGCCAGCGCCGGACGCCCATGCCGCAACTGATGGTAATAACCCAGATACGGATCGAACCCGACCGCATAACACGCAATCGTAAGATCCTTCGCCAGCATGCTGTACCCCAGCGACAGCAGCGCATTCACCGGGTCGCGCGGAGGCCGCCGGTTCCGGCCTTCAAAATCAAACGAAAACCCACGCGGCTCCGTCTCCGGATCGTCGCCCGGTTTCACCATCCCTGCGAACTCGCCAAAGTACACCCGGGCCGCCGATCCCTCAATTCCCAGCAGCGTCTCCAGGTCCTCAGCCTGCTCAGCCCGCTCCGCCAGCGACTTCATCGCCCCTATTGCCGATTTCTGCGGCTCTATGTGATTCCTCTGCAGCATCGTCCGCTGATTGCGGATCTTCCCGGCAACCAGCGTTCTTGCCAGCGTCAGCGAGAACCACGCCGACTCCGCCAGCCGGAACTGCGCCCGCCGCAGCGCCACATTTTTCGTGTTCATCCCGGTCGTGATCCCGTAGAAATATCCGCCCATCGAAAAGTACGAGACCGGCACCCCGGCTTCACACAGCGATTGCACCGCCTGCGTCGAAATCTGCACATTGCCCAGCAGGTTGACCTGGCAGACCTCGCCGATCCGCACCTCCTGCACGGTCTTCTCCTTGTCCTTCACCTGCAGGACCTCACCGGACTTCCCCACCCGGAATCCCTGCGAGTTGAGATAAAGCGGCTTCAGATCGTCGCGCGGCGTCATGAGCTGCCGGACCGGAGACCGCAGCCCCTCGCTCGCCGGCGGCTTGCGCCCCCCGCCTTCACCGAAACCGTCGAAAAGGCTCAGTTGCCACGCCCCGCCCGGATTGGATCCACTGAGCCCGAGCCCGCTCAGCCAGTTCGTTTCATCGGGCAGGCAGATGGTGTTCAGCGAGCACCCGGCGCACTTGGGTGAATCCTCGAGCGGAGCCGGTATATCGCCGTAACTCGCGAGGTCCCACGCCCGCGCAACCGCTTCCTCGGCTTCCGAAACCAGCGCCGCATCCACCGGAACCCGCACCCGCTGCCGCGTCTTCTGATAGAACACGACCGCCTCGTCGCACTCATACCCGTTTTCGCGCAGCACGATGGCCTGCAGTGCAATCTGCACGCGATCCGCCGGCCACATCTCAATGGCGCCGTCCTTGCCTTCACGCGGCGCGCCGTGCTTGTAATCCACCGGCGTCGCGCGAGCACCTTCCGCCTCCACGAGGTCCAGCTTCGCAATCACCTTCAGGCGTTCGCTGGCAAGCGTGACAGAACGCGCGTGAATCTTTTCGTCGCTCGTTCCTGCTTCGGGCAGTTCGGACGCGCGGGCATCCACCCGTTTATGCTGGGCCGAGCCTTCGAGCGTGTCTGCGCTTTCGCGGAACACGCCCTCCACCCACTCATAGAAGAAAAGGCGCGGACAGTAGACGAACTCATTCACCATGCGCGCCGGCAAATAGTCGGCGATCCCGGCGCGAGGCTTGCGATCTGCAGGTTCGGGGAAGGGAATCGGCTGTGCGCTCATCGATCCGCCCCTGACTTGCTCCGAAAACAGCACCGAGGAAAACCGGGACTGACCCGCTTTTCGCGCCAGAGCTCCCGAAGTTCACTGCCCGGTTCAGCGCGAAAAACGGAGTCTGTACCGGATTTTCCGGACCGCGCTCGCGCCAGAAAACCACCGTTTCGTCGCTCTAAACGATAAGGCACGGCGCATCCATATTCGTATAAGGCAGGCCCAGCGCGGTAATCACGCGGTCCCCGCGCCCCTCCGCCGGCCCCAGATGCACAAACAGCACCTGATCCTCGTCATGGTTAATGATTTTCCCCAGCACAGTCCGGCACCGGATCAGATCCCGCGCCGTGAACTGGCACTCAAATACGGAATACTGCAGATGATCGCCGAACCCGCGCATCAGCTTGAAGACCTTGCGCAGGCGTTTGTCATCGCTGATGTCGTAGCAAACCAGATACGACTGCCGCATGGAATCCCAGTCTAAGGGATTTCAGATGCTATTTGTCAGGAATATCGGTGAATCCGGCTCATCCGCCAGAAACCGCTCCAATCCGGCCCGAAAGTGGAAACCGCATTTCCACGTTCAACGGACCACAAGTCGCCCGGGGACTGTACCCTTTTTCGCGCCGGTGCCCTTCAACGTCAGGAATCGTTTCCCGCGCGAAAAAGGCGGACTGTCCCCCCAGCCGTAAACCTCGACCGAAGCCGCAAACCCGATTCCATGCTCCGTGCGAAGCACCACTTCACGCCTGCGCTGTTCCCCGATTCCGTTC
>Ga0187771_10003118_pt1 | contig 11533 bp, 12 predicted proteins | sample 0116_SJ02_MP15_1_FD_133139 | JGI IMG/M metagenome (GOLD analysis project Ga0187771, IMG submission 133139) | Tropical peat soil microbial communities from peatlands in Department of Meta, Colombia - 0116_SJ02_MP15_10_MG | ecosystem: Environmental > Terrestrial > Soil > Wetlands > Peat | place... | reverse complement strand
TGGCAAAATGTCAGTCCAATTGGCTGACTTAAACCCGGGTTACAATACCCCTGATGTAAAATTAGGGAATAGAATAGGATACTATGCTGAAATCCCTTTGCGGTATAGATTCTCCCAGTTCTGGTCGGTTGTTGTTAAGCCATGGTACGCTTACGATGAAATTGGTCAAAGTGATACAGTGGATTTGACATATCAGGGGACAGTCGTTATGTCTCTTTATGAACCATCCAGCAGGACACACCAGTACGAGGTGAATGTGGGACTGGCCGTTGCTTATTAATCCCCATGACCTGCTACTATTGAGTTAAAGAGGTTTTGAGGAGTTCGTAAACAATCTTCTCCTGAATTGCGCACTTTTTTACCAGTCGCGCGATGTCTTCTACATCGAAGTTCGCCGTCTTGCTTTTACAAGCTTTGGCGCAGGCTGAGGCGAACTGCCGCCACATATCACCTGCCTCAGTCATCATCCGTGATGCCTCCTCCAGTCGTTGGGATTTCAGGATTTGCCCTGCTTCCTGGAGGAAGGCCGCATACATGAACCGGAAACCGCCTCCTCCCGTCCCTATCTCTTCCTGCATCCTCACAATATGACCGAGAAAGAGGCGGACATATCTCAGGTCTTTGTGGGTCTTGAGCCTCTCAATCCTTCTTGCCATATAATGTATGCCCTTAACGCCGATAAAAGGTACAGGGGCATAGAGCATCATGTGCACCGTTCGCTTGATGGATTTTCTTATTGCCTCCTGCAAATCAATGGAGGTATTGACCCGAACTGGGTAGTACAGGAAACCCTTCGGGGCAAGTGTACCTCTGGCGAAGCGGGCGTTCTGTAGGTCCTCTGCCTTGATCCAGACTGTATGTTCAAAAACTGGATCGCTGACGAGGAATTCTTCTCTCTCCCTCCCATAAACGATGAGATTGTGCGCGTTAAACTGGAAGCGCATCTCCGGCGGGAAATACGGCAGCCAGTAAACAGATGTCTGGAGTCCGACAATTTCACCCCGGTCGACGAGATCAATGAGTTCAGCAAGAGCTGCCTCCTTATCCCTGTATCTTTGGGTCTTGAATTTAACATCGAGGTTTTTCACGGCCCCCTTGATGATCGATCCGGGCATCATGCGGTATGATACGATAGGCATATTGGTCATCTTGATAAAAGGAATATAGGCGAAAGTAAGGCCGCCGGTGATACCGAACACCATAGGTTCGGAAAGATCGATACTGTGGCACCTCAAAAGTGCTGTTACTACACCGCTTTCGCAGTGGGCATATTGCCTGTGTTCCAATGGCTTCAAATCTGCCATTTAATTCTCTCTGGGGAAATTTATTAATTCATCGACGGATATCTTAAAGAGTCGGGCGTATGCCGCAAGTATTTTATTGTCGAGTTTTTTGAACACGCATGGTTTAAAGTGGCGCTTCACTTGCCAGCGGTAAAGACCCATGGCCTGGGCAAGTGTGAGCGGATCCATCCAGTTCTTGTACATGAAATATTCTATCGGCGATGTTTGATTATTTCTCGCTCGCGTTGCGGTCTCTCCGGCCTTTTCCTCAAACTCGCTGATCACCTGATTGAGGACAATTTCTTCCGCCTCCCATCCTTTAGTGGTGGTCTGCGTGTAACGTCCTTGATCATCGACAGCATACATAGCTTTTCTCTCACCATGCATGGTCTTTGTGTCATCCTGAGGCACTTCGGATATCTTCATAACATCCTACATTGCAGTTACTGAATGAAGTAACGTTTTTTATTGGTGAACTATAGATAGGAGAACAATGCCTGTCAAGAAGAAACGGCCAGAAGAGAAAAAACCAACGCATGCTCCAGTCGGCTGATATAAACTCAATTTATTCTTCAAATATTTTACAATAACCTTTATTCAAACATAGCTTTGAATTTTTCCGGATTTTGTTACTTGCATGATAATAGTTAGGCATATATGATTGGCAATACTGGATACACCTGAGTGCTCTGCTGGCTTCATTCGGGTGATACAGGAACCAAGTAAAATACCTTAATCATGATGAATGATCGATGTTTTAAACTGTTTTTTGTATTAATAATTTGCATATGCATGGGCGCCTGCATGCATGCGCCCATTTGTGAATTTTCGGACAGCAAAGGTGTCAGTTATCTGCATGTGAAAGGCCCTCCGCGGGTGCTGATCCTGTATCAAAGCAAATATGGCAGCACGAAGCAGTATGCCGATTGGATACATAAGGAGATACCAAGCCGGATGGCAGACGTGGATAAATGTAATACCCCGGAATTTGGGAATTATGATGTGATCATCTTCGGTGGTTATGTCCGCGCCGGTCGGGTTGTTATTGCACCGATGATCGTTGAGAATTGGAATGCTGTTAAAGGGAAGAAAGTTGTTCTATTCACAACATCCGGCACGCCGCCGGAGCATCCCAACATCAGTAAAATCTATAATGCCAGTCTACCCCAAGAAGTTCGACAGGAAATCAAATATTTTCCACTTCGTGGCAGGATGCTGCACAAGGATCTGAGTTCCTACGATGAGAGCCTTGTTGCCGTCGGCAGGATGATGGAAAAGGATGAGACCTTAAGAAGGTTTATGACTGAGGATTTTGATGAAGTGAAGCAGGAAAATATTTACCCCATACTGGAGTACATTAAAGCACAGTTGACCTGTAAATAGATCTATTGAGACCTTCCGATTAATAGAGGACATGCTTTTGGTTCGATAAAACCAGCCCCGAACCCCGCCAGCGGGAAACAGCCGTGCCAATTAACAGGCTCCTCTTCTACTTTATACCTTAACCTTAGGGGGACAGTCCCTACGATATCTTCCAACCATCTGATTTTTATAAGAACCGACCTCAATACTCATTGTTTACAGCAAACATGATACAATAAATTTGCTCATTGTTCGGTATCGAAAAATAGGTAGTTTTATGTGATCTGCGTCACCGCTTTTTCATGATGCAATATTTAAAATAAAATCAAAATTGCTCTATAAATGATAGAGCGTTCTTTAATGATAGTAAGGAGAATGAGTATGACAACATTACTATCAGCACCGATCATGATGAGGCTTGCCGAACACCATCATCACCATACCGGAATCGATACACCTGAAATTGCGTTAGTTGTCTTCTGTTTCGTCGCCATCATTCTTATGACGGGGCTTGTCCTCAAAAGGGATTAAGTGACTTTTGTTAACTTTAATATAACCGGTTAAAAGGGCATGATTAACCGGTGAGATAACCAAAACTTACGTACACCGCCTGCTTTTACCTCCTCCTTAACAAAGGGAGACCTCCGGGTCTCCCTTTGTTTTTCTTGGAAGATCCTGTCAGTTACTTCATGTTTTGCCAGGTGGAAATTGAGGGTATCTTACAGACTTGGAGTGGTAGAATTTCCATAGGGCTCTTTGTCGTTGACATGGACATTACTATCTGATAGCAAACAACCGACATGTCTATGCTGTACGGTTTAGCTCCATAATTTTTATGAATATATCCCATCATGAGAATTCTTCTTGTCAATCCGCCTAATTCCGGACGCAGTATTACGGAAGAACAATACGGGGTCACATCCATTAAACAGATCTTCAAAGGAGAACCATTTAGCCTAGAGGTTATTGCCGGGGCGCTTGAAGGACATGACTTGATAATCCTCGATATGAAGTGTGAAGAAGAAGACACTTTGTGGCGGATTATAGCTGATTTTCGACCTGATGTGGTCGGCTTCACCGCAGTAACTTGTGAGGCCAACACGGTGCTCAGATATGCCCGCAGAATCAGGGAGGAGCACAATGCTGTCATAGCTGTTGGAGGAAATCACGCTACGTGTGATCCATCCTATTTCAACAAAAAAGAGATTGATTATATTGTCATCGGTATCGGCAAGAAGAGTTTCAGCGAACTGATAAGCCGCCTTCAAAATGGTGATAGCGGTATGGTGATTTCCGGCATTGCAAAAACCTCAGCCGGTTCTGTTCTCTCATTCATTCCGAGAGACTACAGCAAGAATGACCTGATGGATGATCATCCGCCCCGCTATGACCTTGTGGAAAGATACAGGGAGCATTACATTCTGGAAAAACTGGGAATGAAGATGGGATTCGTTATTACCGCCTATGGCTGCACGCATGATTGCTCTTTCTGCACAATTCCGGGGGTTACAGGGGGAAAATACCTTGTCCACTCACCGGACTCTGTAACAAGGGACATAGGTCTGCTGGGTAATATTCCCTTCATACGTATGGTTGATGCCAACACTTTCGGTGATCCTTACATGTCAAGAGATCTCTGCCGGAGGATCAAGGAGATGGGTATCCGGAAGCGATTCATCGCCGATGTGCGGGCGGACACGATTGTCAGACATTATGATTTGTTGAAGGTTTGGAAGGAAGCCGGTCTTCATGCAGTGGTTGTCGGATTTGAAGATATTCAGGACCGGCGGATAGCGGGTTATTACAAGAAATATAAGTCTGATGTTATTCCCAGGGCCATTGAGCTCCTCCACGAACTGGGGATGCTCATTGTGGGTGATTTCATCATTGCCCCGGATTATACGGAGGATGACTTTATACATCTGGAGAAGTTCATTGGGAAGCAGGGGATTCAAATTCCTGTCCTGTCGGTGTTGACGCCTATTCCCGGTACGCCCCTCCATAGGAAATTGAAGGATCAGATTGTCACTCACGATTTGGACTTTTACACCTTCACGAACGCTGTTCTTCCCACGAAAATGCCAGAAAAGGAATTTTATGAGACATTTTCAGAACTGGTGAAGAGACTGCATGGAAAAGCGAAAAGATCCAACTGATCGATCAGCCCTTATACCATTGACAAGTGAATTTTTTGCTTGCGTAAAAAGGATTAGATTTAGTAAATAGCCACGTTAAAAAACCGGCTTCAAACCAGGGAGATGAAGTGACTGTTTTTATTAATGACGTTTCAGCATTTTTACCCAATGAACCTGTCGACAATGAACACATTCAGGACGTCATCGGCAAAATCCACAACCTGCCGTCAAGAATGAAGAATAGAATTCTCGACAATAATAAGATTGAGAAGCGTTATTATGCTATCAACCCGAAGACAGGTGAACTTACTCACACCAACGCGCAATTAACGGCAGAAGCCGTAAGAAGGCTGATGCCTTACGAAGGTTTTACCGTATCGGATATCCAGTGCCTGTGCTGCGGCACGTCCATGGCGGATATTATTGTTCCCGGGCACGGTCTTATGGTCCATGGTGAGTTGAGTTCTCCCCCTTGCGAGGTAATCTCCACAGCCGGGATCTGTCTTTCCGGAATCAGCGCCTTCAAATATGCCTTCATGAATGTGGCCCTGGGTTTCAGCGACAATGCTGTGGCGACGGGGTCGGAACTGGCGTCCTCGCTCATCAGGGCAAAATTTTTTGAACATTTGCAAAGTGATTCGGCTGTAAAAAGTAATCCTGTGTTGCCATTCGATGCGGAGTTTCTTCGCTGGATGCTGTCTGACGCTGCCGGCGCGGTATTCATGTCGACGAGGAAAAATCAGGATCGGTATTCGCTAAAAGTGGATTGGATCGAGCATGTTTCATATGCCGGTCAATACGAAGTATGTATGCTCGCGGGCGCCGTTAAAAACGAAGACGGCTCAGTTACAGGATGGCGTCAGCTTGATTCTCTGAAAGAAGTCCTCGATAAAAACTATTTTGCCCTGAAGCAGGACATGACTATCCTTAATGAAGAAATGGTAAAGGTTTCCATAAACATGGCGCTGGCACGGACAATCGTGAAACGAAGCCTTAAAGCCGACGAGGTGGATTGGTTTTTACCTCATTATTCCTCTTATTACTTCAGGGATAAGGTCTTCAAGGCTATGGAGGAAATAGGATTCACCATTCCTTACGAGAAATGGTTTACCAATCTATCATATAAGGGAAATACCGGATCGGCCTCCATTTATGTCATGCTTGAGGAGCTTTTTCATTCGGGAAAGCTGAAGGAAGGGAATAAACTGCTCTGCTTTATACCGGAAAGCGGGCGTTTTTCTATTGCTTATATGCTACTCACTGTTTTATAAACTTGCAGTCCCGTCACTGGCCCTGAGACTTTAGCATTTCAGCAGATGCCTTAAAATAAGCCTTCTTGAATTGGGGATCAGTCAAGATAGTCTCGAAAAGTCTGTTGGTCATGCGGTACGCGCGCTTCTCCATATTTGCCGCTGTGCGCTCTTCTTGTTTAATGTCCTCCCCTGTGATTGCATATACCTTGGTAAAAAACATACCGTAAACGAATTTCTGCATTTTTACCTCCACCTCAAACCTGGCATCGGTGACGGATTTTAAAGTCAACCATAAGGCCGGTGCATATGGATCCGGCTTGTCCATGTTTGAGACCCACATCCCGAGACTTATCAAGGCCTTTTCAAAGGAATACCAGAAATAATTGTGGATCAGGGAGTTACCACTATAGGCATATTGCTTATCTGGACTGAAGTAATACCAGACGGTGGTGTCTCTGGCCTGATTGTCAAAGTTCATAAGATACACACGCTTGCCTTTGTATTCATCTAAATCAGTCGTGAAAGCGGGATAATAATTTCTAAGGGGAACAATGTCACGTGCCTGCACAGCAGTACATACAGCGAGAATATACAAGAAAGTGCATATAATAAACACAAATCTGGTTTTATGGAGCATAATCTTTACCTCCCTTTCCCCGACAGCAGAAGTTGTTCGATCATTGCTCTGTCGTATTTGCCTGTGGAAGTCACGGGAATTTCTGATACAACAACAATGCGTTTGGGAATGGCATACGCTTCACTGACCGCAGCAATATACTGCCTCAAATGAGGCACATCAAGATGGGTCGCCACAAGGGCTGCCAGTTCATTCTGGCGTCCATTCCCGGTAGGAATAGACACAACTACGGTATCGCGAACACCAGGTATCTGTTTTATTTTTGCCTGTATGGCGGAAAGGTCAACTCTCTTCCCCCCGACCTTGACAATATCATCTGCTCTACCCCGCAGGACAAATCTGTCATGACCGTCAGAATCCGCGCAGTCTGCTGTCATGAAGAAACCGGCGGCATCCCTGTGCAGTGTCGGAGAGATAAATTCCGATCGAACATGCAACCTTCCATTCCTTATCTTCCAGTTGACAGGGTCAAGGGCACGCCAGGCTTCGCCATCCCTCAAGCAGCACCTGGCAGCTACCCCTCCCGTTTCCGTTGAGCCATAAATTTCTGTAACGTCCAGACCTGTTTTGTCGTGAAAATATGCAGCATCCTCTTTATCCAGTACTCCTGCGGAAGAAAAAGCCATTCGGAGGTCATGACGTTGCAGATCATCCGTTTTCAAAACGCGGTAATGTAAAGGAACACCTACCAGGATGGATGCCCTGTAATCCTTGGCGGCCCGAAGTATCTCCACCGGAAAGGTGTAGACTCCGTTAAGAACTCTAGCAGAACTGATGAATGGAATCAGCACGGAAAATAGGAAACCGTAAATATGTTGGGGCGGCACCGTCGATAGAAAGAGATCATCGGGAGATATATTGAATTTATCGGACATGTATCGGGCCTCCAAAAGCATGTTCCGGGGCGTCTTGGACCATACCTTCGGCTTTCCCGTCGATCCACCGGTAAACAGCATGAGAGAGGGCTCATCCGGATCAATGAAGGTGTCGGGAAGCGAGATATCACGGCACAGCATTGCAGGGGTTATTACTTCACAACCGGGGGAGTAGTCACCTGGACAGTCTGTGAGTAGAAAGGATACGGACATAGTATCGAGGACTTCTTCAAGGGCCCGCCGGGAAAAGGCATAGGGAAGAATAAGGCGGGGACCGCCGGCAAGCGAAGCTAACAGTGCCGCAGCAATGAGGGCTTTATCACCGGTACATAGGCAGATTACAGCATGGGCACTATCTCCCGCTGACCGGATAGAGCTAATCCCTGCAGCTAAACTATAAACCTCTTCATAAGTACAGCCGCCGAGGATAAATTCCTTGTCAGGGTCCGGTGGAAGGGTGAAGATATTTCGATACCATGGCGATACACAGATGTTCTTCGTCCTCATTAATAATTCCCCTTGACATCTCTCATTTTTTCCATTTACTATGCCGCCGTCTAATAACATATTTAGATTGTTTTGAACATCTAAAACTCTCATCTCGTGATGACAGTATGGATATTGAAACATTGATCCCCCATCGGGATAGAATGAAATTGATTGATGAAGTTCTGGACGTTGACGCTGATACGGCCGTAACGTCAGCCGTCGTCACCGATCGATGGCCCCTCTGTCATGAGTCTTTTGTCAATCCTATAGTCCTGATCGAGATTGTAGCGCAGACGGCAGCCGTACATATAAGGTGGAAAAGGGGGATTGACAACGATATGGGCAGAGGGCTGCTTGTCGGGATTAAAAACGCAGATTTTTTTCTGGACCGGATTCCACTTCACACGGTGCTCATCACAACAGTGAAAAATCTGTCCGGTGCTCACAATTATAATGTCCTGGAGGGAACCGTCACGGCGGGAACAGACCTCTTGGGAAGAATTCAGATACAGGTAGTGCGTTTCGATTCTGATCAAACCTGATTCCACTGTTGCCCATCTTAGGAGCAAAACAACATGAATGAAGAACAGGTCGCTCTCGTGACTGGCGGCGGTCGCGGCATCGGCCGTGCCATTGCAGCCGAACTGTCCGATGCAGGATATCGGGTGATCATAACATACAAATCAAACGATCAGTCTGCCGAGGAAACCCTGGATATTATCAGATCGAAGGGAGGCGGCGGAGAAAAGGTCCGCTTTGATGTGGCAGACTCGAAAGATACTGCAAAGCAGATGACTGAAATCATCTCGCGGCATAAAAACATTCGTGTCCTAGTGAATAATGCCGGAGTTGCAGCCGACGGGCTGTTCATGATGATGCCTGAAGCGGACTGGGACACGGTTATTCAAACAACCCTGAAGGGTTTTTATAACGTAACGAAGCCGGTTATAAAGACGATGGTCCGGAATCGCAGGGGATCGGTTGTCTCCATTTCTTCCGTGTCTGCTCTTGTCATGAATAGGGGACAGGCCAATTATGCTGCTGCAAAAGCCGGCTTGATCGCTGCCAGCCGCTCCCTGGCGTCCGAAGTGGCGAGGCTGGGTGTCAGGGTCAATGTGGTTGCCCCGGGGTTGATCGAGACGGAGATGATCAAAGATGCTCCGGTGGGTAGAATCAAGGACATTATTCCCATGGCAAGGATCGGAAGGCCGGAAGAGGTTGCGAAGGTAGTCCGTTTCCTGTGTTCAGATGACGCCTCGTATATAACAGGACAGGTCATTTCTGTCAATGGCGGCATGTTCTAATGGAATTCATGACGACAGTGAGCAGAATAAAAAAAGGTGTGTTTCTCATCGGCGTATTTCTTTCCTGTGCTGTCATGCTTGGGTGGGCGGACAGTTGGGAGGATATCCGGAGAGAATCGGCGAAGATAAAATCTGTAAGTGCTCATTTCTCTCAGGAAAAACACTTACAGATCCTTTCCAGGCCTATTGTTTCAAAGGGGCTTTTTTATTTTCAGACACCTGATTCAGTGAGGTGGGAATACATATCTCCTATAAGAAGCGTTCTGCTCATGCAGAAGGGAAATATCAGGCGGTATACCGTGGGGAGCAGAGGTCTGGTGGAGGATAAGGGCGGTTCTCTTGAGTCCATGCAAATCGTCCTTCAGGAGATCAGCCGGTGGAGCACCGGGCAATTTACTGCTAATGAAAACTTCTCGGCGAGCCTGAAAGGGGGAAGGGGAGCGCAAATTATCCTCACGCCAAAGGAAAATGGGCTGTCATCCATGATATCGCGCATCGTGATAACCCTTTCACCTGACCGACCGGGAGTTATTAAATCTGTCAAAATTACAGAAACTGAAGGAAATTATACTCTCTTTGAATTTGCCGACGTGCAGATTAACGGGAAGATCAGTGAATCATTGTTCCGGGAAGTGGGATGAAGTATTTCATGTTGCCCGTACGCTGGTTCTCCATATTCATATTGATTTCTTTTCTAATTTCGTGCAGCCGTCTACCCGTAATAAAACCTGTGGATCAGACGGTACTGCCGGATATTATAAAACGATGTCATCAGCCGTTCGTCGATACTCCCTACCGTTTTATTCACGCTATTGAGGTGACATTACCCGGCGGAGGAAGCGGAACGGTTGTGGGTGTGACCGTTATTGATACGGCATCTGAGATGATCCATAGCGTAATCCTAACTATTGAGGGGTTTGTTTTGTTTGACGCCCAATATGGGAAAGAAATGCGTGTGAATCGGGCGGTGCCGCCGTTTAATGCCAAAGATTTTGCAGAGCACTTGATGGAAGATGTCCGTCTGATTTTAGTTACGCCGCAGGGGCGGCTTTCACGCGCCGGTGTGCTTGAAGACGGATCAACGATCTGCCGGTATCACAGGGATAGTAAGAAGATTGTCGATGTGATCATCCATCAGGATAATTCTTGGGAGATAGGTCTATATAGCAACAGTTATGAAACGATTCGGAGGGTAAATGCCTCTTCTATAAAGAACAGTATCCCGACATTGGTCAAATTGACTGCTTTTGACGCCTGGGATTACTCGCTGCTTCTGAGTTTGATCCGTGCAGAACCGGTTTCAACCGAAGCAATACAGTTACACCCCAGGGAATCTCTGGATGGTGAATAACAGTATAAAACAGGATACAGATGTGAACTTCAAACTTATTTATCCGAAATGGAAGAAGCTGGAAAAGCAGACGGAATTTCATCTTCCGCCGCACGGCCCGGTAGTTTTTGCTGCTACTTTACCCGGCGATGTGCAAGTCGATTTTACGGATGAAAATGTGGAATCCATCAACTTTGACGATTCACCGGATTTCGTAGGCATATCAATGATGCTGACCAGCCAGGTGAAAAGGGGCTGGGAGATCGCCGACAGGTACAGGCAGAAAGGGATCAAGGTTATCTTCGGGGGCATAGCGACGATGCTTCACGCAGAGGAAACCATCCAGCATGCCGATGCCGTCTTTCTTGGCGAGGCGGAAGGAAGGATGGGGAAGGTCTTACGTGATTTCAGAGAAGGTCGGCTGCAGAAGCGATATGAATATCTGACCGATTTTCCCCCTGCGGAATCCATCGGGACGGCGAGAAGGGATATATTGAAACGCGAATTTTACTATTACAAGGGCGTGCAGATGGTGGACCTTGTTCACGCTTCGCGGGGATGCCGCTTCAACTGCTACCCCTGCTGCGTGGCCTTTCTGGGAGGAAGAAAGTTCCGCCCCCGCCCCATTGACAAAGTAGTGGAGGAACTGGCGGCGATCGACAACAACCGCCTGTTCATCGTGGACAATTCCCTTGCCCAGGACAAGGCATGGGAACGTGAGCTATTCAGGGCCATGATCCCTCTGAAGAAAAAATGGTGCTGCCACCCTATCGAGGATGACGACGAGATCCTTGACCTGGCCGCAAGGGCGGGAGCCTGGTACGTCTATCAGGCTATCTTCGATACATCGGATTATATCCGGGAG